>ERZ1026880.15-NODE-15-length-111624-cov-79.075003_pt1 | contig 111624 bp, 93 predicted proteins | sample MGYA00380170_ERZ1026880 | MGnify/ENA primary metagenome ERZ1026880 (study PRJEB33269, sample SAMEA4719806) | human gut metagenome | biome: human-associated habitat; feature: organic feature; material: feces | place: Cameroon | collected 2013-10 ...
TGAGCCTTTTCAATTTTTATCTGGATGTATAGGGACGTTCATGAAACAACCCTACGGATAAAACATGCCTCTCCGGTAAAACAGCCGGGAAACAACCTGCGTTGACATGTCACAGAGAAGAGGCCTAATATTAAATGTCAGGGGATAGCAGCCAAACGGAGGAATTATGCTGGAACAGATTTCAATTTTCTCGGAGAATGAGAAGGGCGCCCTCAGTAAAATGACGGACATCCTGATGGAAAACAACATCAACCTGCAGGCTATGATTGTCAATGACAGTGCAGAATTCGGGATCGTGCGGTTTCTGCTGGAGGATGGGAAGAAGGCACAGAAGATCCTGGAGAAGGCTGGCTATCTGTGTCATGCAGACAGCGTATACGCAGCGGTTATCTCGGATGAGGTCGGGAGTCTGAACGCTCTGCTGAAGACGGTTGCCGATGCGGGAATCAATATTGATTATATCTATATGTCTCATGACCGCGAGAGCGGAGAGATGATTGCCGTGTTCCACTCACAGGATATTGAAGGCGTGGAAGAGGCCCTGACCTGGCGCGGATACCGGATGCTCTGATCACAGGAGGCAGGATTATGCATGATCTTACACAGAAAACCCGGAAGAAGGATATTATATTCGAAGGGCAGATTCTCCGTGTTCGTAAGGATGAAGCGGAAATGCCGGACGGCCAGATTGTGGAGCGTGAGGTTGTGGAACACCCTGGCGGCGTCGGGATCGCACTGGAGAATGAGGACGGAAAATTCTTCCTTGTAAGACAGTGGCGATATGCGCAGGAGCAGGAGACGCTCGAATTTCCGGCGGGGAAGAAGGAAAAGGGCGAAGATCCTCTTATGACGGCGATGCGTGAGATTGTGGAGGAGACGGGCTATGAAGGCTGTGACTGGAAATACCTGGGCTCCATGATGCCGACACCGGCCTATGATACAGAGGTCATTGAGCTGTATTATGCCAGAAAGGGTGCATTCCGCGGACAGCATCTGGACAGTGATGAGGATCTTGATGTCGCTGCTTATTCGCTGGAGGAATTGACAGATGCAGTTCTTGCAGGTAAGCTACGGGATGCAAAGACCATGTATCTGACACTTTTGCTTCGGGAATTGAGAGCTCGCGGAGAAATCTGAGCGGAGCGTATGATATCGATCGAAGCTGGAAAGAAATGCAGGAAAGGAGACAGGCTTGAACGGAAATTATTCCCTTCATAATGTGAAAGATATTCTGTTTATGTATGGAGCCGATGTCATTGAGACACCGGAATTCCAGGATGCGTTTTATCAGATCCATCATGTCCGGACAACCGTTGCCGTGCACTCTGTCAATGTAGCGGTCATCAGCATTGTGCTGTGCATTCTTCTGTCCCGCATTCATGTACGGACGGATATGAAGGATGTGGTTCGTGCGGCTCTGTGCCATGATCTCGGCATTATGGGCCGACATCAGAAATACAGGAATAATTTCGAGTGCAGCCAGCAGCATCCGGTGGACTCCGTTGAGGTTGCGAAGAAGATTCTGGATGGGTATGATGACAAGACACTGAATATGATTGAAACACACATGTGGCCGGTGCGCCCGGGGAGGCCGAGATCGGTGGAGGGCGTAATCATTACGCTGGCAGATAAGTATGCCGCTGTGATGGAGGGAACCCACAGGGCTTACCATACTCGTCATATTGTGCTGGCTTCGCATCAGTAAAAAAAGGGCGTGTGAAAAACGAAAGTTTTTCACACGCCCTTTCTGCGGCAGTTACGCAAAAAGGGAATCGGCGTACCGGACCGATGCCATTGCGTCTTTTCCATAGAAATCGGCACCGATCGCGTCAGCATACTCCTGCGTCATGACAGCGCCGCCAACCATGACACGGCAGTCCGGTTTCTTCTCCCGGAGCTGGCGTATCGTCTCTTCCATACTCACTACCGTGGTGGTCATCAATGCCGACAGGCCGACCAGTGTGACCTGCTCCCGGATCGCAGTTTCCACGATGACCTCAGGCGGTACATCCTTTCCAAGGTCAATCACATCATATCCGTAATTTTCCAGCATCACCTTTACAATATTCTTTCCGATATCATGAATGTCACCCTTGACGGTTGCGAGGATGACTTTGGCTTTGATTGTCTGCGGCTGACCGGCCATGGAATCCTTGATGACGGCAAAGGCAGCCTTGGCTGCCTCCGCGCTCATCAGAAGCTGCGGGAGAAAAACAGTTCCCTTTTCAAAGCCCTGTCCGACCTGATCAAGGGCAGGGATCAGCTCTTCATTGATGAGGTCCAGTCCGGAATGATCCTTGAGTCCATCCTGTGTCGCGGAAGCTGCTTTTTCCTTCATTCCCCGTTCGATTGCCTGATAGAGAGCGCCGTGCCCGGAGACCTGTGAGGCGGCGGGAGCGGCGGAAGCAGTGCCATCCGGAGAGGCAGAAGTGCTGCCGGCTGCCGAGCGCTTGGCAAGGGGCACATAATCGTGATAGGCATCAATAAAGCCCATGCACTGCTCGTCCTGATTCAGGAGAGCGAGACTTGACCGATATGCCTGCATCATCGGCTCATTGCCAGGGTTGATGATGGCACAGGAGAGACCGCTTTGCATGGCCATGGTAAGAAAGTGCGCATTGACCAGCTCTCTGGCAGGGAGTCCGAAGGAAATATTGGAAACACCGAGAATGGTCCTGCCGTGCAGCTCATCCCGTACCCGGCGAAGCGTTTCAAGTGTCGCCAGAGCACCGGTGCTGTCAGAGGAAATGGTCATGCAAAGACCATCGATGACAAGATCATCATGGGAAATACCGTATTTGCCTGCAGCAGCGTAAATCTTACGGGCAACTGCCATGCGGCCGTCGGCGGTCGCAGGAATTCCTTCCTCATCCAGAGCAAGGCAGACGAGAACGCCGCCGTATTTTGCCACAAGAGGCATGACGGCTTCGATGTTCTCTTTCTTGCCGTTGACGGAATTGATCATGGGCTTTCCGTTGTAGCAGCGGAGCGCACGCTCCAGAGCCTGGACATCGGTGGTATCAATCTGCAGCGGAAGCCCGGTGACGCCCTGAAGGCGCTTGATGACGGTCTCCATCATGGCGGGCTCATCGATTTCCGGCAGACCGACATTGACATCCAGGATGTCGGCGCCGGCGTCCTCCTGGTTCAGCCCTTCCTGAAGAATGTAAGGAAGATCCTGATCGCGCAGCGCCTGCTTGAAGCGCTTCTTTCCGGTCGGGTTAATTCGTTCGCCGATGACAACGCAGCGGGGGCCGATTTCGACGGCCCGCGAGAAGCTGGTGACAACAGTGCGGTGCTTTGGCACCGGTGCCCGGAACGGCTTTTTCTTTAACGCTTCAATCTCCTGACGAATGTGCTCAAAGGTTGTGCCGCAGCAGCCCCCCGCAACCTGGATGCCGAGATCCGCAAGCTCGGACATGGTGGCGGCGAAATCCTCGGGGGTGACATCGAAGACGGTTCTGCCGTTTTCTTCACGCGGAAGTCCTGCATTCGGATTGACGATTACGGGAATGGAGGAGGCATCGACGAGACGCTTTACGATTGGCTTCATCTCATGCGGGCCGAGTGAGCAGTTGACGCCGAGAGCATCCACATGAAGGCTTTCGAGAAGAGGGACAACCGCCTCGACACCGGCACCCGTCAGAAGCTGGCCGTTGCGGTCAAAGGTGGTGGTAGCAAGAACCGGAAGGTCACAGTTCTCTCTGGCGGCAAGAATGGCAGCCTTGATCTCATAGGTGTCATTCATGGTTTCGATGAGAATCAGATCGGCACCGCAGGAAGCTCCGATGCGGACAACCTGTGCGAAGATATCAATCGCCTGTTCAAAGGAGAGATCACCAAGGGGCTCCAGTAGCTTTCCGGTGGGGCCGATGTCAAGCGCAATATAGGCATCCTCTTCACGGCCGCAGTCGGTTCTTGCCTTCTTTGCAAGTGCAATTGCCGAAGAGATGATTTCCTCCAGCTGATCGGGGTATTTCAGAATGTTGGCACCAAAGGTATTGGCGTTGATGATATTGCAGCCGGCCTTCAGAAAGCCGGTGTACAGATCAGAGATGATATCAGGATGCGTCAGATTCCAGAGCTCCGGAAGCTCGCCGCCCCTGAGTCCGCGGGACTGAAGATAGGTTCCGGTAGCACCGTCACAGAAAATCCATTCTTTGCCAAGCTTATCTCTTAAATCAGGTCTCATGCTGAGTACTCCTTTATCTGCGGTAGGTGCAGTGATTCTGGTTGGAGCAGGCCTCGCATCCTTCCAGAATGCAGGGCTGCGGTTTTTCGGAGAAGCCGATAAAGGCGGTGACCGATTTGCCTGGAACCATAAGAAGCGTATCGGTCAGCGAGATGCCGCAGGTGGAGGGCATCTGCAAAAGAGCAGAGAAATCCTTCTGAAGCGAGAGCGGAACATCGCCGTAGCCGGGAGAAAACCGGGGGCGGGGAAACAGGCTCTGCTCCTTCATGGCGGAAATGATTCTGCGGTTGACTTCATCACACCAGGCTTCTGCCATCGCGGCTCCCGCCGCCTGGTAAATGGCGGCGTCCACCATGCTTGTGGCCTCTGCGCGGCGAATGAGAAAATCTGCGCCGGGCCCGATGGTGGCAGCCATCAGCACAACGCAGCTGCAGCCCTGCAGATTTTTTGCAAGCTGACGGCTGGAAAAGCGAAGGCCGGGAATGGAAATTTCATCTGCAGGTGCCTGCGCTTTGTCAGAGGGCTCCTCCGGAGCAGAAAGTGTCAGGGGATACCGGGCCCAGACACTTCTGGGGCGGCTTTCCCGCATCAATGTCTGCACGCAGTCTGAAATGCGGGAGAGAACGGCAGAGTCCGGAGAAATGCCCCGATAGCCAAGATATCGAAATACCTCTTTTTGCGGAATGGTGATGCTGCTGCCGCTTGCTTCATATAACGTCATAATTTCATGTACCGTCAGAACTTGTTCTTCTGTGTGAATGAATGGTCCCAGATGGCATCCAGAGATTGCATGATGCCTGCGGCGATGTCCGGCTTATTCATCGAATAAACATGGATATGAGTAACACCATTGGAGATCAGATCGATGATCTGCTCTGTCGCATAGATGACTCCGGCCTGCTTCATCTTGGCAGGGTCATCTCCGAAGCGGTCAACCATCATGCGGAAGCGCTGCGGAACCGTGGAGCCGGAAAGGGCGACGCTCCGGGCAACCTGCTTCCTGTTAGTGATGGGCATGATGCCGGGAAGAACCGGAACATCAATTCCTGCCTCGCGAATGCGGTACAGGAAGTTGTAGAGCATGTTGTTGTCGAAGAACATCTGCGTGGTCAGAAAGTCCAGACCGGCATCGACCTTTTCCTTCAGATAACGGATGTCAGCGGAAGGACTTTCGCATTCCACATGTCCCTCCGGATAGCAGGCACCGCCGATGCAGAAGCTGTCGTCGATGGACTTGATGTCGTGAATCAGCTCACAGGCATGATTGTATTCGAAAATAGAACGGCCCTCCTTCGGAATATCACCGCGAAGCGCCATGATGTTCTCAATGCCTTTTTCCTTGTAAATGTTGACCATATTGCGGACATGCTCGCGGGTGGAGGATACACAGGTCAGGTGAGCAAGAACCGGTGTATGAAATTTATCCTGAATGTCTGCGGCGATGGAAGCCGTGTTTTGTGAGGTGCCTCCGCCGGCACCATAGGTGACGCTCATGAAAGACGGATGGAGTGCGGCAATTTCGCACGCTGCCTTTTCGACGGTGGCATAACGGTCGTCTGTTTTCGGAGGAAACACTTCAAAAGAGATGGTAACCTCGTGTTCCGCAAAAATCTGTGTAATTTTCATAATGTTCTCCGTCCTCATGGAATCTGATGGTTGAAATGAAGTTGATTTCTCCATATTATAAACGAAGCTTTCCAATAGCAGGAAAGAAATTTGAAGGATCTCATGGGAAATCGCAGCATCCGGGAACGAGGGAGAAGCCTGCGGATTTGCCTGGGAGCAAAGGAGAGAACATGAATAAGAACAAGAAAATAATTGCAGCTGTTGTGGCAGTGATCGCGGTCATTGTGGTTTTCCTTGGTGTATATAAAGTGTTCGGGCCGAAGGCGCAGACGGGCGAAAAGGCATATACCGTGGAGGTAACGGCTGCAGACGGAAGTACAAAAACCTATGAAGGGAGAACAGATGCAGAGTATCTGAGCGGGCTGATGGATGAGCTTCAGGAAGCCGGAGACTTTTCCTATGAAGGAACCAGCAGCGACTACGGCCTCTTTATCACGGCCATCAATGGAGAAACGGCAGACTACGATAAGGACGGTGCTTACTGGGCAATTTATGTGAACGGAGAGTATGGGCAGTACGGAGCGGATCAGCAGCCCGTTGCTGACGGAGATTCCTTCCGTTTTGCCTACGAGAGCTCGCAGCAGTGACAAAAGATCTTGCCGAAATGGCCATGATGCTGGCCTTGCTGGAAGCGGTGAAAAGAGCGCTGGATTTTCTTCCGAATGTAGAACTCGTCACGTTCCTTTTTCTCGTCTTTACTCTTCTTTACGGGAAAAAGACGTATCTGGTCTCCTTCGCGTTTACCGGTGTGGAAACGCTGGTATTCGGGAGCGGACTGTGGGTTGTGATGTACCTGTACGTGTGGCCGGTGGAAATTCTTGCGGTCTCTTTGATGCACCGGCGTTTTCCGAAGGATGCGGACGGGTACTGGTGGTACTGTATTTTTGCAGCCCTGTTTGGCTTATTCTTCGGAGCAGCCTGTGCGATTCCGTATTGGGTTATCAGCGGCCCAAAGGCAGCGATTGCATGGTGGATTGCAGGAATCCCGTATGACATCGTGCACGGCGTCAGTAATTTTATTCTTTGCAGTGTGCTGTTTCTCCCGGTGATGAAGGCAGCAAGAAAAATCGTGCAGAGGGGAGAGCTCTGAAGCAGCACCGGAGCATGCTTGACAAGATTTATACGATTGTCAACCTTTCATAAAATTAAGTTGACAATAAAAGGGCGGAGTGTTACCCTTGCTCATGGAATTTTATCCGGGAAAATCAGATGAAATGAAATCAGACGAAATGAGAGGGTATTCACAATGAAGAGTAATCAGACAAGAAATTTAGTGCTGTGCGCAATGTGTGCAGCAATCACCTGCATTCTGGCACCGATCTCGGTACCGATCGGACCGGTTCCGATTTCGCTCTGCACGTTTGCGGTTATGCTGGCCGGTGTGCTGCTTGGGGCGAAGCTTGGCTTTCTTTCCCAGCTGATCTATGTACTGCTTGGAGCAGTCGGCGTTCCTGTTTTTGCGGGATACAGTGCAGGTGTTTCCTGCATTGCCGGAATGACGGGCGGCTATATTGTGGCATACCCGGTTCTTGCATTTCTGACCGGTCTTCTGTACTGGAAGTTCGGTAAGAATCAGACAGGAAAGCTTCGGATTCTCTGGATGCTCCTTTCCATGGTAATCGGAACCGTTGTTCTGTACGCAATCGGAACGGCATGGTTCTGCGTGGTCAGCGGAAGCGGAGTTGCTGCGGCAATGGGACTTTGCGTGATCCCGTTCCTGCCCGGAGATTTCCTGAAAATGGTTGTCGTAATTCTCATCAGCCTTCCGATCGAGAAGGCTCTTGCGAAAATGACGGTGGCTGAGGCGTAAGGAAAAGATTTCTTAAATCGGTAAAGGCTGTCTCACGAAGCGCAGAGCTGCGCAGGCGGAGGCAGCTTTTTTGTGTGCGCCCGGTGGCACGCGATTCTGATCCGTGCACATACAGAAGGGAATGCGAGGGGAATGGACAACAAGAGAATGGAAAATGTGGAAAAACAAGAGGTACAAACGAATGGCACTGCGCGGATTCATCTTCGACCGCACCACGGAGTGTGCCTGCTGAATTTTCGCGGGGAGGGATATTCCGATGAATTCAGCCGGAACATGACGGCAATGAAGGCGCGTCTGACTGCAAATCCGGAGGAAAAAATCTGCATCACAAAAGGCGCGGACGATCTGTGCGCCAAATGTCCCAATCGAAGGGGGAATGCCTGCTCTTCCGAACATCCACCCCTGTTTGACGAGAATGTTCTCCGGATGACCGGGTTTTCCTATGGGCAGGTTCTGACCTGGAGAGAGTTCTCGCATGCAACGGAACCGATCAGCCTGTACCGGCTGGAGGAAGCCTGCCCTGGCTGTGAATGGCTTCCTCTTTGCAGGAAGATTGCCGGCGATCGGATTTCATAGACTTTTCAGAGTCTTCCCGGAGAACTTCCTGTATAATAAATGCAGATTTGCTAACAGTTCGGTTGGTTACCGATCCGGCATAGAAGCCGGAGGAAAGGGTGTCAGGCGATGAAAAAGAAATTTGTGATTACCATGTTGATTGGCTGCATGGCAGCGGGAATGATGACCGGCTGCGCATCCATAAAAAATGCAGGTGTTCTGCAGGCAGATGCTGCAGCAACGCTGAAGCTTGCAAAGAACGACAAGGCGGAGGACTCCGGGGATGCCTCTGCCCAGACAACAGAGAAGGAGGATTCTGAGAAGCAGGCTTCGGACAAGAAGGAAGATAAGGACGACAAGAAGCAGGATGCCGGGGAGACTGCTGAGCAGGAAACTCCGGAAGAGATGGTGAACGTGCAGGTTGACGCGGATGAGGCAACACTTACGGTTACCGGAAGCGGTATCGCAACGGTGACGCCGGACAAGGCGTCCCTTTCCATCGGCGTTCAGACATCAGATTCTTCCTCCAAGACAGCTCAGGACAAGAATGCCAAGGATATCAATAATGTCATCGGCGCGCTGCTTGATTACGGAGTAAAAGAGAAGGACATCTCAACCAGCAGCTTCGATCTTTACGCCAACTATGACTATAGTAAGGACGTCAGTAAGCTGACCGGTTATACGGCGACCACCATGCTGACGGTAAAGAATCTGGATGTGAAGGACGTGGGTGAGCTTCTGGAGAAAGCCGGAGAAGCCGGTGTGAATCAGGTGAACGGGATCAGCTTCGACTACACGGAGACCGAGGCAGCCTACGACAAGGCGTTGGATGCGGCCATGGATCGTGCGCAGGAAAAGGCAGAGAAGCTTGCGGCCAGAGAAGGATGCCGCCTTGGGAAAATCCTCTCCGTTTCCGAGGGAGACAGCAATGGCTCTGCAGCTTATACCGGGGCAAGGGCGTACCAGGAATCGGCGAAGGCAGACGGCGGTATGAATGTAATGCCGGGAGAATCGGATGTGACGGCAACGGTTACTATCACCTATCAGCTGGCCGGGAACTGAGCAGTCGGGCAGAAGGGTGCCGTGCCTGATATCCGGGAAAAGACAGCTCTGCAGGATTTATTTCTGAAATTAGTATAAAAAGTGCTTGCAATCCGAAGTGGGATCTGATAGGATAACTACTCGTAGCGGTCAGCAGGAAAGTGAATCACTGAGGATTGCAGCATATTGGGCTATAGCCAAGCGGTAAGGCAACGGACTCTGACTCCGTCATTTCGTAGGTTCGAATCCTACTAGCCCAGCGATATTTTAACGGCTTTCACTGAATAACAGTGAAGGCCGTTTTTTTGTTGTATTTTCAACGTTTCCGAACACAGATAGGTGTTATCTGAGGAAATCAAAACTGACACGAATCCGCTACCCTTTCAGAAACTCCATCAGTGCTATCCTTTGCGCAGAATAGTCCTGCAGGCCGAGCTCGTAAAGCCTTTGATTCTCGGCAGCATCCATTGCATAGGTGCTCATGGGGAGATTTCTGCTGGGGGCGAAGATGAAGGCGGTCCCTTCTTTTTCCAGCTCAAAGGCGTGCCGGAAGCTCTCTGTGTAGAGAATGTGCCGGTTGTCCAGAAGCTCGACGATTTTTGGATAGCGGCGGCAGGCTGCGGAGTAGAGTATCCGGAACTTCTCGGGCTGTTTGACAAAGCTGCGCGGCTTGGAAAGAATCAGAACCACCTTGTCACAGCCCTGGGAAAGAGCACGGTCTGTGGGAATGGAATCGGAAACGCCGCCGTCATAATAGGGAATGCCGTCTATGAAGCGGGGGCGGCAGGCTGCGGGCAGGGAGCAGCTTGCCTTTATGATGGAGTAATCGTTCTGATGAATCTCGCTTTTGTCAAAATAGCGCGGCTTTCCGGTCAGAGCGTTGGTGGCAACCACTTCGTAGCGCGTGGGATTGGCTTCAACCTTGGGCCAGTCCAGAGGATCGGCACCGGAGGAGTTGGTGACGGTGGAATAAATGTAATCCAGACCGAACAGGTCACCATGCTTCAGAAAGCTTTCCGGTCCGAAGTACTCTTTTTCGTAAATGTGCTCGGTGTAGAAGCGGAGATTGCGGCCACGCTGGCCTGCCAGGTAGGAGGCAGCATTTGCGCTTCCTGCGGACACGCCGCACACATAATCAAAAGAAACCGAATCGTCCAGAAATTTATCCAGAATGGCGGCGCTGTAAGCACACTTCATGCCGCCGCCCTCCACAACAAGTCCAATTTGGGCCATGCTTGTTCTCCTTTCCTGGCTGCTTCGCCTGCGGGGCGAGGAAGCCGGTGCTCCGATGTTTTTCCGGTGTGTTTATTCCTTGCATTTTAGACGGAGTGTCCCGGAAAAGGGATGGACAAATTGATACAACTGTTCCGTGCTTCCAAATAGCAGGAAAGCTCACTGTGGTACGGAGTGGATTGCATTCATGCGATGAGCTTCCTGGTATTCTCTGGGCGACATACCGTACTCCTTCCGGAACATGCGGTAGAAGCTGGAGTAATCCCGGAAGCCGTATTCGTCGAAGGTGCGCGTGATGTCGGAGCCTGCTGCAATGGCCTCGCTGCAGCTCTGAAGCCTTTTCTTCGTAATGTACTGGTGAATGGAGATACCGAGGCTGTCCTTGAAGTAATGGGCGATGTAATACTTGGAAAGGCAGACATGGTTTGCCAGAACATCCAGCGACAGATCCTCGGTCAGATGCTCGTCAATGAACAACGTGATCTCCTGCATCAGATCCCCGGAGCCGGAAACGACGGGGTGTTCTCTTTCATATATGATGCGATTCATATAGAGCAGCAGATCATTCAGTGCCAGATAGACGGCGGCATTGCGCCCATAGCGGTTGGAATGAAATTCCTCCAGAAGCCGGATCAGACGGGATTGGATGGAAGAAAATTCTGCTTCGTGAAAATGATAATAGCAACGGGCGGAGGTGGCTGCGCGCTGCATCAGAAAAACATAGTCGGGAGATTCCTTCAGCAGTCTTGCCACATATTCCTGACTGACCCACAGAACAAAACGCCGGTAAGGGCGATCGGAGCTGTGCATCAGAGCGTGGTGTGAGACACCGGGCGGCACCAGTACCATGTCGCCGGGATGAAGAGGTCTTGCGTGACCGGATATTTCCAGATCCAGATCGCCCTCCAGAAACAGGTAGAATTCATAGTAATCATGCGTGTGTGCCGGGAGAGTCTGAAAGTTCAGATCGCTGTAATAAAAGGCTTCGAAATCCTTGGACTGCATATACTGTCTGGTATTGAAGGCGGAACGAAGATTTCCCTTCATGGATGTGGACCTCCTTTGGCTGCGCCTGCAGGTGCAAGGCTTTTGCGGATAATGTGTAATCCGGCTTATGCTGTTTCCGGATTCTGAAGAGAGCGTAACGCAAGATCGCAACATTTACAATATTAACAACAAAACCGCCAATGGATTTTGTCGGAATTTTTGCGATAATAAAGGCAGTTGAGGAAAATGATGCTTTCAATGTTAAGAAAGGGGATTACGACTATGGAAATGACAATGCGCTGGTACGGTTCCAAATTTGACACCGTTACCCTCAAACAGATCAGACAGACCGCTTACGTAACCGGAGTTATTACAATGCTTTATGACAAGCAGCCGGGTGAGCTCTGGACCCAGGAAGAGATCCATGCTCTGAAGGAAGAGGTAGAGGCTTCCGGACTGCACATCAGCGGCATCGAGTCTGTCAACGTTTCTGATGCAATCAAGACCGGAAGCGCAGATCGCGACAAGGACATTGACACCTATATCAAGTCTCTCGAGAATCTCGGCAAAGAAGACATCCACATGGTCTGCTATAACTTCATGCCGGTATTCGACTGGACAAGAACCGAGCTGGCGAGAAGAAGACCGGACGGCTCTACTGTCCTGGCATACACACAGGAGGCGGTTGATGCAATTGATCCTGCAGATATGTTCAATTCCATCCGCGGCAGCATGAACGGAACCGTGATGCCCGGTTGGGAGCCGGAGAGAATGGCCCACATCAAGGAGCTGTTTGAGATGTACAAGGATATCGATGAGGAGAAGCTTTTCGAGAACCTTGTTTACTTCCTGAAGGCAATCATGCCTGTCTGCAACAAGTATGATATCAAGATGGCAATTCATCCCGATGATCCTGCATGGAGCGTGTTCGGCCTTCCCCGCATCATCACCAGCAAGGAGAAGCTCCAGAGAATGCTGAATGCAGTGGATGATGTACACAACGGCGTGACACTTTGCACCGGCTCCCTTGGAACCAACCTGGAGAATGATCTTCCGGATATCATCCGTTCCATTCCGGGAAGAATTCATTTTGCACATGTCCGCAATCTGAAGTTTAATTCCCCGACCAACTTCGAGGAGGCTGCACATCTTTCTACCGACGGCACCTTTGATATGTATGAGATCGTCAAGGCGCTGCATGACATCAACTTTGACGGACCGATCCGCCCGGATCACGGTCGTATGATCTGGGATGAGGTTGCAATGCCCGGATATGGCCTGTATGACCGTGCACTTGGTGCTGCTTATATCTGCGGCCTGTGGGAGGCCATCGACAAGGCAGAGAGCCGCAGCTGAGACATAACAGGAGACAATGGACTGATTTTCATCGGAAAGCCGCAGTGAGATGGCGGCAAAAGGAGACATCATGAAATTATCCACAGAAGGTTTAAAGAATCAGCAGGAATGGCTGGAGAAGGGCTATCATCTTCCGCAGTATGACCGCGCAGCAATGATCGCCGAGACCAGAGAAAATCCGGTATGGGTTCATTTCGGAGCAGGAAATATTTTCCGTGCATTCCAGGCGAATCTGGCACAGAGACTTCTGGAAGAAGGCTCTGCAAAGGCCGGCATTACCGTATGCGAAGGCTTTGATTATGAAATCGTAGAGAAGCAGTATCGTCCTCACGATGATCTTTCTGTTCTGGTTACACTCAAGGCCGACGGAACCATTGAGAAGTCTGTCATCGGATCCATCGGAGAATCCACGATTCTGGATTCCGAGAATGATGCAGAGTATACCAGACTGAAGGAGATCTTCTCCAGAGATTCTCTGCAGCTGTGCACCTTTACCGTAACGGAGAAGGGCTACAGCCTGGTGAACGGCAAGGGCGAGGAGCTTCCTGCAGTTACGGCAGATTTTGCCGCAGGTCCGGAGAAGCCGCAGAGCTATATCGGAAAGGTGGTATCTCTTCTGTATACCCGTTACCTTTCCGGCAAGAAGCCGATTGCCATGGTTTCTACCGATAACTGCTCTCACAACGGCGAGAAGCTGTACGCTGCCGTGATGGCATTTGCAAAGGCATGGATCGCAAACGGTCTTGCAGAGAAGGGCTTTGAGGAGTATCTGAATGACGAGTCCAAGGTTTCCTTCCCCTGGTCCATGATCGATAAGATTACTCCTCGTCCGGATGCTTCTGTTGAAGAGATGCTCCGCAAGGATGGCCTGGAGGATCTGGATCCGGTTGTTACCTCCAAGAAGACCTGGGTTGCTCCCTTTGTTAATGCAGAGGAGACGGAGTATCTTGTTATTGAAGACAAGTTCCCGAACGGCAGACCGGCTCTGGAGAAGGTTGGTGTGATCTTTACGGATCGCGATACCGTCAACAACGTTGAGAGAATGAAGGTTACAACCTGCCTGAACCCTCTTCACACCGCACTGGCTGTTTATGGCTGCATTCTGGGCTATACGAAGATTTCGGATGAAATGAAGGATACCGAGCTGGTGAACCTTGTCAACACACTGGGATATAAGGAAGGCCTTCCGGTTGTTGTAAACCCCGGTGTTCTGGATCCCAAGGAGTTCATTGATACCGTTCTTCAGGTTCGCGTGCCGAATCCCTTCATGCCGGATACGCCGCAGAGAATTGCAACGGATACCTCTCAGAAGCTGGGAATCCGTTATGGTGAGACCATCAAGTCCTATGTGGCAGATGCAGATCTCGATGTTACCAGTCTGACCATGATTCCTCTGGTACAGGCAGGATGGCTGCGTTACCTGATGGCAGTAGACGACAACGGAAACGCATTTGAGCCGTCTCCGGATCCGCTTCTTGAGGAGGCACAGAAGTATGTGGCTGAGTTCAAGCTTGGTGAGTCTTATTCGGAAGCTGCCATTGCAGAAAAGGTAATGCCCCTTCTGAAGAATGCACAGATCTTCGGTGTGGACCTTGAGGAAGTGGGACTTGCGGGCAAGGTAATTTCCTTCTTTGCGGAACTGATCGCAGGAGTCGGTGCAGTTCGTGAAACACTGAAGAAGTACTGCAACTGATAAAACCTTTGGGTTGCAAATGAACGGATATCAAGAAATAATAGAGCCTGTGGCAGTGATTCAACTGCCGCAGGCTTATATTTTTTGATTCGGAAAGGACAATGCCATGCCTTCCATGTATGCGCACCAGAAATTTGGCAATGATGTTCTCTGTCTTCTCCCAAAAGAGGTCAGGGGGAGGATCGCGGAGCAGGAGGATCTTTATCACATCGGTCTTCAGGGGCCTGACATTTTCTTTTATCATAAGCCTCTTTCATGGGGAGAGATTCCACAGTATGGAAATCATCTGCACGATCTGACGGGTCATGTGTTTTGGGAAAAGCTGCTGACGCAGTATTTCCTGCTTTCCGGGGATGACGGAGAGATGCAGGAAAGACGCGGGAAGGCCCGCATCTATCTTTATGGCGTTCTGTGTCATTATACTCTGGACAGCACCTGCCACGCGTTCATTGACGAGACGGAACGCACAGGGGTTACGACGCACGCAGAGCTGGAAGGTGATTACGACAGAAGACTGATTGCAGCAGAGGGGCGGGACCCTGTCTGCGAGGTGCTGACACGCAGGTTTCATCCTTCGAGAGAAGCGGCAGAAGCAATTGCGGCCCTGTATCCGGAGGTGACTGAAGATATCGTGGAGAAAACGCTTCACTCCTGTGTGTCTTTTCAGAGGCTGGTGCTGTGCAGACATGCGTGGAAACGAAACCTGATTTTTACAGCACTGAGACTTATCGGGAAGTACGATTCGCTGCATCCTCATATTATGAATAAGGAGCCGGATCCGGACTGCCAGGAGGCGGAAGAGAAGCTGGATGAGCTTTATCGGGAGGCGCTGCCGAAGGCGGCTTTCCTGATTGCGGAGCTCGACCGCTGCCTTGAACTTTTTTCGGAAGAAGCAGCGATGCAGCAGTGCCGCATATATACGGAAAGCGCGGATTTTGACCGTGATTTCTGCGGGATGGTGCCGCAGCAGGAAAAATGACGCTGCTTTATTTTTGCTGGAAAAGCGGGTATCATGGGACAAATACAGACAGCAAATGCACCGGAGAATTCGCAGATGCGAACCTCTCTGACAGCTGCCGCAGACGTGCGGCGAAGGAGGAAATGATGAAAGTGATTGCAACCGAACATGCACCGGCAGCCATTGGCCCTTATTCACAGGGATATATTACCGGAAATCTCGTATTTACCTCCGGTCAGATTCCGATTGATCCTGCGACCGGTGAGATAAAGAGCGGGATCGAAGAGCAGGCGCATCAGAGCTGCAGAAATGTCCTTGCAATTCTGAAGGCGGCCGGAACGGATGCATCCAAAGTGATCAAGACCGTGTGCTACATTTCGGATATGGATCAGTTCGGGACATTCAATCAGGTGTATGAGCAGTATTTTACGTCGAAGCCGGCACGCTCCTGTGTACAGGTGGCAAGGCTTCCGAAGGACGTGTTCTGTGAAGTGGAAGCGGTAGCAGAATTATAAGAAGAGGGACATAAGAAATGGCGGAACTGACAACATCGCAACTGACAATTGAAGCTTTTGAAAAGGCCTGCGAGGTGGTGAAGCAGGTAACCCTGAATACGGACCTGGTTCAGTCGGACTATTACAGCGAACAGTCCGGCGGAAAGGTATATCTGAAGCCGGAGAATATGCAGCGGACCGGCGCCTATAAGGTGCGCGGTGCGTATTATAAGATCAGCACTCTTTCGGAGGAAGAACGCGCAAAGGGTCTGATCACGGCGTCTGCCGGAAATCATGCACAGGGTGTTGCCTATGCAGCAAAAACCTATGGGTGCAAGGCTGTCATTGTAATGCCGACCACCACACCGCTGATCAAGGTGAACCGCACGAAAGCGCTCGGAGCAGAGGTTGTTCTTTACGGCGATGTATACGACGAAGCCTGCGAGCATGCTCTGAAGCTTGCAAAGGAGAATGGATATACCTTTATCCATCCGTTTGATGATCCTGCGGTGGCAACCGGTCAGGGAACAATTGCGATGGAAATTTACAAGGAGCTTCCGCTGGTGGATATGATTCTGGTTCCGATCGGCGGCGGCGGACTGGCAACCGGTGTTTCGACGCTGGCTAAGCTCCTGAATCCGAGGATCCGTGTCATCGGCGTAGAGCCGGAGGGCGCGGCCTGCCTTTCTGCTTCTCTGAAGGAGGGAAAGGTTGTGACGCTTCCCACTGTGAATACCATTGCAGACGGCACAGCGGTTAAGACTCCCGGAAGCAAGGTGTTCCCGTATCTTCAGAAGAATCTGGACGGCGTGGTTACCGTGTCGGATGAAGAGCTGGTAGAAGCCTTCCTGGACATGGTGGAGAATCACAAGATGGTGGTGGAGAATTCCGGGCTTTTGACGGTAGCGGCACTGCATCATGTGGACTGTAAGGGGAAAAAAGTAGTCTGTGTTCTTTCCGGCGGCAATATGGACGTGATCACAATGAGCTCTGTGGTTCAGCAGGGGCTTCTTCTGCGGAACCGGATCTTTACCGTATCGGTACAGCTTCCGGATAAGCCGGGTGAGCTGACAAAGGTTGCCGGTGTCATTGCAAAGGCAAACGGAAATGTCATCAAGCTGGAGCACAATCAGTTTGTTTCCATCAACCGCAGCGCGGCAGTTGAGCTGAAGATCACACTGGAGGCGTTCGGAACGGAGCATAAGGAACAGATTCTGGAGGCGCTCCGAAAGGCAGGATATGATCCGCGCGTCCGCAGAGTCAATATGTGACGGACTTTCGCCTGAGAAGAAAGGAAGAATATGGCTCTGGAAGAAAAGGATCTGTTTTCTCTGACGCATTATGAATATGGAGAGGCTTATTTCGGAAGCTTTCAGGGAATGAGATTCCGGGTGGCGAGACAGCCGTTGGAAAATGTGCACTACACTCCTCCGGACAAGAGGGGAGAGGCAACGCTGCACGTTACTGTCTGGCCGGAGCCGGATTCCTATCAGGCTGTGCCGGAGGAGAAAAAGACGGAACGGGATTTTCCTGTGACCGAGGAGGGATTGCGGGAAGTCACGGCGTACCTGAACGAGTTTCACGATACACATCGGGAATTATGGCCGAAGCAGAGGGGCCGGAGCTGAAGCATACAATATTATGTAACAGGGGGATTGCGAAATGGAAAAGAGATTGTACGAGCTTACAAACGGGGAAATCACAATTGCGGTATCCAATTGCGGGGCGGAGCTTCATTCCGTGCAGAAGGATGGAGCAGAGTATCTCTGGCAGGCCGGTGTTCCCGGTCTGTGGAAGCGGCATTCACCGGTACTGTTTCCGTTTGTGGGCCGCTTTACGGATGGGAAATACAAGCTTCACGGAAAAGAGTATCCGATGACCATTCACGGCTTCTGTCAGGAGGCAATGTTTGACATGGTGTCGCGGGAAGAAAACCGCCTTGTGTTCGAATTGACGGATACGGACGAGACCTACGCGGTATATCCTTTCCATTTTGAGTTCCGCGTGGCATATGAGCTGAGAGGAAGCAGTATTGCGATTACATACCGCGTACAGAACTTCTCGGAGGAGGTCATGTACTTCGGACTTGGCGCACATCCGGGCTTTAAGGTTCCTCTGGAGGAGGGGCTTGCGTTTGAAGACTATTATCTGGAGTTTAAGGATGTCTGCGAGCCGGACCGTGTGATTTTCTCCGCGAATGCGCTGGTGGACACCCCCCGTCCGCATTATCCGCTTGAGGGAGGAAAGAGAATTCCGCTTCACCACGATTTGTTTGATGATGATGCGGTGGTGCTGGAGCATATGGGGGATGAGATGCGGCTTGCTTCGGATCGCGGAACGAGAAGCCTTACCTTCCGCTTCCCGAAGATGCCTTATCTGGGCCTGTGGCACACGGTGAAAACAGAGGCTCCGTTCCTTTGTGTAGAGCCTTGGGTGACCCTTCCTTCCAGAGAGGGCATCGTAGAGGATTTTGCCTGCCGCAGTGATCTGATCCGGCTTCCTGCGGATGAGGCATACTGCAATACATGGAGTATTTCACTGACATAAAGAGCGGCGCCGGCTGACCTGTATGAAGAGGCCTCTCTTGGGAGACTGCCGCAGATCATGCGCGGCAAAGGAGGAAAGATGTTTCAGAAAAAGGAAAAAGCTACCGGACTTCTCATGCTGATCATGGGAGCAATTCTTCTGCTGTGGCCGGGGATGACCGTGCTTTCCGTCTGCAGCTTTCTTGGATGGTGTCTTGTCATCGGAGGTGCAGTGGAGATTATTCTGGGTCTTACAGGAAAACGGTCTGCAGCGGGGACGACAGGCGGAGCGGTCAGCGTCATTGCGGGAATTGTGCTTGCTGCGCGTCCAGGGGCTGTGGTATCTGTTCTGCCGGTACTGATCGGACTTGCTCTTGCAGCAGCAGGAATTGCGCTTCTGGTCAATGTGATTGCGAGCCACTCGGCGGGCGTGCTCTCTACCATGCAGATCATCGGCGGAACGATTACACTGATTGTTGGATTGATCCTGCTGTTCCATCCCTTTGGCTCGGTGAAATTTCTGACAGCGCTGCTTGGAATTGTGCTGATCTATTACGGCATTCTGTTTCTGGGACGCTGATAGCGGTTCTGACGAGGGGAGCAGATATGAATGAGCTGGAAGAAATGAAAGAACGGATTCAGAAGCTGAATGAGCTGATTCAGGGGTCGGACAATGTGGTGTTTTTCGGCGGAGCCGGAGTCTCCACGGAGAGCGGAATTCCGGATTTCCGAAGTGTGGACGGACTGTACCACCAGAAGTACGACTATCCTCCGGAGACGATTCTGAGTCACACCTTTTACAATGAGCATCCGAAGGAATTCTTCCGCTTTTATTATGAGAAGATCCTTCTTCCGGGAAGAGCGGCACGGCCGAACAAGGCACACCGGAAGCTTGCAGAGTGGGAGCAGCAGGGAAAGCTGAAGGCTGTGATCACGCAGAACATTGACGGACTTCACCAGGCGGCAGGAAGCAGAAATGTGCTGGAGCTTCATGGAAGTGTCCTGAGGAATTACTGTGAGGACTGCGGAGCATTCTACGATGTTGATTTTATGCTGAAGGAGTGCGGAGCCGGCTCGATTCCCGTCTGTCCAAAGTGCGGAGGAAGGGTCAAGCCGGACGTGGTTTTATATGAAGAAGGGCTGAATTCGGAAATTCTGAATCGCTCGGTGGAGGCCATCCTGCATGCTGATGTACTGATTATCGGAGGAACGAGCCTTGTCGTCTATCCGGCGGCCGGTCTGATTGATTATTACCGCGGGAATAAGCTGGTGCTTGTCAACAAGAGTGCAACATCCCGGGATGCCGAGGCGGATCTTGTGATCAGCGCACCGATTGGAGAGGTATTCGGGGGCCTGGACTAGGAAAAAGTGCTTGCAATCCTTTTGCAAAGCATGCTATTATTACAGTCCGTGGGAATTCATCCCAACCCGTATTCTGCCTTCAGGCAGGAGGCGGACAGCAGCTATTATCAATCCTTGTTCTTACCGGAAAGGTAAGGGCCGGAGACCAGAAGGAGGTACAGCACATGAGCAAATACGAGTTAGCCGTTGTTGTGAATGCGCAGATTGATGATGAGGCGAGAACTGCAGTTCTTGATAACTGCAAGGCACTTGTCGAGAAGTTCGGCGGCACGATTACCAATGTCGACGACTGGGGCAAGAAGAAACTGGCTTATGAGATCCAGAAGATGAACGAGGGATATTACACCTTCATTCAGTTCGATGCCGAGGGTTCCGCTATCGCAGAGATCGAGCAGCGTATGCGCATTATGGACAATGTCATCAGATATCTGTGCGTTAAACAGAACGAAGCTTAACAGAAAGCAGAGGCAGTATGAACAGAGTTGTTCTTATGGGACGTTTGACGAGAGATCCTGATGTGCGCTATGCACAGGGGGATCAGTCCATGGCAATCGCAAGATATACGATCGCGGTGGACAGGAGACGCGGACGCAGTAATCAGGGCGGCGACCAGCAGACGGCGGATTTTATTTCCTGTGTGGCATTTGGCAAGGCAGGAGAATTCGCGGAGAAGTATCTGCACAAGGGAACCAAGATCTGTGTGTCCGGACGAATTCAGACCGGAAGCTACACCAGACAGGATGGCACCAAGGTTTACACGACAGACGTAGTCGTAGAGGATCAGGAATTTGCCGAGAGCAGAAATGCTCAGACCTCCGGACCCGATTACAGCGGCTATGCAGGCGCGGACAATGGGAACACCCCTGCAGCAGCACATGGAAATGATGCAGCTCCTGCATCCAGTGCCATTGACGGGTTTATGAATATTCCGGACGGCATTGACGAAGAGCTTCCGTTTAACTGATTCAATCCATTCGAACGAGTCGTCATGGCTATGGTGAATCCGGTGTAAGATCCGGATGAGAATTGGAGGATATTATGGCTTTTACTAAGACTGCAGGCAGCAAGCCTTTTAAGCGCAAAGGGACATTCCATAGAAAGAAAAAGGTCTGCGTATTCTGCGGAAAAGATAATACGATTGATTACAAGGATGCAGCAAAGCTGCGCAAGTACATCTCTGAGGGTGGAAAGATCCTTCCCAGAAGAATTACCGGTACCTGCGCAACTCATCAGCGTGAGCTGACTGTTGCCATCAAGAGAGCACGTCACCTTGCAATCCTTCCTTACGTCGAGAAGTAATTCTGAACGGACCTGAAGGATATGGGCTCCTGTCCGAAAGGACAGGAGCTTTTTATATATGAAAATTGGGGAAATAAGATGAAGAACCGTTTTGATTGGAAGGCTTATGCAAATATCGCGAGGAGAGCGGCGGCGGAGAGCTGTGTGCTTCTTCGAAACGAAAACGAGACACTTCCCCTGAAGCAGGAAGAGAAGATTGCGGTGTTCGGACGCAGCCAGTTCAATTACTACAAGAGCGGAACGGGCTCAGGCGGAATGGTGAATACGGCGTATGTCACAGATATTCTGAGTGCACTGAAGAACGAGGAGTCGCTGACGCTGGATGAAGAGGTTCTGGAGGCCTATGAGAGCTGGCTGAAGGATCATCCCTTCGACACCGGAGCGGGCTGGGCACAGGAGCCCTGGTATCAGAAGGAGATGGAGCTGCCGGAGAGTTTTGCAGTGGAGGCGGCAAAAAGGAATGATGCTGCACTGATTGTGATCGGACGAACCTCAGGCGAGGACAAGGACAACAGCGAGACGGAAGGGAGCTGGTTTCTGACGCAGACAGAGCGCGACCTTCTGCGGAAGGTTTGCGCGGCGTTTTCGCGCACAATTGTACTGCTTAATGTCGGCAACATCATGGACATGAAGTGGGTGGATGAATTTCAGCCGTCTGCGGTGATGTATGTATGGCAGGGAGGCCAGGAGGGCGGAAATGGAGTTGCCGATGTCCTGATGGGAAGAATTTCCCCCTGCGGCAAGCTTCCGGATACGATTGCGGGCTCGATCAGCGATTATCCGTCGTCGGCAAACTATGGGAACGACAGGCGGAACCGGTACGAAGAAGATATTTATGTCGGATATCGCTATTTTGAAACCTTTTCCAGAGATTGCGTGAAGTATCCGTTTGGCTTTGGGCTTTCTTACACAGACTTCGCCCTGCGCATCGGTCTGAAGGCAGCAGAACGGGAGATTCTGGCTTCTGCTCTTGTGATCAATACCGGAAATCACAGCGGGAAAGAGGTTGTGCAGATTTATCTGGAGAAGCCACAGGGGAAGCTTGGACAGCCTGCAAGACAGCTTGTTGCGTTTGCAAAGACAAAAACTCTCCGGCCTGATGAAGACGAAAAGCTGCTGATTCATATTCCGCTTGAGAGTCTTGCCTCCTTTGATGACAGCGGGATTACCGGTCACCCAAATGCGTGGGTGATGGAGGAAGGGGAGTATACCTTCTATGCCGGAACCGATGTACGCAGTGCAGGACGCGCCGGGGCGCTCCGGATTGCGGAAACGTTTGTGGTGCAGCAGTGCGAGGAAGCGCTGGCTCCGGAAATTTCATTTCAGAGAATTCGCCCGGTGATGGAGGTGAAGATCACAGAGCCCGGACCTTTCGATGAACAGCCTCTGAAAGAGGAAATCTTTACAAGATCAGAAGAGATGGTGCCGACGCGAACGGTGGCGCCTGCGGACAGACGTGCGGAGAGAATTCCGGAAGAGCTTCCGTATACCGGAGACACAGGAATCCGTCTTACGGATGTTGCAAAGGGAGAGGCTCTTCTTCCTGATTTTATCGCGCAGCTCTCTGATGAAGATCTGTGCGCGATTGTGCGGGGAGAAGGAATGTGCTCTCCGAAGGTGACGCCCGGAACGGCAGGTGCCTTTGGTGGAGTGACGAAGCATCTGGAGGAAATGGGAGTTCCTGTCGGCTGCTGCTCGGACGGACCGAGCGGGATCCGGATGGACAGCGGGGCAATCGCCTTTGCCATGCCGAGCGGGACGGCCCTGGCTTCTACGTTTGACACAGCACTGATGGAAGAGCTGTATGCCTTTGAGGGCATGGAGCTTCGAAGGGACCGGATTGAAACGCTTCTGGGGCCTGGCATAAATCTTCACCGGCATCCTTTGAATGGGCGGAACTTCGAGTATTTTTCCGAGGATCCGCTCCTTACCGGCAAAATGGCAAGCGCACAGCTGAAGGGGATGGCGCGCTATGGAACCACCGGAACCATCAAGCATTTTGCCTGCAACAATCAGGAGAAAAAACGCAATGATATTGAGGCGCTGGTGTCTGCGAGAGCTCTGCGTGAGATTTACCTGAAGGGCTTTGAAATCGCGGTGAAGGAGGGCGGAGCCCGCTCAATTATGACCACCTACAATCCGCTGAACGGAGAACGCAATGCCAGCAGCTATGATCTTCTGACCACCATTCTCCGGAAGGAGTGGGGCTTTGAAGGTATTGTGATGACAGACTGGTGGGCGAAGGTCGGCCCGATGGAGGAGGATTCCAGACAGGATACGGCGGCGATGATTTGCGCACAGAATGACCTGTACATGGTGACATCGGATGCCGGAAGCAATGCTATGGGGGACAATTCCATGGAGGCACTTCGGGATGGGCGCCTGACCAGAGCAGAGCTGCAAAGAAGCGCTGCGAACATCTGCCGGTTTCTTCTTAATACTCCGGCCATGCTGAGAAAACGCGGGATTCTGACCGTTCTTGATTATGAGCTGGAACAGAGTCTGGAGGCGGCGGATCTTGCGGGAATGGCAGGTCATGCCGTTCCGGTTCCGGAGAGCGGAGAGCTGGATCCCTCGCAGGTGGATACTTCAAGAGGAAACATCTGTGTATTTGAGGTGAGCGTCAGCAGCTGCAGGGGATCGGAGTTCTTCCGGCCGTCGGACAACAGGCACTACCATCTTCTGATGAAGGTTCGCGCGGCAAAGGGGACACCGGAGCTCGCGCAGATCCCTGTGACGGTTTATAAGGACCGCGATATTGCCGGCACGATCTCTCTTTCCGGCCGTGATCTTGAATGGAAGGATGTGGATATTCAGCTTCCGGATTCCGTAGTGGTAAATGCTTTTCAGGTGAAGCTCTTCTTTGGCGATGGCGGAATGGAAATCGGAGAAATCGCGATTCGGCAGATGGAAGGAAGCATGGTATAATTTCTAGTATCTGCCTGTCCTGTACAGGATTACACAATGACAGGAGGCAGCATGTTCTTGACAAACGTCACGCGCGGATCCTTCCGCAGGCAGGAGCTTACGAATGGGCAATCAGATGAAATTTAAGAAGCGGGTATCCGGATATTTTGAAGCTCCGATGAGACTTGGCTTTTTTCTGCTTCTCATCAACATTCTGATTTTATTTATGCATTGGCCGTCAGGTCTGGTGCTGCTTGTTTTTACCATTTGTTATTTTGTGGTGGTTATTGCGCTGCGCATGCACAGCAGGGCTCTGGTCATCAATGAAATGGTCAGTTTTGCGACGGAATACGGGCAGGTTCAGAAAAGACTTTTGAAGAATCTGGAGCTTCCGTACTGCGTTCTGGATGATACAGGACGGATTATCTGGACCAACTACGAATTTGACCGTGTTGTGCACGAGGAAAAGACAACGCGCAGGCAGATCAGCTCCTTTTTCCCTCCTCTGACGAAGGATACTCTTCCTACCGGGGAGGACGGGATCAGTCTCAAGATTGCCTATGAGGGAAGCAGCTTTCGCGTAGAGATGCGGCGGATTCCGATGGACTCGATGGTGCAGGATTCGGATATTATAGCGGACAGCGGCTACGGCGGAGCGTTGATTGCACTGTATCTGTTTGATGAGACCGCAGAGCGGCTGGCCATCCAGGAAGTGGACAACCAGAGCGTTGTCGTAGGTTTTATCTATATCGATAACTACGATGAGGCTCTGGATGGGCTGGAGGATGTTCGTAAATCCATTCTGATTGCGCTGATTGACCGTCAGGTCAACAAATACATCGCATCCGTTGACGGAATCTGCAGTAAGGTGGAGAAGGATCGTTACCTGATTGTTCTCCGCAAGAAAGCACTGGCGCAGCTGCAGGAGGCGCATTTTGCCCTTCTCGCCGAAGCGAAAACGGTAAACATCGGCAACGAAATGGCCATTACGCTGAGCATCGGTTTTGGCGTGGATGGCCTGTCTTACGCACAGAATTATGAGTTTGCAAGAAACGCGATCGATCTGGCCCTTGGACGGGGCGGTGATCAGGCGGTTGTGAAGATGCCCGGAAATATTGTGTATTACGGCGGCAAGACACAGCAGGTGGAAAAGACAACCCGCGTGAAGGCAAGGGTAAAGGCGGAGGCGCTGAAGGAGATCATCACCTCCCGGGACAAGGTCTTTATCATGGGACACAGACTTGGGGATATTGACTGTGTCGGAGCAGGAATCGGTGTATACCGGATTTGCCAGACGCTCGGTAAGGAAGCTCACATTGTGCTGAATCAGGTATCGACCTCACTCCGGCCGATTGTGGATTTGTTTGCGAGAAATACGGACTATCCGGATGATCTGTTTCTTTCCAGTGAGCAGGCGATGCAGAGGGTGACAGAGGATTCCGCACTGGTTGTGGTCGATGTGAACAAGCCAAGTATCACGGAGTGCCCGGAGCTTCTTCGAATGTGTAAATCGATTGTGGTTCTCGATCATCACAGGAAGGGGAGCGAGTCCATTGAAAATGCAACACTTTCGTACATCGAGGCGTATGCCTCCAGTGCCTGCGAGATGGTTTCCGAAATTCTGCAGTACGTGGATGAAAATCTGAAGCTGACCCAGGAAGAGGCAGATTCTCTGTATGCGGGCATGGTGGTCGACACCGACAATTTCCAGAGCAAGACCGGTGTCCGGACCTTTGAGGCGGCCGCGTTCCTTCGCAGAAACGGAACCGATGTGACCAGGGTGCGCAAGCTTTTCCGTGAAAATGCAGGTGAGTATAAGGCGAAGGCAGATGCTGTTTCGCAGGCGGAGCTCTATCGTGAAGAGTATGCGATTTCGACCTGTCCGGCTGAAGGCCTGGAGAGTCCGACCATTGTCGGAGCACAGGCGGCGAATGAGCTCCTGAACATCAAGGGGGTCAAGGCAAGCTTTGTCCTCACGCAGTATCAGGGAAAGATTTATGTCAGTGCAAGATCCATTGATGAAGTGAACGTGCAAATCATCATGGAGCATATGGGCGGCGGCGGACATATGAACATTGCCGGTGCCCAGATGGAAGACAAGACCGTGGAAGAAGTCGAGGATATGCTCCGGCATACGATTGATTCCATGATTGAAGACGGTGAGTTATAAATTACAGACAGGAGGAAAGATCATGAAGGTAATTCTGTTGGAGGATGTGAAATCCCTTGGCAAAAAGGGAGATATTGTCAATGTCAGCGATGGCTATGCAAGAAACTTTGTTCTTCCGAAGCATGTCGGTGTAGAAGCGACAGAGAAGAATAAGAATGAGCTTAAGCTTCAGAAGCAGCACGAGGACAAGCTTGCGGCGGAACGCCTTGCAGAGGCCAAAGCGCTGGCACACAAGCTGGAGGGCCTGAAGATTGAGGTTACCATGAAGGCCGGAGAGAATGGCAAGGTCTTCGGTTCCGTTGCATCGAAGGAGATTGCGGAGCAGGCGAAGAAGCAGCATGGTCTTGAGCTGGACAAGAAAAAGATCGTTCTTGCAGAGCCGATCAAATCCTTCGGAATGCATGAGGTGGGAATCAAGCTCCATCCCGAAGTGACAGGAAAGCTGTATGTTCTGGTGAAGGAAGCCTGATCAGGAAGATGCCTGCAGACCTGCAGGCAGAGGAAGAAAATGCCCGAAGAAGATGTGGTAAAAAGAATAATGCCCCATAATCTGGAGGCGGAGATGTCGGTTGTCGGCGCCATGCTGATGGATCAGCAGGCGATCGGAAGCGTCATGGAGCTTCTGACTCCGGACGACTTCTATTCCAGACAGTACGGGCTTATGTACGAGTCCATTCTGGAGCTGGAGCAAAGCGGAATGGCGGTCGATCCGGTTACACTTCAGGAGAAGCTGAAGGAGAAAAATCTGCCTCCGGAGATGTACGATGCCAGAACTCTTGGTACACTGATTGCGCAGGTGCCGACCTCTGCCAATGTGGCCAGCTATGCCCGTATTGTGGCGGAGAAGGCGATGATGCGAAGGACCATCCGTGTCTGCGAGGATGTTGCCAACGAGGCGTATGCGGGCACAGGAGACGCACAGACGGTCATGACAAAGGCGGAAGAGGAGATCTTCCGCCTGTCACAGGGAAATAAGGGATCGGAATATCAGGATATCCGGCAGATTGTTTCCAATGCGATGCGCAAGATTGTCATGGCATCCAAGATCAGCGGCAACATTACCGGTATTCCGACCGGCTTCACGGATCTGGACAGCAAGACAGCGGGACTTCAGCCTGCAGATCTGATTCTGATTGCGGCCAGACCTTCCATGGGAAAAACGGCCTTCGTTCTGAACATCGCGGAGAACTGCGGAGTGCGGCAGGGGAAGCATGTTGCAATCTTCTCACTGGAAATGTCGAAGGAACAGCTGATCAACCGTATGTTTTCACTGGAAAGCCATGTGGATGCACAGAAAATCCGTACCGGTGATCTGTCTGAAGGCGAATGGGCGGATCTGATTGAGGGAGCCGAGACGATTGGTGAGTCCAATCTGATGATTGATGATACTCCTGCGATTACCGTGGGAGCGCTCCGTTCGAAGTGCATGAAGTTTAAGATGGAGCATGGTCTGGACATGATCATCATCGACTATCTGCAGCTGATGAGCGGAAGCGGGGCAAGGAATTCGGATTCGCGCCAGCAGGAGATTTCAGAGATTTCAAGATCACTGAAGGCGGTGGCCAGAGAGCTGAATGTGCCGGTGATTGCATTGTCACAGCTGTCCCGTGCGGTGGAATCCCGTACCGACAAAAGACCGATGCTATCCGATCTTCGTGAGTCCGGTGCAATCGAGCAGGATGCGGATATTGTAATGTTCATATATCGCGATGAGTATTATCATGAGGATTCTCCGGACAAGGGAATTGCGGAGATCATCATTGCGAAGCAGAGAAACGGTCCCATTGGTACCGTGCAGCTTAAATGGCTGCCTGAGCTGACCAAGTTTGCAAACCTGGCTGGTGCGGGCGGCAGGGAAGGATAATATGTCAGATATGATCTTGACCGGAAAAGGGAAAAAGCACAGCAGGCAGGATCGGGAAAAACAATTGTTTTTCCTGATCCTTATTCTTTCTTTTTTTGCAATTCTTGTATTTAATGTGCTGACCCCGATGCTCTCGGACGATTATGCATATGCGATGGAGGTGCAGAAGGCCGGTTCCCTTGCAGATCTTTTCCGACAGGAATATCACCAGTATATGACCTGGAACGGAAGGAGCGTGGTCCATTTTATTCTCCGCGTTTTTCTGTTCCTTCCGTCGTGGGTGTTCAAGCTGGCGAACAGTGCGGCTTTTGTTGCGGTTTCTCTTCTGATGTGGAAGCTGACGGAACCGGACCGGGAATATGATTGCTATACACTTCTGATGGTTCAGCTTGGGCTGTGGCTGTATGCGGTTGATTTTTCGGAGACGATTCTGTGGGAGGACGGTGCATGCAATTACCTTTGGGGTGCCTTGCTGATTCTGCTGTTTATGGCCATGGAGCGGAGAACGTTGATGCAACAGGCTTCTTTTCACCTGTCAGAGGCACTGGGGCTGCTGCTCCTTGGCATCCTGGCGGGATGGTGCAACGAGAATACGTCAGGAGGCTGCCTTCTGTATCTTCTCATCCTTGCAGCGGAAGAAATTCGAAAGAATACGAAAAGCCGTAAGGGAAGAGGCGTGGAAAACAGCCGGAAGAAGCGATCAGAAGGTGTGATTCCTGCAGCTTATCTGGCCGGGCTTTGCGGAAATATTCTTGGCCTTGCAATGATGGTGCTTTCTCCGGGCGGAAGGCTTCGTGCGTCTTATGCAGAGGAGGAAAACTATCAGGGGATTCTTGGACTTCTTGCCAGAGTGCAGAAGATTACATTGACGATTCACGAGTATTTCGGCCTCCTTCTTGCGGTGTTTGCTGTCTGTCTGGTCCTTCTGATTCTTCAGAAGAATCGCATGGCATACAGAAGGATGCTGCTCTATCTGGTCCTGTTTCTGGCAACCTCCTATGCGTTGGCGGCCACCAGACAGACGCAGCCGAGGGCTTTCTTCGGAGCCGGTCTGTTTCTGATGATCGGACTGATCTGCGGACTTCGGGAAATGATGAAAGAGAAAGAGCGTGAAAATCGACTCCTCCTTCAGGCTGCAGGCTATGGGATTCTGGCGGTGCTCCTTCTTCGGTTCTTTTTCGTGTATGTGGAGGAGGGGACAAATCTGGCAAGAATTTACAGGGATGAGACAAACCGGATCGCTTACATCGAAGAGCAGAGAAATCTTGGAAAAGAAGAGATTGTTGTACCGCTCGTACATACTGATTTTTATAATCCGTATTCTGCCATCGAGAAGATGGAGATGACAGATGATCCTGGGTACTGGATCAATATCTTTTACGAGGAGTATTACGGAGTGCCGTCAATCCGGGCAATTCCGTATGACGACTGGGTCGAAGCAAACGGCTCGTGAAACAGAACTGTGCGTTTGAAGGTGTTTCCATGTGTTCAAAAATAAAAAACGGGAAGGTTTTCGGATGAAAACCTTCCCGTTTTTATTTCGCATTCTTGCCTGCGTCTATACCAAGGGAATCGATCAGCCCTCGGAGATAGCGCCTACAGGACACTGAGCCTCGCAAGCTCCGCAATCGATGCAGGTATCTGCATTGATCTCGTAGTGTGCATCACCCTGAGCAATAGCCTGAACAGGGCACTGAGCAGCGCAGGAACCGCAGCTGATGCAAGCATCACTGATAACACGTGCCATAGTAGTAACCTCCTTCAATATTCGCATATATCATGCATAGGATACGTTTTCTGAAGAAAGGACAGACATCCAAGGATGCCTGTCCTTTGATCTTGTACAATCTTACAACCAGCTATATCGGTTAGACAATGCTAAGTTTGCATAGCCCGCCTTATCCGAAATTCAGCAGATTAGTTGTTGTAGAGAGCGCCAAGCTTCTCAAGATAAGCGTAGTGTGCCTTTGCGTGAGCTTCCGCCTCTGCAAAGAGCTTTGCAGCTCTCTCAGGGTTCTTACGCTGCAGGGAGGTGTAACGAACCTCTCCGCCAAGGAACTCGCTGTACTCCTTGGTTGCAGGCTTGGAGTCCAGAGTGAACTTCTTGTCGCCGCCAGCCGGGTTGAAACGGAACAGGTTGTAGTAGCCGGTCTCAACAGCCAGCTTCTCTTCGTCCTGAGCCTTGTTCATACCCTTGCGGATACCATGGTTGATGCAAGGAGCGTAAGCAATGATCAGGGACGGTCCCGGATAAGCTTCAGCCTCTGCGATCGCCTTGATGCACTGGTTGCGGTCAGCACCCATGGAGATCTGAGCAACGTATACATAGCCGTAGCTCATTGCCATAGCTGCAAGATCCTTCTGAACGGTCTCCTTGCCGGCTGCTGCGAACTGAGCAACTGCGCCTTCCGGAGTAGCCTTGGAGGACTGTCCGCCGGTGTTGGAGTAAACCTCGGTGTTTACAACGAAGATGTTGACGTCCTTACCGGAAGCAAGTACGTGATCTACTCCGCCGTAGCCGATATCGAATGCCCATCCGTCACCACCGAAGATCCACTGGGACTTCTTAGCAAGGTAATCCTTCTCGTTCAGGATATCCTTAGCTGCATCGGAGCCATCTGCCTCAAGAGCTGCGATCAGCTTCTCGGTAGCAGTGCCGTTCTCAGCGCCCTTTGTGAAGGTGTCGAGATACTCCTGGCTGCCTTCGCCGCCCCATGCTTCAACCTTAGCCTTAAGCTGGGAACGAATTGCATCGTTGGCAAGGAACATACCATAACCAAACTCTGCAGCATCCTCAAACAGGGAGTTGGACCATGCCGGGCCGTGTCCCTTTGCATTTACGGTATAAGGAGTGGAAGGTGAAGAGTTGCCCCAGATCGAGGAGCATCCGGTTGCGTTTGCAACATACATTCTGTCACCAAACAGCTGAGTGATGAGCTTGATGTAAGGTGTCTCGCCGCAGCCTGCGCAGGCTCCGGAGAACTCAAGCAGAGGCTGCTTGAACTGAGATCCCTTTACGGTCGTCTCCTTGAACTTCTCAACAACGTCATTCTTGATCGGAAGCTTCACTGCATAATCAAAGGCGGTCTGCTGGTTCGGAAGAGCCTGAGCCTCATCCAGTCTGGTCATGGTCAGTGTAGCAGCCTTCATATTGCCAGGGCAAACGTTCGCGCAGGATCCGCAGCCTGTGCAGTCAAGGCTGGAAACAACGATTGCGAACTTGTATCCGGGCATGCCGGTCAGATCCTTGGTAACAGTGCCTGCAGGCGCGTTTGCAGCTTCCTCTTCGGTCATAGCGATCGGACGGATTGCTGCGTGAGGGCAGACATAAGAGCAGAAAGTACACTCGATGCAGCTCTCAGCATTCCATACAGGAACGTTAACCGCGATGCCGCGCTTCTCGAATGCAGAAGCACCGGAAGGAGTGGAGCCGTCCACGTAAGGAAGAACGTCGGAAACCTTCAGGCCATTGCCTTCCTGAGCGGAAACAGCAATCTGAATGTTGTTGACGAATGCCTCAACGTCCTTGCGGTCAGAAGTAACCTTCTTGAAATCAAGACCCTCGTCTGCTGCGTTTGCCCAGCTCTCCGGAATCTCTACCTTGTGCCAGTTCTTAGCGCCGGCATCAATAGCAGCCCAGTTCTTCTCAACGACATCCTGACCCTTGCGGCCGTATGTCTTCTGAGCAGCATCCTTCATCAGCTGTACAGCATGCTCTTCCGGAATGATCTTGGTGATCGTGAAGAATGCAGACTGAAGGATCGTGTTGATACGGGTCGGGCCCATGCCGGTCTCGATACCAAGCTTTACACCGTCGATGGTGTAGAAGTTGATGTGGTGATCGTACATGAACTTCTTAACCTGTCCCGGGATATGCTCTTCCAGCTCAGCATCGCTCCAGGAGCAGTTCAGCAGGAAGGATCCGCCGTCAACCAGCTCCTGTACCATGTTGAACTTACGCATGTATGCCGGGTTATGGCATGCAACGAAGTTTGCCTGATGGATCAGGTAGGTCGACTTGATCGGCTTCTTACCAAAACGAAGGTGGGACATGGTAACACCGCCGGACTTCTTGGAGTCGTAATCAAAATATGCCTGAGCATACATGTCGGTGTTGTCGCCGATGATCTTGATGGAGTTCTTGTTGGCACCTACAGTACCATCTGCACCAAGGCCCCAGAACTTGCAGCATACGGTTCCCTCGGGAGTGGTAACGATTTCCTTGCCGGTAGGCAGAGAAAGGTGGGTAACATCATCATCGATGCCGATGGTGAATCTCTTCTTGTCTTCGTTGTTGTAAACAGCGATGATCTGTGCAGGAGTGGTGTCCTTGGAGCCAAGACCGTATCTGCCGGTGAATACCGGAACCTGATCGAACTTGGAGCCCTTCAGAGCTGCAACAACATCCAGGAACAGAGGCTCGCCGATGGAGCCGGGCTCCTTGGTGCGGTCAAGAACAGAAATCTTCTTAACAGTATCCGGAATTGCCTCGATGAGCGCTTCTGCGGAGAAAGGTCTGTACAGACGAACCTTTACAAGACCAACCTTCTGGCCCTGAGCGTTCAGATAATCAACGGTCTCCTCGATGGTCTCGTTGACGGAGCCCATTGCGATGATAACCTGTTCTGCGTCTGCAGCGCCGTAGTAGTTGAACAGCTTGTAATCGGTGCCGAGCTTTGCATTGACCTTGTCCATGTACTTCTGAACAATTGCAGGCATCTCGTCGTAAGTGGTGTTGCAGGCCTCACGGGTTGTGAAGAAGATGTCCGGGTTCTGCGCAGAGCCCATCTGGCGGGGATGATTCGGATTCAGAGCCTTGTCGCGGAACTCCTGAACCTTGTCCAGATCGATCATATCCTTCAGATCATCGTAATCCCAAACCTGAATCTTCTGAATCTCGTGAGAGGTGCGGAAGCCGTCGAAGAAGTTGATGAAAGGAAGCTTTCCGTCAACTGCTGCGCAGTAAGCAACAGGTGTCAGATCCATAACCTCTTGAACGGAGCTCTCGCAGAGCATGGCAGCACCGGTCTGACGACATGCATATACGTCAGAATGGTCACCGAAGATGTTCAGTGCATGAGTAGCTACGCAGCGTGCAGAAACGTTGAATACGGCCGGAAGACCTTCGCCTGCAACCTTGTAGATGTTCGGGATCATCAGAAGAAGTCCCTGGGAAGCGGTAAAGGTAGAGGTCATGGCACCTGCTACGATGGAGCCGTGTGTTGCACCTGCAGCACCTGCCTCGGACTGCATCTCGGTTACGTGCACAACGTCTCCGAAGATATTCTTGCGTCCGGCAGTTGCCCATTCGTCAACGTGCTCAGGCATAACCGATGACGGTGTGATGGGGTAGATGGTAGCAACTTCTGTATACGCATACGCGGCGTGTGCAGCAGCTTCGTTACCATCCATGGTTAAGTACTTTCTTGCCATTTTGATTTCCTCCTATATGATTTGATGCATGACCGGGCAAAAGGCAAACTACGCCCGTTCATGCGGATCTATCGCTTAGAAGTCTATCATTTGGATTGTGAGAATGCAACGATTCCGGGCTTAAGAGAGGGGGAAATTTCGTTAAAAATAGCTAATATATATTAGTAAAAACTAATATATATTAGCTTGAGACAACAAAACGGCTTCAGATATAGAAGAAGACCTGCGCTCAGTCAGAAAAGCGCGCGAGCTGTCCGATTGCTCCGGACGGAATCAGAATATGACCGTGCTCTTCCAGATACTGTTCTCTGGCATAGGTAACAGGGAGCAGGACGGAATACTCTGATATGGCAGCAAGAATCGGCTGCATCTTTCGAACCTCTTCGATGTCCTTCATTTTGAGCAGAAGAAGATAGTTGCTGATGCTCTTCAGAAGAATACTCTCACCGGTATAGGCACTGCAGATACGTGCTGCCGCCTTCAGCAGGCTGTCCATGCTGTCAAAGGAATACAGACGGTTGCATGCGGCATAAATACGAAATTTTTCAAGAGCATCCTTAACCTCCGCAGAAGGGGCGGGGGAGGAAGGCACAGCCTGTACGGTGTTCTCGTTTCCTCCGGGTCTGGAAGCGGTGATGGAGTGCAGAAGCTGTTCAAAGGAACCCGGCAAAGAGCCGGAAATTCCTTCGGAAGCACTGAGAGAAGGTGCGAAACCGGAAAAGCGGGTATCCAGTTCCTCCGGATTCTCGACCTTGGTCACAACGAGGACGATGCTGCCTTCGCTCATGGGGATGGCTTCTATCATCAGAGGAATATTATCTGCCTCAAAGCCAACCTGGGAAGCCGCCTGCTGCATCATTTCACGGAAGAGATTCCGTGCCTTTTCTGTGCCGTAGGCCAGTTCACTCAGCTTGATCTGACGTGCGGCCAGATCTTCTCCGGTCAGTGTAAACCGGATTTGATTGTCACTGATCTTTTCTATTTTCAACAGAGGGACCTCCTTCCTTTATATTTGTCTAAACAGTGTAGCGGGAGAACCGTTTATCAGTCAATCATTCGCTGCGAAAGTTTAGAAAAGTTTCACTGCCTTGGAGGACAACAAAGAATTGTAAAAATAAACGAAAAATGCGAGATACGGAGTTTCATGATGTACAGAGATTGAAAATGAAAAGCGGATTCGATACGATGAATCTGCCGAAAGAGACGGGCAATCAGGCATCGTAAAGGAGGCGATGAACGTATCCCGTTCGAACAGTCTTATCTATATCAGCATTCTACGTATCACGATTTCAATGGGGTTTCCATTGTCTTTTGGACATTTTCTTGTCCATCGAAGATAATTTTTCCTGTTTTTTATGTAGAGAACAATTACATCAGGCTATGCACATGATGTTCGACGAGGGGGTTGCCGGCAGTTTTTGCGGGAACAATGGTTCACGGAGAACCGATTGCAGATATGAGCGGTACCATGCAGGAATATGCCGAAGCATAACAGAAAGCTAAAAAGCAGATGCGATCCGCTTTTTTTTCGGAAGGAATACGGAAACCAGCCGGGATGATTCTCACGGAAAACCTTCTGGTTGACGGATTCCGAAGTCTATGTAGGAGTCTTATCCACGTAAGGCGCATGGAGTGTGCCAAACGGAAGCTGACAGGATTCTTATGTCTGATCCATATCATTCTCCATATCTGGGACCGATTCGGTCAGTCTTTGGGTGTGGCAGCAAATTCAGTTTTCCGGAGCCGCAGGAGCCTCCGGGCCCCCGCTTGGCGGGCCGCCGCGGCTGGAATCCGAATGCTGCCACACCATCTTGTGCGGATACCGTTTCCGGCCCTCTGTGCCCGCGAATCAACATGAAAGCCCTGCCGGTTACAGAGAGTGGCAGCCGATACGCGGATAGAAGACAGTGCGGAAAATGTTTGCTATAATGAAGTGATTTATGGTTACAGCTGTTAATAAAGGGGTACAGCAGATATGTCCCGGCGTAAGGCACACGCTGCAGGATGGGCATTGGAGAAAATATGGGTTCCAGATACGACGATTTTCAGGATTACGGGGAAAATGACTTCGGACGTGACGGGTATGATGATGCGTACGATGCAGATTTTCGCGGCGGATATGATCATTATGACGATGAATATGGAAATGGAGTGTACGAGGATGACCGCTATGCGTATGCGGATGATGGTTATGCTTACGAAGAAGCTCCTTATGAGGAGGAAGTGAGCCAGCTTGCTGCCCGGCGGACAGGAAAAGGGAAAAAGAACAGAAGAACAGGATCTGCTGCCCGGAAAGCTTCTGCAGGAACGCGGAAAAAGACGGGGACAGGAAAACGACCTGCCTCTGCCGGAAGAAGGCAGGGGAAGAAGGGACGGAAACGGAAGAAAAAGTCTGCTTCGCCGGTGTTTGCAATTCTTCTTATGATTTTGGTGCTAGGAATGGCATTTGGCGCCAAGCTTTTTCTGGACCGATATTCCTATTCTACGGAGCAGGCAGATCTTTCGGAGCAGTTCAATGTACAGGGCGCCGATGACGTGCCGATTGTCTGGGGAAATGAACTCTCAGAAATTCATGCGAAACGGATCGACGGCATCGATTACATGAAGCTTGATGATGTCAAAAGTCAGCTGAACAGCCGTTTCTATTACGGAAAGCAGAACGCGCAGGATGAAACCGGAATGATTCTGTACTGCTTCCCGACGGATAAACTGAAGACGGTCGTCGGAAGCACGGAAGTTTCGACGGAGCAGGGCGGCTCCCAGACTCTGGACTACGCACCTGCCGTAAATGTGGACGGAACCATTTATCTGGCTCTGAATTTTGTAAAGCAGTATACGAATTTCGGCATGACAGCCTATGAGAATCCAAGCCGCCTGCAGATCGACACAGCCTGGGGCGAAGAAACGGTTGCAACGATAAGCCGTAAGACGCAGATCCGTACGTCAGGAGGAATCAAGAGCCCTGTCCTGGAGCAGCTTGAAAAAGGAGCGAAGGTAACGGTTCTGGAACAGATGGACACCTGGTCCAAGGTGAAATCAGAGGATTCCGTCATCGGCTATGTAGAGAACCGGCGTCTTTCGGACATTCAGACGCAGACAATGACGGCAGTTGCGGACTACACAGAGCCGGAGGTTACGCATCTTACCTTTGACGGAAAAATCAACATGGCCTTCCACAATGTCTGGGGATCACAGGGAAATGTAACTCTGACCTCGTACATGGCTCAGACCAAAACCGTGAATATCGTGGCACCGACCTGGTACTGGGTCAGCGATAACGATGGAAATGTGGAGAAGGCGGCAACACAGGAGTATGTAAACCAGGCACACAGCATGGGGTGTCAGGTGTGGGCTGTTGTGGACAACATCAATTCATCCTCCCTTCAGCAGCTTGATAATCACACATTCCTGACGACACTGGACGCCAGAACGAATTTGATCTCTCAGCTGACGGATGAAGCAAAAACCTATGGGTTCGATGGAATCAACGTGGACTTTGAGCTGATTCCGGAGGAAAACGGCGAAGATTATATAGAATTTATCAGAGAGCTTTCCATTGCCTGCAGGAATGCGGGAATCATACTTTCGGTGGATACCTATCCGAATTTCTCGTTCAATTCCCATTATCACCTGGACGAGCAGGGAGTCTTTGCAGATTACATTGTAATTATGGGATATGACGAGCATTACGCCGGCAGTCAGGAAGCAGGGAGCGTCGCATCGATCTCCTACGTGACACAGGGCATTCAGATGGCCCTGAACGATGGAATTGCCAAAGACCGCCTGGTCAATGCGATTCCCTTCTACAGCAGAGTCTGGGAGACAGATGGCGGTCAGGTCAGCTCAAAAGCTCTTGGCATGCAGGACATTCAGGATTACATTCAGGCTCATGGAATGTCTGTGAACTGGAGTGCCGAAGCCGGACAGAACTATGCGGAAACGACCGAAGACGGCAGGAAGATCCAGATCTGGGTGGAGGATGCACAGTCCATTCAACAGAAGCTGGATGTGATGCAAAGCTTTGGCATAAAAGGTGTTGCGGAATGGCGCCTGCAGTTTGAAACCGCCGACGTCTGGGATACCATCAGTAACTATATGAACCAATAATTCAGAACGGCAGCCCATCTCGGAAAAGGCTTTCGCAAGCTCGCTTGCAGAAAGCCTTTTCTGAGATGGGCTATCGGATGAATATCCGACATCGAGAGTTTTCGAAGCGAAGCAAGAAAACTTGAGATGCCGTTCTGAAGGAATGAGAAGGTGATTTTGAAGTGATTACGCAGTATGTTTTCATGACAGAGGAAGAAATTGACGAGGCCGCAATTGAGCGGGCAGGTCAGATTCTGAAGGACGGAGGTCTGGTGGCGTTTCCGACAGAGACCGTGTACGGACTTGGCGGAGATGCACTGAATCCGGAATCCTCCCGCAAGATTTATGCAGCAAAGGGAAGACCCTCGGACAATCCCCTGATCGTACATGTGTGCCGGCTGGAGGATATCCCGCCTATCGTGAAGGAAATGCCGGAAGCGGCAATCAAGCTTGCAAAGGCATTCTGGCCGGGACCTCTGACAATGATTTTCCGCAAGAATGAAAAGGTTCCCTATGCAACAACCGGAGGCCTGGATACGGTAGCAATCCGTTTTCCGAGCAACCGGATTGCACAGGCTCTGATTGACGCAGAGGGCGGATATATTGCTGCTCCTTCGGCCAATAAGTCCGGAAGACCTTCCCCTACAATTGCGTTATACTGTAAGGAGGATCTGGATGGCCGCGTGGATATGATCATTGATGGCGGCGAGGTGGGAATCGGCCTGGAATCCACAATTATCGATCTTACGGAGAAGGAGCCCACGATTTTGAGACCCGGATATATCACGCAGAACATGCTCTCCGAGGTGCTTGGAAGCGTGGAGGTGGATCGGACCATTCTGTCAGCGGATTCCAAAGAAAAGCCGAAGGCACCCGGAATGAAATATCGTCACTATGCGCCGAAGGGAGATCTGACGATTGTTGAAGGAGAACCGGAAAAGGTTGCAGCATATATCAACGGCAAACTGGAAGAGGCCAAGGAAGCAGGGGAGCGCACAGGAGTCATCTGCACAGATGAGACAAGGGGATTGTATCGTGCAGACTGTGTCAAAAGCGCAGGAAGCCGGCGGGATGAAGACGAGATTGCAAGAGAACTTTTCCGGATTCTGCGGGAATTTGATGATGAGAAATGCACGGTAATGTATTCGGAGTCCTTCCGGGATCAGGAAATCGGAGATGTTTTCGGAAAGACAGCTGGACAGGGCGGCTTTGGCATGGCAATCATGAACCGCCTGATGAAGGCTGCCGGGCAGAAGATCATTCAGGTATAAGGCGGATACAGATTCCGGTGTATTACGAAATGCAAGGTGCCGCGAAAAGCGGAAGAAAAGGGGGAACAGAAAATGATCATAGCAATTGCAAGCGATCACGGGGGTCTGGATCTGAAGACCGCTGTCATTCGCCATCTGGAAGACAAGGGATATGAAGTCAGGGATTTTGGAACCAGGGACAAGGCATCCTGCGACTATCCTGATTTTGCAGGCCCTGCGGCCAGGGCTGTCGCTTCGGGGGAAGCGGAGAAGGGAATTGTGATCTGCACGACCGGAATCGGCGTTTCCATTACAGCAAATAAGATTTCCGGAATCCGGTGCGCACTCTGTCATGATGTTACAACGGCGCGTCTTACAAGACTTCATAATGATGCCAATGTGCTTGCAATCGGTGCGGGCGTCATCGGAGAAAATGTGGCCATGGATGTGGTCGATACGTTCCTTTCCACGGCTTTTTCCGGAGAAGAACGGCATGCAAGACGCATCGCAAAGATTGCAGAATATGAGAAAAAGCAGTAAAAACAAAGCATGTACATGCCGCTTTGCGGCTGCATTAAACGCGCAAGGGCGCAGAATCGAGGAGAAAAATGGCAAAAGTAGTAGTAATGGATCACCCGCTGATTCAGCACAAGATCGGATTTATCCGCAGAAGAACAACAGGAACCAAGGCATTTCGTGAGACCGTAGGCGAGATTGCAATGCTGATCTGCTATGAGGCAACCCGCGACCTGGAGCTGGAGGATGTGGAAATTGATACCCCCGTAGCACACTGCACGGCCAAGCAGCTGAAGGGTAAGAAGCTGGCGGTTGTTCCGATTCTTCGCGCAGGCCTTGGCATGGTGGACGGAATGCTGAAGATGATTCCTGCAGCAAAGGTCGGACACATCGGCATGTATCGTGATCCTGAGACTTTGAAGCCGGTAGAGTATTATTGCAAGCTTCCGGCAGATTGTGCGGATCGTGAGGTTTTCGTCGTAGATCCCATGCTGGCAACGGGCGGCTCTTCGATTGATGCGGTAACCCAGCTGAAGAAGCACGGATGCACGAAGATTCATTTCCTCTGCATCATCGCTGCTCCGGAAGGTGTAAAGGCCTTTACAGAAGCTCATCCTGATGTAGATCTCTACATCGGTGCAATGGATGATCATCTGAACGAGCACTGCTATATCGTTCCCGGCCTTGGCGACGCAGGCGATCGTATTTTCGGCACGAAATAAAAACGGAGAGGTTCGTATGTCATCAAAGAGAGCGGACTATATTTCCTGGGATGAGTATTTTATGGGAGTAGCGGATCTTGCGGGCATGAGGTCCAAGGATCCGAACACACAGGTTGGCTCCTGCATTGTGAGCAGAGAACACAAGATTCTCTCCATCGGCTATAATGGCATGCCGTCCGGCTGCGATGATGACCAGTTTCCCTGGGATCGTGACGGGGCAGTACTGATGACGAAGTATCCGTATGTGACACACAGCGAACTGAATGCTATCCTGAATTATCGCGGCGGTTCACTGGAGAATTCCACACTGTATGTATCCCTGTTCCCCTGCAATGAATGTGCCAAGGCCATCATTCAGGCAGGGATCCGTAAGGTTATTTACAAGAGCGATAAGTATGCCGGCACAGACTCCAATATTGCCAGCAAGCGCATGTTTGATGCTGCCGGTGTGAGCTATGAGCAGTATCAGGCAACCGGCCGCCGCATCGAACTGTCGGTGTGAGCATGGCGGCTGCAGCGGTCAGAATTCTAACCGATAATTTATGATCATTCACAAACAGCCAAACTCAAAATTCTGCTTCAGAAACTGCACAGAGCTATTCCGCAAATTTCTCCGGGGAGGAAGTGTCCTCTCCGGAGTACTTGTGGTATCTGTCATGGCCGGTTCGCTGCAGGTGTATGCTACACAGGAAACTCAACAGGCATTGGATAAGGCCAGACAGGAGGCAAATGAGACCAGAAAGGCGATCGGTGAGAATAAGGATACGCTGGATGCTTTGAATGATACGAAAAGCGATCTTTCCGAACAGTGGAGCAATCTGAATTCGCAGCTGAGCGGTATTACTTCAAATCTGGCGGAATTATCGGCAAAGATCAATGATAAGCAGGGAGAGATCTCAGCGAAGCAGGAGGAGATTTCACAGACTGAGAAAGAGCTGGAGGAAGCGGTTCAGACGCAGGAAGAGCAGTATGCTGCGATGAAGAAGAGAATTCAGTTCCTGTATGAGCGCGGAAACCGTTTTTATCTGGAAATTCTGCTTCACTCCGGGTCCTATGGGGATCTGCTGAATAAGAGCAGCTACATTAAGCAGCTGAATGACTACGATACAAAGACTCTGGAAAAATATAAGGAAACCGCAAAAGAAATTCAGCAGCACAAGCAGGCGCTTGAGCAGGAGCAGGAAGCTCTTGAGAAGCAGCAGGATGAGCTGGAGGACCTCAGAGGCGAAGTGAACAGTAAGGCTGGACAGGTGACAGGACTTCTGACGCAGACGGCCGGTTCTCTGAACTCCGCAAATGCGCAGATTTCCTCGGCCCAGGATGCGGTGGATGCGCTTCAGGATCAGCTGGATTCACAGAATGCAACTGTGTCTGCACTGGAGAAGCAGCTTGCAGAGGAAAGACGCCTGCAGGAGCTGTCGAATGCATCGGTATGGCGCAATCTTTCCGATATCAGCTTTGCGGATCAGGACCGATATCTTCTTGCGAATCTGATCTACTGCGAGGCGGGCGGAGAGCCGTATGAGGGTCAGGTCGCGGTCGGCGCTGTTGTGATGAACCGGGTAAAGTCAGGAGCCTTTCCGGGAACGGTATCTGAGGTCATTTACCAGAGATGGCAGTTTGAACCTGCCATGACCGGACGGCTTGCACTTGCGCTGTCGGAAAACCGGGCAACGGATTCCTGCTATCAGGCGGCAGATGCAGCCATGGCAGGGCAGACAACGGTCGGTGACTGCCTGTTTTTCCGGACACCGATCCCGCAGATTGAACCGAAGTACAGAATCGGCGGACATATTTTTTACTGAGCATCATCATGTGAAAAGGATAATGAACCTGGAGAAAGCGGCGAAAACACGAAGTTTCGCTGCTTTTTCCATTTGCAGCTCAAACTGTGCAAAACGCTATGATTGAGGAAGACCATTTCCTTTGGACTTGTCTATTTTTGCAATTTCTTTCATTGCACAGACAGAGAAATAAGTGTATCATCAGATTTAATTCGGAATAGTGACCTGTCAGTTTTGGATACTGTAACGAAAACGGTTTTGGCGAGTCAGATGCATCTGTGAGAGCAGAAGGGGAAAGGCTGGTACCATGAGGGATCTTTCAAGATTCATGAGGAACCTGTCCCTGATCGGGCAGTTCGGAGTTTCTCTTGTTACTCCGATTCTGATGTGTCTTGCAGGGTGTTATCTTCTGACCTCGAAGCTTGGGCTTGGCAGCTGGGTTTATCTGCCGGGATTTGTTCTCGGACTTGGCTCGTCCTTTATGACTGCATATAAGGTTTATCTGTCTGCAGTGAAGAAGAGCGGGAAAGAAACCCATAAAACGGCCTTTAACCGGCATTATTAAGAAGTTCAGAAAAGGGAGACAGAAGAAGGAATGAAGTTATCCGCTGCGGTGCAGGAATCTACAAAGTTTGTCGCGAAAGGAACGGCAGCGGCCTCGGCTGTTATGCTTCTTGTGTTCCTGCTTCTGCATCTGGTGATTCCGCAGGTTCCGTTCGATGCAGGTGTCGTAATCAGCGGAGCACTTGGATGCGCTGTTGCGGCAGGAAACTTTTTTCTGATGGCACTGGTTGCCGAGAAAGCGGCAGCCGATGATAATTACGACAATGCAAAGCGCAGGATGACGCTGAGCTATCGCTACCGCACACTGGGACAGCTGCTGTTTGTGGTTCTGGTCATTGTGATTCCGGGGCTGAATTTCGTGGCAGGAATTCTTCCGCTGCTGATTCCGGGAGCACTGATTCGCGGGAAAGGCGTGGCTGATTACAAGAAGATGCGGGCGAAGGAAAAGGCTGCAGAAGAAGCAGCTCCAACAGAAAAAGAGAGGTGATACGATTCTATGGAATTTTCGATTGAAGGCGCAAAAATCTTCGCGAGGATCCCCACGGGAATCCCGGTTCTCGGCGATTTTCTGATCAGTGAAACACTGGTTGTTTCCTGGGTCGTGATGGGAATCATATTGGCACTGTGCCTGTTCCTCACACATGATCTGAAGGTGGAGCATATTACGAAGCGACAGGCGGTGGCTGAATGGCTGGTGGAGCTGAGCACGAACTTTGTACGCAACAATACGGGCGGCACGAAGTTTGATGCATTGATTCCGTTCATTGCGGCGTTGTTCTCTACGAGTATTATTTCCAACCTCATCTGTCTGGTGGGCGTCTGGAGCCCGACCGCCGATCTTTCTACGGAAGCAGCCTGGGCAGTTGTCGTATTCATCATGATTACCGCAACGAAGATTAAGACCAGCGGACTGGGCGGATATCTGAAGGGCTATACTCAGCCGATTGCGGTCATGACACCGTTTAACGTTCTTTCTGAGCTGGCAACTCCGGTTTCAATGGCCTGCCGTCATTTCGGCAATATTCTTTCCGGCGTGGTTATTGACGGACTGATTTACTGGGCACTGGCACTTGCATCTTCCGCCCTTCTCGGACTGATTCCGGGAGCGGTCGGGAAGGTACTTTCCCAGATCCCGATTCTGTCTGTCGGTATTCCGGCCATCTCATCCTTGTATTTTGACTGGTTTACCGGATTTATGCAGGCATTTATTTTCTGCATGCTGACGGTCATGTACATTGCAAATGCTGCGGAGGAATAAATCGCGGCGGGAAAACGGTAACACCCTGGGCTTTTGCTTTTGCAAAACCCGGTGAGCATAAAAATCTTTATCACCCTAAACTTATAAGTACAGGAGGTATAACATGGGAGATTTTCAGCTGTTGGCAAGAGGTATTGCACTGGCAGGATGCGGAATCGGAGCCGGATGTGCACTGATTGCAGGTATCGGACCTGGTATCGGTGAAGGAAATGCGGTTGCAAAGGCATTGGAAGCGATCGGAAGACAGCCGGAGTGCAAGAGTGATGTCACCAGTACGATGCTGCTTGGCTGTGCAATTGCCGAGACCACCGGTATCTACGGATTCGTAACCGGCCTTCTTCTGATCTTTGTGGCACCCGGAATGTTCATGAACTATCTGAAGTAATCGGCGGCGAAAGGAGCGGTTATGGAAACACAAAGTCTCGTTACGATTGTTCCATGGACTTTTATCGCAACGATCCTGAACCTGTTTCTGACCATGCTGCTGGTGAAAAAGTTTCTGTTTAAACCGATCAACAGGATTCTTGAGCAACGGCAGGCCCTGTCAGAAAAGGAACTGACGCAGGCACGGGCAGCGCGGGAAGAGGCAGACGGCCTGAAAACAGAGTATGAGAGCAGTCTTGCCGAGGCAAGGAGCGAGGCAGCCGTCATTCTGCAGAATGCGCAGAAGGAGGCACAGGCCAAGGCAGATCAGACCATCCGGAATGCAGAGCAGCAGGCTGCAGGAATCCGGTCCCGTGCGGAAGCAGATATCGCACAGGAAAAGAAAAAAGCCATCAACGAAGCCAAGGATGAGATCGGCGGACTTGCCATGGACATCGCAGGAAAGGTCGTTGAGAAGGAGATCCGGGAAGAGGATCATCAGAAGCTGATCGATGAATTCCTGGATAAGGTAGGAGAGGCAACATGACGAACACCGGGAGTCTATACGGAAAAAGCCTGTATGACCTCGCTGCTTCCGAAGATCTGTCGGAAATGATCATGGAGGAAATGGAAGCGGTACAGGGGCTTTTCACGGAAAATCCGGATTATATCCGGCTGCTTCTGGAGCCTTCCATTCCAAAGAAAGAGCGTCTGGGACTTCTGGACCAGGCCTTTGGAGATGCGGTGCACCCGTATCTGCTGAGTTTTCTTAAGATCCTGACGGAACGGGGACTTCTCCGCGATTTCCGTGCCTGTGAAAAGTGCTACCGCGGGCTTTACAACGAGGCGCATGGAATCACGGAAGCAAGCGTTGTCAGTGCTGTGGATCTGGATCCGCAGAGACAGGAGAAGCTGAGAAAACGTCTGGAAGAAATGAGCGGAAAGAAGGTAATTCTGAACGTTCGGACGGATCCGCAGATTCTTGGCGGCATACGCGTAGAGATGGAAGGAAAACTGTACGACGGAACGGTCAGGGGACGGCTTTCTGATCTGAGAAGAAGGCTGGACGAAACCGTACTGTGACATTCCTGAAAGCGGAGCAGACGACAAGCAGAGTAAAAACAAAAAGGATGTGGTTTGAATGGAACTGAAACCTGAAAAAATATCCGAGGTGATTCGCAGTCAGATCAAGTACTATCAGAATGCGATCATTCAGAATGAAACCGGTACGGTTCTGACGGTTGGAGACGGAATTTCCCGTGTCAGCGGTCTGGTGAACTGTGTATCCGGCGAATTGCTGGAATTTGAGAACGGCACCTACGGAATGGCGCAGAACCTCGAAGAGACCAGCGTATCTACGGTTCTGTTCGGTGACGATGTCGGAATCAGTGAGGGACAGACAGTCAAGAGAACCGGACGTGTTGTATCGGTTCCTGTGGGCGATGCCATGATTGGCCGTGTCGTGAACGCAATCGGTCAGCCGATTGACGGTGCAGGCCCGATTGAAAGCAGTGAATTCCGTCCGGTAGAGTCTCCGGCCCCCGGCATTCTGGACAGACAGCCGGTTAAGGAGCCGCTTCAGACCGGAATCAAGGCAATTGATTCGATGATTCCGATTGGAAGAGGACAGCGTGAGCTGATCATCGGAGACCGCCAGACCGGTAAGACAACGATCGCAATTGATACGATCATTAACCAGAAGGGAAAGGATGTCATCTGCATCTATGTTGCCATCGGTCAGAAGAGATCGACGGTAACCAATCTGGTAGAGCAGCTGAAAAAGAGCGGAGCAATGGAGTATTCCATTGTTGTTGCAGCGACTGCATCAGAGCCGTCTCCGCTGCAGTATATTGCACCCTATGCAGGCTGTGCTATGGGTGAGTATTTCATGAACAAGGGGAAGCATGTTCTGATCGTATATGACGATCTGTCCAAGCATGCGGTTGCATATCGTGCACTTTCCCTTCTGATCCGGCGCCCGCCGGGACGTGAGGCTTATCCGGGAGATGTCTTCTATCTTCATTCAAGACTTCTTGAGCGTGCAGCCAAGCTTTCCGCGGAAAAGGGAGGCGGATCGCTTACGGCCCTGCCGATCATTGAGACCCAGGCAGGCGATGTTTCGGCTTACATTCCGACGAATGTCATTTCGATTACGGATGGTCAGATCTTCCTGGAGACCGAGCTTTTCCACTCCGGAATCATGCCGGCGGTAAACCCGGGTATTTCGGTTTCCCGAGTCGGAGGAAATGCGCAGATTAAGGCCATGAAGAAGGTGGCAGGTACTTTGAAGCTGGTGTACTCGCAGTATCGTGAGCTTCAGAGCTTTGCCCAGTTCGGCTCGGATCTGGATAAGGATACCAAGGATCGACTGGATCAGGGTGCCCGCATTGTTGAAGTGCTGAAGCAGAAGAATTCTTCGCCGGTTCCGGTAGAGAAGCAGATTGCGATTCTCTATGCCGTTACCAAGAATGTCCTGAGTGAGGTTCCGGTTGCGGATGTTGCGGAATATGAAAAGGGTCTGTATCTTCGTCTGGATCAGGATGCTGACGGAATTGCAGCAATGGATGCCATCCGAAGCACCGGGAAGCTGGAGGCAGATACGGAGGAGCATCTTAAGAAGGCACTGGAGGTCTATACCAGGGATTTCCTCTCTGCAAAGGTTACAGCCTGAGCAGCATTGGGAGATAAGGAAACAGGCCGCGGGTCCGAAAAGACCCGCGGATGAATGAAAGGTGAACATATGGCTGCTGCGAATATGAAAGCCGTGAAGCTGCGGATCAAGAGCGTTCAGAACACCATGCAGATCACCAAGGCAATGCAGCTGGTGGCGGCATCCAAGCTTCGCAAAGCAAAACAGAAGGCAGATCAGAGTAAGCCATACTTTGAAGCACTGCACCGAACACTGACGGATATTGCATGGAGCAATACGGAATTCCAGTCGCGTTATACCAAAGCCGGCAAGAATGACAAGTGGCTGTACATTGTCATTGCGGGAGACCGCGGTCTGGCCGGCGGCTATAATGCAAACCTCTTCAAATTTATGGAGGAGGAGACAAAGGGACAGGATTATACGGTTCTTCCGATCGGAAAGAAGTCAGTGGATTATTTTCATCATAAGAAGACGCCGATTTTAACCGAGGCCTTTGCAGAAGTGGCTTCGATCGGGGCGTCTGACTGCTTCGAAATTTCGAGACTGATCTGCGAGGAATACGCAAAGGGAACATTCGGACACATCAGTATGTGCTACACGGATTTTGTTTCCATGATGACGCAGACTCCGGGAGTAACTTCGATGCTCCCGCTTTCGGACTTTACAAAGCCGGAAGGAAACCGTCTGGCGGAAACCGGAAAGAGCCCTTCCGGTGCGTCAGGTGCAGAGAAGAAGGCTGAAGATGCAGGAAAACCGGAAGGCTCGAAAAATCTGATTTTATATGAGCCGGACTCGGAGACCGTATTTGATGCGATTGTGCCGGATTATCTGGCAGGACTCCTGTATTCCAGCATTAATGTTTCCGTTGCCAGTGAGCTGGCGGCTCGCAGAACCGCAATGGAAGCGGCAACAGACAATGCGGAAGAAATGATTGATACGCTTAGCCTGAATTACAACCGGGCTCGGCAGGCAAGCATTACGCAGGAAATCACGGAGATCGTTGCCGGTGCTGAGGGAGCATAGCAGACAGACGGACATTTTCTGACTGGGAAAGGATAACAGGAAATGAGTGAACAACACAAAGGAAAGGTGATACAGGTCACGGGCCCTGTTCTGGATATCCGGTTCGCGGAAGGCGAGCTGCCGGAGCTGAACAATGCCATTGAGCTTTCTGTCGGGGAACGGAAACTGGTCGCCGAGGTGGCGCAGCAGATCGGAGATGATGTCGTTCGCTGCATTGCCATGAGTTCGACGGACGGACTGGCAAGAGGTGCAGAGGCTGTGGATACCGGAGCACCGATTTCGGTCCCGGTTGGTGATGGATGCCTTGGCCGCGTCTTTAACCTTCTGGGAGAGCCGGTTGACAACATGCCGGAACCGGAGACGCAGGAGAGATGGTCGATCCATCGTCCCGCGCCCTCCTTTGAGGAACAGGTTCCTGCACAGGAGATTTTTGAGACAGGAATTAAGGTCGTTGATCTGATCTGCCCCTATGCAAAGGGCGGTAAAATCGGATTGTTCGGCGGTGCAGGTGTAGGAAAAACCGTCCTTATTATGGAGCTGATCCATAATGTAGCAACGGCACATGGCGGTATTTCCGTCTTCACCGGTGTTGGTGAAAGAACCCGTGAGGGAAATGACCTGTATGGTGAAATGAAGGAATCCGGTGTTCTGGATAAGACCGCATTGGTTTACGGTCAGATGAATGAGCCGCCGGGAGCAAGAATGCGTGTCGGTCTTTCGGGACTGACCATGGCAGAGTATTTCCGCGATGTGAAGAATCAGGACGTGCTTCTGTTCATCGATAACATCTTCCGTTTTACACAGGCGGGCTCCGAGGTATCGGCACTGCTTGGCCGTATGCCCTCCGCCGTTGGTTACCAGCCGACGCTGGCAACGGAGATGGGCGCTCTTCAGGAGAGAATCACATCGACCAAGAAGGGCTCCATCACATCGGTTCAGGCTGTTTACGTCCCTGCAGATGACCTTACAGACCCGGCTCCTGCAACAACCTTCACACATCTGGATGCAACGACTGTTTTGTCGCGTGAGATTGCCAGCCGCGGTATTTATCCCGCAGTGGATCCGCTGGATTCCACGAGCCGGATTCTTTCTCCCGAGATTGTCGGAGAAGAGCATTATGCTGTGGCAAGAGGCGTACAGCAGGTACTGCAGCGCTACCGCGAGCTTCAGGATATCATTGCAATCATGGGTATGGATGAGCTTTCGGATGAAGACAAGAAGGCAGTTTACCGTGCCCGTAAGATTCAGAACTTCCTGTCGCAGAGCTTCTCTGTTGCAGAACAGTTCACCGGCATTCCGGGAACGTATGTTCCGTTGAAAGAAACGATCCGTGGGTTTAAGATGATTCTTGACGGCGAATGTGATGATCTTCCTGAGAGTGCATTCCTGATGGCCGGAACGATTGATGATGTATTCCAGAAGGCTAAGCAGGCATAAGATGCAGATCTTTGCTCGGGACCGCAGCTCACGGACTGTCATAACCTGAAGAAAGGATAAAATATGTCAACCTTCCCTATGCAGGTCGTCTCTCTGGACGGTCTGGAATATGACGGAGAAGTGCAGAGGATCAAGCTGCGCACGATCGATGGCGATGTGGCGATCCTTGCCAGACATACAAATTACTGCACCGCAATCGGTATGGGAACGGCCGAGATTACGATGGAGGATAACTCCAAACGCTCGGCGGCCTGTATCGGCGGAATGATTTCCATGATGAATGGCTCCTGCCGCGTTCTTCCGACAACCTGGGAGTGGGAAGATGAGATCGACGTAGACAGAGCAAGCCGTGCACGGGAACGCGCAGAAGAGAAGCTGAAGGATGCCAATCTTTCCAAACAGGAACGGGTTCGCATGGAAGCCAAGCTTTATCGTGCGCTGATCCGCCTCGATGCAGCGAAAAAGTAATTTATGCGCAATACCATTTATAGAATCATATATGCTTTTGTTCTATTCTGTGTTTCCTTTGTTCTGATGGAAGTCTTTTCCAAAGAAAGCAGTACACAGACTACGACCAAGATGTCTGGTGCAGTACTGCCGGTAGTATCGATGGATACCGGCAGTACTGTTTTTAATGCCCTTTACGGAATGACCGGAGATCAGGATCCCGGGAAAATGCGGCCGGTGTTAACACCAATTGCCTCTGACAGGACCATCCGAATCCGAATCAGCCGTTATGATACAGAGCTCCTCTCGGTTTCAGCAGAGGTCAGAGATGTTACCGGACAGCGCCTGATTGAGAAGCAGGATGTGGAAATTCAGGATGCAGGCGAAGGAACCTCGACGGGGGTGCTGTCGTTTACCAATCTGGTTCAGCCGGATACGGAATATATGCTGGTGCTCCTTCTTTCCACGGAAGATGCGGAAAACATACGGTATTATACGCGCTTTTATTACTCGGCAGATTCCGGGGATCAGGAGGAGGCAGAAGCTGCCATCGCATTTGCGGAGACCTTTCATGAGAAAACCTTTGATAAGACCGCGGATGATTTTCTTCTGACCTATCTGGAGCCGGATGACAGCGTATCGGGAAGCTCGCTGTCAAAGGTTACACTTTACAGCAGTGCTGATCAGGTGACATGGGGAGATTTGTCACCCTCTGAAGTGACGAAGCCGGTATTTTCACTGACGGACTATCAGTCGGGAATTTACGGAATCCGGGGAACCTATTATGTGGCTTCACAGACGGAAGAGGGAAAGCAGAAGCTGTATCGCTGTGAAGAATATTATGAGCTTCGCATGGGAACCGACCGGTTCTATCTGATGGATTTTGAACGGACAGTTTCCGAGGATTTTGACCCGCAGAATCCGGAAGGAGAGGACGGATATCTACAGCTTGGGATTGCGGATAAGAATACAGACGTCACGCAGAGCAAAAAGAGAAGCGTTACCGCCTTTGTTCATGACGGCCGGTTATACGAGGTCTCACTTTCCGAGGACCTTCTGGTTTATATCTTTGGCTTCGATGAAGCCGGAGATACCGGAGAGCGGGAAACACGTGCGGATCATGGAATCCGGATTCTGGATGTCATGGAAGATGGAAGTGTCGATTTTCTGGTTTACGGTTATATGAACTGTGGGCGGCACGAAGGAAAGATGGGAGTTTCCTTTTATCATTACAGCGGGGAATATCATACGCTGGAAGAAAAGGTTTTTGTGCCCTATGACGGCTCGTGGGATCTCCTGAACAATCTGGTCGGAAAACTGTCTTATTATGACAGGGACAAGGGAAGCCTTTATCTGTTTCTTTACGACACACTGTATGAAGTGAATGTCAATTCCTGCAGTATCCGGAAGCTGGAATCGAATCTGGCAAGCAGGCGATTTGTGATCTCAAAGAGCGGAGAAATGATTGCCATGGAGGAAATGACGGAAGGAGAGCCAAGCGGCGCCATTCTTCTGGTGAATCTGAACGGGCAGGTACAGAGCAGGCTTGAAGCGCCCTCCGGAAAACGTGCGATACCGCTTGGCTTTCTTGGAGAAGATCTTGTGTATGGAACTGCAGCATCCGGGGATCTTATCACCGATGCTTCCGGAATTACGGTAGAACCGATGGATCACATTTACATTGTGGACCCGGAGCAAAATGTACTGGAGGATTACCATCAGGACGGCTATTATGTCCTTTCCTGTGAGGTGCGTGAAAGCCAGCTGGTTCTGACACGGGTGCAGAAGGCACAGGATGGGGAAGCATCTTATGTTCCTGCACCGGATGATGAAATCCTGAGCGGTGCAACCGAAGACAAGACAGCGCTGGTCCGGACAAAGAGCAGTGCCGCATCTGGTATGGTGGTCCAGATTCAGACGGGGGAGAGCGACTGGGAATCCTGCCATTATATCCGGCCGCAGGAAATTCTGTACGAAGGATCACGGGAGCTGTTGCCGCGAGGTACCGCAGAGGAGAAGGATGCGGATTCCGGAATCCAATCGACACATTGTTATTATGTATACAGCAGTAAAGAGTTCCTGGGCTGTGAATATGATCTGACGTCAGCCATCGAAACAGCCGGTGCTGAACGAAGCGGCGTGGTTGTGAATGAACAGGGAAGGTATCTTTGGAGAAAGCGGCGTCCGGAACGAAGTGAAATTGATGCGCTGACATCCATGGAGGAGGGCACTGCCCTTTTGGACAGCAGGGAAATGTGCCTGAAGGCGATTCTGTCAGCAGAAAATATTTCCGCAGATGCAGCAGGACTCCTGAACCAGGGAAAGACATCATTGGAGATTCTGCAGGAAGAACTGAAGGATTACGAGGTACTGAACCTCTTCGGCTGCAGTCTGGATGAGGTACTCTATTATGTGGGAATACATCAGGCGGTTTATGCAGAAACGGATGGCGGAGAAACCATACTGATCATAGGATATGGACCGGAAAATATCGAGATCTATGACCCTGCGGCGGGAAGTGTTCATCTGATGAATCTGGAAACGGCAAGAGAGAATTTTGCAGCAGCCGGAAACCGGTTTCTGAGTTATATTCCGGCAGGCTGACCGAAGCAAAATAAGAAGCAAAAAGACCTCCGGAAAATCCGGGGGTCTTTTTGCACGTCGTGTCTTGCGACACACGTTTCGCCTTACAGCATTGTATTATTCGTTGATATGCAGACCGTTCTCGTTGTAGCGATTTACAATCTTCTGAATTCTTGCGGAGGGATCCAGGAGATCCGAGATGGAGCTGTCATGATTGAGCGTATCAATGATGTAGGCAATGTATTTGCTCATGCTGCAGCTGATGTACCAGGGGCACTCCAGAAGCTCGGGAGACTGATAAATCAGGTTTGTAGTCAGAACCCGGTCGATCAGTCCATCGCGGTAAGCCTGATTAAATTTCTCAAGACCGCTGGTAAACAGACCGAAGGTCGAGAATACAAAAATACGTCCGGCCTTGCGCTCCTTCAAACCTCTTGCGACCTCGAGCACACTCTCACCGGAGGAAATCATGTCATCGATGATGATCATGTCCTTGCCCTCAACGGAGGAGCCAAGGAATTCGTGGGCCAGAATCGGATTGCGGCCGTCCACTACTCTTGTATAGTCTCTTCTCTTGTAGAACATACCCATGTCGAGGCCTAATACGTTGGCGATGTATACGGCACGCTTCATACCGCCTTCATCCGGGCTGATGACCATCATATGGCGGGCATCGATGTGAAGTCCGTCCACATGGCGGAGGAGTCCTTTGATAAACTGGTAAGCAGGCTGCACGGTGTCGAAGCCGGATAACGGGATTGCATTCTGTACGCGGGGATCGTGGGCATCGAAGGTAATGATGTTATCCACACCCATGTGAACCAGCTCCTGAAGAGCAAGCGCACAATCGAGGGATTCGCGCATGGAACGCTTATGCTGGCGGCCCTCATACAGATAGGGCATGATGACCGTGATGCGGCGGGCCTTACCGCCGATTGCGGCAATGGTGCGCTTTAAGTTCGCATAGTGGTCATCGGGAGACATGTGATTCGTTTCACCGAACATGCGGTAGGTCTTGCTGTAATTTACGACATCTACGAGAAGGTAGAGATCCATGCCGCGGACGGACTGCTTCATGACACCCTTTCCTTCGCCGGTGCCGAAGCGGGGAAGATCCACGTTCACGATATAGGTGGGACGCTGATAACCTGCAAAGGCAAGACTGTTCTTGTGCTCGCTTTCGCGTTCTGCGCGCCACTGTGTCAGGAAATAATCAATTTCCTTTCCCATATCCTCACAGCCGGTTACGGGAACCAGGCCCAGAGAACCTACCGGAATAGATTCCAGATTTCTCTTGTCATGCTTTTTAATCTGCTCCATTTTACCCTTTCCGCCGCAGAATCCATGCGGTCTTCCTTACACTTTTCTCATTTTTCTGGCGACACGAATGTCAGGCCCCGTCAGCTTCAGAATGGTGTAGCTGCTTGTGATTCGGGAAAAAATTCGATCGGAATAACGGTCTCGAAGCTCCGGAAGCGAGAGATTGGTGGAAATGATAGTAGCCTTTCTGCGAAGGTCCCGCTCATTCAGGAGGGAGAACAGTTGTGCCGCAACAAAATTATTGGTCATCTCTGTGCCGAGATCATCTATGACAAGAACTTCACAGCCATACAGATCCTCCAGAAAGCTGTGATATTCTGCCTTATTATCCTGTCGGAATATGCAGGACGAGATGGTATCAAATAATGACGAGGAGCTGAAATAAAGCACGGAATGCCCTTCTTTCAGCAGTTCGCCGGCCGTACAAATGGACAGGAAGGATTTACCGGTACCGACTGTACCATAGAAAAAGAGATTTTCATAGTCGGAATTAAAATCTTTCAAAAACTTCCTGCAGGCCTGTACAGCCTTTTTGAAGCGTTCCAGGTCAGTTCCCTGATAATAGGAGGCCGACATGAGGTCAAAGCGATTGTCCTGCAGCAGGCGATCCAGGTGAGACTGCTGGTACAGGATACGGATCTCCTTCTGACGAAGACAATGGCATTTCCGGCTGTCGATATAGCCGGTGTCCCTGCAGTCGGGGCAGTCATAATGCGGCTGCAGATAATCGGCAGGAAATCCCGCTTCCTTCAGAAGTCTTGCCTTTTCCGCAGCAATGGAAGAAAGTCTTTCCTTCAGAGAAAAAGAGGCCTCTTTTCCGGACAGCTTTTCCTCCAGAGCAGCATAGGAAAGGTCCGGAATCTGACGATCCAGCTCCTGATATTCCGGAATTCTGGCGTAGACTCTGGATTTTCGGAGAGAAAGCTCGCGACGGTGAGCATCGCGCTTTCCTGCGTACTCCATCATCAGTTTGTCATATTCTTCCTTGGAAAGAGACAAGGGATGCTCCTTTCTTCTCAGTTGCTCAGAAGGTGCTTCTCGAGCTCATCAAAATCGTAGGAGGTTTTCTCAAAGGCCTGGAACGAACGGGCTCCGGATTTCCCGCCCTTTTTGCTGCTGCGGCTGCCGGACAAAACAGCCTTCCGTGCCTGTGCGGCGGTGGAAATGCCGTCTTCCGCCCAGTTCAGGGCCACCTTTTCGATGTAGCGGAAATCCTTCTTGCCGAGGCCGACGCAGTATTCCACAAGATAGTCAATCAGCTCCTCCGAAAAATGAAGCTGCTCGGAAATAAAATAGATGGTTCTGGCTTCATTGGAAGAGAGCGGCTTTCCGATATACTGCTCCACAATCATAATCAACTGCCGGCTGTCGGTTTTCTTCTGAAATTCATCCATCTGCTCTGCGGTGACATTCGAAGAAGATAAAGCAGGTCCGGCTGCTGCGGCAGAGATCATCGGGGTAATGGAAATGACTTGATGGTCATTCGCTGCCGGAACCGGCCGCGGCTCCCGGAGGCAGATTCCGATAAGATTTCCTGCAGAATCCGTCTGAAACGAAAGAAGGCCCTTGCGCTCCCAGAAGCGCAGCGAACGAACCACTTCCTTTTCCGTGTGGTTGAAGCGGTCGGCAATGTCTGTGATGCTGGTGGAAAGACCGGCAGACATCATGCGGACAAGATAGAGGTATACCTTCATCTGCGCATCGTTCGCATCCTTCATGTATTCATCGATAAAAAGATTCGAAATAACGGTCGAATCAGCCGCATGATCGTTATAAATGGCAAAAGCTCCCATCTTCTCCACCCCCGGTTGACAGTGCAGCAGTCATAGATTTTATAAAATTGATATCTTGGATACCGGAGAGTATAGCATCTGCTTCGAACAGTCAAAATGGTAAAACTAAACAGAAAAAATCGGGCCCGGACGAAGCAGAGGAAAGTGCATCATTTTGTGGAAATTGCGGACAACGGGGATAAGACAGACGGAAACCGAAATATCACGCCCCGTTATCCACAGGAGTTATACACTTCCAAATGTGGATAATGTGGATAACTCTCGATCATTTGTTCTGCAAAAGCAGAGAAGGCCCGATATCTGTCACATTTCCGGCCCCCATCGTTATCACCAAATCACCCTTTTGGCAATTTTTCCGGATAAAGTTTTCAATTTCTTCAAAGGAGGGGAAATAATATACCTCGTTGTGGCCAAGTGCACGGATTCTGTCTGCCAGTGTTGCGGAGCTGATGCCGAGGGTGTCGGTTTCGCGTGCCGCATAAATATCGGCCAGAACGACAACGTCACTTTGGGAAAGAGCCTCTGCAAATTCGTCCATCAGAGCTTTGGTTCGGGTATAGGTATGCGGCTGGAAGATGCAGAAGATTCTGTTGTGAGGAAGCTTTTCTGCAGCTTCCAGGGTTGCATGGATTTCCGTCGGATGATGTGCATAGTCATCAATGATGGTGACGCCGTTCATCTCTCCTTTGTATTCGAAGCGGCGATCGGTTCCCTCAAAGCTCAGAAGGGCTTTTCCGGTCAGCTCACGTTCTACGCCGAGCAGATCAGCGACGGCTACTGCAGCGATGGAATTATAGATATTGTGCATGCCGGGAACCTGCAGGCGGATCAGCTGCGTATGGCCGCCCGTTGCTGTGCGGTGGCAGCAGGTATAGGTGGGGTGTGCAGCCTCGTCATAACGGATGTTAACGGGATAATATTCGCTCTTTGTGCGGTCGCTCCCATAGGTGATGACATGGCATTTCAGGCCGTCCGTCAGCTCTTTGTAATTCTCAATGTCGCTGTTGATGATCAGGGTTCCGTCCTCCGGAATCAGCTCGGCAAATCTGCGGAAGGAGCTGCGGATGTCGTCCAGATCCTTGAAAAAGTCCAGATGGTCAGCATCGATATCAAGGATGACACCGATCTTCGGATACAGAGAGAGAAAGCTGTTGGTGTATTCGCAGGCCTCTGCAACGAAGTAATCCGAGTGCCCTACGCGCACATTTCCGTGAATGGATTTCAGAATTCCACCCACGGAAATCGTGGGATCGTCCTCTGCCCCAAGGAGAATTTCGGAAATCATGGAGGTTGTCGTTGTTTTGCCATGCGTACCTGCTATCGCTACGGGACAGCCGTAATTGCGCATGATTTCTCCGAGGAGCTCAGCTCTTGTAAGATGAGGAATATTCAGCTCTCTGGCCTTCTGGAATTCCGGATTGTCCGGATGAATGGCTGCAGTGAAGACAATAAGATCAAGGTCCGGTGTGATGTTCTCTGCCTTCTGGCCGATCAGAACCTGAATGCCGTGGGAGACAAGCTCTTTTGTGATCGCAGAGGAAGCGCGGTCTGAGCCGGACACTCTGAATCCGCGGCTTGCGAGAATCTCTGCAAGGCCGCTCATGGAAATTCCTCCGATTCCGCAGAAATATACGGAAATCGGGTGATTAAAATCAATCTGATACATGTGATATTCCTTTCCGAATGCAAAAATGCATATCCTGAAAATGCTTCTGAAAATCCGGATACGTAAATGGTTCTTCCTAATTATAGTAATTATGGCGGAAAAAACCAATAAGCAGACGCGCCACCGGCTTCCTTTGAGAGTGACTTTGCGGAAGCAGCGGCCGGTAAGAGGTGGAAGCGCTTCCGGATTCATTGTGGGAAAGAGCAGTGTGGCAAGAGCTCTTCTGCAAAAGAGCAGAAATAGTAACAAAAATAAAACGATGCAGCAAATCAAAGTTGGATAAAAAGCACAAGAAAAGGACCGAAATGCCTTTTGAATCATAGGTGGGTGTGCTATACTTAAAAAAGCTGAAGACTTAAGCGGAATGGCCGGAGACAAAGACGCTGTCTGACTTTTGGCTGCAGCAAATATGACGTGCTGAGGTAATGGAAGTGATCAAGAAGGAAATGATTGCGATGCTGCTGGCCGGAGGCCGCGGCAGCCGCCTTGGAATTCTGACATCCAAGATGGCGAAACCTGCAGTTCCGTTTGGGGGAAAATACCGTATTATTGATTTCCCGCTGAGCAACTGCATTAATTCGGGAGTCGATACGGTTGGTGTTCTGACCCAGTATATGCCTCTGAAGCTGAATACCCATATCGGAATTGGAATTCCGTGGGATCTGGACAAGCTGGCCGGCGGCGTTTCTGTGCTTCCGCCCTATGAGAAGATTGCGGGGACGGAGTGGTATACAGGAACGGCAAATGCCATTTATCAGAACATGAGCTATATGGAGAATTATCATCCGGATTATGTTCTGATCCTGTCAGGGGATCATATTTACAAGATGGACTATGAGTCCATGCTGGACTTTCATAAGGAAAATCATGCAGATGTTACCATTGCGGTCATGCCGGTTCCCATGGAAGAGGCGAAACGCTTTGGCATTATGATCACCGATGAGAAAAAGCAGATTACGGACTTCGAGGAGAAGCCGGAGCATCCGCGCAGCAATCTGGCGTCCATGGGAATTTATATTTTCTCCTGGAAGGCCTTCAAGGAGGCTCTGGAGGTCAACAAGGATACTCCAGGACTGGATTTCGGCAAGCACATCATCCCGTACTGTCATGATCAGGGAGAGCGTCTTTTTGCATATGAATTCAATGGCTACTGGAAGGATGTCGGAACACTGACCTCTTACTGGGAAGCGAACATGCAGCTGATTGACATCGTGCCTGAGTTCAATCTGTATGAGGAGTACTGGAAGATTTATACCAATGTGGAATCTCTTCCGCCTCAGTATTACGGTCCGGACAGTCAGGTCACCCGCTCCATCATAGGAGACGGCAGTGAGATCTACGGAACGGTGGAGCAGTCTGTGATCGGCAGTGATGTCGTAATCGGCGAGGGCGCACAGATTCGTGATTCTATTATTATGAATGGCGCCCGGATTGATGCCGGCTGTCGTCTGGATAAGGCGATTGTGGCAGAGCGTGCTCACATTTCCGAGAATGTTGTGATTGGCGAAGGAGAGGAAATCCCGAATGAGACGGATCCCGGCATTTACCGGGACGGACTGACCGTGGTTGCGGAGGATGCGGAGATTCCTTCCGGGGTTTCGATTGGTAAGAATGCAATGGTGAACGGAAAGACCAGAGCGGAGGATTATCCGGACGGCAGGCTCGAAAGCGGCCGAACTCTGAACAAGGAGGGGGGCGCAGTATGAGAGCAATCGGAATTATTCTGGCAGGCGGCAGATCCAACCGGATGAGGGAGCTGTCCAGAAAGCGGGCAGTCTGCGCAATGCCGGTTGCGGGGAGCTTCCGCAGTATTGATTTTGCACTGACGAACATGGAATATTCAAGGGTACAGAAGGTTGCAGTTCTTACCCAGTTCAATTCCAGAAGTCTGAATGAGCACCTCAGCTCCTCCAAATGGTGGGACTTTGGACGTAAGCAGGGCGGGATGTTCCTGTTCACGCCGTCCTTCACCGGAGAGGACGGAAACTGGTACCGCGGAACGGCAGATGCCATTGCACAGAACATCAGCTTTCTGAAAAATTCGCATGAACCATATGTGGTCATCGCATCCGGAGACTGCGTTTACAAGATGGACTATAACGAGGTTCTGGAATATCACGTAAACAAACGGGCGGATATCACGGTGGTCTGCAAGGAAATGCCGGCTGATTTCAATGTGGAACGGTACGGAACCGTTGCACTTGATGCGGACGGGCGGATCACGGAATTCGTGGAAAAGCCGATTGTTGCGGAGTCGAATATTATTTCGTGCGGGATCTATGTCATTCGAAGAAGGGCCCTGATTGAGCTCCTTGAGAGAAGCAAGGAGGAAGGACGCTACGACATCGTTCAGGACATCCTGATCCGATACAAAGACGTCAAGCGGATTTACGGCTACAAGATGGATACCTACTGGAGCAACATCGCTTCGGTCGATGACTATTTCCACATGAATATGGATTTCCTGAAGCCGGAAGTGAGAGATTATTTCTTCCGGAAATATCCGGGCATCCACTCCAAGGTTGCGGACCTTCCTCCGGCTAAATTCAATGTGGGAGGCAGCGTTCACAACAGCCTGCTGTCCAGCGGCTGCATTGTAAACGGAGCGATTGAGAATTCTGTGCTGTTCCAGAAGGTTTATGTTGGGAACAACTGCGTGATCCGGAATTCACTGATCCTGGACGATGTGCACATTGGCGACAACGCCTATATTGAAAACTGCATTGTGGAATCGGACAGCACAATTCCGGCAAATGCCTATTATAAGGGAGAAGACGGAGTACGGATTGTGATTGAGGACAAAGGCGAACGCTACAAAATGTAGAGGGGTTGCGATGAGAATTACAGATGTTAGAGTACGCAGAATTACCCAGTCCGGGAAAATGAAAGCGGTTGTCTCAATTACACTCGACAACGAATTTGTGGTACATGACATTAAAGTAATTGATGGCGAAAAGGGCTTGTTCATCGCGATGCCGAGCAGGAAATCCGCAGATGGAGAGTATCGTGACATAGCACATCCGATCAATGCGGACATGCGAAAGTTGGTAGAGGACACCATTCTTCAGACGTACAGGGAATGCCTGGAACAGGAAAACGTACAGGCATAAAAGAAAAGAGCAAGGCGGCAGAGAGAACAAGGCAGCATGATTCTCCTGCGGCCTTGTTTTTTGCATGTGGCGTAAAGAAACGTGTTTTATGATATACTTCATCCGCACCGGCGGATTTTCCGGGACAGCTTTTCCTTATGGACGCCGGTGAAGAATGGAAACAGATGAAACAGGAACAGTGGGAGAAATGAAAATGGATGCAGACTGGTATCTGATTGTAGGCCTGGGAAACCCGGGAAAAGAATATGACGGAAGCCGGCACAATGTCGGCTTTGAAGCAGCAGATCTTCTGATTGATGAATTTCATATTGACGGACCGACGAGGTTCCGGAAGTCGTTGATCGGAAAGGGCAGAATCGGAGATGCCAGGGTGGTTGTCATGAAGCCGATGACCTATATGAATCTGTCCGGAGAAGCAGTTCGGGAAGGACTGGATTATTTCAAGGTGGACCCGGCCACACATCTGATTGTCATTTCGGATGATATTGATCTGGAGCCCGGAAAGCTGCGCCTTCGGCAGAAGGGAAGTGCGGGAGGACACAATGGCCTGAAGAACATTATACAGCACGTGGGAGACGGAAATTTCATTCGTGTGCGCATCGGCGTAGGGGCCAAGCCGGATCCGAGAGCTGACCTTGCGGATCATGTGCTTGGTCATCCAAAGGGCGAGGACAAGGAAAAAATCGAGGATGCCAAGGAAAGGGCTGTCCGGGCTGTACGTGACATTCTTGAAGAGGGAATCCAGAAGGCAATGAATCATTATAATTCCTGAGTCTGCAGCTGCGGGAATCGCCGGAAGAGGGGCTGCAGGGCAGAGATTTTCGTGATGGAGCAAATAAGGAAAAGGGAATATGAGAACATTGACAGAGCCTCTGCAGGAGGCGCAGGAATACAAAACACTGGTGGAAGCGCTGGCAAAGCCGAAGGCAAAAGCGCTTGCAGACGGATGCGTGCCGTCACAAAAGCTGCATCTGATGGATGCGCTTTCCAGGGAAAATGCGCTCTCCTCCTTCGCAAGGTTCCGGCTGATTGTTACCAGCTCTGATAAAAAGGTAAGAGAAATCCGCGATGAGTATCTGTTCTATGACCGGAATACGGTGATTTTTCCTGCAAAGGATCTGATTTTTTATCAGGCAGATCTTCGCGGCAGAGAGCTGGAAAAGGAACGGATCCGATGCCTGCGCCGGCTGGTTGAGGGAAGACCGACTACCGTGGTGACGACCTTTGCTGCGCTGATGACACCGCAGGTTCCGCTATCTGCCTGGAAGAGTAATGTCCTGCAGCTGGAGAAGCGGCAGACGTATTCTCTGGAGGAGCTTTCCCGGAAACTGGTCCGTATGGGATATGAGAAGAATTTCCAGGTCGACGCGCCGGGGCAGTTTGCTGTGCGCGGTGATATCGTGGATGTCTTTGACCTTACGGAGGAGAATCCCTATCGAATTGAGTTTTTTGACGAAGAGGTGGATTCCATCCGAAGCTTCGATCTGGAGACGCAAAGGTCCATCGAGCCCATGGAGCTTGTGAAGATCTACCCGGCTACGGAGCTGATTCTGTCGGATGCAAGGCTTTCCGATGGTATTGACAGAATCCGGGAAGAGGAGAAAAAAACCGAAGAAGCATTGCGAAGCCAGGGGCATATGGAGGCGGCGCATCGTCTTTCTGAAGGAATCGGCGAGCTCTGCGAGGCAGCACTGGAATACCGGGATTTCGGAGGACTGGAGGGATATATTCATTATTTTTACCCTCAGACCGACTCCTTCCTCGAGATGTTCCCGGAAGAGCATTCCATGATCTTTCTGGATGAGCCGGTGCATCTTCGGGAAGAAGGCGAAGCGGTGGAGCTCGAGTTCCGAGAGAGCATGATCAGCCGGAGCGAGAAGGGCTATGTCCTTCCGGGACAGATGCAGCTTGTCTGCAGCGCGGCGCTTACGGCCTCTCGCATGAATGATTACCGCTGCCTTGGTCTGACCGCACTTGCCGCAGGAGACAGCTTTTTTCTGCCGGAATGTATCGTTTCTGTCCATGCAAGAAGCGTTCCGGCCTATAACAAGAGCTTCGACACACTGGTTTCGGATCTGAAGAAGTATAAGCTTCAGAAATACCGGATAGTCATCATTTCCGCATCGAGAACGAGAGCAAAGCGTCTGGCGGGGGACCTCACGGAGCGTGGGCTTACTTCTTTTTACAGTGAGAATCCGGACCGAATCCTGGGCGACGGCGAAATCATGACCTATTACGGGAACATTGCCCACGGCTTTGAATACCCGCAGATTCGCTTTATTGTCATCGCTGAGACGGACATTTTCGGACCGGCCCGCAGGACGAAGAAGGTAAAACGTCATTATGACGGCGAATCCATCCATGATTTTGCCGAGCTGAAGGTAGGAGATTATGTGGTCCATGAGGATCACGGAATCGGAGTCTACCGCGGCGTGGAGAAAATCGAGGTGGACGGCATTGCCAAGGATTATATCAAGATTGAATACGGGGGCGGAGGAACGTTGTACATTCTGCCCGGAGAACTGAAATCTCTTCAGAAATATGCCTCGCAGGATGCAGCGAAGCCGAAGCTGAACAAGCTCGGAACGCAGGAGTGGACCAGCACCAGAAACAAGGTCAAAGGCGCGGTAGAGGAGGTTGCACAGGATCTTGTGGAGCTGTATGCGAAGAGACAGGCAATGAAGGGACACCGCTTCAGTCCGGATACGGTGTGGCAGCGTGAATTTGAGGAAATGTTCCCTTATGAGGAAACGCAGGATCAGCTGAATGCCATTGAAGATACCAAGCATGACATGGAGTCGGACAAGATTATGGACCGGCTGATCTGCGGCGACGTCGGGTACGGCAAAACAGAAATTGCAATCCGTGCCGCGTTCAAGGCCGTACAGGACGGACTGCAGGTGGCGGTTCTGGTGCCGACAACGATTCTTGCGCAGCAGCATTTCAATACCTTCACGGAGCGGATGAAGGAGTATCCGGTCTGTGTGGAAATGATGTCCCGCTTCCGGACGGCAGCGGAGCAGAAGAAAACCAAAGAAGGACTGGAATCCGGCCGCGTGGATATCGTGATCGGAACGCATCGGATTTTGTCCAAGGATGTAAAATTCAAGCGGCTTGGACTCCTTGTCGTGGACGAAGAGCAGCGATTTGGCGTGACACACAAGGAAAAGATCAAGAAGCTTCGGGAGAATGTCGATGTTCTGACGCTTTCTGCCACACCGATTCCGAGGACCCTCCATATGAGTCTCATCGGAATCCGGGATATGAGTGTACTTGAGGAGGCACCGCAGGACCGCGTCAGCATACAGACCTATGTCATGGAATACAATGAAGAGATGGTCCGGGAGGCGATTTTGCGAGAGCTTTCCAGAGGCGGACAGGTCTACTATGTCTACAACCGGGTCAACGACATTGCGGAGGTGGCGGGGCGCCTTCAGCAGCAGGTGCCGGAAGCTCGGATTTCCTTTGCACACGGACAGATGAATGAGTCTGAGCTGGAGAAGATCATGTACGATTTCATCAGCGGAGGGATCGATGTTCTGGTATCGACGACCATCATCGAAACGGGACTTGATATCTCCAACGTGAATACCATCATCATTCATGATTCGGATCGCATGGGACTCTCTCAGCTCTATCAGCTGCGCGGACGGGTGGGACGTTCCAACCGGACCGCTTATGCGTTTCTGATGTATAAAAAGGACAAGATGTTGAAGGAGGTCGCCGAAAAGCGTCTTGCTGCAATCCGGGAATTTACGGATCTGGGAAGCGGCTTCCGGATTGCCATGCGCGATCTGGAAATTCGCGGTGCCGGAAGCGTTCTCGGAAGGGCACAGCACGGTCACATGACGGCAGTCGGCTACGACCTGTATTGCAAGATGCTGGATACTGCGGTCAAACATGCAAAGGGCCTGCCGGTTCCAAAAGAGAAGAATACGTTTGTCAATCTGTCTGCGGATGCCTTCATTCCGGACAGCTACATTATGAACGAGGCGCAGAAGCTCGATATTTACAAGAAGATTGCCGCGGTAGCTTCTCTGGAGGACTGCGATGATATCCGGGACGAGCTGCGGGATCGCTTCGGTGAGAAAATTCCGGCCTCTGCGGAGAACCTTCTGCGCATAGCGCTGATCCGCTCGATTGCCGGGAAGCTGGATATGGCGGAAATTGTCGGGGGAGACGGAAGCATCCGGGTTACCATGAATAAGGACGCTGCCGTGCAGGTTGCGGGAATCCCCCGTTTTCTTGCAAAATATCAGGGACGGCTTCAGTTTTCGCCGAAAGGACAGGCGAAGGGTGAGTTGAAGGGACAGCCGTATTTTACCCTGCGATATGCACAGACCGGTGTTACAACGCGTGATGAGGAGGAGCTTCTTGCGCAGACGGAAGGATTCCTTGTAAATTTCAGTGAGATTCTGCGATGATAATGTTAGAATAAAATCAAGTGCGCGTAAAACGAATCAAACACCCAGCAGCAGGCTGACAGAGTGGAGAAAAATCCTATGGATATTTACGGTATTCTTGCAATCATCGGAGGACTGGTCCTGTTCCTCTATGGTATTACAACGCTTGGGGAGGGCCTGAAAAAGGTCTCGGGCGGAAAGATGGAGGACATTCTTCAGACGCTGACCTCCAACAAATGGAAGGGCGCACTCCTTGGTATGCTGGTGACGGCAGTCATTCAGTCTTCCGGCGCCACCATTGTCATGGTAGTCGGCTTTGTCAATTCCGAGATCATGTCGCTGAACCAGGCGGTCGGCGTCATCCTCGGTGCCAACATCGGTACCACGATCACGGCATGGCTCCTGTCGCTGACAGGAATTCAGAGTGACAATATTTTTCTGTCGCTCCTTAAGCCTGCGAATTTCTCGCCGATTATCGGACTGATCGGTATTTTCATGATGATGTTCTGCAAGAAGCAGAAGCAGAAGGATGTCGGCGGTATTCTGACAAGCTTCGGCGTGCTTCTTCTCGGTATGACAGCAATGTCGGAGGGAGCAGCTCCTCTTGCGGACAATCCGGAATTTGTGGGCCTTCTGACTGCATTTTCCAATCCGATCCTCGGACTTCTTGTTGGTCTTGTCGTCACGGTTATTCTGCAGAGCTCTTCCGCATCCATCGGTATTCTGCAGTCCCTGTCTCTGACAGGCGTTCTTCCGATGGGAAGTGCCATTCCCGTCATCATGGGAGAGAACATCGGCTCTGCAATCACCGGTATTATCGGCGCGATCGGCGCAACAAGAAACGCGATCCGCGCATCGCTTCTTCAGCTTTTCTACTGCCTGATCAAAACTGGCGTATTCATGGTTGCTTTTTACAGCCTGAATGCAATGATCCATTTCCCGATTATGCAGGAAACGGCAAATCCGGTCATGATCGCCGTGTTCCACAGTGTTTTCAATATCATTGCCGTGCTTCTCATGCTCCCCGCGTCGGAATTTCTGGTTCGTCTTGTGGAAAAGGCGCTTCCGGTTACGGACAAGGAGCGTGCTGTCAGCGAGAGAAAGCGCGAGCTTCAGATGCTGGATCCCCGCTTTATCACCTCTACCTCGTATGCCATTGAGCAGTGCGAGAAGGCAACCTTCCGGATGGCAGATTACACGAAGGAAGCACTGTCCACTGCGATGGGACTTGTTCTGAATTTCAATGAGGAGGGGGCTGCGAAAGTGGATCAGCTGGAGCGGACCGTGGATGACTATGAGGATCAGCTGAACAGCTACCTTTCCAGCATTTCCGGCAAGACCTTTACGGCAAAGGATTCTCACATGTTCACGCTCCTGATGCACTGCATCGGTGACTTCGAAAGAATCAGCGATCATGCCCTGAATGTGATGCAGAAGGCAAGAGAAATGGACGAAAAGGGAGAGCATTTTTCGCCCCGTGCGCAGGAGGAACTGCAGATATTCGAAGCAGCTCTGAATGACATTATGGAACGAACCGTCCGCGCCTTCTGTGATGACAATATGCAGATCGCAGCCACCGTTGAACCTCTGGAGGAGGTCATTGACGGCCTGAATATGGAAATCAAGAGACGTCACGTAAAGCGCCTTCGGAAGGGAAAGTGCACGGTCGAGACGGGCATGGCACTTGAGGATATCATCACGGATTATGAGCGAATTGCCGATCATTGCAACAATGTGGCCGTGCATCTGTCGCAGAGAACGGAGGACGGCTTCGATACCCATGAGTATCTGGAGCATCTGGAGAACAACGCCAGACAGGATTTCCGCACGCATGTGTCCCTGTTTGAAGCGAAGTACCGTCTGCCCGGGCTGGAAGAGACGGCTCCGGAACCGGAGACGTCGGATGCCGGAACTTCGTCTGAGCTGAAAACGGCACCGGATACGGAACTGACTGCCGCAGAGAAGCTCAAGAAGAAGGCGAAGGAGAAGAAGGAAGAAAAGAAGGCGTCCAAGAAGGATGTGAAGAAGACGAAAAAGAAATAAAACCGGAGAAGAAAAGATGGATCAACAGCAGAAATCGCAGCAGATGGAAAAGGGACGTATTCCGAAGCTTCTGGCACAGCTGGCAGTTCCGGCGGTGGTCGCGCAGCTTGTGAATCTTCTGTATAACATTGTAGACCGGATATACATCGGGCATATGGCGGAGGTCGGTGCAACAGCGCTTACAGGAGTTGGACTTTTCATGCCGATCCTGATGCTGATCAATGCCTTTGCCATGCTGGCAGGAGCAGGCGGAGCACCGCTTGCTGCAATTCGTATGGGGCGGAAGGAGCATGATTTTGCAGAAAAGATTCTGGGAAACTGCTTCACGGTTCTGATGATTTTTGCGGTGGCACTGACCGTGATCTTTTATGTCACGGCTCCGACGCTTCTGCAGCTGTTCGGTGCAAGTCAGGTGACCCTTCCCTATGCGCTCAGTTATTCCAGAATCTATATTCTCGGAAGCGTTTTTGTGCTTGTTGTGATGGGAATGAATCCCTTCATTACCACGCAGGGCTTTGCAAAGATCAGCATGATGACGACACTGATCGGAGCGGTCATCAACATTATTCTGGATCCGATCTTTATCTTTGCGCTTGGACTTGGCGTTCGCGGAGCTGCGCTTGCAACCGTGCTCAGCCAGATGGTGGGAGCCGTGTGGATTCTGCACTTCCTGACCGGGAAAAAGACCATCCTGAAGCTGAAGCCTTCCTGCCTGAGGCTGGAAGGACCGGTGATTCTGCCCTGCCTTGGACTTGGAGTTTCCACATTTGTGATGCTCTCGACAGAGAGCCTTCTGTCGATCACCTTTACGGCGAGCCTTGCCAGATATGGCGGTGACCTTGCAGTTGGAGCCATGACCATCATTACCAGCGTGAGCCAGCTGGTGATGCTTCCGCTGCAGGGCGTCTGCCAGGGAGGGCAGCCGATTATCAGCTATAATTATGGTGCAGGTCACGGAGACCGCGTGAAAAAGACGTTCTACCTGGTTTTTTCTGTCTGTATGACCTATACGGTGCTGTTCTGGGCGGCGGTTCTGCTCTTTCCGTCGGTGTTCGCCGGCATCTTTACAACCAATGCGGAGCTGTCCGGATATACCTCCTGGGCTCTTCGGATCTATATGGCGGGCATCTTTGCCTGCGGTGCACAGTGCAGCTGCCAGCAAAGCTTCATGGCACTTGGGCAGGCCAAGGTCAGTCTGCTCCTTGCCTGCCTTCGAAAGATTGTGCTTCTGATTCCGCTCATTCTGATCCTTCCGCATGTACTGCCGTTTGATCCGGTTTTCTCGGTTTTTCTTGCGGAGCCTGTCAGCGATATCACAGCAGCGGTCATTACAACCATCACCTTCCTGGCAAGGTTTAATCGGGTTCTGGAAATGCGGTGATGCAGTGGGCAGCAGTTCCTTTTGCTGCGGTCAACAGAATGAATTGTAAAAACAGAAACAGGCCCCGGGGTGAAATATTCTTCACTCCGGGGTCTGTTTCATGAAATATGTCTGATCAGAGATTGGTTACAGCTGTCCGCCATGAGCCAGCAGGGCAAGCTTGGTGTCGTAGAGCTTCTGGGAAAGATCGACATACACCTGATGCGGGTTGTCGAGACGTCTGGATTCCTCCCAGAGCGTATCCTGCTCCTGCAGGCAGTAGTCACGGATTTCCATCGTAGGACGGGATTCATAGACGCACTTTCCGTTCAGGAAGAGAGGCGTCAGCATCTCACGGAGTGTGAATTCACCGGGCCGAAGGGTCGTTTTCTTCCAGGGCTCCATAGGGTCAAAGAGAAGCAGCGGCTCCTCTTCGCTGAAGTTCTCGTCGGCAAAGCAGATGAGATCCGCCTTGATCTTATGGCTGTCCTTTTCGTAGACACGGTAAACCTTCTTGTTGCCGGGGTTGGTGATCTTCTCGGTATTCTCAGACAGCTTGATCTTCGGCTCGAAGGAGCCGTCCTTGTTCTCTACAGCTGCAAGCTTGTAGACACCGCCGAAGCTCGGATTGTCCTTGGCGGTAATCAGGTGCGTGCCGACTCCGAAGGAATCGATGCAGGCCCCCTGCTGATAGAGCGAATTGATGAGATGCTCATCCAGATCGTTGGAGCAGCAGATCTTTGCCTGCGGATAGCCGGCAGCATCCAGCATCTTGCGGGCTTTTTTGGTCAGATACGCAAGGTCACCGGAATCCAGGCGGATGCCGATGTGATCCAAGGGAAGGCCCTTTTCCTTCATATAATCAAAGGTTCGGATGGCGTTCGGAATGCCGCTTCCAAGGGTGTCATAGGTGTCTACGAGAAGCGTGCAGGCGGACGGATAAAGCTCTGCATAGGTCTTGAACGCTTCGAACTCGCTGTCAAAGCTCATGATCCAGCTGTGCGCATGCGTGCCGAGAACGGGAACGTCAAAAAGCTCACCGCAAAGGACATTGGAGGTTCCTGCGCAGCCCGCAATCACGGCAGCTCTTGCACCATACGTTCCGGCATCCGGTCCCTGTGCGCGGCGAAGACCGAACTCCATGATGGGAGCGCCCTTTGCGGCGTAGCAGATCCGGGCGGATTTGGTTGCAATCAGACTCTGATGATTGATGATGCACAAAATGGCGGTTTCCACAAGCTGCGCCTCCATGATGGGAGCGACAACCTTTACAATCGGCTCTCTCGGGAAAATCAGAGAACCCTCCGGAATGCAGTAGATATCACCGTGGAAATGAAAATCTGCAAGATAATCCAGAAAATCCGCATCGAAAATACCGGTGCTGCGCAGATATTCGATGTCCTGAGATGAGAAGTGCAGATCCTCGATGTAACGGACCAGCTGTTCTACGCCGCACATGATGGAGTACCCTCCGCCAAAGGGATTGTTGCGGAAAAATGCATCAAAGATAACGGTCTTGTTCTCATCCCGATGCTTGAAATAGCCCTGCATCATGGTGAGCTCATAGAAATCGGTAAGCAGTGTCAGATTCTGTCTGTCCATGATTATCCTTTCTCTTGCCTTGCAGTACGAAAACAGATGTCTGTGAAAACATAAAACTGACGGCTGGAGTTTTTTTAAGCCGGGTACAGTTCAGACTGATCATACACCATTCGGCCGGAATGTGGTGAAAAAGGTGCATAAATCCAATTATTCCGGCGTTTTCCCGTCAGGTCGGTTGCTTGACCTGCTATTAACAGGGCTTTATAATTTGTTAGGTTCAGCACTGGCAATCAAACAATATTGCGTTCCGCAGACTGACGAGAAAGGTCTGCGAAGGAGGTATTATGTACAACAAGGTAAACCCCAACCTGAATTTCGTTCAGCGTGAGCAGGAAACGGCGAAGTTCTGGGAGGACAATGACATCTTCAACAAGAGCGTTCGACAGAATGAGGGACATCCCATTTATATGTTCTATGATGGGCCGCCGACTGCAAACGGCAAGCCGCATATCGGACATGTGGAGACCCGTGTCATTAAGGATATGATTCCCCGTTATCATACGATGAAGGGAGAGCAGGTTCCGAGAAAGGCAGGCTGGGATACGCACGGCCTTCCGGTTGAGCTGGAAGTTGAAAAGGAAATCGGAATCGAAGGCAAGGATCAGATTGAAGCATACGGCATCGAGCCTTTTATCAAAAAGTGCAAGGAGTCGGTGTGGAAATATAAGGGAATGTGGGAGAAGTTTTCCCGTCAGGTCGGCTTCTGGGCAGACATGGATCATCCCTATGTTACCTATTATGATGATTATATTGAGTCCGAATGGTGGGCACTGCAGCAGATCTGGAACAAGAATCTTCTGTATAAGGGCTTCAAGGTAGTTCCTTACTGCCCGAGCTGCGGTACACCGCTCTCCTCTCATGAGGTGGCGCAGGGCTATAAAACTCTGAAGGATCGCACGGCAATTGTACGCTTTAAGGCAGCTTCCGAGGATGCTTATTTCCTTGCGTGGACGACAACGCCCTGGACACTGCCCTCCAACATTGCGCTCTGCGTGAATCCGGAAGATACCTATATTAAGGTAAAGGCTGCCGACGGTTATACCTATTATCTTGCAGAGGCGCTGGCAGATCAGGTTCTGGGAAGTCTTGCAGAAGAAGGAAAGCCTGCCTATGAGGTTCTTGAGACCTATAAGGGACGTGATCTGGAATACCGGGAATACGAGCCCCTGTATCAGTGTGCAAAGGACAGCGCGGACCGTCAGCATAAGAAGGCATTCTTCGTATACTGCGATGACTATGTCACGATGACCGATGGTACCGGTATCGTTCATATTGCACCGGCATTTGGTGAAGACGATGCCCGTGTGGGCCGCAAATACAATGCACCGTTCGTCCAGATGGTGGATGATCACGGCCGCATGAAGCCTGAGACAGGAAAGTTTGCGGGCATGCGCTGCAAGCCTACCGAAGCAGAGATCAAGGAAGGAGCCATCAGCTGTGATCCGGAGGTCCTGAAGGATCTTGATGAGAGAGGAATCCTTTTTGCAGCTCCGAAGGTTGAGCATGACTATCCGCACTGCTGGAGATGCGGAACACCGTTGATTTATTATGCACGTGAGTCCTGGTTCATCAAGATGACCGAGGTTCGTGATGACCTTGTCCGCAACAACAAGGAAATCAACTGGGTTCCTCCGACTATGGGAGAAGGACGGTTCGGAAACTGGCTGGAGAACATTCAGGACTGGGCAATTTCCCGTAACCGCTACTGGGGAACTCCTCTGAACATCTGGGAGTGCCCGGACTGCGGCAAGCAGATCAGCGTTGGCTCCCGTAAGGAGCTTGCGGAGCTGTCCGGTGATCCGGCAGCGGAGCATACAGAGCTGCATCGCCCGTATGTTGACCAGTACATCATCAAGTGCCCGGACTGCGGCGGCGATATGAAGCGTGTGCCGGAGGTCATTGACTGCTGGTTTGACTCAGGTGCCTGCCCGTATGCAGAGCTTCATTATCCTTTTGAAAATAAGGAGCTGTTTGAGAAGCAGTTCCCGGCATCCTTTATTTCCGAGGCTGTTGATCAGACAAGAGGCTGGTTCTATTCCCTGCACGCAGAGGCAACGCTTCTGTTCAATCGCCCGGCCTTCAAGAATGTTATCGTCATGGGACTGGTTCTGGATGAAGACGGAAATAAAATGTCCAAATCCAAAGGCAATGCCGTAGACCCGATGAACGCTCTGGAGACCTATGGCGCCGATGCCATCCGCTGGTATTTCTATACGGCGAGTGCACCGTGGCTGCCGAAGCGCTTCTCCGGTAAGGTTGTGAAGGAAGGCCAGAGCAAGTTCCTTGGAACCCTGTGGAATACCTACGCCTTCTATGTCCTGTATGCTGAAATCGATCAGTTTGATCCCACAAAGTATACACTGGATTACGACAAGCTGTCCGTGATGGATAAATGGCTCCTGTCCAAGATGAATTCCATGATTCAGAAGACAGATGCCAATATGGCAGCCTACAAGCTTCCGGAAGCAGCTGCCGTTCTGGAAGAGTTCGTGGATGATATGTCCAACTGGTATGTCCGTCGCGGAAGAGAGCGCTTCTGGGCAAAGGGGATGGAGCAGGACAAGATCAACGCCTATATGACGCTGTACACTGCTCTGAAGAATGTCTGCCTCTGCGCAGCACCGATGATTCCCTTCATGACCGAGGAGATTTATCAGAATATCGTTCGCAGTGTGGACCAGAGTGCACCGGAATCCGTACATCTCTGCCGGTTCCCTGAGGCCGATGCCGAAAGAATTGATACGAAGCTCGAAAATGACATGGATCAGGTTCTGAAGATCGTTGTCATGGGACGTGCGTGCCGCAATATGTCCAATCGCAAGAACCGTCAGCCGCTTGCCAAGATGTATATCAAGGCAGATTCTGTGCTGGACGATTTTTATAAGGAGATCATTGAAGACGAGCTGAACGTAAAGAGTGTGGAGTTTACGGATGATGTCCGTGCCTATACGACCTATACCTTCAAGCCGCAGCTTCGGACCGTCGGACCGAAGTACGGGAAGCAGCTTGGCGGAATCCGGAGGTACCTTGGAGAACTCGATGGCAACGCGGCGATGGATCAGCTGAATGCAGGAGAGAACCTGAAGTTCGATGTGGACGGCACAGAGGTTGAGCTTTCGAAGGAAGATCTTCTGATTGAGATGGCGCAGAAGCCGGGCTACGTGTCCCAGGAAGACGGCGGCATGACGGTTGTCATCGATACGAATCTGACGCAGGAGCTGATCGAGGAAGGCTATGTGTACGAAATCATTTCCAAGATTCAGACCATGCGTAAGGATTCCGGCTTTGAAGTGATGGATCATATTCACCTGTCGCTTTCCGGTAATGAGAAGCTCTATGACATTGCAGTCAGAAATGCATCCTCGATCTGCACGAAGGTGCTGGCAGATCAGATTCAGAAGGATGAGACGCTTGCCAACGAAAAGGAATGGGATATCAACGGTGAGAAGCTCACCATTGGTGTAGAGAAGCAGTAAAAGCGAAATGACATTTGAGACCGGACATCAGGAAGAATCGTAAACACAATTCAGAGGGATAACAGGAGTAGGAAATGATTAAGAAAAAGCAGCTCAGCTTTGACAAGGGACTGTTTAAGAGAAGCGTTGAATACAACGTTCGAACGATGTATCGCCGCGAGATGGGAGAAGCAACCAAAGAGCAGGTGTTCCAGGCTGCCGCCTATGCACTGAAGGATCAGATCGTAGATGACTGGATGCGGACGCAGAAGGAGTTTGAGGAGAAAAATCCGAAGACCCTGTACTATCTTTCCATGGAATTTCTGATGGGGAGAGCCTTCGGCAACAATCTGATCAATCTGCAGGCGTATGAACCGGTTGCTGAAGCACTGAATGAACTTGGCTTTGACATCAATGCCATCGAGGACCAGGAGCCGGATCCGGCACTTGGAAACGGCGGCCTTGGAAGACTTGCTGCCTGCTTCCTGGATTCCCTTGCAACGCTGAATTATCCGGCATATGGCTGCGGCATCCGGTACCGCTACGGTATGTTCAAACAGAAAATCGTAGACGGTTATCAGGTGGAAGCTCCGGACAACTGGCTGGAGAACGGAAATCCGTTTGAGCTTCGCCGTCCGGAATATACGCAGGAGGTTCATTTTGGCGGATACGTTACCGCTTATTCCGCTGAGAACGGGCGCACCATGTTCCGCCAGGAAGGCTATTCTGCCGTAAAGGCGGTTCCGTACGACATGCCGGTTGTCGGATACGGAAACGGATTTGTGGACACTCTCCGGATCTGGGACGCAGAGCCGATGAACAGCTTCCATCTGGATTCCTTCGATAAGGGCGATTACCAGAAGGCTGTGGAGGAGGAAAATCTGGCGAGAACCATCTGTGAGGTTCTGTATCCCTGCGATGATCATATGCAGGGCAAGGAGCTTCGCCTGAAGCAGCAGTATTTCTTCGTATCGGCCTCTGTCCAGCTGGCAATCAAGAAGTTCATGTCCCGCAATGAGGACATTCATGACCTTCCGGAGAAGGTTGTCTTCCAGATGAACGACACGCATCCGACTCTGACGGTTCCGGAGCTGATGCGGATTCTTCTGGATGAATATGGTCTTGAGTGGGATGATGCATGGGCGATTGTGCAGAAGTGCACGGCCTACACGAACCACACGATTATGGCTGAGGCACTGGAGAAATGGCCGATCGAGCTGTTTTCCCGCCTGCTTCCCCGTATCTATCAGATCGTGGAGGAAATCAACCGCCGCTTTGAGAGAGAAATCCATGCGAAGTATGACAATACCGGTGTGGATGTCGGCTATAAGGTTTCCAAAATGGCTGTCATTTATGACGGCCAGGTCCGCATGGCGAACATGGCAATTGTTGCCGGCTTCTCGGTAAACGGTGTGGCAAGACTTCATACGGAAATTCTGAAGAATGAATCTCTTCATGATTTCTATGAGATGTTCCCGGAGAAGTTCAACAATAAGACCAACGGAATCACACAGCGCCGCTTCCTTCTGCACGCAAACCCGCTTCTTGCTTCCTGGATTACGGAGCATATCGGGGATGAGTGGATCACGGATCTTTCCCATATCGCAGAGCTTAAGCCCTATGCGAAGGATGAGAAGGCACAGCGTGAATTCATGCAGATCAAGTACCAGAACAAGGTTCGTCTTGCAAACTATATTCTTGAGCACAACGGAATTGAAGTGGATCCCCGTTCCATCTTCGATGTTCAGGTAAAGCGTTTACACGAGTACAAGAGACAGCTGCTGAACATTCTGCATGTGATGTACATCTACAATCAGCTGAAGAAGGATCCGAACATGGATTATCCGAAGCACACCTTCATTTTCGGAGCGAAGGCAGCGGCCGGATACCGGAATGCGAAGCTGACCATCAAGCTGATCAACAATGTGGCAGATGTCATCAACAACGATGCCTCCATCGGAGGAAAGCTCAAGGTTGTGTTCATTGAGGACTATCGTGTCAGCAACGCAGAGATTATTTTTGCGGCAGCAGATATTTCGGAGCAGATCTCTACGGCTTCGAAGGAAGCGTCCGGGACCGGCTGCATGAAGCTGATGCTCAACGGCGCACTGACGATCGGAACCATGGATGGAGCCAATGTCGAGATGGCAGAGGAGATGGGCAGAGAGAACATGTTCATTTTCGGCCTGTCCTCGCAGGAGGTAATCGGCTTCGAGAACAACGGCGGCTATGATCCGAACGAGATCTTCAACAACGATCAGAACGTCCGTGAGGTTCTGGTGCAGCTTGTAAACGGAACGTATTCCAGAGAAAATCCGGAGCTGTTCCGCCCGCTGTATGATTCTCTTCTGAGAAGCTACCCCGGCTGCCCTGCAGACCGTTACTTTATCCTGAAGGATTTTGAGTCCTATGCGGCTGCTCAGCGTGATATCGTTGCAGCCTATGAAAACAAGGAAAAATGGGCCGAAATGGCGATCATCAATACGGCAAGCTGCGGCAAATTCTCTTCCGACCGTACGATTGAAGAGTATGTGAACGATATGTGGCACCTGGAGAAGGTGGAAATTCCCGCTCCGGCTGCAAAGAAGAGTGTGGCAGAGGCGGATGCGGAAAAAGCACCGGCTGAAAAGGTACCGGCTGCAAAGCGTAAATGACCAGACTGTCAGGCATGGAACAACGGCGTTGACCTGAAAAGTATAATTGTATACAATGTAATCCGGAGCTCACAGGATGGAGTTTTCTCTGTCCTGTGAGTTCCTCGTATACGGTTTTCAGGGAAAAAAGGAGACAGAGAGAATGGTGACAGTACATAAAAACGGAGCTTACTATCTCGGAAACGGACAGTGGGTGCCGGACGATGAGTCGGCAGCAGGAAGACTTGCAGCAGAAGGAATTCGGGAGAGCAGGGAAACAGGGCGTGACAGGACCATGGCCTGGAGCATCCTTTCTGCGCACAATCAGTCCGGGGATACGGAGAAGCTGAACATCCGGTTTGATCAGATTACAAGCCATGACATTACCTATGTCGGAATCATTCAGACGGCAAGGGCATCGGGACTTACCAGATTTCCGGTTCCCTATGTGCTGACGAACTGCCACAATTCTCTGTGCGCGGTGGGAGGCACAATCAATGAAGATGATCACATGTTCGGTCTTACTGCCGCGCAGAAATATGGCGGGATTTATGTTCCGCCTCATCTTGCAGTCATTCATCAGTATGCAAGAGAAATGATGGCGGCAGCAGGCGGCATGATTCTCGGCTCCGATTCGCATACAAGATATGGAGCACTGGGCACAATGGCAATGGGTGAAGGCGGTCCGGAGCTTGTAAAGCAGCTTCTGGGTCAGACCTATGACATCAAAAGGCCCGAGGTCATTGCCGTTCATCTGACAGGAGCCCCCAGACGCGGTGTGGGTCCTCATGATGTAAACATTGCACTGATCGGAGCGGTTTTTGAGAGCGGATTTGTCAAGAACAAGGTTCTGGAGTTTATCGGCGAGGGTGTTCATAACCTTTCCGAGGATTTCCGTATCGGGATCGACGTCATGACCACAGAGACCACCTGCCTGTCCTCCATCTGGGAGACGGATGAGAAGACGGAGGAGTGGCTTGCTCTTCACGGAAGAAAAGAGGCGTACCGGAAGCTTGAGCCGCAGCGCGGTGCCTATTATGACGGCGTGATTGATATCGATCTTTCCAAGGTGGAACCGATGATTGCGATGCCGTTCCATCCGTCGATGGCGTATACCATTGACGAGGTAAATCACAACCTCAAGGATATCCTTCACGGAGTGGAAGAGCGGGCAAAGGTTTCCTTTGGAGACCAGGTTCATGCAGATCTTTCCGACAAGATCGTAAACGGAAAGCTTCTGGTAGATCAGGGCATCATTGCCGGATGTGCCGGCGGCGGCTTTGAAAACATCTGTGAGGCCGCGGGGATTCTGGATGGAGAGAATATCGGAAATGATAAGTTCTCTTTGTCGGTATATCCCGCTTCTCAGCCGATCTATGTGGAGCTGATCCGAAGCGGTGTGGCTGAAAAGCTGATGGATGCGGGCGCAGTGCTGAAAACAGCATTCTGCGGACCCTGCTTCGGTGCGGGAGACACCCCGGCAAACAATGCCTTCTCCATCCGTCACTCCACGAGAAACTTCCCGAATCGTGAGGGCTCCAAGCCGCAGAAGGGGCAGATTTCCTATGTGGCACTGATGGATGCACGTTCCATTGCGGCAACTGCGGCTCATCAGGGCTTCCTTACGCCGGCAACGGAGATGGATAAGGATATCCCGACCTATTCGTATCATTTTGATCCGAAGATTTATGAAAAGCGCGTGTTTGATTCCAAGGGAAAGGCGGATCCTGACGTGGAGCTGCAGCTTGGACCGAATATCCGTGACTGGCCGAAGATGGAGCCTCTTCCGGAAAACCTGGCTCTTCGCGTTGTGGCGGAGATTCACGATCCGGTTACCACAACAGATGAGCTGATTCCGTCCGGAGAAACCTCCTCCTATCGCTCCAATCCGGAGGGACTGGCGGAGTTCACGCTGTCCAGAAAGGCACCGGACTACGTGCAGCTTGCAAAGGAAGTACGGGAGGGTGAGCGCGCACAGGTGGCAGGTACCTGCATCGGTGAAGCACTTCCGGGCTTCCATGATGTTATGACGGCGATCCGTGAGAAATTCCCGGAGGTCAGCAGGGAAAACATCGGAATCGGCTCGACCATTTTTGCGGTAAAGCCCGGAGACGGCTCTGCCCGCGAGCAGGCGGCTTCGTGCCAGAAGGTGCTTGGAGGCTGGGCGAACATTGCAAACGAGTATGCGACAAAGCGCTATCGCAGCAATCTGATCAACTGGGGCATGCTGCCGTTTGTCATCGACAAGGGTGAGCTTCCGTTTTCCAAGATGGACTACCTGTTTTTCCCGGGAATCCGGAAGGCGGTTGAGAATAAGGAACAGACAATTCAGGGTTATGTCGTGAAGAATGAGACGCTCGAGCCGTTTGCAGTGACGCTCGGAGATCTTACAGATGACGAACGTCAGATCATTTTGGATGGCTGCCTGATTAATTTCAATCGCAGATCGCTGGAAAAGTAGAAGATAAGAAGAGATTGCAGCATCCTGTCATTGGCAGGATGCTGCAGCTGGCAAGAGGAGAGGGAGTTTTCGGATGCATTACGTGGTGAAATATATGCTCATTGCGATGTACGCAGTCACATTGGGCACAACCATGCGGTACTATTTAAACCTTCTCCAGGAACATAACTGGGATCGGAGAGAATATTTTCACACACTCTTCCGGGAAAATCTTCGCTGGCTCCCCCTGATATTCATGGTGGTTCCTGCTGCTGCACTGACTATGGGATATCGCACGTTGGGGAAGGCGATGATGTTCCTGTATCTGCTGGCGATCACCCTGTGGTTTGGCTTTGGAAAGAACTGGAATGCAGAAAGAGAGGATGCGAAAAAGCGGCAGGGCCTGTTTCTTCTCTGGGGAATTTTATGGGTGCTGCTGGTGCTTGTTTGCCTGGCTCTTCCGAAATCAAAGATTCATATCATGAATCTGATCTGTTCCGTTGCCTTTTTCATGCAGCCCTTTGGGGCCCCGCTTCTTGCAGCCATCAGCCGGCCGGCAGAGCACAGAATCGGAAGAAAGTATATTCGGAAATCGGGGGATCTTCTGAAGCGCAGGAAGGGGCTGCAGATTATTGTGATATCCGGAACCAGTGATCAGGAGGAAATGGCACGGCTTCTGGAAGTCCTTCTTGCAGGAAAATTCCGCTGTAAGGTAACAACAGGAATGATTCACACAGCACTGGAGGCAGCCAGAGCAATCCGCAGCCTTGATGATCCGAGACTGGAGATTCTGATCTGCCCGATGGAGGCAGACAGCAAAGAAGAACTCGAGGCGATTGCGGAAACCCTTCATCCTGAGATTGTTATCCGGACCTCTATGGATTATGGGACACTCCTGGAGGAACTGGATCCTTTCGGCGAGTATGGGATACGACTGATCAACGGGGATGATGAAGCGCTTCTTGCCGGTATCGGCAGAAAAAATACACGGACCTACGGTCTTAGTGAGAACTGTGACATTCGGGGAAGCATCATTTCTGTCGGAAGTGAGGGAACGAGATTTTCGGTTTCTGATTCCGGACAGAGGGAAACGGAATTTCTCACAATTCTTCTCGGAGAACGAAGAATTCGTCTGCTGACCGGTGATGTTTTTGCGGCACGTGTTCTTGGAATGTCGGACAAAGAAATCCGGTACCGGATTGCATCCATTCTTCCGATGCTGCACCATATGCAGCTGGTGGCAATTCCGAATGCCATGCTGATTGACGACAGCGCCAACACGGATCCGAACCTGGCCGAGGAAGCATTGAGAACACTGGAGCACTTTGAAGGAGAGAAAGTCCTGCTTACATCCGGCTTCACATGCCTGGGAGCCATTCAGGAAGCCTCCAATCATCGTGTCGGCGAACTGGCAGCGGAGATCTGCAGCAGAATTATTCTCATGGGAGAGGAAGTTCCTTACGGAATCCGGACCGGAATTCTGGATGCCGGCTTCCGGCCGGAGATGCTGTATGAGGCGAAAGATCAAAAAGAGGCCGCTGCATGGATTGGCAGCTGGCCTCAGGAAGAGCAAAGGGTGCTTCTTGCAGAGCGTTTGGAGATGATTTCTCCGGAATCTTCGGAAGCTAACGGTCATTCCGGCAGATGATTCTTCCGGAAGAGATGGTGCAGCGGATCACACCGGGAAGCGTTTCGCCAAGGAATGGTGAATTGCAGGATTTGGAGTGGAAGGACTCTTTTGTTACCGTCCATTTTGCGGACGGATCGAAGATCACGATATCTGCAGCGGCCCCCTGCGCAAGGGTTCCTGCGGGCAGGCGATAATAATCGGCCGGGTTGCAGGTAAAAAGCGCCAGCATCTCCATCATGGACAGAAGGCCGGGCTCTACCAGATGACGAAGGGCAAGGGAGAGCGCCGTCTCCAGACCGATCATGCCGCTGGGAGCATTCCAGAGCGGGGTAATGGCCTTTTCTTCTGCACTGTGCGGGGCATGATCCGTGGCAATGATATCAATGGTGCCATCCTGCAGCCCCTGAATGATGGCAAGACGATCCTCCTCTGTTCGCAGGGGAGGATTTACTTTGGCCAGACTTCCGGTTTGAAGAACCGCGTCCTCTGTGAGCGAGAAGTGCTGGGGAGTTGCCTCCGCATGAATCAGCGGATTGATTTTTCTTGCCTGGCGGACCAGGTCAACCCCTTCCTTCGTGCTGATATGCTGAATCAGGAGACGGACGCCGAGCTCTGCGGCGATGCGGGTATCGCGGGCGATCATGGAAATTTCTGCCTGCCGGTCCGAGCCGGTGATGCCAAGCTCCCGGGCGGCGGGACTGCCGGCATTGATGCCGTTTTCCCGGATAAATTCCGGATCCTCTTCATGAAGACTGACCGGAATGCCGAGTGCATCGGCCTCCTTCAGCGCCTGCGTGAACACGGCCTCATTCAGAATGGGCTTTCCATCATCGGTAAAAACAGGAGCGCCTGCTGCAGCAAGGGCCTGCAGATCATTCACCTCCTGCCCCTTCATTCCTTTTGTGACATTGGCGGCGCTGTAAATATGAATCTGCTCCCTGCGCCCTCTTTCCAGAATATCCGTCAGGATTTCTGCCGAATCCACCGGCGGGTTGGTATTCGCCATCAGAATGACAGAGGTATATCCGCCTGCAGCGGCAGCAAGAGAGCCGGTGTGAAGATCCTCTTTATAGGTAAAACCGGGATCACGAAAGTGAGAGTGCGTATCCACAAGGCCCGGTGCCACAATGCACCCGGAAGCATCAAAGACGTGTTCTGCCGAAAGCTCTCCCGAGGGAGCTCTTTTCAGAATCCTGCCGTCATCTCCGATCAGAAGATCTTCCTTTCCCTCGAAATGATTTTTGGGATCGATAATGGTTCCGTTTGTAATCAACAGCATAGCGCGTGCACCTCCTGTAAATTGCCGGTATCAAACAAATTTTAGCATATGATATACTAGGCAGAGGGACAAGAATAAGAAATAAAAATGTAAGGAGCATTCTTATGTCTTTTCGTACGATTCTGGCCGTTCTGGCCGCTGCTTTTTTCTTCCTGTGTTCGCTTCCGATGATGCCGGTTGTGCTGCTTCTCGGGAAAATTGCGCCGGACAAGGCAGACCGTTTTACCTATGCGTTTGTCTGCTGGGGGCTTCGCATGGTCACCGCAATGACGGGATGTCCCGTCACCGTGATCGGGAGAGAGAATATCCCGGAGGGGCGCGGCGTAATGTTCGCGGGAAATCACCGTTCCATCTTCGATATCATCATGGGAGCACCTTATCTGCCCAGGCCGTTTATTGTAATTGCCAAGCAGGAGCTGGGAAAAATTCCGCTGCTTCATTTCTGGATGAAGCAGATTCACTGTCTGTTTCTGGACCGGAAGGACATCCGTGCCGGTGCGCAGATGGTGGCAGATGCGGCGGAAGGGATGAAGGCGGGGAAATCCGTGCTGATTTTTCCGGAGGGAACCCGCTGCCATGAGGAAGGCACACTTCTTCCGTTCAAGGGAGGAAGCTTTAAGATTGCGATTCGTGCCGGCGCTCCGGTGATTCCGGTTGCGTTTATCGGAACCGGAAATGTTCTGGAGGATCACCCGATGAAGGTTCGGAAGACGCCGGTTACGATTGTTTTCGGTGAGCCGATTGAGACGAAGGAGCTTTCCATTGCAGATCGGAAGCTTTTGCATCAGAGGGTAGAGGATGCCGTGGCCGGGATGTATCAGCAGTACGCACCTGACAAGTGGAAGGGTGGAGAAAGGCGGGAAAATGGCTGAGAAGAAAAACAAGCAGACACTTCTTGTGACAGAGTCCGGGAAGCTTGCGGAAGGTATTTATTCATTGACGGTGCAGTATCCGGAGGCATCCTCTCCGAAGGACGTGAAGCCGGGACAGTTTGTCGGCGTGTATCCGAAGGATTCGTCAGCCCTTCTTCCGAGGCCGATCTCCATCTGCGAATGGAACAAAGAGCAGAGGACGCTGCGGATCGTATACCGTGTGGTCGGAAAGGGAACCGGAGAATTCTCTCATTCAGAGCCCGGGGATCGGATCGATATTCTCGGGATCCTGGGAAACGGATATGATGTGCCCTCCCTGACCGGGAAGAAGGTTCTTCTTCTCGGGGGCGGAATCGGTGCTCCGCCGATGCTGGGACTTGCCGGAGCCTTGTATGAGGCAAACCTTGCTTCAGGAGAAGAAAAGCCGGAAGAGCTTGTAACGGCTGCAATGGGATATCGGACGAACGATCTGTTTCTTACGGAAGAGTTTGAGAAGGTCAGCAGTCTTCTGATTTCTACGGATGATGGTACAGCGGGCGTTCACGGGAATGTGATGGATGCGGTGCGTGCTCTTTTGCAGGAGAAGCCCGACACGCGGTTCGATGCAATCTGTGCCTGCGGACCGATGCCGATGCTGCGCGGCGTAAAGGCCTTTGCAGAGGAACAGAAGATCCCTGCCTGGATTTCACTGGAGGAGCGCATGGCCTGCGGCGTTGGAGCCTGCCTCGGCTGTGTTGCGAAGACCGTGAAAAAGGATGAGCATTCTCAGGTACACAATGCGAGGGTTTGCACGGAAGGGCCTGTTTTTGCTGCAGAGGACGTGGAAATCTGATCGCGCAGGAGGAAAGACCAATGGGAGACAATCATAGGAACGGTAAACCGGACATGTCTGTGAACATCGCCGGTGTTGCTTTTAAAAATCCGGTAATGACAGCCTCCGGAACGTTTGGTTCCGGGATGGAGTATTCGGACTTTGTGGATCTGAACCGTCTGGGCGCTGTGGTGACAAAGGGAGTTTCAAACGTTCCGTGGCCGGGAAATCCGACGCCGCGTGTGACGGAGGTGTACGGCGGCATGCTCAATGCCATCGGCTTGCAGAATCCCGGCATGGATGTTTTCATCCGCAGAGATCTTGCGTTTCTGCAGCAGTATGATACGAGAGTCATTGTCAATGTATGCGGACACAGCGAGGAGGAGTATCTGGAGGTGGTGGAACGCCTCGGAGACGAGAGCCGTGTGGATATGCTGGAAATCAACGTATCCTGTCCAAATGTGAAGCAGGGAGCCATTACATTCGGAACAAAGACGGACAGCCTTTTCGGAATTACAGAGAAGATTAAGAAAATCGCCCGTCAGCCGGTGATCATGAAGCTGACACCGAATGTCACGAGCATTGCAGAGATGGCAAAGGCGGCAGAGGCAGGCGGAGCAGATGCCATTTCGCTGATCAATACGATTACCGGTATGAAGATCGACGTAGAGAGACAAAGATTTGTTCTGGCCAACAAGACCGGCGGAATGTCAGGACCTGCCATCCATCCGGTTGCGGTTCGCATGGTGTATGAGGCTGCAGGAGCAGTTTCCATTCCGATCATCGGAATGGGCGGTGTCTGCACTGCAGAGGATGCACTTGAATTAATGATGGCGGGGGCTTCGGCTGTTGCTGTCGGCGCTGCAAACTTCCATGAGCCTGCTGCGACCCTGCAGGTTCTGGAGGGAATGGAGGATTACGCGGAAAGACATCATCTGAACTCCATTTCGGAAATCGTCGGCTGTGTAAGGTGAAGGAAGAAAACTCCATGAAGTGAAAATGTTCCGAAGGGAATACAATATCCCGAAGGAATCTGCAAATCGGAGAATGCGAGAATGAGTGAAATCACAGGGAAGGCTCACGGAAAAATCAACCTGAATCTGGATGTGACCGGGAAACGGGAGGATGGATATCACCTGGTAAGAATGGTGATGCAGACTGTGGATATCTGCGATACCGTGACGATTACGGAGACGGAAGGCAATGAAATTGAGCTGACAACAGACAGTGGAAAAATTCCGTCCGGACCGGAGAATCTGGTCTGGCGGGCGGCAGATGTCATGCGCAGGGAGTATGGCCTTACAGGAGGACTTCGGATTCATCTGGATAAGAAAATTCCGATTGCGGCCGGAATGGCGGGCGGAAGCGCAGATGCAGCAGCGGTGTTCCGGCTTCTGCGGGGGCTGTACCGGCTGGATGCTTCGGACGAGAAGCTGCAGGAGCTGGCGCTTCCGCTTGGTGCGGATATTCCTTACTGCATCGCGGGTGGAACGCAGCTTTCCGAAGGCATCGGAGAGGTGCTGACGAAGCTTCCCGCGCCGCCGGAGTGTACGCTGCTTGTCTGCAAGCCGGATCTGGATGTCCCGACTCCGTGGGTGTACCGGGAGTATGACAGCATTCCTGCGGAGGAAATCCGTCACCCGGATGTGGATGGCCTGATTGATGCGATCCGGGAGAAGGATCTTGCGAAAATGTGCCGGCTGTTCGGAAACGTTCTGGAGCAGAAAACCGGCGCAGAGTATCCTGTAATCGGAAGGCTGGAGAGGTTTTTCCTGAACCATGGAGCACTTGGAAGCATCATGACCGGCTCCGGTCCTACGGTGTTTGCGGTCTATGATGATCAGGATGCTGCTGAGGCAGCCTTTGCTGCACTGGAAGAGGAGAAAGCATTTCGGAACTTCCAGAAATTTCTTACAGGCTTTCACAACGAATCGGAGTAAAAAACAAAGCATAACATATCGGTCAGAACAGGAAAAAAGGACTGTCCTTTCGGAATATTCCGGAACGACAGTCCTTTCTGTAAGGTGCGCCTTTCGGCACACGTTTCTGTTAAGATTTCTGATGACGAAGAGTTGTGTCAGGACTTTTTGGAAGGGCCTGCACTGCCGATCTCGCGCACCTTGTCCATGAAGCGTCCGATGAAATTCTTTTTCTTCGGCTGAGGCTTCTCGAGCTTCTGACCATGTACGCCCTTTACCTCTACGATGTAGATTCCGCTGACCATGGCACGAACCTGCTTCTTGACCGGAATATCATCATAAATCTTGTCATCTGCTACGAGATTCATGATCTGAGGGCCGACCTTTGCCTTGACAATCGGAAGCTTGGCGCGGCGCAGATACTTCGGGGTGGAGTCAATAACTGCCTGCGGAAGACCAGCTTCCTTCAGGCGCATTTTCTTCTTGTCGATGATCAGCATGGTGACAGGCTGCTTGGACGCCTGAACGGCTTCCTCCTGCTGCTCCTGCTTCTTCTGCATCTTCTTGCCGAAAAAGTAAAGTCCGACTGTGGCGGCAACCAGAACAGCAATAATAACTAGGGTTACGATCAGTGATGTGCTCACAAAATATTCCTCCTGCAAATGTCAATAGCTCTTCGTATGATTGTAACACCTGCCCCATTGGCAGGGCAAGAAAAAAGACTTTTATGCCCTCAGTCATTGTGCTAAACTGTAATCTACTATGGACTCGGGGGGACTATGCACAAAATCCCCGGTTCTTCGGGAAAGGAATGAATCATGATGAAAAAGAGAATTCTGGCGGCCGCTGCCGCAGCGGTACTTACGATTTCACTGGCAGGCTGCGCCTCCAATAATGCAGCTTATCTCAGCGGTATAAAGGCATCTGTTTATGCGGAGCCCTGTGATTACAGTGCGATTCCGGTAGAAGAGGCAGCTCCCTCCGTTTCCGATGCTTATGTGGATACCATGGTGCAGTATCAGCTGAGCAGTACGGCGACAACGGAAGAGGTTACGGATCGCGATGTTGTTGAGGATGGAGACATCGTCAACATCGATTACACGGGAACCAGGGACGGTGAGGCATTTGATGGCGGAAGTGCGGAAGGCTATGATCTGACGATTGGCTCCGGAAGCTTTATTGACGGATTTGAGGATGGCCTGAAGGGACACAAGGTCGGCGAAGAGGTTACACTGAATCTGACCTTCCCGAAGGACTATAAGAATAACAAAGACCTTGCCGGACAGGACGTTGTCTTCAAGGTAAAGATCAATAAGATTCAGCAGAAGGTTGTACCGGAGCTCACTGATGAGTGGGTTGCACAGCAGAGCATTGACGGCGTGGCTACGACAGAGGAGTATAAGGATTACGTGTACCAGCAGCTGATGAAGCAGGCACAGAGCTCCTATGACAGTGACGTGCAGAGCAAGATCGCACAGTACATGGTGGAGAACAGTACTTATAAGAAGGATCCGCCGAAGGAAATGATTGATCGTATTTCGGAATCCATGAAGACGTACTACACAAAATATGCGAAGCAGTACGGCATGGAGCTGGATGATTTCCTCAAGACCTTTATGAATGCAGACGAGGACAATCCGGAGCAGGTGATCACAGATAATGCCACAGATTCTGCAAAGGAGCTTCTTGTGCTGAAGGTCATTGCAGACAAGGAGAATCTGAATCCGTCCCGCACAGAGTTCAATACACAGCTGTCCAATTATGCGGCACAGGCGGGCTACAGCAGTGTCGATGAGTTCAAGAAGGCAGAGGATGCGGAAGCCGTCCGTGAGTCCATGATGATCCAGAATGTTCTGGAATTCCTCCAGAAGACGGCCGTTGTAACAGAGCCCTCTTCGGACAATGCAGCAGAAGCTTCGACGGATTCGTCAGCAGAATCTGCAGCGGATACAACGACAGAGGAAGCTTCCACGGAAGCTGCAGAAGAAGATGCATCCGGAACAGATGCACAGTAATTGGTATAGTCAGAAGATGTAAGTTTTTTAATATACAGGAGTCAGACAGGAGGACAGCATGAGAGATACCTATAAGCTGGTAGATGTCAGAGATATTTTTGCAGAGCCTGAGAAATTCTATGATCAGGAAGTTACGGTTGCGGGCTGGGTCAAATCCAACCGCGATTCCAAGAGCATCGGATTCATTGCACTGGACGATGGTTCCTGCTTCAAGAATCTGCAGCTGGTGTATTCCTCGGAAATCGAAGATTTTTCCAAGCTGGCGAAGCTGAATATCAGTGCTGCCATCATTGCGACGGGTAAGATTGTTGCAACTCCGGAGGCGAAGCAGCCGCTTGAGATGCAGGTTTTGCGTGCAGAAGTAGAAGGAGAATCCACTTCGGATTATCCGCTGCAGAAGAAGCGTCATACCTTTGAATATCTGCGTACAATGCCGCATCTTCGTGTGCGCACCAATACCTTTGAGGCGGTGATGCGGGTCCGCTCTCTTGCCGCATATGCGATTCATAAGTTCTTCCAGGAGAGAGATTTCGTTTATGTACATGCACCGGAAATCACGGGAAGTGATGCAGAAGGTGCAGGAGAGATGTTTCAGGTCACGACGCTGGATCTGAACAACATTCCGAAGAATGAAGACGGTACCGTCGATTATTCCAAGGATTTCTTCGGAAAGCCCACCAATCTGACGGTTTCCGGACAGTTGGACGTTGAGACCTATGCCTTTGCATTCCGCAATGTGTATACGTTCGGACCTACATTCCGTGCAGAGAACTCCAACACGACGCGCCATGCCGCTGAGTTCTGGATGATTGAGCCGGAAATCTGCTTTGCAGATCTTGAGGACAACATGGAGCTTGCCGAGGCAATGCTGAAGTACATTATCCGCTATGTTATGGAGAATGCGCCGGATGAGATGGCCTTCTTCAATCAGTTCGTGGATAAGGGACTTCTGGAGAGACTGGAGCATGTGGCATCTTCGGATTTCGGCCGCATTACCTACACCGAAGCGGTGAAGATTCTGGAACAGCACAACGATGAGTTTGAGAACAAGGTGTTCTGGGGCTGCGATCTGCAGACAGAGCATGAGCGATTCCTGACGGAGAAGGAATTCAAGCGCCCTGTTTTTGTAACCGACTACCCGAAGGAAATTAAGGCTTTCTATATGAAGCTGAATCCGGATGGAAAGACGGTTGCCGCATGCGACTGCCTGGTGCCCGGAATCGGAGAAATTATCGGCGGCTCGCAGAGAGAGGATGATCTGTCCATTCTGGAGAAGCGTATGGATGAGCTTGGAATGGATAAGAGTCAGTACCAGTTCTACTTGGATCTTCGCCGTTATGGCTCTGTGCGTCATGCGGGCTTCGGACTTGGTTTTGAGCGTGCCATTATGTATCTGACCGGAATGGAGAACATTCGTGATGTTCTTCCTTTCCCGAGAACGGTTGGCAACTGTGAACTCTGATCGTGTGAACCGGAAATGATGCAGTGAGAGTGTTTATGATATTACGAAGAAAAGCTGGACGAATCCTCAGAGGATCTGTCATTCCGCTGATTCTTGCCGGTGTCCTGGCTGCAGGACCGTCCCTTGGCGTCATGGCGACGTCGGTGGACGCTCTGCGAAGAAGATCAAACTCCACGAAGAGTCAGCTTAGTGCGGCGCAGAGCGAGACGAAGGCACTGCAGAATCAGGAACAACAGATCAGCGAGGAGTTGGAACAGAAAAATGCGCAGCTGGTAGAGAACCTCGCCAGCATTCAGCTTCTGGAAGAGACCATCGCCAAGCTGGATGATCAGATCGCCGAAACGCAGAAGGAATACGATGCGGCAAAGGCAGATGAAGAAGCTCGCTACAATGCCATGAAGCAGCGCATCAAATATATGTATGAGCAGGGAGACGCCACCTATATGCAGATCCTGATCAAGGCAACTTCCTTTTCGGATATGCTGAATAAGGTGGGGTATGTAGAAGACCTTTACGCATACGACAGGAAGAAGCTGGAGGAGTATCAGGAGGTTCAGCGGAAGGTGGCGGCTGTTCAGCAGCAGCTGGAAGAGGAAAAAGCGGAGCAGGAGGAATCCAAACGCGGTTTGGAGGAGGAGCAGGAAGCTCTTCAGCAGACGGTGGATGAGCTGGAAGCCAAAAATGCGGATGTAAGCGCACAGATCGAAGAGGCGAAGGCAGCGGCTGCGGAGCTTGCAGCACAGCTGAAAGCACAGAATGCGGAATTGTCCGCTGCGGTGGAGGCGGAAGCAGCAAGAGCGGAAGCGGAACGGCAGGCGGCAGCTCAGAGAGCGGCAGAAGAAGCAGAAAAACAAGCTGCAAATGCGGCAAACGGACAGAGCACGGCGGATACCTCCTCGGGAGAAACGCAGAGCGAATCTTCCGGATCATCATCCTCATCCTCGAGTTCAGGCTCGGCTTCGATGGCGGTGAATTCCAGCGGCGTATCGGGACAGACGGTGGCAAATTATGCGACGCAGTTTGTCGGCAATCCCTATGTATATGGGGGTAACAGCCTGACGAACGGAACGGACTGCTCCGGCTTTACCTCGCTGGTATATGCTAATTTCGGATATTCAATCGGAAGAACCGATGTGTCTCAGAGAAGCGCCGGCGTGGCCGTCGATTCCCTGGCAGATGCTCAGCCGGGTGACATCATCTGTTATCCGGGACATGTGGCCCTGTATGTTGGAAACGGAACCATTGTGCATGCCAGTACGGCTGCAACCGGAATCAAATACAGTGCGGCGACATATCGTCCGTATATATGCATAAGACGTATCATTCATTAATTATGAGGAACTGCCATGGAGAGAGAGTTGATTGTTGTTCTGGACTTCGGCGGTCAGTACAAACAGCTGATCGCAAGAAGAGTACGCGAAAATAAGGTCTACTGCGAAATTCATCCCTACACCATTTCTCTGGATAAGCTGAAGGCAATGAATCCGAAGGGAATCATCCTGACAGGAGGTCCCAACAGTGTGTATGAGGAGACCTCACCCACCTACAAGGCGGAGCTGTTCGGGATCGGAGTTCCGATTCTCGGAATCTGCTATGGCTCACAGCTGATGGCATATCGTCTGGGAGGAAAGGTTGCAACGGCACCGGTCAGTGAGTACGGGCATACGAAGATGCTGGTGGATGATGCATCCTCGCTTCTGTTTAAGGATGTAAAGGCTTCCTCTACCGTGTGGATGAGTCATACGGATTATATTGCACAGGTTCCGGAAGGCTTCCATATTACGGCACATACGGCAGACTGCCCTGTGGCAGCGATGGAGGATTCGGAGCGCAGACTTTATGCGACACAGTTCCATCCGGAGGTTCTCCATACCGAAGAGGGAATGAAGCTTCTGAAGAACTTTGTGATCGATGTCTGCGGCTGTACCGGAAGCTGGAAGATGTCTTCGTTTGCGGAGACGACCGTTCAGGAGCTGCGGAAGAAGATCGGAAATGGAAAAGTCCTCCTTGCTCTGTCTGGCGGCGTAGATTCGTCGGTCGCTGCAGCACTTCTTGCGAAAGCAGTTGGGAAGCAGCTGACCTGCGTATTTGTGGATCATGGTCTTCTTCGCAAGAATGAGGGCGATGAAGTAGAAGCGGTCTTCGGACCAAAAGGCAATTTTGATCTGAATTTTATTCGTGTCAATGCACAGGAACGTTATTACAACCTGCTCGCGGGCGTCACGGAGCCGGAGGAGAAGCGCAAGCTCATCGGCGCGGAATTCATTAAGATCTTCGAAGAGGAAGCGAAGAAGATCGGTACGGTGGATTTTCTCGCACAGGGAACCATTTATCCCGATGTTGTGGAGAGCGGTGCTGTCGGCACCGGAAGTGCGGTGATCAAGTCGCATCATAACGTCGGCGGTCTTCCGAAGAATGTGGATTTCAAAGAGATTGTAGAGCCCCTGCGGGATCTGTTTAAGGATGAAGTACGTGAGACCGGACTGGAGCTTGGTCTTCCCCGTAAGCTGGTCTTCCGCCAGCCATTCCCGGGACCGGGACTTGGCGTTCGTATCGTTGGAGAGGTAACAGCAGAAAAGGTCCGTATTGTTCAGGACGCGGATGCGATCTTCCGTGAGGAGCTCGAAAAGGGCGGAATTGATATGGGCAAGGGCCAGTTCTTCGCTGCACTTACCAATATGCGCAGTGTCGGTGTCATGGGTGACGGCCGTACTTATGATTATGCCATTGCACTTCGCGGCGTTCTGACCTCTGACTTTATGACGGCAGAAGCTGCCGAGATTCCGTGGAGCGTGCTGCAGACCTGCATGACCCGCATCATCAATGAAGTCAAGGGGGTCAACCGCGTACTCTACGATCTGACCAGCAAGCCGCCGGGAACGATCGAGCTGGAATAAACACACGAATCCCTGTAAGTCTTGAATTTATGAGGCTTACAGGGATTTTTCTATACCCGCTGGGTACGGTTTGGGTACAAACTCCTTATTCCGGTGAGATTTTCGCCTGTGATTTATGACTGGCCAAATGAAAACAGGATGCAGCTATGATTTTCATGACATGCATCCTGTTATCACACGGTTATCAATCTGAATTCTTGGGGTTGAGTCCAATCTGATCCATGATCGCGTCGTGCTTCTTCTGGGCTTCGACAAGCTGGGGGTAAGGATCAGTAACCGGATAGATATCCATCCACCAGTCAAATTCTCTATAAGCCTTTTCCAAAGCTTCTTTTCGTTCTTTTACGTTCTTGATTTTGTCCGCTTTCTGGACGTCTTCCTCATATTTCTTATAACGCTGGAACCATGACTGCATCAGCATGAGCGAGTTGAAACGAATGGCAACACAGTCGTTGCCATCGTCATCCTTCGTCTCAAAAAGAGCACCACCAAAGTTCCGATACATCTGAAAAAGCTGATGCATTGCGGAGACTCCGTTTACTTCGGAATTTTTCAGTACTTCCACGTTGACACCGAGCGCGTCTGCCAGTGTTTGAAGTGACGCTGGCTTAGGATTCCGTCGGCCGGATTCATAAGCCCGGATATAGGATTCGCTGACGCCTATCATGTCACCGAGTTCCTTCAGAGTCAGTCCACGCGCTTTACGGAGACGCCGGATATTTTCACCAATCGTCATGGCATACCTCCCTGTCTGCAAGAACACAGACATACGAAAACAGCGTAAAAAAATTTCTATCAAGAGCATAACACGAGATTTTAGATACCGCAACAAAATGATATTGACAAGGGGCAAAAAGATACGTTATTATTAGCGTATCAAAATGATACGCTAAAGAAAGGAGAATGGCATATGGAACAGAAGATGTATTACACGGCACAGGAGATTGCACAAATGCTCGGCATCAGCCAGGGGAAGGCATACAAGATTCTCCGGGAAATGAATGCACAGTTGAAAAACAAAGGTTATCTCACGATTCCCGGAAAGATTCCTACAGAGTATTTCCGGGAGAAGTGGTATGGCGCTGAAAGAAAGGAGGCAGTGAGCGTATGAGCTGTATACCGAAGAGAGATCCCAATGGCACGTGGCGGATTCAGTACCGCTGGAAAGACTATACGGGAAAGAGCTGTAAATCACAAAAGCGCGGATTCCGGACGAAGAAAGAAGCGGAGGAGTGGTACATGCAGTTTATGCTGCAGCAGTCCGATGACATCACAATGACGCTCTCAAAGTTCTGGGAGGTGTACAAGGATGATATGAAATCCCGGATCCGTGAGACGACGATGCGGAATAAGGAATATATCGTCAGAGACAAGATTCTCCCCTATTTTGGGGATACGCCGCTCAATGAAATTACGGCTCCGAAAATCCGCAAGTGGCAGAGCAGTCTGATGGAAAAGGGCTACAAGCCGACGTATCTGAAAACCATCAACAACCAGCTGAGTGCAATTCTGAACTATGCGGTGAATTACTACGATTTGAAATCAAATCCCTGTCATAAGGCAGGAAGTATGGGAAAAAGTCACGCAGACAAGATGGAATACTGGACATTGGACGAATTCAACAGCTTTGAGGATGCCATCGTGGACAAGCAGACTTCATGGATTGTATTCAAGATTCTGTTCTGGACGGGGATGCGTCTGGGAGAAATGCTGGCACTGACGATTGGCGACATTGATTTCGATAACGGTGTGATTGAAATTTCAAAGTCGCTGGCAAGACTGGACGGCAAGGATAAGGTGACACCGCCGAAAACAGAAGCATCCAAGCGGATTATCACCATGTCACAGGAGCTGAAGCAGGACCTGCAGGAATATATTTCCACGATCTATCGACCGACGCCGAAGAAGCGGATTTTTGCCAATATTACGAAGAGCTATCTGGAACATGAGATGAAGCGTGGTATTGAAGCATCCGGAGTGAAGAAGATTCATCTGCACTGCCTGAGGCATTCCCACGCATCCATGCTGGTGCAGATGGGATTCAGCCCACTGGAGATCGCAAATCGGCTGGGACATGGGAGAGTTACGACGACGATTGAAACCTACTGCCATCCCACCATGGACGCACAGAAGCGAATTGCAGATAGGCTCAGTGCTATGGAGACAGAGCAGGAGGACAAGAAAGTTAATCAACGCATGACGGAAGCAAGTGGTCAGGGAAAGGAGTGAGGATCATGGCATGTGAGAGAAAGGCAAGGTTCCGCCGCAATACGATTGCCTTCTGGCTGAGCGACGAAGAAAAGAAGGCTGTTGAAGCCAGAATCGTACTTTCCGGTTTTCCGAAAGGCGAATACTATCGCAGAAGCATTCTTGGGCAGCAGATACAGGTGACGGGCGGACGATATCAGAGCGCAAAGCTGGCTGCGACTTTGGAGAGTCTCTATCGAAGAGCATCCGAAGAAAAGAACAGAGAGGCAATGGAAGAACTGATTCAGATTCTGACGGCGCTTCTTAAGGAGTGGGGGAAGGATGAAGAATCGTGAGAGAAAGTTCTGTCAAAGAAAAGGCTCCCGTCCGGCAAGACAGAAGCCTTAGATGACAGGTCAGGATACCAGTAATGGCAGCTGTGATACCTATCGTGCACAGCAATAGTATATCACAGCTGTCTCGGATAAAAACGAAGAAATCAGGGAGGCAGCATGCAGAGAAGTTATGAATTTCTGCCAGATGAATTAAAGCGAAGAGGACTGTTCTGTACCTGGCAGGCGGAGCAGCGTAACGGAAGAATGACAAAGATTCCGTACAATGCGGTAAGCGGACAGAGGGCGAAAAGCAACGATGAATCCTGCTTTACGAGCTTTGAAAAGGCCGCCGGTGCAGTGGGATACAGTGGAATCGGAGTTGGTATCTTTCACGGCATCTGCGCGGTGGATCTGGATTACTGCGTCGATGAGAACGGAGCCGTGTCGGATAAGGCAAAAGAAATTGTGAAGCTGATGCACAGCTACACGGAATACAGTCCGAGCGGAACCGGTCTGCATATCCTGTTTCTGGCAGAGAATTACCAATACGATACGGATCGCTTCTATATCATGAATCACGCATCCGGTATCGAAGTGTATGTGGCCGGGGTGACAAACAAATTTGTGACGGTAACAGGAAATGAGATCAGAGACCACTATCCGTTTGAGAGCCGGACGGAGGAGCTGAATGTGCTGCTTGAACGGTACATGACACGAACGAAAACGGAACCGAAAGAGACTGCAAGAAATGCAATAAATGCAAGAAAACCTATGGCCGACCGGGAACTGATCATCCGCGCAGAAAGAAGCAGGAATGGGGAAGTTTTTCGAAAGCTGATGAGCGGTGACTGGAAGGGAGACTATTCATCTCAGTCAGAAGCAGACATGGCTCTCTGCAGCATGCTTGCATTCTGGACAGGAGCAAATGCCTGGCAGATGGATCATATTTTCCGGCATTCAGGGCTGATGCGTGGAAAGTGGGATAGCCCCCGGGCCGGAAGCACATATGGGGCAGATACGATTCAGAAAGCAATTGATAGCTGCAAGGAAGTTTACACTCCCGGGAATACAAGCCGTGGTATTCGTTCCTGCGAAGCAAGAACGGATGGAGATGAGCGGACAGGAACAGTAACACAGGAGTTTTGTCCTCTCGTGCTTTTGAAACCGCAGCAGAACGAGCTTCCGCCCTTTCCGGTGGAATGCCTGCCGGAGCATCTGCGGAATTATGTTTCCGCCGTTGCAGAGCATAGTCAGACGTCACCTGATATGGCAGCTGTCATCGGACTTGGTGTTCTGGCGGTATGCCTGCAGGGAAAGTATCAGGTACAGGGGAATCTCGGCTACTGTGAACCGCTCAGTCTCTATACAGTGGTGATTGCATCGCCAGGGGAACGAAAGTCCAGTGTAATGAAGGATATGACGAAGTATCTCTATGATTACGAGCATGATTTCAACGAAAGTCATGCGGAGGAAATCCGGGCGAATAAGCAAAAGAGGGAAGATCTGGAACGGCAGATCGCCGGTCTTCAAAAGAAGCTGGAAAACAAACGAAATCCGCAGATGGAGAATGAGCTTCATGAATTGGAGACGCAGCTTGAACAGATTCCGGAGATGAAGCCCGCAAGATTTTTTGCGGATGATTGTTCCAGCGAGGCGCTGACAAGTCTGATTGCGAGCAGTCACGGAATCTTCTCCGTGATCTCTACGGAAGGCGGAATCTTTGACATTATGGCCGGACGATATTCCGGGAAAGCCAATCTTGATGTCTGGCTGAAAGGCCACTGCGGCGATGCAATCCGCGTGGACCGGATGGGAAGAGAACCGGAATATATCCAGCATCCCGCGCTTTCTGCGATTCTCTCCATTCAGCCAAGTGTTCTCGACGAGATCATGTCCAATACCACCATGAACGGAAGAGGACTGATTGCGAGATTCCTGTATTCCACACCGCCGTCGCGGATTGGCACTCGTGTATTTCGGACAAATCCGATTCCTCCGGAAGTGGATGCCACATATAAGAATCTGATCTATCAGCTGATGGCGCAGGGATCATCGGAAGCGGTGCAGACGGTAGTTCTCTCGCCGGAAGCGGAAGCATTGATCTCAGATTATTTTGAAGAACATGAACGGTTTCTGATCGGGGAGGGACAGGGAATTGCTGACTGGGCGTGCAAATACATTGGTTCGGTTCTGCGCATTGCCGGTCTCCTTCATCTGGCCAATTGTGAAAAGGGTCAGCTTGAAATCCCGGTAACTGTAATGCGGAATGCCATATCTATCGGGAAGTATTTTCTGGCTCATGCCATGTATGCCTACTCCATGATGGGCACGGATCTCTCCATCCAGAAAGCAAGATTTGTCTGGGGGAGACTGAAGAAAAAGAATGTCAGAACCATCAAGAGATCAGATCTCTTCCAGATGTGCCGCGGAAAGTTTTTTAAGAAAACAGAGGAGATACAGCCGACACTCGATCTGTTAGCAGGGGATGGCTATATCCGCATAGAAGAGCCGGAGAGAAGCAGCGTCGGAAGGCCGGCAGATATGCTGGTAGTGATCAATCCGGAAGCTATGAAGTTGGAACGGATTTAATGCATTTATTGCATTTCCTGCATGATTGTCGGAAAGAAAAATTGAATCCTGGCCGGACACGGCCACAACGAAAAGCGCCGGATACGGCGATAACAAAAACCAAAGATGACAAAATGAAAGATTTTTAAACTACACCAGGTGCCGAAAAGGAAGAGCCCTCGGCGACTGAGAGCGAAATACTCCCTTTGCACAAATCTGCGATTTATGCAAAGGATTTCGTCCTCCGGAGGCCCTCCGGGGGCTCGCAATTGCGAGAGGGGAGGATTCTATGCCAAGACATTCCTTTATACGGATGACAAAGCTGACCGACGTTCGGGGGCGTGTCGACTACATCAGCAACCCGAAAAGACAGGAGCATCTGTATGCATCGTACAGCACAGTGAAGCCGGAGTTCTGGCAGTATCTGTCGGAACAGGCGCAGCATGATTTCTGGAAGAGCAATCAGAAGACGGGAAAATGCATTGAGGGGCGTGAGCTGATCATTGCCCTTCCGGAGAGTCTCAGGAAAAAAGATCCGGACCTTCTGCTCCAGCTGTTTACGGAGACGTTCCGCCAGAAATACGGCGTGCAGTGCACGGCGGCGCTCCACCATAACAAGACCATGACCAACTATCACATCCATCTGGTTTTTGCGGACCGGGACACGCTGGAGAAAACAGACGTGAAGCGGGCAACCCGGAACATGTTTTACGACGAAGCAGGCCGGCATGTGCGGACGAAAAAAGAAATTCTGGATGCGGACGGCAACATAAGACCCGGATGCCGGATCCTAAAGAAAGGTGAGATCTATGACATCAAGTGGTTCTCCGGAAGAAAAGACGTGTTCAAGGACCGGAACTTCCTCGATGATGTCAAAGTGCTGTACACAGATCTGATCAACAAGGTCGTGGAGCATGAGGAGGACAGACTGCAGATCTTTGATGCATCTGGTCCCTACCTTGCCACAAAGAAGATCGGGAAAAACAATCCGAGGGAGGACGAAATCCGAAGCGACAACCAGCTCCGGCAGGAATGGAACCAGACGGTAGATCAGGTTTTGATTGCGGGCGGCAGCCAGGAGGAAGTGACGGCGTTCAAGCGGGAAGAAGTGGTGCAGAAGGTATCAGAATCCGTGCAGATACATGGGCCACAGCCGGGACTTTTGGCGGGAATCTTAAGGAGAGCGATCGCTGTACTGAAGGAATTTCTGGATCTCCTGATGCAGTCCGTGAAAGAAGAACCGGAAGTTCGTGAGACAGGAAAAAGTTCCAGCAGGACAGGATCCGAATTGCACGAAAAGCAGAAATCCGAGCACCCGGATTCCCGCGATGCAGAGTTTCGATTCATGAGGATTGAATCGGTTCATCAGAAGCTTTACAAAACCAACCGCAAGCTCTATGCACTGCAGAAACAGAAAGAAACGGTCCAGCTGGCGCTGGATCATAAGCCGAAATCCATCCTTCATCGCAGGAAATGCAAGGAGCTGCAGGAACGGATCGATGGACTGGAGCGTCAGATCACATTTTGTCGAAATCAGCTGTTCCTGATTCCGGATGCAAACGGATTTGCCAGTGTAAGGGAAGCAGAACAGGAATACCATGCAGCGAAGAAAGCGCTGGAGCAGGTGCGCAGAGCACAGGCGAAATGGGATGGAATCATCACTCAGGATGAGAAAAATATAGAGCAGCCAAAGCCGCGGACACAGAAACTCAGTGTTCTGAAACAACTTGCGGAGAAGCAAGCAGAAACGTCAGAACGAAATGTAAACCATGCCGATACGAAAGTATACAGAAAAGAGGCCAGCCTGTAGATCTGCGTTGACATTCTCAGATCCGTTCAGACAGGCCAGTAGAATGGCAAGGGGCATACTCTATATCGAGCTGATATCAGGGTTGTAATTTGATCATTGTCCTTTCAACATGATCATCTATGAAAATATGATCATGTTGAAAGACTTGATTTCAATTGCATCATATGATATGTTAAGTGTATCAATAGCTTGAAAATGATCAAAATAGAGGATCAGGATATGCGTGATTTCTCCTATCGGAACAAGTGGACAAAACTGCTTACACCTCAAATTGTAAATTACCTGACAGCGATTCATGAGTATAAGGGAAGACAGGAACTGATTGCGACCAGGCATGCAGATGTTCTGCAGAATCTTGTTGAAATTGCAAAAATTCAAAGCACGGAAAGCTCGAACAAAATCGAAGGCATTTACACTTCGGATGAGCGGCTGAAGAAAATTGTTCTGGATAAGACGACGCCGCATTCCAGAGATGAATATGAGATTGCCGGATATCGGGATGTCCTGAACACCATCCACGAGAACTATGAACACATTCCCATCAAGCCCGCATTGCTACTGCAGCTCCACCGCGATATGTATAAATTTGAGGAGACAAGAATCGGCGGCAGCTGGAAATCTTCCGAAAACAGGATTGAGGAAGTGGATAAAGATGGAAATCGGAAAGTCAGATTCCAGCCTGTTTCAGCCTTTGAAACACCAGAGGCGATGGAGCGGTTGTGCAGGGCATATCAGGAGATTTTGTCAGATGCACAGGTTGATCCACTGCTTGTGATCCCGATGTTCATTCTTGATTTTCTGTGCATTCATCCGTTCCTTGATGGAAACGGCAGAATGAGCAGACTGCTTACACTTCTTTTGCTATATAAAAATGGATATTACGTAGGCAGGTATATCAGTATTGAGAAATTGATCGAGACAACGAAAGATGGGTATTATGATGCACTGCAGGCAAGTTCAGCAGAATGGCATGAAGGAAGCAATGACTATATGCCGTTTGTTACCTATATGCTTGGCGTCATCACAGCTGCCTACCGTGAGTTTATGGAACGCACGGAGCTTGTGGAAGAACAAAAAGTTTCAAAACCAGAGCGCATCGAAGAAATGCTTAAGAAAAAATTCGGGACTTTTACAAAGACGGAGATACAGAAAGAATTTCCGAATATCGGTCAGGCTACGATACAGAGAACGCTTTCGAAGCTCCAGAAGGAAAACAAGATTATTAAGATCGGCGGCGGTCGTTATACGAAGTATCGCTGGAATTGGGATAACGAAGAGTAGACCCGGGAGGAAGGTATGATTACAGGCGAACTAAAAAACAAAATCGATGGTTTATGGGAAATCTTCTGGACGGGAGGACTTACCAATCCGCTGGATGTCATTGAGCAGATGACATACCTTATGTTCATTCATGACCTGGATGACAGCGATAATCTGCACGCTAAAGAAAGCGCCATGCTGGGGCTCCCCTATGAAAGCATATTTGCCGGAGAGGTTAAGATTGGGGACCGGATTGTTGATGGATCGCAGCTCAAGTGGTCGGTTTTTCATGATTTCCCGGCGCAGAAGATGTATTCCGTCATGCAGGAGATGGTATTCCCGTTCATCAAAGATCTGCATGGTAATAAAGCGAGTGCCTATGCAAAATACATGCAGGATGCAATCTTCAAGATCGCAACACCGCTGATGTTATCCAAGATTGTGGACGCGATGGATGACCTTTATCATCAGATGAGCGGTCTTAAGGATACCGATGTCCGCGGCGATGTCTATGAATATCTCCTGTCCAAACTGGCGAATTCCGGTGTGAACGGACAGTTCCGGACACCGAGACATATCATCAAAATGATGGTCGAGCTGATGCAGCCGGGACCGGACGAAATTATCTGTGATCCGGCATGTGGCACATCAGGTTTCCTCGTGGCGGCGGGTGAATATGAAAAGGAACATCACAGGGAAGAGATCTTCTTTGACCGGGTGAAAAAAGACCATTACATGAATCATATGTTCCATGGCTATGACATGGACCGGACGATGCTGCGTATCGGCGCCATGAACATGATGACGCATGGCATTGACAATCCTTATATCGAATATCGGGACAGCCTTTCCGATCAAAATCCTGACCGGAATAAATACACACTGATTCTGGCTAATCCACCTTTCAAGGGGAGCCTTGATTATGACATCGTTTCAACAGACCTGCTGAAACTGTGTAAGACAAAAAAGACGGAGCTGCTCTTTGTGGACTTGTTCATCCAGATGCTGAAAGTTGGCGGACGCTGTGCCTGCATCGTTCCGGATGGTGTACTTTTTGGGTCCTCAACAGCGCATAAAGCAATCCGCAGAGAGCTGATTGAAAACCAAAGACTGGAAGCGGTAATCTCCATGCCATCCGGTGTGTTTAAACCGTATGCAGGTGTATCTACCGGAATCCTGGTTTTCACGAAGACGAACCACGGCGGGACCGATAACGTCTGGTTCTATGATATGAAGGCGGATGGCTTCAGCCTGGATGATAAGAGAACGCCGACCGAAGCAAACGACATTCCGGATATTATTGAGCGTTACCAGCATCGGAATCAGGAGATGAACCGTGACCGCACAGAACAGTCCTTCATGGTGCCAAAGCAGGAAATTGTTGATAACGGATATGATCTGTCCATCAACAAGTACAAGAAGGTTGAATATAAGCCGGTGGAGTATCCGCCGACAAGCGAGATAATGGCTAATATTCGAAGTTTGGAAGTAGAGATCACGGAAGATCTGAATGATCTCGAGAAGATGCTGACTGATGAGACAAATTGATATTTGTGGGTGCGTCTGATGGAATATACAAAAATTAAGAATATTAATGAATATGTTAGCGAAAGCGTTTCGCCGATGAATACTCCTGAGCAAATATTTGAGATGTACAGTGTCCCAATCTACAGTACAGGGCATCCAGAATATTTACATGGTAATGAAATTGCCTCCAACAAGGTAAAAGTCAGAAAAAATGATGTGCTTCTTTGTAAAATCAATCCGCGTATTAACAGAGTTTGGATTGTTGCTGACGAATCAGCATATCCATGTATAGCATCGTCTGAATGGATTGTAATTAGAAATTCAGAGTACAATCCTGAATTCTTAGCCTGGTATTTTCGAAGCCCCAAATTTAAACAACTTATGACTAGCGAAGTAACTGGTATAGGAGGGTCTCTTACAAGAGCACAGCCTAAGGCAGTCGCAGAATATCCGGTTCCGGTCATAGAAAGGCAAGAACAAGATGTAATAACGGAAATCCTCAATAAAATATATAATATTATTGATACACGACGACGGGAGATTAATATACTGGACGATCTCATTAAAGCCCGATTTGCTGAACTCTTTGGTAATCCAGTCCTTAATGACAAAGGATGGGAACAGAAAACATTGGCGGACATAGCTTCAAAGATTGGTTCTGGTGCTACGCCTAAAGGTGGTAAGGAAGCGTATCGAGAAAATGGCATCGCACTTGTACGTAGTATGAATGTTCATAACGGACGATTTGAATATAAAGATTTGGCACATATATCTGATGAGCAGGCTGAAAAATTAAATAATGTCACGCTTGAAGAAAATGATGTACTACTGAATATTACTGGTGCTTCAGTAGCTCGATCTTGTGTTGTGCCAAGTGAAATACTTCCAGCTAGAGTTAATCAGCACGTATGTATTATCAGGTGCAAGGAATGTATTGTTCCGGAATTTTTGAATAAGCTTTTTATAAATGATAATTATCAGGTGTTGTTAAGAAGGATGGCAGGAGCAGGAGCAACGCGGGAAGCAATTACAAAGCAACAAGTTGAAAGTTTGCGTGTAATTATGCCACCGTTAGAAATTCAACAGCGATTCGCTGATTTCGTGGCTCGGACGGACAAATCAAAAGTTGCCGTCCAGAAATCGTTAGATGAAACACAACTACTCTTTAACAGTCTGATGCAAAAGTATTTCGGATGATATTTGCTACTTGGCAAGCGCAACAACCAGAGGAAGGAGATGGTGTGAATGACAAACTTTGATTATCTGAATTCAGAACCACAATTCCATACATTTGCACCAGTGGCAATCTCTGCGGAGAAGATTGCGGTGATTGATCCTTCAGCCAGCATTATTAACTGCCGGCGTGCCATGGAATTTGCCATCAAGTGGATGTATTCCGTGGATAAGGCTCTCGTCATGCCCTATCAGGACAATCTGGTTACACTCCTGCATACGGAAGAATTCAAAGATTTGATGGATGACAGTCTTTGGCGGCATCTTGATTTTATCCGGCGTATGGGAAACCAGGTGGCGCATACCGGAAAACCGGCAACGCTGGATCAGGCAAAGCTGTGTCTGAAGAACCTGTTCCTTTTTATGGACTTTGTTTCCTATTGCTATGGAGAAAATTATCAGGAACGTAAGTATGATGAATCACTGCTGGAACAGCCTGCAGAGATTCCTGAAGCTGCAGCAGATTCTGAAAAGGCATCAGATGTCGCTGAAGTTGATCTGAAAGTACTGATCGCGGAGAACAAGGCGCTTAAAGAAGAGCTGACCAGACGCCGGGAAGAGCTGGCACCGGGTTACGTCACAAAGCCGCTGGATCTTTCTGAATTTAAGACAAGAAAGATTTACATCGACTCCATGCTGGTGGATGCCGGCTGGACAGAGGGGAAAGACTGGTTGAATGAAGTTGAACTTGACGGAATGCCGAATGCTTCCGGCAAGGGATATGCGGACTATGTGCTCTATGATGATGCGCATCGTCCGCTTGCGCTCATCGAGGCTAAGCGTACCTGCGTGGATGTGTCCAAGGGGCGTCAGCAGGCAAAACTATACGCTGATATTCTGGAACAGCAGTATCATCGGAGGCCGGTTGTATTCCTGACGAATGGCTTTGATACAAGAATAGTTGACGGACAGTATCCGGAGCGACAGTGTGCAGCGATCTGGTCAAAGCGCGACTTGGAGAAATGGTTTAACCTGCTGTCCATGCGGACAAGCCTACGAAATGTGGTAGTAGATAAGCAGATTGCAGGGCGATATTATCAGGAAGCCGCGATTAAAGCGGTCTGCGACAGCTTTGATAACAAGAATCGCCGAAAGGCGCTGCTTGTTATGGCGACCGGATCTGGCAAGACAAGAACCGTCATCGCACTCTGTAAGGTGCTGATGAATGCCGGATGGATCCGCAACATTCTCTTTCTTGCGGACAGAACTTCGCTTGTGGTGCAGGCAAAACGGAACTTTGTAAATCTCCTTCCGGACCTTTCCTGCAGCAATATCACAGAAGAGAAAGACAATTACGGTGCGCACTGCATCTTCTCTACCTATCAGACCATGATTAATCTCATCGACGAAGCCAAAGATGAAGATGGCAAGATTTTTTCCTGCGGTCATTTTGATCTTGTGATCTGCGATGAGGCACACCGCTCTATCTACAACAAATACAAGGATATTTTCAATTACTTCGATGCACCGCTTGTCGGTCTGACTGCAACGCCAAAGGATGAGATTGACAAGAATACTTATGAGGTCTTTGATCTGGAAAACGGCGTACCGACATATGGGTATGAGCTGGCACAAGCTGTGCAGGACGGGTATCTGGTTGACTTCCAGTCCGTTGAGACAACTCTGAAATTCATTGATCAGGGTATTGTTTATGACGAACTGTCAGATGAAGAAAAAGAGGAATACGAGAAGGATTTCATTGATGAAGATGGAAATCTTCCGGAAACTATTGGCTCGTCTGCGCTGAACACCTGGATCTTTAACGAAGATACCATTCGGAAAGTTCTGCAGACGGTGATGACACAGGGGCTGAAGATCGATTACGGGGAAAAGATCGGCAAGACAATTATCTTTGCCAAAAATCATGCTCATGCAGAGAAGATCCTTGAGGTGTTCCATGAGGAATATCCGCATCTGCCGGATGACTTTGCCAAAGTAATTGATAACCGGATCAATTATGCGCAGAGTGCGATTGATGAGTTCAGCGATCCGCGGAAACTCCCGCAGATTGCCATTTCGGTCGATATGCTGGATACCGGTATTGATGTACCGGAGATTCTGAATCTTGTGTTCTTCAAGAAGGTGATGAGCAAGGCGAAGTTCTGGCAGATGATCGGCCGTGGGACAAGGCTCTGCCCGGGACTTGTGGACGGTAAGGATAAAGACAAATTCTATATCTTTGATTTCTGCGGGAATTTCGAATTCTTCCGGATGAACAAGGGAAAACCATCCGCCAATCAGATCGCATTGCAAGGGGCAGTCTTTAACCTGGAATTTCAGATCGCATATAAACTGCAGACATTGGAGAATCAGACGCAGAGATTAAAAGCATATCGGGATAAACTTGTTGAAGTAATGTGCGGAAAGGTATCGGAATTAAACCGGGAAAACTTTGCGGTCCGGCAGCATATCAAGTATGTAGATCTTTATTCGAAACCGGAAGGGTATCAATCCCTGTCTTATGAAGACACATTGACCATCCAGGATGAGCTTGTTCCGTTGATTCTGCCTGATCCTGACCCGGCAAGTAGCGTCCGCTTTGACGCGCTGATGTACGGAATAGAACTGGCTTATCTTTCCGGGGAGAAGTATGCAAGAGCCCGGAAGGATCTCATGAAACACGTGAGAGCCTTGGCGGATATTGCCAACATACCGGCAATTCAGGGGAAGTCTGAGCTGATCCGTATGATTCTGCATACAGATTATCTGGAAAATGCCGGGATTGATGAGTTTGAAAAGATCCGGGAAGAACTGCGTGGCCTGATGGTATACATACACACGCCTTCTGTGCGTTACGATACGAATTTTACGGACGATATCCTGAATATGGAAGTTCATGAATCTGAATTGGATTATGGAGAACTGGCCAATTATAAAGCAAAGGCAGAATACTATGTGCGGACACATCAGGACATGATCACGATTGCGAAGCTGGAAACCAACAAGCCATTAACGGCAAACGACGTCGAGATTCTGGAAGAAGTGCTCTGGAGTGAGGTTGGCACCAGAGAAGAGTACGAACAGGAATACGGGGACAAGCCTCTCGGCGAATTTGTCCGCAGTATCGTCGGCCTTGATATGAATGCGGCAAAGGAAGCATTCTCTGCGCATTTGAATGATGTGAATCTGGACAGCCGTCAGATCTATTTTGTCAATCAGATCGTGGAGTACATCGTTCACAACGGAATGATGAAAGACTTGTCTGTCCTGCAGGAGGCACCGTTCACAGATCGCGGAAGCATTGTCGAAATCTTCCCAGATCTGAATGTGTGGATGGGAATCCGGAAGGTGATCGAACAGATTAATGCCAATGCAGCATAGTCAATGCCATTTAACATGTAGGAAAAACAGAAATAAACAGATGAGTTATAACGAAAGATATAAGCTTATGTTTGATAAAAATATATTATCTTCGACGCATTTAAACTTTCTCTTTGGAGCGGGAGTCAATGGCACTGTTTTACCTCAGTTAAATAAATTTTGCAAAACAAGAGCAAAGATAGAAGAATTTAATGGGGATACAACAAACGGAATTGAAAGTGGAATAGATACTATTGATGATGAAAAGCATCGTGAAGAAATTAAGCAAGAGTTTATAACTGAATTTAAAGAATTCTATAATAATGCGGTTTCTCCCGGTGCTTGGAGTACTGATCATTCGTTGTTGCATTTGGAACAGCTGCTGAGAAAGATATATTCAATAACTCATGAAGCTCAAAATAGACATCCGAGTATGAAGCAGATCAACATATATACTCTTAACTATGATGATATTGTAGAACGTAAACTTGGACAATTAGGATACTTCTACAATTCGATTTCTGCTAGCAACACTGCGACTAAAGCCGGTTTGATGGATGTGATTGGATACAACTATAACACCAAGAAATATATACCTTCTTTCATGATTAGCAAACTCCATGGAGATATTGATCAACCAATAATTCCCGGGAAAGCTAAATATAGAGAAATGCTTAATGAAGAATATTTTGAGATTGCATTTCATATGAAAGAACAATTGTGCCGGCAAAATTCGATTCTCATTGTTATTGGATATTCAGGCAATGATAAACATATAAATAAAATTCTCCAAGACTGTTTAAATGCAGGCCTCACGTTATATTGGTATAAATATTCGAGCACTGACACAGTTCCTTTTGAAATCAATGGGCAGGTAATAATTCGTGATCAAGATGATTATGACCATAAAAAGGATACTACATTAAATTGTTATGAAGATATGGAGATGGCATGGGGAGAGAAGTCGGAAGAATAGTAGAAGTGCGTGGAATTTCAGTGCGTGCTGAGTTATATGAATTATTCCCTCCATATATCGTTGATGCTGGAAATGTACAGATCGCTCCACGTATTAATTCATATGTAAAGACAAGAGTTGGCCTAGATACTATTATCTGTCAGATTACCGGTGAATATTATGATGAACTGCGAAAAGGCCAGTTTACAGGATATTATTTAGATTTAACGGTAAAAGGGTATTTTGACGGCATTAATTTTATACAGGGCATGAGATTATTGCCAATGGTAGCGGCTAATATAGAACTATTAGATACGAATGAATTTAAAAAAATTAATGATTGCTCAACTGAGCGAACATTCTCAATTGGAAATGATCTATTTAACAGTAATCAGGAATATTTTTTGAATTATAACAAAATCATTCCTTCGCACATTGGAATATTCGGAAATACAGGAAGCGGGAAAAGCAATACGTTAGCAAGACTACTTTTTGAATATTCTAAAATTATTATCGGACAACACAATGCGCACCTATTAATAATTGATATTAATAATGAATACGGTGGTGATGCAATTTGTCCTGAGCATGATAAGACAGTATATCGATTGACAACGAAAAAAGATTCAGAAAAGAAAATCCCAATAGATTATTCCAATTTAAAAGAAGATGAATGGTGCTTGCTGCTAAATGCGACAGAGGCAACACAAAGACCGGTTGTAAAAACCGCATTTAAGGATGAAAAATCATCAGAAGAATATCGAAACCTAATAATTCGAATGATCAAATCTGGGCAGCATGCTCTTATAAAATCAATGCAATATTATTTATCGGATTATATTTCAGGAATCAATGATATATACTGGCATAATTATAGAGAAGTATTCTACACAGATGCTTATGGGAGCCGCATATATTCTGATAACGAAGATGAATTTCAAGCAGTGTATGATCATATAAAAGTTGATATACCGCAAGATAATTTGCAGAAATTCATGTTTAGATTATACTTTGCGACAGCTATACACATCGGATATGGAACACAGTATGATTTTATATCTCCTTTGCTCAGAAGAGCAGAGAAACTAATTTCGGATTTTGAAAAGGTGTTTGTAGATAGTACAGATAATATTTTCAAAAATAAAAATACAGCTGTGGTTCAATTGGCTGATGTTAATCAAGACATGATGGAATTAATCCCCTCTATGCTGACAAATCACTTGTTTAACCATCAAATTGATATTAAGAAAAGTGAACAGATAAACGAAATTGTTAACATTGTAGTGGATGAAGCACATAATTTACTATATGAAGATAACAACGATACAAGGCATTCAAAAATTACTTTAGAGGCATTCGAACGAGCCATTAAGGAAGGTAGAAAATTTGGCCTTTATCTTTGGGTGTCCAGTCAGCGTCCGTCGGATATTTCGCAAACTATTATTTCTCAAATGCATAATTACTTCATTCATAAGCTTGTTAATCCTTATGATTTACAAAGGATCAGGAAGGCAGTTGCATTTCTTGATGAAAATGCGATGAATGCATTAACTGTATTAGGACCTGGCGAATGTGTGATTTCTGGAACCGGAGTTAATATGCCTTGTTTCGTGAAGGTACATCAATTGGACAAGAAGTATAGGCCAAATAGCGAGAACGTCATTCTATTTGGACCAAATGGTATTTTACAGGACAAAAATACAAAATGAGGCCGAAATAACAGAAATGCAGAATATAGAATGAAAGGCCAAATGGAAAGATGTGTATCTGGAATGGGTATAAAGAAGTTGAAAGACATGGGAATAATCCAAGGGGCTGGTTCTAGCAGAAAAGAATATTGGCGAGCCAAGCGGGATAAATGATGTGCCAAGAACACAATGGTCAAAATGGTCATTAAGCAATGCCGAATAGAACAACTGACTTGGATAAATCAGTTGCGGTATCAGTTGTTCAATTGCTGAGTCTGTTGTTGTATGTGAGGCAGCTATGAAGAAACTCGATATGCGCTTCGATGAAATCACATTTAAAAAATTTATCGGACAAACTTTTCATAAATACAGATGTGATCCGATTGTATACACATCGTCGGTAACTCAGATTGTCGGATTATATATTGGTGATGAGGTTTATAAAATGTCCAATGTGCAGGAACCCGTAGATTATTATGGGAATATGGACGATGTAGCGATTTGCCGTTTTATAAAAGCGAAAGTTGCCGATATTCATTCGGCGTTGGAAGGAGTGGCTCAAATTGATACTCCAATAAATGGATGTATTGAGGAAGTAGTTCTGGTTAATGAAAACCAGCAAGTCTTTGAAAACGGAACGCAAACGTATGATGTATGGCTGACGCGAGGGGTGATCTTCATGGTAGATGGTCGGGAGATTTCGTTTGAAAAACAAAATTGGCCGTATTCTGAAGAAATCAACATTGAACGTGGATATAATCTGATAGATAAATTCGGCGATGTGCGTGATTTTTCTGAAGACTGGGATCCGGGGATAAAAGCAGTAGCTGTTCGAGAAAATGTCGTGCTTCAGTAAACAGGATACGCAACCAAGCGCAATCAAGCAGATTTGAAGTTGAAGAATCGTCTGGAGTTAGCATATCGCTAGTGATATGATGACTCAAAAGGTAAATTGCTGGCAATGAAGCTAATGGGTACAAATTGGGTACACCAGCTTTTAAATGAGGTGTATGAAACGTAAAAGCGTATCAAAATGATACGTAATAGGACGAAATAGTAGCAGGTTCATGACCTGCAGCGGATTCGAAGTTGAGCTGGAATAATGAACGAAGTCTGAAGAATGCTGTATTTATGAGTAATGCAATAGGTTAGCAGGTGAGGCTTCAGCCAAGACTTAAAAAGGTCTTGCTAAGCTGGTAAATAGCTTAGCAAGGCCTTTCTTTTTGCCTTTATGCGGATGCACCACAGTGGTGACAAGAGGTTTTAAGGTGGTGCTTGATGTTGTTTGCGAGGCAAGGGATACTAAAGTCAACATCTGCAGGTGAAACCATACTGAAAGGAGCGGATTTGACATGGTCGAATTTGGCGAACAACTACGAAGAGCGAGAGAAGCAAAAGGAATGACGCAGCAGTCTCTGGCTGAACAATTATATGTTACGAGACAGTCAGTTTCTCGATGGGAATGCGGAGATCGGTATCCTGATCTTCTTACTACAAAGAAAATATCTCAAATTCTGGAAGTGAGCCTTGATGACCTGTTATCCGGAAAAGAAATGACAAAAGTAGTAGAGAGAAACCCGGTAGTTGAAAACAAAGTAGTGAACAACATAATGATTGTTTTGTACGCATTTGTTGTATTGTCCTACCTTATAACCGTATTTGACATTGTTATAAGGCTGACAATCGTACCAGATCATGCAATCAATTCATCATCAATATACCTTTTAGTGATCCAAGTATTGGGACTTTCGATATCCATAGCTGCTTTTTTGTATGGACTGGTCAATGCCGTAAGGGGAACACTTTCTCCCAAAAGGATGGGAGCTGTACTGGTTGCTTATTTTGCAGCTTGTATAATAGCTGATACAAACCATATGATGCCTCCTAAAGCATGGCAACAATTTGCGGTAATGGGAGTACGTGTTGTTTTGCCCAATATGCTTGCTGGGATTGCTGCATTTTATTACTTCATCAGAGTCGACAATAGAAAAATATGGATCTGTCTGCTTGCACTTACATCGGTATGGGGAATTTTCCAAGCGGTTATAACTCTCTATCCAGCCATGTTTGGAGCTGAGGAGTTTCTGGCTCTGAACATTTCTTCAAGATTAGTACTATCTATCGCGATCGATATATTAGTACTTTATCAGACGTATACACTGTATAAAAAAAGGCGGAATGCCATTGAGATAAGTGAATAGCTGATACTTCTCGGGTATTGCCTTGAAAGAAGAAATGCAAAGTATTCATTGATTTGCACCTCCAAATATCATAATATGATATTTGGAGGTGCAAATACGTGCTATACACTACAGATATGTTGAGAGATCAGCTCCAGAATTATGCCAATCCGATGACCAAAATCTCACGACTGATCAAGGATGGTACATATATCCCAATCAATCGTGGACTATATGTTAAGGAGAAGAACATTCCAGGATATGTGCTGGCAGGGGCAATCTATGGGCCATCCTACTTATCTTTTGATTTTGTTCTGGCATGGTATGGACTGATTCCGGAGACAGTACAGACTTTTACTTCGGCGACGCTGAATAAGAGGAAGCACAAGAGGTTTAGGAATTATTTCGGAGTCTATACCTACCGCGATGTTCCTGCGATTGCCTATCCGCTGGGTGTGCAGCTCCATAGGGAAGGAAACTATTATTTTCAGATGGCAACTCCTGAGAAGGCCTTGTGCGACAAGGTCTATACCGTAAATCCGGCAGGGAGTATCAGAGCAATAAGAGCCCTGATCATGGAAGATCTCAGGATAGAAGAATCACAACTGGTCAGGTTGGATCAGGACCTGCTCCTGCAGATTTCGAAACAATATCCTTCTTCAAATGTCAGACTGCTGGGAAAGTTAATAAGGGGACTGTGATATGGCTGACAAAAATGTATTGGAAATGATGTTAAGCCGCTATGAAACCAGATCCGGGCTCGATAGAGAGAATGCGATTAAAGAGGTTCTTCAGGAGATCGTACTATGTGGTCTGAGCCGGAGCGGCTTCTTTCATAATGCTGCATTTTACGGTGGATCCGCCCTTCGGATTTTTTACCAGCTTGACAGATTTTCAGAAGATCTGGATTTCTCTCTTATTGAGCCTGATTCTGATTTCCGCTTGGAAGAGTATTTTCCAGCGGTAAAGAATGAGGCCGCTTCCTATGGGCTGCATGTAGATGTAGAAGAGAAGGTGAAGAATCAGTATTCAGCGATTCAGTCGGCTTTTCTGAAGGAAAATACCAGAGAAAGCCTTCTGTTTTTCTATCCAGACGGTGGAATCTATAAGGATATTGACCCGAAGAGGAGAATCAAAGTAAAGTTCGAGGTAGACACACATCCTGCTCCGGGAGCAGGGTTTGAGCGCAGATACCAGTTATTACCAGCCCCTTATGAGATCCAGCTGTTCGATGAAGCATCCCTGTTCGCAGGAAAAATTCATGCGGTTATCTGCAGGAGTTGGAAAAACCGGATAAAAGGGCGCGATCTGTATGATTACATCTTTTACCTTTCCAGAGGAGCAAAGGTAAATCTTGTTTATCTTCGCAATAAACTGGCAGACTCCGGATATATTTCGCCTGAGGATTCATGTTCACTTGATGATGTGAAGGGCATGTTAGAGAAGCGTTTTCAGAGCATTGACTTCAGACAGGCAAAAGAAGATGTTCTTCCGTTCATTCGTGATCCAGGGGTACTGGATCTGTGGAGTGAGAATTTTTTCAATGTTGTTACAGAGCGGCTGGAAAGCCTGGAAGGAGATTGATTATCAGATGGAACATCCCCGATTCTAATCAATCAAAGGTATATATGCAATTTGCGGAGGGTGACGGCCACTGATGCGTTGACCAGCGGCCGCCTGGCG
>ERZ1026880.16-NODE-16-length-105547-cov-9.491364_pt1 | contig 105547 bp, 62 predicted proteins | sample MGYA00380170_ERZ1026880 | MGnify/ENA primary metagenome ERZ1026880 (study PRJEB33269, sample SAMEA4719806) | human gut metagenome | biome: human-associated habitat; feature: organic feature; material: feces | place: Cameroon | collected 2013-10 ...
TCCGCGCAACCCGGGCCGCATGAACAACGCGTGAACCGTTGGAAATCCAACGTTCCATCGGCGTGTCGAAACTTGACAAACCAGGCCCGACCAACCCCGCAACCACCGAAACCATCCCCGCAATCGCCCATTCCATCCCCGCAAATCCGCAATCGCATCCGCATTTTGTAACCGCAAAACGGCGTTACGGGTAACAAAAGCCGGAAGGGAAAGCCAAAACGGGACGGTCACGGGAAGAAGAACCAGGAAACTGCGACACGAATCGCAAATGCTACCAGCGGCGCCCGCAATGCTTGCCACCGATGCCAGACTTGCCATTCGCACCCCACGGACCGCGGCCTTCGCCATGCAATACACCCAAGTGATGTTTCATGGCAACCAGCATGATATGCGTATCTTCCAAACCGAGGTGGCGCTCCGACTTGCTTTCATCGAGCGCGCCCTGCCGCTTGGCGTATGCGTCCAACGTGTTATTGCCGTACGGATGCTCGCCGTCCGGAATTGACCCTTCATCCCAACGGCGGCTCATCGGCAACGTGTCGATAATCGTAATCTTGCCCGCACGGTAGCTTTCCGCATATCCAGCCACATTCAACATGAAGAAGCTATGTTCGAATCGTGCGTTGTGCGCCACGTAAGGCTGCTGCTCCAATCGCTGCAGCAAACCGATTTGAGCCTCCGGCCACTCATCGAACAGGCGGAAGCCGGACGCACGATCACGTACATCGATACCGGTCAAATCGAGAATCAGCGGATTACCGAGCGTCGCGTTCGCGGCAGGAACGCCGAACGACAGACGCGACTGACCATACGCATCGCCCGTTTCGTAATAACTCTGCTCGTATTGGTATCCAGTAGGTGCGGCAGCAGGGCGAGGGGAAATCATGTTCATATATTCAAAGCCGACGTCGATGATGTACACACGCGCCGGGTCAGTACCGGTGGTTTCGATGTCGATTCCCATGACATTGTCCACATCGCGTCCAGGAAGATAAGCGTCACGCCAATCCGATTTGCGGTATTCAGCCATCCGACGCAACTGCGCCGCTTCAGCGGATTTCGTTTCCGAACCGTAATCAAACAACGTGGAGCCGCCCGGACTGGTTACTCCACTCAGGTTCGCACGCGACATGGCATAGTCACTGGCTCGCTTCTGACTTTTCTCTGCGGCACGACGGGCGGCGCGGCCGTTAACGATGTCAGCGGTTCGATCCTGAATATCATCCAACGCCACTCCCCCGGAAGCCAAAGCCGAACCGGGCAGCAGCACCGGAACCGTCACGCGCTCACGTCGTTCCTCGGTGACCGTCCACAATCCCATCGCCACGCCAATCTGTCGCAGAACAGCGATTTCGTCGCACAACCGACGGTTCGCGTAAGCAAGCGCGCGCGGCAGCCGATAGGAAGCGATAAGTCGGTCGTAATCCATCATGAACGTGCTGTTGCACTGCGCGATGGTCGGTTCGAGCCGATCTCGAATCGCAAGATCATCTTTCAACAGGGCGTGCAGCTGCGGGGCGGAAAGTTGCGGCGACGAGGACCGCAGCATTGCCAACAAATCAACGTGCTGTCTTGTGGCGGCACCAATGCCGTTACGCAGGTCAAGGGAAGACACCCATCGCCAGTCGATCGGCTGGTTGTCGGCGTCATTCGGCATCGATGCCGACCATTGTTCGATGTCCTGCTTCGCGTCATCCAGCCAGGAAAGATTCATCGTCGATTCGTTCATACCTGCCCATCGTAGCCGATACCCACCTTCAGCGTGTAAGAATGTGCAACAAACCAACGTGCGCATTCCTCTTTGTGAGAACACAACCATGCGAGTTCGAATGACGGTGTTCATTACGAAACCGCGCGCGGATACCTCCGTGCGAAGCGGTTGTCATACGAATTTTCATATAGCGCAAATGTGACTATTTCCCAGCAAAAATCCAGAATCGACTTTCATTTTTGAATCCCGGAACGCAACAAACGTTCCAAATCAACGAAAGGAACTGCAATGTCAGAAACACATTCCACCACTGAAAACAACAATTCGCATTGCTGCGACAACACCTGCGGCAATGCCGACGACCGCGTTGTTCCTGACAGCGTGGAAATCAATCCGCTGTTCGCCCGTCCGAAGGAAGCCCAGGCGTTCTCGAAATTTACCATTCCACAGAAGGGTAGTCTGCCGGAAACCGCCTACCAAGTGGTGCATGACGAGGCCATGCTGGATGGCAACGCGCGACTCAATCTTGCAACTTTTGTGAGCACGTGGATGGACGATCATGCGAACCGCCTGTACATGGAGGCGGCCGACAAGAACATGATCGACAAAGACGAGTACCCGAAAACCGCCGAAGTCGAATCGCGCTGCTGGCACATGCTCGCCGATCTATGGCATGCGCCCGATCCAATGAATGCCATCGGAACCTCCACCATCGGCTCGTCGGAAGCTTGCATGCTGGGCGGACTCGCGTTGAAGCGCCGTTGGAAGGAAGCCCGCGAAAAGGCCGACCTGCCGACCGATCGTCCGAATCTGGTGATGAGCAGCGCCGTGCAGGTGTGCTGGGAGAAGTTCTGCAACTATTTCGACGTGGAACCACGCTATGTGCCGATTTCCGAGGACCACAAAGTGCTCGACGGCCATGATCTCGACAAGTATGTCGATGAGAACACCATCGGCGTGGTGGCCATCATGGGCGTGACCTATACGGGTATGTATGAGCCGGTCGAACAGATCAGCGAAGCACTGGACCGCATCGAGGAGCGCACCGGACTTGATGTGCGCATCCATGTGGACGGCGCTTCGGGAGGTATGATCGCACCATTCATCCAGCCGGACCTCGCATGGGACTTCCGCGTCAAGCGCGTCTACTCCATCAGCACCTCCGGTCACAAGTACGGTCTGGTCTACCCCGGTTTGGGATGGATCGTATGGCGCGAAACCGCTGACCTGCCGGAAAGCCTTATTTTCAAGGTGAGTTATCTCGGCGGCGAAATGCCGACTTTCGCACTGAACTTCTCCCGTCCGGGCGCACAGGTACTGCTGCAGTACTACATGTTCCTGCGTTTGGGATTCGACGGGTATCGAAGGGTGCAGCAGACTTCGCATGATGTGGCGAAATATCTGTCGGGCGAGATCGAGCAGATGGATGATTTTACGCTGTGGAACGACGGTTCCGACATTCCGGTGTTCGCATGGATGCTCAACGACAAGCCGGATCGCAAGTGGAATCTGTACGATCTGCAGGATCGGCTGCGCATGAAGGGATGGCTGGTGCCGGCTTATCCGATGCCGGTGGATCTGACGCAGGTGACCGTGCAGCGCATTGTGGTGCGTAACGGTTTCAGCCACGATATGGCCGAAGCGTTCATCAAGGATTTGAAGTCGTGTGTGAAGTATCTGGACGGACTGCGTTCACCAATGCCAAGCGAGGCTCGTGCATCCGGATTCCACCACTGATATTTCGCGGTCATTCCACGAATTCCATCGTTTCCCGCATTAAGGAAATTCATGTTCATTCCCACAACGATTATGTTTACGAAAGCTGGCTGCAATGACAGTTCATATGAAAAAGCCGCTTGCTGTGGTAGCGCACGATGCAAGCGCAGCTGCACATCCCGGGTCCGCACGTTCCACGACGAACGCTGCGACGGCACCGACAACAACGCCACGCAATCCGTCTGCCGTCGCAGGAAACCGCAATCGTACGGGCATACCTGCGCATGCCGGGGCGAATAGAGGGAACGGCGCTGACGGGCACGGCGCAATCGCAAGCACGGCAACCGTTGCCAATAAAACCGGCAAAACCATGATGACAGTCAGCCAACTGGCGATGTTGACCGTGGTGGCGGTGGCCTCGCTACGCTCTCTGCCGGCCATGGCCGATTATGGTCTCGCTTCCATTCTGCTGTATCTCATTCCGGCGGTCGTTTTCCTGGTGCCGACCGCGCTGGTGGCTGCCGAACTGGCCACCGGCTGGAAAGGTGGCGTGTACGTGTGGGTGCGTGAGGCGTTCGGCAATCGCATCGGATTTCTCGCCATTTGGCTGCAGTGGATTCAGAATGTGGTGTGGTATCCGATACAGATTGCGTTCATCGCCGTCAGCCTGTCGTATGTGTTCGGCATGGGTGGCTTGGGCAATAATGGCGTATATGTGGCCGCGGTGATCATCGTGTTGTATTGGGCAAGCACGATGGTGGCGTTGCGCGGCGGCAATCTGTTCGCCAAGGTCGGGTCGATTTCGGGACTTATCGGCACGCTGTTTCCTGCGTTGCTGCTTATCGTCTTCGGCATTATCTGGCTGGCGATCGGTAAGCCAGTGCAGACCTCCCTGCACGCATCCGCGCTGCTTCCGCCGTGGACGGGCATCGCGTCGATTGTGCTAATCGTATCCAATGTGCTCGCCTACGCGGGTATGGAGGTCAATGCCGTGCATGCCAACGACTTGGAGCATCCGGGACGTCAATTCCCACGCGCCATTGCACTAGCGACCGCGCTGATTCTGCTGGTACTTGTGCTGCCGACTTTGGCAATCGCCTTTGCTGTGCCGCATCGTGAGCTGGGGCTCATCGACGGCATCAATCTGGCGTTCAGGGAGTTCTTCGACCATTTTGGCATGGGTTGGGGCACTCCGGTGATTTCGCTGCTCATCGCGCTAGGCGCGTTCGCTTCCGTGGTGGCTTGGATAGCTGGTCCTTCTCGCGGTTTGCTAGCGGCCGCCCGCACGGGACTGATGCCTCCCGCGCTGCAGAAGCGCAATGCCCACGACGTGCAGGAAGGCATTCTGATTCCGCAAGGCATTATCGTGACCGTGCTGGCGTTGCTGTTCGTGTTGATCCCCAATGGCAACACGGCTTTCGCGACGCTGGTGGATATGGCGACCGCGCTGTATCTGGTGATGTACATGTTGATGTTTGCCGCCGCGATTCGTCTGCGCAACACCCATCCAGAAGTCCGCCGCACGTATCGAGTTCCTGCGATTCGGTTGGTCGCGGGCGTCGGTTTCGTCGCTTCCGCCGCGGCATTCGTGTTGACTTTCGTGAGACCGGCTGGTTTCACCGGTTTGGATAGCGTTTCATATGCGATTCTTGTGGCTGTAGTCGTGCTTGTGCTCGGTTTACCGCCGCTGGTGTTGTATGGAATGCGCAAGCCTGGCTGGGATCTGCGTTCGGATGCCGAGCGGAACACGGATACGTACGATGTGCTAGTGAATCCGGAATACTGAAATATTGGAATATTTGGAATACTCATGTTTCGAACATTCCAATAATCCCGAATATGATGAATGCCTCCCAAGTGTTCGCCTGGGAGGCATTCATCGTTCTTGTCTCGTTCGTTTACGCGATTACAGTTCGAAGCCGAGTTCGGCCGCCGCTTCGGTCGGTACCGGATCCTCGCACCAGAAATCCTCAAGGTTCTCATTGGTGGTCAGGCTTCGGATTTCGGCCTGGTCGATGTACAGTTCACCGCTCAAATGGTCGGTTTCATGCTGGAAGATGCGGGCCGGCCAGCCGTGCAGATGTTCCTCATGCTTGTTGCCGTCCTCATCCTGCCAACGGGCGGTGATGTCAAGCCAACGCTTGCGTACGGCCTGGTAACCGTCGAAGCTCAGGCAGCCTTCGTAGAAGCTGCGGGTTTCGGTGCCGATCGGCTCGTAGCTGGGGTTGATGATGGCGTGGAAGGGGAATTCCGCAGCTTCGCGCGGATCGCCATCGTCGCCTTCGCATACGTGGTCTTCGACGACGGCCAAAGCCAGACCGAGACCGATCTGGGTGGCTGCGAGGCCCACGCCCGGCGCTTCCAGCATGGTGGTGCGCATGGTGTCGATGAGCTTGTCAAGCGTTTTGCGGCTCAACTGGCCGTCGTAGGCGATGGTCTGCTGGCGTAATACCGGTTCGCCGGCCTGCACGATCGGCATGATTTTCTCTTTGCCGCCGGTTTTGATGAGCTTTTCGACCTCGCGGTTGAGTTCGAGGTCCACTTTCGAGTTGTGTCCGAACATGGGGCATATCTCCTTGCGGGCTCTTACAGGGTGAGTTCGTCGGCGACGACCTTGGCGAGGCGATCGCACACTTCGTCTGCCTGCTGCTGGGTTTCGGCTTCGGCCATGACGCGCACGAGCGGCTCGGTGCCGGACGGACGCAGCAGCACGCGGCCGGTGTCGCCCAGCAGCTTCTCTTCGCGTTCCACCGCGGCCTGCACCTTGGCGTTGGTCTTGGCGGCCATCTTGTCCACGTTCGGCACGTTGATGAGCGTCTGCGGCAGCTGCGGGAAGTCGGCGGCCAGTTCCTTCAGGCTCTTACCGGATTTGACGACCTCGTTGCACAGGGTGAGCGCGGTCAGGGTGCCGTCTCCGGTGGTGGCGAATTCGCGGTTGATCACGTGGCCGGACTGCTCGCCGCCGAGCGAATAATCGCCTCGCAGCATCTCCTCAAGCACGTAACGGTCGCCCACGTTGGTCTGCACGGTCTTGATGCCCATGGAACGCAGGGCCAACTTCAGACCGAGGTTGCTCATCACCGTCACGACGAGGGTGTCATGGTTGAGCTTGCCCGCGTTCTTCTTGGCGCGTGCCAGAATGCCCATGATCTGATCGCCGTTGACCATGTTGCCATCCTCATCCACGGCAAGGCAACGGTCGGCATCGCCATCGAAGGCAACGCCCATGACGGCGCCGGAGGCCTTGACCATGGCCTGCAGCTGCTCAGGATGGGTGGAGCCGGCGTTCTTGTTGATGTTGTAGCCGTCCGGCGACGCGTTGATGACGGTCACGTCGGCGCCGGCGCGGCGCAAGGCTTCCGGAGCGACCACGGACGTGGCGCCGTTCGCGCAATCGGCCACGATCTTCAGGCCCTTCAGCGGCGTCGGCTGCGACTTGTCCGGACCGACCGGCGCGATGGCGGAAACCAGATGGTCGATGTACAGGTTGGTTGCGGTGGCGGTGTCATGGCTGACACGACCCACGCCGGCGCCGGTAGGACGATCCCAATCCTGGCCGAGCACCGCTTCGATCTCGTCTTCCTTGGTGTCGGGCAGCTTGAAGCCGCCGCGGGCGAAGAACTTGATGCCGTTGTCGGGCATCGGATTGTGGGATGCGGAGATCACCGCGCCCATTTCCACGTTGAGCACGGACGTCAGGTATGCGACGCCCGGCGTCGGGATGATGCCGGCGTCGATCACGTCGAAGCCGCCGGCGGACATGCCAGCGGACAGTGCGGCAGCGAGGAAATCGCCGGAAACTCGTGTATCACGACCGACCAGCGCACGGCGACGGCTTTCGAATTCGCTCCGCTCGTCATCGCCCAGCACACGCACCGCGGCGTCACCCAAATCGAGCGCCAGCTGTGCCGTCAAATCCCTATTCGCCAATCCTCGAACGCCGTCGGTTCCGAACATACGTGGCATGAGTCTCAAATCCTCGCTATCTGCAAACGATATTTCCGTGACCTATCGTACTCAACCGTGCCGCCGAAACCAGCAGGTGACGACGCAATCGCATAACACTTCACAATTCAAAGCATTTCACGGCGCGCAATGCCCTTTTCGTGTCGCACGACTTTGATTTCAAGGCGGAAAATCAAGTCGTGCGGCAACACTTGATAAAGAAATACCCCCTAACTATCATTTTCCGTTGAAAACCAGCAAAAAATAAGAGTTAGAGGGTATGAAAGCCAGCACGCTTGTCGCACAACTTTGAAAAATGCCTCCAAAATCAAAGTCGTGCGACAGCCTTCGACGCAAAATGCCCCCTAATCCTTATTTTCAAGCGGAAACCGAGGATTAGGGGGCATAAATGCCGATATGCCCGTCGCATGACTTTGAAAATCGCACCCAAAATCAAAGTCGTGCGACGACATGACGGCTCTTAAGCGGGAACGTTCCTGTCGCCCCTGCTATCAGAGCGCGGCGTTGAAGTCGCGCACTTTCAGCGTGCGGTGAGAAGCCTCGACGTTGCCACGCACAATGCGCTGCAAGGCGTTGTCCGCGTCCTTATGGGAGGCGAGCCAGGCGTCACCCAGCTCCACGAGCTTCGCCGAATCGGCATAGCCCGGATACAGGCCTTCGAGCAGCGCTTCCGCCATGTGGAAGGTCTTGTGCTCCCAAATCCAGTCGGCGACCTCGAAATACTTCTCGGCGTACGGTTCGGCCAAGTCGGCGCGCGGGGTGGCTGCGAAGCCACCGGCCACAGCCTCAAGCTGCATGTTGGTCAGCTCGTCGTTGTGCAGGGCCTCGTTCCAAGCCCATGCCTTCGCTTCGGCGGTACCGGCCACGGCGCGTGCGCCATAGGCGAACTCACGGTTCTCGGTGGTTTCGCGCTTGGCCAGTTCGGCGTCGATTCCCGCCTGGTCGATCGCGTTGACGGTGCTCAGCGCGTTGATGATGGTCCAGCGGAAGTTGTTGTCGATTTCCAGACCGTCGAATGCCACGGAACCGTCGAGCAGGCCCTTCGCGTTGGCGACGAACGCCTCGTCGCCCGGCTCGCCGTAGCCCAGGTAGGCGGTGACGAGCTGGAACTGTTCGTCGGAGCCGGCCTTGGCCTGACCCGCCAGCTTGAACAGTTCGGCGGCCACATGCTTCACGATCTCGGCACGCTCTGCCGGAGCGGTGTAATGCCATGCGGTGGTGCTGACCTGTGCCAGCGCGTAACGGAAGGTGGTGGACTCGTGTTCGGTGGCGAGCGCGGCCAGCGAGGTGTCGATGAACTGGCGTGCCGGCAGTTCGCCGTCGCGGGTCATGTCCCACAGGGCGAGCCAGATCACGGAACGGGCGAGCGCGTCGTCGAAGCGGTACAGGTTGCTTGTCGCGAATGCGAGGCTCTTGTCGTCGAAACGCAGCTTCGTGTAGGTCAGGTCGTCGTCGTTCACCAGGATCAGCGACGGACGTGCCTTGCCGGCGGCAGCGTCGACGACCGTCAGTTCGCCGTCGACGTCCAGTTCGAAACGGTCGGTGCGCACGATCTTGCCGGTTTCCGGATCCTCGTTGTAGAAGCCGACGGCGAGACGGTGGGCGCGCAGCACGGGATGCTCGGCCGGAGCGGTCTGGCGCAGGGCGAGACGCTTGATGGTGCCGTCCTCGTTCTCTTCGACTTCGGTGGCGATGGTGTTGATGCCGGATTCCTCAAGCCACTGGGCGCTCCACGCCTTCAGGTCGCGGCCGGAAGTGAGTTCCAGTTCGGCGAGCAGGTCGGCGAGGGTGGCGTTGGAGTAGGCGTGCTTGTTGAGGTAGTTGTTGATGCCCTTGAAGAACTTCTCACGGCCCACGTAGTACACGAGCTGCTTCAGCACGGAGGCGCCCTTGGCGTAGGTGATGCCGTCGAAGTTGACGTAGGTGTCGTTGAGGTCGTTGATCGGGGCGACGATCGGGTGAGTGGTGCTCAGCTGGTCCTGACGCAGCGCCCAGCTCTTTTCGCCGGAGCTGAAGGTTGCCCAGGCGTCCTTCCATTCGGTGGCTTCGGCGGTGGCGAGGGTGGACGTGAACTCGGCGAAGGATTCGTTGAGCCACAGGTCGTTCCACCACTTCATGGTCACGTAGTCGCCGAACCACATGTGGGCGAGCTCGTGCAGCACGGTGACCACACGGCGTTCCGCGTAGGCGTCGGTGACCTTGGATTCGAACACGTACTGGTCGCGGATGGTGACCATGCCGATGTTCTCCATGGCGCCGGCGTTGTATTCCGGCACGTAGATCTGGTCGAACTTGGCGTACGGGTACGGCACGCCCCAGGTCTTGGCGTAGAAGGCGAAGCCCTTCTTGGTGATGTCGAACAGGTAGTCGACGTCCTTGCTGAAGGCCTTGGCGAGCGCCTGGCGGCAGTACATGGCCATCGGCACGGTGCGGCCGTCCTCATTGGCGTATTCGGTGTGCCATTCGGCGTACGGTCCGGCGCAGATGGCGGTGAGGTAGGAGCTCATGGTCGGGGTCAGCTCGAACACCCACAGCTTGGTGGTTTCGGCGGCGTGATCGCCGAGCGTGCCTTCCTCGGTGACGGTTTCGTTGTCGGTCACGGAGGAGGTGGGCATGTTGGACGTGACGATCCAGGATTTGGCGGCGAGCACGGAGAAGTCGAACACGGCCTTCAGATCGGGCTGGTCGAACACGGCGTAGACGCGACGGGCGTCCGGCACCTCGAACTGGGTGTACAGGTAGACGTTGCCGTCGGACGGGTCGACGCTGCGGTGCAGGCCTTCGCCGGTGTTGGAGTACTGGCACATCGCCTTGACGGTGACCTCGTTGTGCTCCTTGAGGTTCTTCAGTTCGATGCGGCTGTCGACGTACGCTTCAGCCGGGTCGAGGGTTTCGCCGTTGAGGGTGATTTCGCTGACTTCGTTGGCGATGAGGTCAAGGAAGCTTGACTCCCCCGGCTTCGCGTCGAAGGTGATGGTGGTTTCGGAGCCGAAATCCTTGGCTCCGCGGGTCAGGTCAAGCTTGACCGTGTAATGGATTGGCGCGGCGATGATGCTTTTGCGTTCTTCCGCTTCGATTCGGGTGAGGTTTGCTCCTGGCATGTCACTCCTTCTTTCTGGTACCAGAAGGCGGCGCGATCAGTTGTGCCGATCACGTCGCCTTGATTCAATTTATGGTAAATTTACGGCTTATTTCGCGGCGTTCAGTCCCATCGCGTCGTCCACGTCCTGCGCGATGTCGGCGACGACGGGGACGATCATCGGCTTGCGGTGCAGCTGTCGCGCCACCCAGCCGCCGAGCGTGCGTCGCATGATCTGCTGCAGCTTGTAGGTGTCGCGCGTGCCCTGCATCATCGCGTCCTGCAGCTGCTCGACGATCTGGTGACGGACCTTGTCGAACTCGCTTTCGTCTTCCGCGACCGCGTTGAGGTAGATCTTCGGGCCGGTGATGACATCCGCGGTTTCGGTGTCGACGACCACGAAGCTGGACACGAAGCCTTCGGTGCCGAGGATGCGGCGCTTCTCGAGTTCTTCGTCGGTCAGTTCGCCGACGGAATCGCCATCGACGTAGACGTAGCCGCACGGCACGGAGCCGACGACCGCGGCCTGGCCGTGGTACAGGTCGACGACGTCGCCGTCTTCGGCCAGCACGACGTTCTGCGGATCGACGCCGGTCTTGACGGCGATCATGCCGTTGGCCACCAAGTGGCGGTTTTCGCCGTGGATAGGCATGGCGCACTTCGGCTTGACGATGTTGTACATGTACAGCAGCTCGCCTTCGTTGCAGTGGCCGGAGACGTGCACGGCGGCGTTGTCTCGGTTGACCACGCGGGCTCCGAGCTGCACGAGCTTGTTGATGACCTTGTAGACGCCATGCTCGTTACCTGGGATCAGGGAGCTGGCGAGGATCACCGTGTCGAACTCGTTGATGGTGATGTCGCGGTGGTTGCCGTCGGCGATGCGGCCGAGCGCGGCCATCGGCTCGCCCTGGGAGCCGGTGCACATGTAGACGAGCTTGTCGTCCTGCACGTCATGGGCCTGCTTCAGGTCGATGACGGTGTCCTCGGGCAGACGCAGGTAGCCCAGATCGGCGGCGATGGACATGTTGCGGACCATGGAACGTCCGACGAACACGACCTTGCGGCCGTACTTGTGGGCCGCGTCGACGACCTGCTGCACGCGGTGCACGTGACTGGAGAAGCTGGCCACGATAATCTTGCGCGTGGCCTGTGCGAACGCCTGGTCGAGCGCCGGACCGATGGAGGTCTCCGGCTTGACGAAGCCCGGGACCTCGGCGTTGGTGGAGTCCATCATCAGGAGGTCCACGCCCTTTTCGCCAAGCTTGCCGAATTCCACCAGATCGGTGATGCGGTGGTCGAGCGGCAGCTGGTCGAGCTTGATGTCGCCGGTGTCGATAAGCGAGCCGGCGGGGGTCTGCACGAACACGGCGAGCGCGTCCGGAATGGAGTGCGTGACGTTCACGAATTCCAGGTTGAACGGGCCGACCTTGAGCTTGTCGCGTCCCTTGACCTCGACGAGCGTCGGGTTGATGCGGTGTTCCTTGCACTTGGCCTCAACGAAGGCGAGGGTGAGCTTGGAACCGATCAGCGGAATGTCCGGGCGGAGCTTGAGCAGGTACGGCACGCCACCGATGTGGTCTTCGTGGCCGTGGGTGAGCACGAGCGCCTCGACCTTGTCGAGACGGTCCTTGATGTAGTGGAAGTCAGGCAGGATGAGGTCCACGCCCGGCTGCTCCTCTTCCGGGAAGAGCACGCCGCAGTCGATGAGCAGGATATGCCCGTTGTATTCGACCACGTTCATGTTGCGGCCGATCTCACCCAGACCGCCGAGCGGCACGATGCGCATGGAGCCCTTGCGGTACTTCGGCGGGGCGATCAGCACCTCGTCCTGCTGCGGCGCGGTGGATTGCGGCGCGGAATGCGACGGACGACGGTTCGAACCGTTGCCGCCACGGGATCCACGGGAGCCGCCGTTGCGCGAGCCACCGTTGCCACGGCTGCGGGTGGAGGACTTGGCCTTCTTGATGGCGGTCTTCTCGGACTTCGCGGCCTTAGTGGTCTTGGATGCCTTGACTGCGGTTTCAGTGCGCTTGGCAGCCTTGCTGCCGCGCTTGTGTGTTGTTGTCTTTGTGGTTTCTTCTGTAGCCATTTCCTAGTTGGATTTCTATTACTAATTGTCTCCGCCTATGCGGAAACGAGGAATTTGGGTGCCTGCCGGCGTTCATGCGCGACAGGCCAGTCGCATCATGCGATTCGGTTCACAGCAGTCCCGCGGCGCGCATGCCCTTTTCCGCGCGCACGAGTTCCGCTTCGCCCGGACCGACGTTCGGCAGGCGCATTTCGGTGGAGTCGAGGATTCCACGCACCTTCAGCGAGGCCTTGGCCATCACGGCCTGGAAGCCATTGCCGTTCATCGCTTCGACGAGCGGCGCCAGCTGCACGGAGATGCGCTGTGCTTCGTGGATATCGCCACGATCGAACGCGTTGGCGAGGTCACGCATCGGACCGGCGGCCGCGTGTGCGATCACAGAGATGATGCCGACGGCGCCGACGGACAGGAACGGCAGGAACAGGCCGTCATCGCCCGAATACCAGGTCAGACCGGTCTCCATGCGCTTGCGCACCGCGCCTGCGATGTCGCCGGTGGCGTCCTTGACGGCCTTGACGTGGTCGAGTTCGGCCATACGGCGGTAGGTTTCCAGCTGGATGTGCAGTCCGGTACGGCCCGGCACATCGTAGACGATGATCGGCTTGTCCGCGGAATCGTTGACCGCCTTGTAGTGGCGGAACACGCCTTCCTGCGACGGACGGGAGTAATACGGGGCGACCACGAGCACCGCGTCGGCGCCCGCCTCCTGGGTCTGCTCCACCATGCGCACGGTGTGCGCGGTGTCGTTGGAACCGGCGCCGGAAATGACCGGCACGTCCACGACTTCCTTGACGGCCTGGACCAGTTCGACCTTCTCCTCCATGTGGGTGGTCGGAGATTCGCCGGTGGTGCCGTTGACCACAAGACCGTCGGCACCATCCGCCACGAGCTGCTTGGCCAGCTGTTGCGCGGCTTCGAAATCTACGGCTCCGTCAGCCTTCATGGGGGTGACCATGGCCGGAAGGATACGTCCGAAGGGAGCAGGATCGAGCAGATGCATAGTACCGTCAGTCTTAGGGCTTGTCATACGGCTAACGGTACTTCCCTCTGCGGACGCTTGCGATTTCATGAGACGCGAAAAATCACATTTTGGAAGGCTTGCCGACGACGACCGCGACGACGCATTGCAGGAAAGCGACGAACGTGAACACCATCAGCGGCACATGATGGCCGCCGGTGGCCTGGACCAGCACGCCGAACATAAGCGGGCCGAGCGAGGCGATCAGATAGCCGAACGACTGCGCGACGCCCGACAGCACCACGGTTTCGGCGCTGTCATGCCCGCGCAGCGCGATCAGTGCGAGCGCCACGACCAGCGAAGCGCCCTGCGCGCAGCCGCCGACGAACGCCCATACCGGCATGAGATGCGGCAGCAGCAGCATGCCAAGGCCGGCGATCAGCATGGGAGCGCTGGCGGTGAGCGCCGCGCAGACCTGGTTGCCGCGCACGTTCATGAGCTTAGGAATGACCAAGCCGGAAAGGATGCCGATGCCTTGGAAGATGAACAGATGCACGCCGGCGGTGGAGTCGTCGTAGCCGATGGACGCCGAGATGGACGGCATCCAATTGGACATGGTGTAGAAGGCGGATGATTGCAGCCCCATGAAGGCCGTCACGTACCACGTCATCGGACGGCGCAGCACGCGGGTGAACACGCCATGCGACGATTGCGTGGAACATGCCGGTCGCTGTGCGGAATGTGGGTTTTGTGCGTTGGCCGTCGTGCTGCGATCGCCAATATCATCGATATCGCCAGTATCGCTGGTTTCGATGGTGCCGCCGGCGGAAGCGATAACGACTTTGCGATTGTGCAGGATACGCAACGCCCACAGCACGGCGACGACCAGCGGCGGCACGCTCCAGAAGGCGAGCGACGCGCGCCATCCGCCCCACATCTGCGCGAGCGGCGCGGACAGCAATCCGGCTGTGGCGCTGCCGGCGGTGATGCAACCGGAGTAGACGCCGGTCGCCATCGCGACATGGCCGGCATAGTCGCGTTTCGCGATCACCGGCACAAGAACGTTGCCGACGGCGATGGCGGAGGCGAACACCACCGTGCCCAGCCAGATGCCGACGCCACCGCCGAACGAGCGGGCGAAATCGCCCGCCGCGATGCACAGCAGTGCCAGCAGAATCGATATGTCGATGCCGATGCGGCGCGCAAGGAACGTGACGAGCGGGCTGACCACGGCGAAGGCGATCAGCGGAATCGCTGTCAATACGCCCTGCACGCCCTCACCCCACGCAAGGTCGGTTCCCATTTGGGCGAGGACCGGCCCGACGGCGGCGATGGCGGGCCGCAGATTCAGCGATACGAGGAAGATCAAAGCCACCCACAATCCGGTGGAGGACCGGTCGTACGCCAGCATGTTTCGTTTTGAATTCATTCCGTTCCCATTCCCGCTTCCACTTCCGTTTACCGCCGTTCCAACGGGACGTGCCGCGCCTAGATTTTCCCTATCAATCTTCAAGCTCATCGAGCGCATCGAAGCAATCGTTGATGCCTTCGATACGCGCGTGCACCTCGTCTTCGGTATCGACGAGGCATTTTCCGACTTCGTCCACCATCAGGGCGATCAGGGCGAACGCCGCGGTGAAGCTCGTCAGCACGTGGGAGTTCAGCACCACTTTGAAGAAGGCGACGTTACGGCCGATGACGGCGTTGCGCGCCGAAATGTCGCCAATCACCACCACGGTCAGGCCGCGCTCAAGCATCACGTCGATGAGCCGCGAGAAGAAGGGAAGACGCCGGCCCACGCCGATGATGACGATTACGTCGCCTGCCGCATAATCAACCAGATCTTCGCCTATGGACTGGCCTGGATTCGGCAGAATATCAACGTTTCCGCGTAGCCGCATCAGCTGTTCGCGCATGTGCAGCGCCACGGGATAGCTGCTGCGGTACCCGACCACCGCCACATGCGGGGCCGTGGCCATGGCTTGGCATGCGGATGACAGTTGCGCGCGGTCGATGCCTTCAAACGTGCGTTTCAGGCTTTCCTCGTCACGGCGCAGATGGTCGGCGACCAAATCGTCGCACTGGGTGTGCCGTGAAAGCTCCGGAGAGCCAGGACGATGGACGCGACGCACGTCACGTCTGAATTCGCCCGCGTTCGCATAGCCGAGCTTGCGGTACAGGCGGCTGAGCGTCGGCTGCGAGATGCCGCTCAACTGCGACAGCTCCACGGAATTGCAGACCAACACATCGGTCAGATGGTCCAGAATGAACTGCGCGGCCTCACGTTCCGTCGCAGTCAGCGAATCGAAGGATTCCCGGATGCGCGCCACCAAGCCGAGGTCCGCGGCAGCATTGCCTTCCTCGTCCATGGCGTCCTTCGAAGCCCCCATATTGTCTGAAAGCATAATTCCAGAAGTCACGCTCATCGCCCTTCCCTGCAGTACATTCTCACGCGGCGCATCCGCTCTCCTGACGATGCTACCCCTTGCTTTCCGGGTTTCACCAGGTTTGGCCGCCGACAACTGTCACGACGAATGAAGAATTTCAGATGCCGTAAGCACTGAAATGCATCCATCACAGGCAGTGGCGGCGCCTCTTGGCAACGCGACCCACCATCAGGAGATGACCGACCATGGCAAAAACAGCTTACCCCACACAATCAACATCGCATATCGGGCGGATTCGGCATAGAAGAAACGGTGCCAAACCAGCGAAATGGGCGACTAACGCGGCAACAAAATCCCCGACTGTTGCGAACACTGTTGAACGCGGCATCGCGCCCGGCCGAATGCGAGGCGAACGCGGTGCGCAAGATCGTACGGCTGGTGGCACGCACCGGCTGCCGCACGCATATTCTGCACGTGTCCAGCGGTCTGAGCGTGGACGTGCTGCGGCGGGCGAAGGCCGAAGGACTGCCGGTCAGCGCGGAGACCTGTCCGCATTACCTCACGTTGGATTGCGACCATATTCCCGACAACGCCACCGCGGTCAAATGCTGTCCGCCGATTCGTGATCTGCATGAGCAGGACGCGCTATGGGCGGGGCTTGCCGACGGCACGTTGGATGGTGTCGTCACCGATCATTCCCCGGCCAGCGCGGATATGAAAGCCGGCACGCTCGCCACCGCGTGGGGTGGCGTTTCCAGTCTGCAGGTCGGATTCCGCGCGGTGTTGACGGGTGCGATGCGGCGCGGCTTGAGTTTGGCCGACGTCGTGCGGTGGATGTCGTGCAACACCGCACGGCTTGTGGGACTTGACGATCGTGGCGATATAACGCCGGTATTGCGGGCCGATTTGGCGATTATTCGCCCGTACGAACGGTTTGTTGTGGATGCTACCGCTTTGGACGATCTGCGCCTGCGATGGCATGACGCTTAACGGCGTCGTCACGCGCACGTTTGTAGCGGGGCGGGACGCGCTCTCCGGAGTGCGGGAGGGGAATCTTATCGTTCGTCCGTGAATCGGAATCCGTAAATCAACCATTCAACAAAAATCCCCAACCCGCCGACGGCCGGATGTCATTCGATGTCGGCAGATTGGGGACGGACGAGAATCAGGTCTCAGCCCAGGTAGGCGGCCGGGTTCTGGGCGAACTTGTCGGCGCAACCGGGGTTGCAGAAGTAGTAGGTGACGCCGCCGTATTCGCGGGTCGCGGCCGCGGTGGCCGGATCGACGCTCATGCCGCAAACCGGATCCTTCGCAACGTTCGCCGCGGAATCGCCCATATTCGAAGCCATGCCGTGGCCGTCATGACCGCCGCAGCAGTGTCCAGCGCCCATCGCGCCCATGTTCTCGGCTTCCTTCTTGGCCTTGTGATCGCTGAACAGTCCCATGATCGTTCCTTTCCGACTGTGCTGGTTGCCATTATTTTTGCTCGGATCGGGCTTGCGTACCCGATACGTCTTGTTTTTCGCCGCCTCCGCGTCCGGATCGAACAGGCGCAGCCGGCTTGCGTTCGTCACCACGCACAACGATGAGAACGCCATCGCGGCGCCGGCGATCATCGGATTCAGCAGCATTCCGGTGAACGGATACAGCACGCCGGCCGCGATCGCGATGCCGATGCTGTTGTAGCCGAGCGCGAATCCGAGGTTCTGCGCGATGTTGCGCATGGCGGCATGCGTCAGGTCGAGCGCGTGCACGAGCCCCATCAGCGATCCGCCCATCAGTGTCACGTCGGCGGATTGGATGGCCACGTCGGTGCCGGTGCCGATGGCGAAACCGACGTCGGCTCGGGCGAGGGCGGGCGCGTCGTTGATGCCGTCGCCGACCATCGCCACCGTATAGCCTTGCGATTGGAGTTTTGCGATTTCGTCGGCCTTGCGTTCCGGCCGCACGCCGGCGATCACATGACGTTCGTCGATACCGACCTGGCTTGCGATGGCGCGTGCGGTGGTCGGATTGTCTCCCGTGAGCATGACGGCTTCGACGCCACGTTTGCGGAGCAGTTCGATGGCTTGGCGCGAGTCGGCTTTCGGCACGTCGGCGACGGCGACGATGCCGGCGAGATGGCCGTCGATGGCCGCTAGGATCGGCGTTTTGCCTTGCTGCGACAGGAGTTCCATGTCGGCGATGATGGCGTCGAGGTTCGTATCGTGGATGGTCTCGGAGGCAATTTCGGAGGTATCGGACGTAATGTCGGGCATGTCGACGTCAAGGTCGTCGATCAGGTCGGTGTTGCCGACGGCGACGGTGTGCGGCAGACCGCGGAAGGTGACGCGCGCGGTGACGCCACGGCCGGCAATCGCCTGAAAATCGGTGGTTTGCGCGAGTTCCGCAACGTCCGCGACGTCGGCTTTTTCCGCAGCTGCGGCAACGATCGCAGCAGCGAGCGGATGCTCGGAATCACGTTCGGCGGCGGCGACAATCGTCAGGAAATCATCGGCCTGCCGACGCCACTTGCCGAACGGCAGCACGTCGGTGAGGGTGGGCTTGCCTGTGGTGATCGTGCCGGTTTTGTCCAGCACGACGGCATTGACTTTGCCGCATGTTTCCAACGCTTCGGCGGAACGGACCAGCACCCCCATGCGAGCCGCGCGGCCAGTCGAGACCGTCACCGACAACGGAGTCGCCAGTCCGAGCGCGCACGGGCAGGCGATCAGCAGCACCGATACCGCGGCGACCAGCGCGTGCGTGACACGCGGTTCGGGGCCGAACGCGAACCACAGCGCGCACGACCATACGGCGATGAGTACCACGGCCGGCACGAAAACGCCGGAGATACGGTCCGCCAATCGTTGCACGGGGGCTTTCGAGCTTTGTGCGGCGGCCACCATGCCGATGATCTGCGCGAGCACGGTGTCCTTGCCGACTTTCGTGGCGCGGTACCGCAGCGAGCCACCACCGTTGATGGTGACGCCCGTCACTTCGCTGCCCTCGGTTTTGGCGACCGGCATGGCTTCGCCGGTGATCATCGATTCGTCCACGGTGGAGCTGCCGGATATGACGATGCCGTCGACCGGCAGCTGCTCGCCGGGGCGGATGGCGATGATGTCGCCGACGCGCACGTCATCGATGGCGATGCTGGTTTCCTTGCCGTCTCGCACCACGCGGGCGGTTTTCGGTTGCAGACCCGCCAATGCGCGCATGGCTTCACCGGTGCCTTTGCGGGCGCGCGCTTCGAGCAGCTGGCCGACAAGCATAAGCGTGACGACCACACCGACCGCTTCGAAATACGGTTCGCGCGCGTTCTCGGGCAGGATGCCCGGCGCGAAGGTGACCACGCAGGAGTAGGCGAATGCGGCCAGCGCGCCGAGGCTGACGAGCGCGTTCATCTCCGGCGAGCGGTGGGCGATCGCGGCGAAACCGCTGCGGAAAATCGGCAATGCCGCATAGCCGACGATTGGCAGCATCAGCAGGAACTGCAGCCAGTTCGGCATCGGATACAGCATGAGCATGGTGGAGCCGAATACCGGAATCGTGCAGACGGCCGCCACGATAAGACGGGTGATGAGGGCGCGAATTCCCGATTCCGATCCGCGCGATTTGCCCGAATCACCCGAACCGGACGTTTGGACGGCGCCTTTTTGCGCGCATTGCACGCCTGTTTCCGCGGAACCGGATGCGTGGGCACCGTCAGCAGTCGCGCGAATGTCCGAATCGCCGGAATCGGACATACTGGCGCCGACGGAACCAACCGCGGAACCGGCGGCGGCACCGACACTTGCATGCTTTCCCGGCAGTATGCGCAACGTGCCGTGCAGCATGTTCATACCGCATGCGAAGGGATACTCGCCCGGCTGGTCGGGATGAAGCGTCAGCGTGGTCGTGCGGAAGGCGGGCAACGCAAGATCGACCCCGAAATCGGAGAACACGACATGCGACGAGCATTCGCCGTCTTCCTTGCGATCGAAGATCAGCCGCAACGGCATGCCCGCTTCGGCTTCGATGACGGCTGGGTTATACCCGCCTTTGACTTCGACGACCGCTTCCTGCACGCCGTCGCGCAACGGCGCACGATACGCTTTGCGCGGTGCGAAGAAGAACCACAGCACGCCCGCCGTGACGAGCAGCGCCATAATAAGCGCGATTGCGATGTGCATATTCCAGCCGCCTTCCGTCCGTAATTGGCTTTCGATTTCGGCAAACACCATCACAATATACCCCTATAGGGTATATTGGCAAGAGGGACGAGCAAACTTCAGCCGTAGATAAAATTTTCAGCGCAGCGAGGAGGACGATATGAACGCCACACAACATGGGTACGCAAGCGACCAGAAGAGGATCATCGCACGATTGAATCGCATCGAAGGGCAGGTGCGCGGCATTCGGCAGATGACGGAAAACGGCGAATACTGCATCGACATTCTGACGCAGATTTCCGCAGCGGACAGCGCGCTGAAGTCGGTGGCGCTACTGCTGCTCGACGACCATCTGCACCATTGCGTCGCCAAAGCCGCGGCGGAGGGCGGTACCGTCGCCGACGAAAAGCTGGCGGAAGTCAGCGCCGCCATCGCACGCCTTGCCAAATAATCGGAACAGATCCGCCATAAAAAACTGCCGACGGGAGACACATGCACCCGTCGGCAGTTTGAAAAAAGAATTACGATTACAGGTCGAGGAAGTGGTCGAGGCCGACGGTCAGACCCGGGTAGGTTCCGGTGGAGACCTTGCGCACGGCCAGCAGCACGCCCGGCATGAAGGAGATGCGGTCGAAGCTGTCGGCGCGGATGGTCAGCTGTTCGCCGGAGTTGCCAAACAGCACCTCCTCATGGGCGTTGAGGCCACGCAGACGCACGGCGTGCACGTGGATGCCGTCCACCACCTGGCCGCGGGAGCCGCCATCGGTTTCGGTGGCGTCCGGAACCGGACCCAAGCCGGCCGCCTTGCGCGCTTCGGCGATGCCCTGCGCAGTGTGGAAAGCGGTGCCGGACGGAGCGTCCACCTTGGTCGGGTGGTGCAGTTCGATGACTTCCGCGGATTCGAAATACGGCGCCGCGACCTTTGCGAAATGGTCGGCGAGCACCGCGGAAATGGCGAAGTTCGGCGCGATGAACACGCTCTGGCCCTCACGCGGGGCCGCGGCGAGCGCGGCGCGCACCTGGTCGAGCTTCTCTTCGGTCCAGCCGGTGGTGCCGACCACCACGTCGACGCCCTGCTTGACGAGGGCGAGCACATTGCCCAGCGACACGCTCGGCACGGTGAACTCCACCACGACGTCGGTGTTTTCGGGGGTGATGGCGGTCAGGTCGTCACCTGCGTCGAGCGCGAGCGCGAGTTCGGTGTCGGCGGCGGCATTGACGGCGTCGACCACGTGCGAACCCATGCGGCCTTTGGCACCGACTACGGAAACCTTGATCATTGCAGCTCCTTGATGTTTTCGCGGACACGCATGTTGCGCATGTCGTACGTTTGCCGTGCGCATGTGTTCGAAATCGCGTGTCCGCGTCCATAACGTGTTCCACTTATGAATCTAAAGAGACGCTTCGACGCGGAGGCAGGCGGCTATGACGCTTGACGATCGAACGTCGGTCAGCCGCGGCGGCGCACCAGCAGCCAGCCAATCAGCGCGAACGGAATCGAACAGCCCACGAACACGGCGGGCAGGCTCAATCCCGCGCTTGGATTGAAATGGTCGAGCACGATGCCGGTGATCATGGAGCCGAACGACGCGCCCATCGTGCCGGCGGTGCTCACCCAGGACAGGCCTTCGGTGAGCGATTCCTCGGGCACGGTCTCCTTGACGACGAGGTTGCCGGAGGCGAACACCGGCGAAATGGTCAGGCCGGTGAGGATCTCCACCAGTCCCATCACGATCAGGTTGCCCTGGCACAGGTGGATCACCACGAAGCCGACGGTCATCAACGCGAGGAACATGATCATGTGACGCCAGCGGGAGCCTTTGAGCTCGCGCGAGCCGAAGACCAGCGCGCCCATGCAGGATCCGACGGCCAGCATGGCGAGCTGCACGCCGAGCACGGAGTCGAGGTGCAGCGATTTCATGACGGCGGTCATGGACGTGTCAAACGCGGTGAACGCCATGTTGAACACGATGAACACGGCGAGAAGCGGCAGCACACCCGCATAGGTGAGCACATTGCGCTTGTTGCGGTCGCGATCGCCCGTCTTGAGCCGATCCAAATCGAAACGGTCCGCGGAAACCGCGGCACCAGCGGCACCGCCGGCCGCCAATCGCACGTCAGCATCGTCCGTACCGGCCGCGACGACCGTGATTTCGCGCAATACCGGCGGTTGAGTGTCACGCAATGCGAAGAACACGGCACCGCCGAACGCGCAGGCGAGGGTCGGCACGAACAGCTGTGATACGGGATGCACGGACGCGGCCAGGAAAGCCGCCAGAATCGGCCCGAAGATGAACACGATCTCGTCGATGGCGGATTCGAGCGCATACGCGGTGTTGAGCAGGTCCTCCTTGTCGGCGCGGTCGAGCACGTACGCCCAACGGGTGCGTACGAGCGCGCCGAACGAGAACTGCGTCATGCCCATGACCACGGCAAGCACGAACAGCAGCGGAATCGGCACGCGCATCAGTGCGGCGAACGCGAAGCCCAGCATGACGATGACCTGCACCGTCAGGATCACCGGACCGACCTTGCGCTGGCCGAACCGGTCGAACAGGCGCGCGTACAGCGGCGTGACCGCGGCGGTGGCGAGCACGTACGCGGCGCTCATCACGCCGGCGATCGTCCAATTGTCGTACATGTGGTTGAGCGCGAGCACGATACCGAGGCCCATCATGGACATCGGCAGTCGCGCGATGGCTCCGGACACGCAGAACGCCTTCGTGCCGGGAATGCGGAAAAGCTGCGCGTATGGCGATTGCGTTTTCTGCGATTCGTGCGGTTCGTGCGATTGCGATTGCGGTTTCGCGCTCGTCACGCCGTCACCTTTCCCCGGTAGATGAACATGTCGTCGAACAGTGGCGGCACTTCGCCGTCGGCGCTGCCGCCGAGCCGGGCGACCGTCTCGCTTGCCGTGCGGTGCGCGATGCAGTCCAACCCCTTGTGGTCGTAGAAGCTCACGTCGCAGTCGGAATCGGTGTGCAGGTAGAACGCGGGCACGTCCCATGCGGCGAAATGCTCCTGCATGCGTCTCCAAAGCCGCCCGCCCACACCGTGGCCGCGCACGTCGGGGTTGACGATGAACAGTTCCAGCTCGCCCATGGTGGTTTCGTTGGCGCGCCCTTCGCGTTCCAGATCGAGTTCCACCGAGAAGCCGGATTTCAGCGCCGCCATATGCTTGGCGGCCTCCGGATCGGCGTCGATGCGGCGTTCCAAGGCCTTCATTTCCTCGCCGACTTCGATTTCGTCGAGCTGCGGCGCCTCGCCGGCGACGCGGATGAACGTGACGCCCGCGAGTGTGCCGTCGGCGGCGAACGCGCCGTTGGCGAACGTGGTCGGCAGCAGGTAGTGCAGCACGAAATATCGGGAGATCAGCCGCGACATGTCCGCGCCGACCTTGTCCACATCCTGCGGCCAGGTACGGTCGAACAGGTCGACCACCGCGTCCAGATCGCCCCAGCCGATGGGACGGAAGACGATTGCCGATGCGTTGTTTGTTCCGGCACCCATGCCGGCGTTCGGGATTGCGGTTGCGCTGTTCGCAGCCATATCAAACACTCCTTAACTGTCGTTGCGTCCGGCATGTGCGCCCGCCCACACATGCTGCACGAGGGTAGCGGCGTTCCTCCACAACGCTGCCTGCATAGCGGTTTCTCCCGCAGGCAGGCCGGAAAGCGCCGCTCCCCCGCTTTCTTCGGTCAAGGAGCCATTGCGCACCGGCACTAGTCGTTGTCGGATTGCTGCGGAATTCCGTAGCTCAACTCGGCAAGGATCTCTTCTTCTGTTTTGTCGAGGGCGTCAAGCTCCCGATCGGCCTCGTGAGGCTCACTCACATAGTAGAGACAGGCGTCGATTGCATCCAACGGCACCCCTTCCATCGCCGCGAGCAGCAGGCGGTACAGGTCGAGCTGTGCGAGCTTCTCCTTGATTTCGTCCGGTTTGCGTGGTTTTACGCCGGTTTTCCAATCGACCACGGTGTAGCGTTTCATCTCGTCCGTTTCGTCGAGACCGCCGAAGAACACCGCGTCGAGTTTGCCGTTGACGATGGTGCCGAGCTGGGACATGTCGACGACGAGCTGGCGTTCCGCCCATGCTGGACGTCGTTTTGCCCACGGCGAAGCGACGAGACGACGCTGCCAAGCGGCCAGTTTCCGTTCGTCTCGCAATCGGGCGTCCTGCGATGGTGCGTCCTGCGATTGCACGCCGCCGTTGTCCGCGTCGACTTGCGTATCACCTATCAATGCGATCAGTTCCGCACGCGACTGCGCGGCCATACCGGCAGCACCTTCCGTACCACCGATGCCGTCGACGTCCGCATCCGCCATGATGAAACGCTCAGCCCATGCGTGGAACCGCGTGCCGAGCTGTGCCGCCGGCGAGGCGACGTGCGGAATCGGACGGACCAGACCACGCCAGTAGGCGCGGGAGTCACGCTCGCCCATGGAGCCGGCGCGCGCTTGCAGCGAGGTGACGTTTTGGCGGCCGGCAGCAAGGATACGTTCGCCTTTGGCACGCACGGCCTCGTCGAAGGCGTCCTGCGATTCGCCTGCGTCAGCCACGTCCGGTTCCGGCATGAGATGTTCGTCGGCGACGAGCAGTTTGGCGAGACGCAGCAGTGAGTTTCCGGTTTCCGGCGATGGCGTGGCGGATTCATCGGCAACGTCGCCCTGCGTTCCCGTGGATTCAGCGATATTCGGTTCGTCGGATTCGACGGCACGTACCTGTTCGGCCGCGGCACGCAGCTTGTCGGCGACATCGGCGCTCAGATCGCACGGCCAAGGCAAAGTATGGTCGTCCGAGACCGGTTCGAGCGGCGTGTTCCACGCATCGCCCACCACGGCATTCTCGAAATCGCGGGCGTGTTCGCCTACGAAATAGCCGTCGGGCAGGTCAAGTCCCAGCGTGTTCGGGGAGCCGTCCACATCGTCGGACAGGCTGTCCGGTTCGCGTACCGCGGTGACGATTCCGTTCATCGAATCGCGCGTCTCCAGCCAGAAATTCGACGGCGCGGCGCTTTTCTTTCCCTCCGCCAGGCGGGAGTCGCGGCTCGTCTCGTTGCATCCGCTGTATACGAGCAGCGCCTCGTAGCGGGCGCGCGTCAACGCCACGTAGGCGAGACGGCGTTCGTCGGCGTGCAGTCGGCGGCCGTATTCCTCCTGTTGCGTCAGGTACAGGCTTGCCGGATCCATTCCTTCCATATCGTCGACGGCCATGGTTCGCAAGGTGCCGAACACCTCGTCGTCGATCACTTCCGCATCGTCCAATCCGTCGAGCGATTCCACGGGATTGCCCCCGATGGGCGCGTCGTGCGGGAATCGTGGCAGGATATCCGCGTCGGCGCGCACCGGAACCGGCACCGCGGACGGGTCTTCCAGCCAAGTGTGGGCTTTTTCGAAGTATTCCGGCGGCTCCCATACGCCGTCGCGCCGACCGCCCGGATGGTCTTCGTCCGTTTTGACGCTCAGGTGGTCGCCTTGACTGGACGGGAAGGTGCCGTCGCGCATGCCGACCACGGCCACGGCGTCCCATTCCAGGCCTTTCGACTGGTGCACGGTCATGAGCACCACATCGACGGGGGTATCTGGTGCGGTGGCGTTGTCGTCGGACGCGTCACGCAGCGAATCCACCCACGAGATGAACGCGCGCAGGCTTGGCGTGCCCTGCGCGGCGATTTCCTGCAAGTAGGTGTCCACCAGAGACAGCATCGCGTCGAGTGACGAAGCGGCATGCGATGTGGCACGATTGCCGGCATCCGGATGCCGCATCCGTTCGGCGAGCAGCAGGTCGATGTCCAGTCCGAGCGCGGTGATGGCCGTGCGTACCACTTCCGGCAACGGATGGCCGGCCGTGCGCTGCACCTGTTGGATGACGCGACCGGCGTGGATGACGCTCGCGGCTCCCGTACGGCTCAATACGCCGTCGACGAGGTGCCGCAGATCGCCGCGCAGCAGCACGTCGATCAGGAAGACGGCGTTGGGCACTTGGTCGCGGTAGGCGCACACGGTGGCGCGGATGTCGGCGTCGGACGGATTCGCATCCGCCTCCACGATGCCGGCCGACACGAGCGCGCGGTAGCGTTGCGCGGTGTTGAGCCGTTCGGCGATGCCGGCGAGCGCCTGCAGATCGTCGGCGGACAGGCCGAATCGTGGCGTGGCGAGCAGCCGCATGAGCGCGGCGCTGTCGGTGTGGTCGCATACGACGTGCAGCAGGGCGAGGATGTCTTTGATTTCGGGACATTCCAGGAGTGCGGCCTGGCCGACGACGAGTGTGGTGAGGCCGGCTTGTTCCAGTGCGTCCTCGTAGGCTGGCATCTGCGTTTTGGAGCGGAACAGGAGCGCCACGTGCGGACGGTTGTCTTTGGCTCCGTCGGCGAGCTCGTTTTCGGTTGGCGTGTGCAGTGCGATCGCTTGTTTGGCGAAGCGTACGATGGCGTCGATTTCCTGGCCGAATGTGGCGTAGCCGAGCACGCCGAGCGTACCTTCGGGGGCGTTGTCGATATTGGCGAGCGGGGGCACGTCCACTTCGCGCATAAGCGAACTGCCGCGACGTCTGGCGGGCAGGCGCAATGGTTTCGTCAGATTGTTGGCCGCTTCGAGCACCATGCGCGAGTTACGTCGGGTGACGGTCAGCGTGTAGGGCTTGTCGGTGGCGTCGTGGCCGAAGTCGTGTTGCAGCATGCGGAATGCGCCGGGGCTGGCTCCTCGCCATGCGTAGATCGATTGGAAGGGGTCGCCGACGGCGTTCACCGAGCTGCGATGGGTGGAATCGGCGTGGAACAGTGCGGTCAGGAGGGCCGCCTGCGTGGTGGAGGTGTCTTGGTATTCGTCGAGCAGCACGTGCGTGTAGCGTTTGCGGTAGGTGGCTCCGATGGAGGGGAATCGGGTGACGAGTTGGAATGCGGCGATGGTGAAGTCGCTGAATTCGGCCATGTTGAGGGCGCGTTTTTCGGCGTGGTAGTCGGCCACGAGGTCGAGTAGCAGGTCGCGTTTGCGGGCCGTGCCGGCCAATTGTGCGGTCTTGTAGACGCAGAGTTGGTGGCATTGGGCGCGGTATTCGCGCATGCGGGTTTCGAAGGCGGTGTCGGATTCCTTTTTCTTCTGTTTCGGAGCCTTGCCCACTTTCGGCTCGTCATCGGGAACGTCCTCGTCTTCAAGCGCTTTGGCCACTTGCGCCACGAACGCCTTATCCCATGCGCGCACGCGTTCCACGGCTTCGTCGAAGCTGGTGCAGTCGCTGCCGATCATGGCTCCTGCGATGGCGTTGGATAGGGTGAACACGTTGCCGGCGATGGTGGAGAATTTGCCGAGTTCGTCGCCGCCTTGGTCGAAGGCCATGAGCTGGTCCATGTGCTTGTCGAGCACGGTGTGGATGAGCTGCAGCGCTCCGGCTTCGCTCAATGGCTGCGTGTTTTGGTCGAAGCCGACGAGCAGGCCGTATTGGCGCACGATGGTTTGGAAGAACGCGTCATAGGTGGAGACTTCCGGTTTGAGGAAGGCGACGCGTGTACCGCGTCCGGCTTGGTTGCGTGTCACGGCAGCGGAGACGCGCGAAAGCAGTTCGGAGGCGGCTTTGCGTGTGAAGGTCAGGCCCAGAATCTTCTCGGGACTGATGCCCTGGTCGATGAGGGTGATGATGCGGCGGGTCATGGTGTAGGTTTTGCCGGAGCCGGCGCCCGCCACCACGACCACGTCCTCGTATGAGGGGGCTTGGATGACGGCGGCCTGTTCCGGACTGTCGGTGAATTTCGGCGTGGCGGCCGGCACAGTGCCCATCGCATCGCCCTTTGCTGTGGCCCCGTTCGTTGACATGCTTCCGTTCATACCGTTACTCCCGTTCATGCCACGGTCCTTTCGAATACGGTGTTCTGCTCGCCTTGGCAGGCCGGGCAGACCCCACTGCCGTACGTTCTGCAGTATCCGACGTGTTCCACGGTCGGACGCGCGGTGATGCGGGTGGCCCGGCTCGCCGCGGCCGCATAGAAGACGCGGGAGATCATGGTCAGCGACCATACCGTCATCTTCGACCGCGATTCCAGAAGTTGCTTCCAATGTTCTTCGCTGACCTGCGCCGGCCGTTCGACGTCGTCGAGGCCGCTGGTGAAGACGCTGGCCATTTTGGGCACGTATTTGCGGGGTATGAAATCGCCCGCGTTGATGCTTCCGCCGGCGAACAGCGCCTGCTGGTGGTACGCTTCGTCGCCTTGCCCTTTGCGTGGCGCGGGTGCCGCGTATTCCATGACGTGGAACAGGGCGCTTTGGGTGATGTCCGGCATGGCTGCGATCGCCTGCGCGCCGCGTTTTCCGCCGTGTTCCGGGAATGCGAGGCCCAGCTGGTAGCAGACGAGCTGCAGGTCGCTGAACAGGGAGCGTCCGTTCGGCACTTTGCCGGTTTTGTAGTCAATCAGCCGTACCTGTTCGCGGCCGTCTGCGGTACGGCGGTGTTCAAGACGGTCGATTCTGCCCGACAGGCGTACGGTGAGCCGGTCGCTCATGCCGGTTTCCGGCCAGCCGCCGACGAGCGCGCCCATGATGGCGATGAGTTCGTCGCGGGAGATCGGAGCGTTGCCGTCGATGGCGTTGTAGGCGTCGAGGATGTCGTCGAAGTCGAATCGCGCGGCGAACTGCCGTTCCGCTTCGGCATGGTCCAACGTTCCCACGGTGATGGTTTCGGTGTTGTTCGACGGGTATCCCGTACGGTTCGACCTGACGAAATATGTGGCGATGTTGCGCAATGCGACCGACGCCTTCGCGTCCTTGCCGAGCGCCTTGTACCGTTCCTCGGGGTCGTCGATGGCGTTGAGGTCGCCACGTAGGGTCTTGTATCGGCTGATCATCCATTGGGCGATTTCGTCGATGTTGTCCTCGTCGCTTACCGCGGTGTGGTTTTGGGGCAGGTCGAGGCCGGCTTCGGTGGCCTGTTGCGCGACGGCGTGGATGAGCGAGCCGAAGCTGGTGGCCGCGCTGCCCATGCGTGGGCCGGCGAAACGGTTCTCCAGCATCCAGCACACCGGGCACGCCCACAAACTGTCCACGGCGGATGGAGAAAGGGTGACCACGTCGGATTGGCCGTCCGTTTTTTCGATGGATTCCGGTTGTTCGATAAGCTTCGCCTTGTCGGCATGCTCCGTTTTCCCGTCAGATTCCATCTTGCCGTCGATTTCCGTCATATCGTCGGCTCCCGCATGTTCCGTAAGGAACGCCCAATTGTCGGGATTCGCGGCGGCGATGCCATGCGATGCCAACAACGCCAAGGCTTGCGCGGCATCGCGCGCTTGGGGGGAATCGGCCGGCGCATGGGCCAGCACGCTTCGCGCGGCGGCGACCAGGCCACGTGGGTCGGCCTCCAGTCCCGCGTATTCGCCGGCCTCGCCGACCGCCGTGTACACGCGTGTTTCCGCATCGGCATCCCGGTCGCGGTCGAACCATTCCGGCAGGTAGCCGTAGAGGAAGTCGGACGGCACATGGTCTTCGTTGAGGACCGCGCTTACCGTCACGCGCTCATCGGCGCGGGTGAGCGCCACAAGGAGGCTTTTCTGTTCGGAGGCGAGCACCGCGGCGAGCTGCGCGTTTTCACGGCCTGCGGAAGTGACGATGTCGTCGGACAGTCGTCCATGCAGCATGATGTCGGCGAGCTCCTCCCCGCCAAACAGGGTGTTGCGCGGTGAGAGGTTCGGCCATTGGCCTTGTTGGAACGCAGGCATGAATACTAGTTTCCAATGTTTTCCGGCAGCTCCGGCGGGCGTGGTGAGCGTCACGGCCTGATCGATCGGCGCGGTGTGCGCCAGGGAGTCGGCTTCGATGGCGAGCGCGCGGACCTGTTCGATGAACGCGTCGATGGTGTGCGCTGCCGTCACGCCGTTCGATTCGCCGCCGGACGCGTAGCTGAACAGGCGCATCGCGGTGTCGAGCCGGTCGTTGGCCGCGCGGCCTTCGGCGTTGTTGCGCAACGCCGTTTTCTGCCAGATTTCGGCTTTGCCGAACGCCTGCCATGCACAGTCGAGCATGTATTGCGGTTCGTGGGATGTCAGGCGTGCCTCCGACCGCAGGGTATCGTCAAGCGTTTTCCACAGGCGTGCGAAGGCTTGCGCTTGGGGGTCTTTGCGGCCCAGTACGGAGGCGATCGCGTCGAGCACGCGGTCAGTGTCGCCTTCCAATAGCAGGATGTACAGCGCGTTCATGCCGAAGGATGGTTCGTCCGCGTCCTCAGCGGCACGCTCTCCCGTCATCAGCCGGTCGTCGGTGTCGATTGCCGGCAGGCCCATGTCGGCAGCGTTTTCCGTGTCCGACGCCGATGCCGCCACGCGTGCGGTGTGGAAGGTTTCGACGTAATCGTTCCAATCGTCGATCAGCTGTGGCAGCAGCGCGCGTCCGGACGTGTCGGACGTGGTCGGATCGGCTGTATCGTCATGCAAAACCGTGGCCAGCGAGCCGAGCGCGTTCATCGCCGATTCGACCACGCACAGCCGAGCCGGACGTTCGCCGGGGGTGGTGATCAGCGGCGAGTTCATGATTGATGCGACGCGTGAGCGCACGTATGCGCCGGCCGTGTCGAGGTTCATGGACGAGGTGGCGATGCCTTGCCGTTTCAGTTCGGCCAGTTCGATCATGGAGAACAGGCCCTGCACGAACGGTTCGTCCTTGAGGGGGCGGGTCACGCTCGAATAGCGTACGGGCACGCCGTCGGCGCGTAGCCGTTCGCCGAACGTGCGCACGGTGGCGTTGTCGTGGGCGATCACGGCCATGTCGTTCCAGTCGCGGCCGTGTTCGAGATGTTCGGTTTTGATTTTCCACACCACGTCGTCGAGTTCTTCGACGGTGGAACGGTACATCGCGGCTTCAAGACTGCCGTCGTACGTCTCCGGTATGGCGATGGCCGGCATTTTGCCGGGGCGGTTCGCCAGCGCGTCGTCGGTCGATTCCGTGCTGGCGATGGTCAGGCTCACGCGGCTCGTCACCGCAGCCAGGTCCGTGCCTTCGGCCATATGGGACGGTTCCAGCCGTACCAGTCGCGCGCCCAATCGCGATTGCGCCATGTTGAACAAATATTCAGGGTACGATCCACGGAACGTCTGCACCGCCTCGTCGGGGTTGCCGACGAGCAACAGTCGCACGCCACGGTTGCGCAATGCGGTGAGAAAGTCGAAGCCGGCGAGTGTGGCGTCCTGGAAATCGTCGACGATGACGAGTTTCGGCAGGTCGGACGTTTTGGCTTCGTTCACGGCGGCCGCGGCGTCGATCATGAGCTGCGAGGCGTCGAGACGGTATTGGTCCGGATATGCCTCGTTGATGGCCTGGTTGTATTCGGCGCGCAGCGCGAAGGCGAGCCGCCATTGCACGCGCAGTCGTTCGCGTCGTTCGTCGAGCGTGCCGTGCTCGTCGGCAGCGCGGGCGATCAGCATGTCTTCGAGTTCCGGTTTCGCGCCGATCTCGTTCATGCGGGCAAGCATGTCGCGCAGCTGGTTGGCGAAGGCGTCGGTGGCGTCGTCCACCACCATGCCCGACCAGTCGGCGACCACGAAGTAGGTGCGCAATAGCGCGCAGGTGGAGCATTCGTCGCCGTGCTCGGCATGTTCGGCATGCCTGGCGAGCACACGGCGGATGACCACGTCCTGTTCGGCCCCGTTGAGCAGTTTCGGCAGGGGTTGTCCGGCATGCGATCGCACGGCGGTCATGATGCGGAACGCGACGGCTGGCAGGGTGGTGACGGGGCGCGCCTGCGAAATCGCGGACAGTTCGCGGATCACGGTGTCGCCGAGCCGGTCGGCCACCTGTCTGCCGGAGACCGTCATCACGGCGTACGCGTCGCCATGCCGCTTCATCGCGGCGACCAGCATGTCAAGCGCGAACCGGGTCTTGCCGCTGCGGGGTGCCCCCGCAACCAATGTCGCGTCATCGAGATCGTCCACATCCATCATGTCTCCCCAGCTTAGCCGAACGGTCCGGCCACGAATCGCATATCATCGTCCGAAGCCGTCCTGAAAACGTCATCGTGGACACCGCCATCTTTATATATGGACATCGATACCCTCTACAAAGTTTTTCGGACACCGCCACCAATAAGATTGACTAGCGGCGCAGCCCGGGAAGGTTCAACAGCGAACAGACGGCCTGCCCATGACGACGAGTACGGTCGAAGCATAGACGCAACGCACGGAACCGGGCAGGAACTACAGGAAAGAGGAAGCATGGAAGCCTCAAGGAGCATTCCCCCTCAGATTCCCGGCTACACACTGATCAAACGGCTGGGCTCCGGTTCCGAAGCCGACGTGTACCTGTACCAGCAGCTTTCCCCGGCCCGTCAGGTGGCCATCAAAATCAGCAAGAACACGCTCGACCCACGTGCCGCGGTCCGCTTCCGTTCCGAAGCGAATTTCATGGGGCAGATCTCCACACACCCCTACATTCTTTCCGTCTATGAGAACGGCGTGACCGTCAACGGGCGCGGCTACACCGTGTTCGAATACGCTCCGGGCGGCAATTACAAGACGTTCCTCGAGCATGGCCGTCTCACCGCCGACCAGATGCTCACCGTCGGCATCGATCTGGCGAGCGCGCTGTTCACCGCGCATCGCAAAGGCATCATCCATCGAGACATCAAGCCCAGCAATATTCTCATCAACGCGCACAATATGCCCATGCTCGCCGATTTCGGCATCGCCGGGACCGTCTATGGGCGTCCGGGTGTCGGCTTCACCATCGCGTGGGCCGCGCCGGAGGTGCTTGCCCAAGGCGGTGGCGGCAATGAATCGTCCGATATCTATTCGCTTGGCGCCACGCTGTTCGCCATGCTGATCGGCCAATCGCCGTACGAGTATTTCTACGCCGATGTGCTGGGCGATTCCCAACGGCAGGTGCGGGCCGAACGGCTCAAGTCCGTCATTCTCAACAATCCGCTGCCCAAGCTCAACCGTCCCGACGTGCCGGCCGAAGTGGAACGGGTGTTGCGTAAGGCCTTGAGCCGTGCGCCCGAGGATCGTTACTATTCCGCGTTGGAGTTCGCGCGCGATATGCAGCGCGTGCAGCAGGCCTTGTATGGCCGTGCCGTGCAGACCACCGTCGAGGGTGTGCCGGATTATCCGCAGAACATGTACGCGCAGACTTCCGCATTCGACCAGTCCGCCCCGGTTGCGAAACAGCATGCCCGGTGGGCGAAGCCGTTGGCCGTCACGGTTGCTGCGGCGGCCGCCGTGGTCGTGATGGCGTTGGCGTTCGTCACCGTCGTCATGCCGAATATGGATGCGTCCTCCGACAACAGCAAGGTGCAGGTGCAGAACCATGGCGCCCAGAACCATGCCGAGGACGATCCCGATTCGGCGATCACGTCGGGCAGTGTGCCGAGCGTGCAGGATCTTACGGGCGAATACACCGCCGACGGCAAAGTGCGGTTCACATGGGTCAATCCTTCGCCGAAGGATGGCGATTCGTACGCGTGGTCGCTGGTCGGCGATTCGGGAACCGACCCGAACGCGCAGGGCACCACCACGGAGTCGACGAGTATCGAAATCGATCCGGCCGACGGCGCGCAGACGTGCGTGCAGGTGAGTCTGGTTCGCGCGGACCGGCAGATGTCCGAGAATCCCATGATCGCGTGCGCGGCCAAGCCGTGAGTTTGCGACCGGATGCGGGTGACATGAACCGATACGAACCAATACAGCCCGGCATGCATGCGGGCAAACAGGTAGGCGCATGCGGTTGGATGCGCGGTCAAGCAAAGTTTGGGCACAATCAGGGAAGAGCCAGTCGATGAGCAAGCATAGGAACGCCGAGAACCAGTCGGCGCAATCGTACGAACGGCAGTTGCGATTCGGGTCGATGCTGCGCAAGCTGCTGCCTTCCGGCAGTCGCCGGTGGATCACGCCGATCGTCATGCTGCTGCTGTTGCTGGGCATCGTCGCCGGAGCCGTCATCGTCAGTTCGGTGACGCAACGTCACGTGCAGCTCGACGATGGCACCGTGTGGGTCACTTCGCTCAAGGACCGCAAGGCCGCCCGTTTCAACGTGCGCAACCGGGACGCCGACGCGGGCGTCGCCTCCACTGCGGCCCGGTTCGACGTGGCCCAGCATGATGGCTCCACCGTGATCTCCGAAGGTACGAAGGCCAGCAACATCGAGGCCTCCACCGTCAGCGAAAGCGGCAACACCACCATCAAATCGGATATGCGGACCGTCGTCGGAGGCAACACCGCGGCGTTCATCAACGTCAAGACGGGCAATGTGTGGGTCGGGTCCGCCGATGATGTGAAATCCATGAATCCGACCACCGATTCGCCGAAGATGAAGCTGGGGTCGGGTGGCCGTATCGCGGTGACGCATGACGGTGTCGTCTACGGCTATCGCGCGTCCGACGGCGCGGTGCTCAGTGTCGACGGGCCTCAGGGAACGCCCGGCAAGGATGCGACGATCAAGGGCGCCACGAATGTCGAATCGTTCACCGTGGTCGGCAAGGCGCCGGTCGTAGCCGGTGCCGGCAAGGTGTTCTGGCCGAAGGGCAGCGCGGATATCGGCCTGCAGGGTCAGGCGACGTTGCAGGCGCCGTCCACGGATGGCAGGCAGACTGGCTGGGTGGCGGTTTCCACGCCGCGGGGCATCGCCATGGTCGATTTGGGTAGTAAAAAGGTCACGCAGCTGCCGAATGCCGGCAAGGGCGATGCCGCGCAGCCGGTGTCCACCAATGGCTGCGTGTTCGCCGCGTGGGCGCAGAAGGCCAACAATTACATCAGGGTGTGCGCGGCGAACGACAAGGACGCACAGTTTTCCTCGTTGGAAGATGTCAATCCCACCTCGCAGCTCGTGTTCCGCACCAACCATCGTCTGGTGGTGCTCAACGACGTGGTCAACGGCAATGTGTGGAATCCGCAGGAGTCCACCAAGGTCATCAAAATCCAGTGGAACAAGGTGGAGACCAAGCAGTCGAAGCAACAGCAGCAGAACAACGACAGCGCCAACAACCAGCACAATTTCAGCAAGAACTGTTCGGCGCAGTCGGGGCAGATCAAGGCCGTGGACGATTCGTTCGGCGCGCGCGTGGGATCGCAGCAGATTCTCGACGTGTTGCGCAACGACGAGCAGACCGACTGTTCCGTGCTGCGCATCACGTCGGTGAGCGCTCCGGATGGCGCGAACATCACCGTCTCCCCCGTCTATGACGGCCGGTATCTGCAGCTCGACGCCTCCGGTGCCGCCGCGGGCAACGTGTCCTTCAGCTATGAGATTTCCGACGGGCGCGGGCAGACGTCCAGCGCCACCGTGTCGCTCACGCTGGCCGGCGGCGACGACCATGCGCCGCTGCAGAGCGACACTCCGCCGGAAATCGACGTGGAGCAGGGTGCTTCGTACACCGCGAACGCGTTGGGCAGCTTCTCCGACCCCGACGGCGATCCGCTGACCTTGGTGTCGGCATCGCCGCAGAACACCGATCAGGTGACGGTGTCCACGCGAGCCGACGGACAATTGGTCTTCAACGCCGGTTCGATGTCGTCCGGCAGGGCGGGCATCGAGGTCACGGTGTCCGACGGCCAGCAGACCGGCATCGGCATGATCTACTTCTCCGTGAAACCGGCGAACACGCTGGGCGCGGTCATCGACCCCGTGGTCAAACAGACCACGCCCGACACCCGCACCACCATCGCGCTCAAACCGTACGTGCACGGCACGTCCGTCGAACCGGCCGAATTGACCGCGGTGGAGACGCCGTCCGGCGCGGCCACCACCATGAACGCCACCGACATGTCGATCACATTCACCGCCTCCAATCCCGGCACCTACTATGTGCCGTACACCATCACGCAGGGTTCCATTCCGTCGACTGGTCTGGCTCGTGTGGAGGTGCAGGCGGTGGCCGGAGACGCCGCCAAGCCGATCGCGGCGAACGATGTGGCGCTGCTAGGCGCGGACAATACCGCGATTGTGGAGCCGCTTGCCAACGACGTCGACCCGATGGGCGGCGTGCTGTCGGTGACCAGCGTCACCGCGGACGCGCAAAGCGGCATCAAAACCGGTGTGGTGAGCAACAAGCGCGTCTATATCACCGCGCGTCAGGTGCCGACCGAGCCGGTGCGGATCTCCTACACCGTGGCCAACGCGGCCGGATCGTCGACCGGCGTCATCGTCCTGCAGCCGCCGGCGCTGACCACGTCGAATTCCGTGCCGAAGGCCGAGAACATCACCACACAGGTGCGCACCGAAGGCATCGTTTCCGTGGACGTGCTCGACCATGTCACGTATTCCGACGGCACCACGGTGAGCCTGCAGAACGATTTGCAGTATGACAAGAACACGTTCAAGGGTCTGGTGTTCGTGTCCGGCGACACCGTGCGCTATCAGGCCACCAGACAAACCGGCTCCTTCCCCGTCACCTACACGGTGAAGGACAATCTCGGCAACGCGGCCTCGGCCACCATCACCATCAACGTGCATCAGAAGGACGCGTCCAACAAGGCGGCTCCGACACCGTCCGACGTCGAGGCGCAGGTGGCGGCCGGGCAGAAGGTGCAGATTCCGATCACGCTCACCGGCATCGACGCTGACGGCGATGACGTGCAGCTGCTCGGCTTGGGCAACAAAGCGCCGAAACTGGGCCGTATCAGCGAGGTGGGCGCCACGTATCTGGTGTATGAGGCGTATGCCGATTCGTCCGGAACGGACACCTTCTCCTACGCCGTGGAGGATTGGACCGGTCAGAGGGCCACCGCGCAGGTGCGTGTGGGCGTGTTCAAATCCGGAGCCGATTCGGGTGTGTACGCGCGCGACGACGAGATCACGCTGCGTCCGAACACCGCGGCCACCGTGCCGGTGGCGCAGAACGACATTTCCGGGGACAATACTGATCTGACCGTGGCCAAGGACGTGGAATCGCAAGGCATCGGCGGCATTCAGGTCGTTGACAACATGCTGTCGTTCACCACGCCGAAGCAGGCGGGCACGTATTACGTGGTCTACACCGTCAAGGACAAGGCTGGCCTGTCCGATTCGGCGACGTTGACGGTGAATGTCGACGAGAACGCCGCCATCGACCCGCCGACCGCGTACGATTACCGTGTTCCGGCCGCCGCCACGATCGACAAGAAATCCGTGGACGTGGACGTTTCGCAGTGGATTGCCAATCCGTCCGGCACCGCCGACGAGCTTCAGGTGGGCGTGGATCCTTCCGCGACCGACCATGCGCATGTCAAGGGCGGCAAGGATTCCACCATCATCACCGTTGATCTGACCGATGAGGCGCGCGCGGTGCCGTACACCGTCACGAACACGACGTACGGCATCACGTCCACCGCGTTCATCCAAGTGCCCGCATATGGCGTGTTTCCGCCGGTTCTGCGTCCGAAGGCGCCGGCGTTGAAGGTCAATGCGCGTGAAACCATCACCATCAACATCGCCGACTACGTGCGTGTGGGCGCGGGCAAGACCGCGTATGTGGACGGCGCCGATTCGGTGAGCGCCACGAAGGCCGCGGACGGCGACCTGTACGTCAACGACCAGACGTTGAGGTTCACCGCGCCGAAGGATTACGCGGGTCCCGCGTCCATCACCTTCACCGCGGTGGACGGCAAGCGAGACAAGAACGACAAGGTAAAGATCGTCAATTCGGCGGTGCTCACGCTTCCGATCACGGTGATCGGACGTGAGGTTCCGCCGCCGACGTTCTCATCCTCCACCGTCGATGTGGTGGCCGGCGAGAAGGCCACTACCATCGATCTGACGGCGCTGACCCATTCGGCGTCGGGCCTGTACGAGGATGAGAAGCAGTACTCGTATTCCGGCGGCGTGAATTCCGGCAGTGTGGATGCCAGAGTGTCTCCCTCCGGCACGTTGACCGTGTCCGCGGACAAGACGGCCACGCCGGACACCACAGTGAGCGTGCCCGTCTCGATCAAATATGCGAAGGGTACGGTGAGCGCCGGTATGACCGTGCGCGTCACCGCGTCCAACAGGCCGCTCGCCCGTGTCACCGAGAAGACCGTGAAAATCAAGGCCGGTTCCAGCGAGCAGGTGAATCTGCTGTCCGACGCGTACAATCCGTTCCCCGACACTCCGCTGACGGTGACCGGATGCACGTCCGATGGCGCGTCGAAGCTGACGGTGGATTGCCCGTCCAACGGCGTGGTGTCCATCAGGGCGGCTTCCGACATCGGCGCGAACACCAACAAGGTGGTCGTCACCGTGCGCGACGCCACCAAAACAAAGGAACGTGAGGTGACCGGCACCATCAGCGTTTCGGTGATGGACAAGCCTGATGCGCCGCTGCTTTCCGCAGTGTCCGGCGACCCGCAGGATGGCGCCGTGAATCTGAGCTGGACGGCCGGTTCGGCCAACGGCAGCCCGATCACCGAATACAAGGTGATGTGGGGCGGAGACGCGTCCGGCGAGCGCTCGTGCGGGCAGAAAACCTCCTGTCTCATCGACGGGTTGAAGAACGGCAAGACCTACTCGTTCAAGGTGCAGGCCAGGAACGAGGTCGGCTGGTCCAAGGATTCCAACGCCGTCGAGGGCACGCCGGACAAGCTGCCGGACGCGCCGACGGATGTGACGGCCAGTGTGAAGGGCAACACGGTGAGCGTCACGTGGAAGGCTCCGGACGGCAATTTCTCGTCGGTGAACAATTACGAGGTGACTTTGTCCGGCAGGAACGCACCGTCCAAGCAGACGACAAATTCCACCGGAATCGATTTTGTTTTCGATAACAACGCGATTTCCGACGGCGACTCGTACACGGCGACGGTACGCGCCCACAACAAGGTGAATTGGAGCCAACCGTCCAAGGCGTCCGACGCTGTCAAGCCGTGGGGCAAGCCCGATGCGCCGAAGATCTCCGTGACGAACGACGACACCACGGGAACCGTCACCGTCGAATCCGTGGGCAACACCCGCAACGCGGGATGCAAGGCCGTCGAGATTTCCGGAGATGTCAGCGCAAGCATCGACGGATGTTCCGGATCCTACGATTTCAAGATTCCGGACCATGATCTCAACACCAGGGAATACACCATCAAGGCGGCGGTGGTCGGCAAGGAGAAAACGACCAGCGACGATTCGACCGTACGTTTCACACCGAAATACGCGGTGAAGGCGCCCGAATCGGTCAGCGTCAAGGGGCATGACGACGTGTGCGTAGTCAGTTGGAAGGAGAACGGCCACGCCGACGGGTTCACGGTGAGCGCGGACGGACTCGGCTCCTACCATGCCGGCGCTTCCGAACGATCGCACGATTTCCCGCTCAAGGAATGGCAGTCCTGTTCCTCGGGCTCCGTCACGCAGCATTTCAATGGCGCGGCAAGCACCTCCAAGTCCGGCAGGGCCGATCCGGCATACGTCCGCAAGGTGAAGGCCGCCGTCAAGGCGCCGATGCTGACGTGGGACGCCAATGATCCGAACATCATCAAGGTCAGCGGCGGATCGGTGAACATGTACGGCCAGCCCGGCAAAACCGTGATCACCTTCACCGCGGACGGCAAATCCTATGACGTCGCCTGGGCATTGGGCTCCGACAAACTGAACGTCAAGGATGTGCTGCCGACCGGAGTCGATTACGCGTGGAAGGCGAAGGTGGTGGGCACCGACACCGCGCTCAACAACGAGGACAATGGCGGCACACTGCTGGACCATGACAGGTACAAGGCTCCCACGCCGAAACCCGAACCGTCGGAACCTTCAGAACCATCAAAACCGTCGGAGCCATCGGATTCTGACGCGTCCACGGAAGGCGAAACGGCCACGCGGAATGACCGGCCTGTGGCATCCTCCGTCGCCCTGTCCACCATCGACGGCGCATCCAAGCCTTGGATCCGCGGCCTGGCCTACTACGCCAGATGGTGAAACGGACGATCACAGCAATCGCAAACACAACGAACCATCCACACGAGCAACACAACAAGCAAGGAGCAACCCATGAGCAACGATTTCGATGACGCCACCCAGCTGGGTTCCATCGGCCATAATCCAAGCGTTCCCAGCCAACCCGGCCAGCAGCAGCCGGCGTTCCACACGCCGAATCTGCCGGAGCAGCCGCAAGCCGATGAGGATCCGGAGGGCACGCTGCTGAGCGCGCACGGCACCATCCAACCGGCGTTGCCGCAACAGTCCGCCCCGGCAACGCCGAACCAGCCGCGGTTCCGTCAGCCGATGCCGCAGAACCTTCGCCAACCGGCCGCCAATCCGGCAGTCGCAATGCCCGCGCAGCAGCCCGTCCAGCCAACCCAACCCGTCCAGCCCAGCCAGCCTGTACAGCCCAGCCAGCCTGTACAGCCCGTCAAACAATCCCAGCCGGTCGTCGACACGTCCATGATGACCGCACCCAGCAAAGACATCACCGAATTCCATGAGAAGTTCGCCAAGCTCGTAGACAACGTCTCCCAGGTCGTGGTCGGCAAGGAAGCACCCATCCGCCAATGCGCCACAGCCATGGTGGTCGGCGGGCACATCCTGCTCGAAGACAACCCGGGCACCGGCAAAACCCAGCTGGCGCGAGGCCTTGCCAACTCCATCGACATGTCGTTCAAACGTATCCAGTTCACCCCGGACCTGCTGCCGTCCGACGTGGTCGGCGTCACCTACTACGACCAGAAGCGCGGCGAATTCGAATACCGCGAAGGCCCGATCTTCGCGTCCATCGTGCTCGCCGACGAAATCAACCGCGCCTCACCGAAAACACAGTCCGCACTACTCGAAGTCATGGAAGAGCAGAAGGTCACCGTCGACGGCGTCACCCACCCGGTGCCGCAGCCGTTCATGGTCATCGCCACCCAGAACCCGATCGAACAGCTCGGCACCTACAAGCTGCCGGAAGCGCAGATGGACCGTTTCCTCATCAAAACCACCATCGGCTATCCAAGCCACGACGTGAGCGTCAACATCCTGAAACAGGTCAACGTCACCGACCGCGCCGCCACCGTGCATCCGGTGCTCACCGGCGAAGACGTGCTGCGCATGCGCAACATCAGCGAAACCGTGCATCTCGACGACGCGATCCTCGAATACATCGTGCGACTGGTGGAAGCCACCCGCCACAACGAACGCATCCAAGTCGGCTCCTCCATGCGAGGCGCGCTCGCCTTGACCCGCTGCGCGCGCGTATGGGCCGCCTCCGACAACCGCGGCTACGTAGTGCCCGACGACGTCAAAAACCTCGCCGTACCCGTGCTCGCGCACCGCATCACCCTCACCGCCGAAGCCACCTTCGCCGGAAACACCCCCGAACAGATGATCGGCCAGATCCTCGAAGACGTGCCGGCCCCAACCCTGGGCGCCAACGCCTGAAACACAATCCACCCCGGCATACGCACCACACAATCCGAAAGGTCAAGGAATGCGGCATTCGCACACAGTGCAGCGCAGACGGACCATCCAACGATCCCTACGCCGCCTCAAACATCGCATCAAGCGACTGGCCACCTCATACGTGTCGCCGCTTGGCTGGGCGGTGGCGGCGCTCGCCGTCGCCTCGCTGGTGGCGTTCGTCCTGCTGGGGTGGCATGAGCTGCTGGCCATGGCGGTGGTGTTCGCGGTCATGCTGGCCGCGGCGGTCATGCTTTCCCTTGGCAACACCTCGTTCCAAGCCACCATCGACGTGTCCAGCAGACGCGTCACGGTGTCAGACACGGTGAAAGTCGACGTCTGCGTGGACAATCCGGGCCGCACCCCCACCACGTCGGCGCGCGGCGACCTGCCCATCGGAGACAACCACGAACGGTTCGCCATTCCCATGCTCGCCGCAGGCCAGTCACGCCAGACGACTGTGGAATTCACCGCCGTCAGCCGCGCGGTGCTGCCCATCGGCCCGCTATCCATCCGCAAAGGCGACCCGTTCGGTCTGATCCGCCACGAAAAGAAACTCGTGGACCAGATCAACGTGTTCATTCATCCGCAGACCGTGCTGCTCAGCACCCTGAACGCCGGCATTCCACGCGATTTGGAAGGTCAGCCAAGCGGCGAAATCGTCGACGACGACCTCGACTTCTACGGCCTGCGCGAATACGAGCCCGGCGATGACGTACGCAACGTGCATTGGCTCAGCTCCGCGAAAACCGGATCGCTTATGATCCGCCAATACGAAGCCACCCGCCGTACCGACACCGCTCTGACCATCAGCGTGAACCCGGATGATTACATCGATTCCCAGGAATTCGAACTGGCCGTATCCGTCCACGCCTCCATCGGCGTGCAATGCCTGCAGCAGAACCGACCAGTCACCGCGCATGCCGGTTCCACGCACGCCATTCCGCGCAACGCCACGGAATTTCTCGATGGCTGCAGCGGCATCGACCCTGACATCGACGACAATCCCAACCTCGCGCAAACCACTCTCGAACATGCCCCCGACGCATCCTTCTACTTCTTCACCGTCGGCAGGCTCAAAACCATCGACGACATCAAACACATGGTCCTCGCACTCCCCCGCTCCGCAACCTGCGTGGTGCTTCAAGCCGCAACCGGCCAACCGCGCGCCATCAAACGCTACTCCGACTTCACCTTGGCAACCGTGGGAGACCTCAACGACCTCCCCATGATCATGGGGGTGCTGGCATGAGCACCACATTCACCAACACCGGCAATTTCACCGGCAACCTCACCGGCACAGGCACCAACTCCGCCAACACCAACACTGGCATGGCGACCGGCACAGGCACCGGCTCATGGGCGAACTCCACCCACTCCGTCATCTGGATGTCCCGCAGCGGCAAGTCCCCAGCCATGCCCAACACCAACCAGCCACACGCCGCGCAATACGCAAGCCTCACGGTCGCCGCCCTGCTGACCATCGCCGCAGCCAGCAACCTCATCGACGTATACGGCTCCGCCCTGTCTTGGACGAGCGCCGCAATCCCCGCCACCATCATCGGCTCGCTCGTGGCGCTTGCCGGTCTCGTTCCCGCGTTGCGCCTGTGGTGGCAGATGCTGTTCATGGCGTGTGCGCAGCTGGTGGTCGGCCCGGTCATCTTCCTGAATGGCACCGCCATCGCCCATGTCATTCCCACATTGCGCACGTTGACGCAGGGGTGGATGCGGATGCTCGGCTCGTTCAAATACCTGCTGGCCATCGACCCGCCGACCGGCACCGGCGACGGCTCGCTGCTCGCCGTGTGGACGATCTGCCTGTGGGCCGCGCTGCTGGCCGGTATCTTCGCGGTTGCGGAGGATGGCCGGCTTACGATGGTCGCGGTCGTTCCCGTCGTGGCGAATCTTGCGATCTGCGCGCTGCTTGGCACGTCGAGCGGCTTCTACCGTATGGCGATCGGCACGATTATGGCGGTCGTGCTGGTGGTTTGGGTCAGCGCGCGTTGGAAACTGTTGGAATTGGGCCGTTGGCTCAGTTCCGTAGTCATCGTGCTGCTGGCTTCGGCTGTGGCGATCGGCGGATGCTTGGTGGTCGGGCAAAACCGCACCATTCTGCGCGACCATTATGATCCGCCGCTGAGCCCGTACGATTACACCAGCCCGTTGAGCGGCATGCGTTCGTATATCAAGAACCATAAGGACGATGTGCTGCTGACCGTCGACGATCTGCCGGCCGGTTCCACGGTGCGTTTGGCGGTTATGGACCGTTTCGACGGCAATGTGTGGAACCTGTCCGATTCCACCATGGCTTCGGATTCCTCCAACTACCATCGTGTGGGCGATTCCATCACAAACAACGCCACCGGCAAGCGGTTCACCGCGAAATTCACGGTCGATGACGGTTTGAGCGACTATTGGCTGCCGATGGCCGGCGCGGCTTCCAGCGTGAAGTTCGCCACATCGTCGGACGCCGATTCGTTCTACTACAACACCGACACCATGTCGGCGATCTACCCTTCGCGCACCTCTCCGGGATTGTCCTATACGGAAACCGGCGTCATTCCACGGACGCCGACGGATAAGGAGATCGCCAAGGCGAATGCTTCCTCCATCAGCCAGCCCAAGGCGGAGGATGTGCCCGATTGCGTGGATAAGCTGGCCACCGCGATTGCGGGCGGCCAGTCCAAGGGCGGCGAGGCCGCGCAGTCTCTTGCCGACAAGCTCAGGGAATCCGGCTGGTTCTCCCATGGTTTGAATGGCGATTACCCATCCAGAGCCGGTCACGGCAACTATCGTATCGACCAGCTGCTCGCCGGCAGTGCGATGGTTGGAGACAGCGAGCAATACGCTTCCGCGATGGCGCTTATGGCCCGCAGTCTCGGCTTGCCGAGCCGCGTGGTGCTGGGCTTCCTGCCGAAGAACGACGAGGGCGAGATCAGTGACAGCCGCACCGAGAAGCATGGCAAAACCACCACCACGAAATTCACCGGCAACGATGTGACCGCTTGGGTGGAGATCAAGCTGGACGGTTACGGATGGGTGGCGTTCTACCCGACACCGAAGGAAACGAAGGTTCCCGACGAGAACCAGAATCTCACTCCGCCCAATCCGCAGACCTTGGTGCGTCAGCCTCCGGTGCCGCTTACCGATCCGCTGCGTGACGACAACCAAGCCAAGGGCAAAACGTCGCTTGGCGGCAGCATGGCCGACGAGACGCCGACGAGCCTGTTCTGGCAGCGTTTCGGCAGAATCGTCAGAAAAGTCGCCATCTACGGCAGCCCTCTGTGGACGGTGCTCATCGTCTGCGGCCTGCTGCTCGCCATCAAGGCGATCGCCCTGGCTCGGGCTCGCAGGCATGGCAGCGCATCGCAACGCGTCGCTGCCGGATGGCAGGCGGTCGCGGCGCTTGCCCGGCAAAGCGGCCTTGACGTCCAAGGCACCAGAAACGAGCAGGCGCAGGCCATCGCCGAACAGATGGGCTTCGATGCCAATACACTGCTCGAGCTGGGCAGGGAGGCTGATTACGCGGCCTTCTCCGGAGGCGATGTCACGCAGGAGCATGCGGAACGCTACTGGCATGACATCGCCGAAGAACGAAAGTTCATGCTCGGCTCGCTGCCGACGTTCCGCAGGTGGCGGGCGAAACTATCGCTTGCGGACGTGTTCCACTTCCGGAAAATCCGCTTGCGGAAAATCGGTGTGAAAGGGCGGGACTCATGAACGTCAAACATATTGAGGTCGGTCTGAACAGCAATATCGGCTTGCGTAGGAAAGACAACCAGGACAGCGCCTGCGCAGGCAACGGCGTGTATGTGGTGTGCGACGGCATGGGTGGCGGCAAGGGCGGCAAGCAGGCCAGTTCCGATGTTGCGGAACGGTTCGCGCGTTTGGCCGAACTGCCGACGCGCGATCTTGACGCGATTGACGAAACGCTGATCCTTGCCCAGCAGGAGGTGCTCCGTCTGGGTGAGCAGCTCGGCGGCGTTGCGGGCACTACCATCAGCGGCGTGCTGCTGCCGACGCGTGTCGGCGATGACGCGATATGTTCCGACGAACGGTGTTACATCGTCAATGTGGGCGATTCCCGCACGTACCATATGCGCGCCGACGGCAATGGCGCGTGGCTGGCGGATTCGCTGACGTGCATCACCCGCGACCATTCGGAACGGCAGAACGCCATCGATTCGGGGCAGATGCTGCCCGATGAGGCGAGCCGTTGCATTCCGCGCAACATCATCACGCAATGTGTCGGCGCGCCTGCCGGCATCCAGCCTGACTGGTACGCCGCGCGTGCGGACGGACGGTTCATCATCTGTTCCGATGGGCTGCATGCGCAGATCGGCCGTGAGCAGCTTGCCGAGATCGCGGCGGCGTACGCCGACCCGCAGATGGCCGCGGACATGCTGGTACGCGCCGCGCTGAACGCCGGTGGCCGCGACAACATCACCGTCATCGTGGTGGATATGCGTTCCGATATGCCGTGCGACGAGGATTGGAACGTCAGCAAGATCGGCGATGACGAGGATATCGACGATGTGCTGGACGGTACGTTGCAAACGTTACGAGTCATTCAATAAGATGGTTACAGACCACGAGACAAGGAGATCATGATGGTCGATTTCGATGCCGCGGTGGCGGCCGTGCAGGATCCGAACGCCGATCCCGTGTTCCTGGCGAAAATCGCGTACGAGAATCCGGAATTCGGTGCGAATGTCGTTGCCAATCCGCGAGCGTACCCGGGTCTGAAGCGTTGGGTCGCCGAATTCGGCGATGAGCGCGCCCGCCAGCAGCTGGTGGCGATGGGCTGGCCGGTTCCGCAAAATGGCGTGCAGCCGCATCTGATTGCCGAGCCGACGGCCCAGCCAATGGCCGAACCGGTTGCCGAACAGGTCCAGCCGGAGCAGCAGTATCAGCCGGCAGTGGCGGAACAGTTCCAGCAGGAGCAGCAGTATCAGCCGGAACAGCCGGTGAACCAGCAATACGGTCAGGACGCTGCCTATGCGGCGTCTAACGAGGCTTCGACCGAGTATGTCGACCCATACATGAATCCCGCCGATTTGTCCGAAGTGGCCGATTATTCATCGAGCCAGCCGCAGAACGAACCGGAACAGCAGTATGCCGAACAGCAGTATGCCGCGGCCCAGGAATCGCCGGCAGACGCGGGGTTCACCGCGGAACTGGCCATGACCACCACCGATCAGATGTTGATGGCCCGTATCGCCAGCGAAGCGCCGGAGCTTCGTCCGTGTCTTGCGCGCAATCCGTACATCTATCCGGAATTGCTTGCCTGGCTTGGCCAGTTGAACGATTCGGCCATCAACGCGGCCATTCGTCTGCGCCAGCAGTGAGCTAACGCCGATTATCAGACCATTTGAAACATAAGGGGTTGTCGCGGGAATCTCCGTGACAACCCCTTATCGTCTTACCGCTAACCGTCCGCGCCGACGCTGTCAACACAAATCGTCAACGCAGTCCGTCAGCGTAATCGTGTCTTCACTGACAAACGCCCTCACTGTTTGCGGAATTGGAAGAACTGGTCGCCGATACGCACCGTGCATGGCGCCTCCAGCTGCATCGGCTTGTGTTCCACTTTGGTTTCGACATCGTCTTGGATGATGTACGTGCCGTTGAGCGAACCGTAATCCTCTATCCACAGCGTGCCATCCTGGTCGAAGCTGATCGCCGCATGGTTGCGTGAGATTGTGCGCGTCGGATCCTCCAGCTTGACCGATTTGGCGCCGGCGGGCACTTCGGCCGAAGGCTTGCGGCCAAGGAGCACGCCCATATCCACGATCACCTGCTGTCCGGTCTGCTCGTTGTCCAGCACGTACGTGTGCTTCGGCTGCTTCATGGTGAAGGCTTCGGAAAGCACGGTGCCGTCCCAGTCGATATCGTCCTCGTCCGAAACGGCAGCGTCGCCCTTCGCAACGGAAACATCCTGCATATCGTGGTCGCCCGACTCGTTCTGTGCGGCGAGCCGTTCGCGTGTTTCCAAGGAATCGGCGGCATTGTCGACGGGTTCGGCTGTGGGTTGCGCCATCACCGTGACGTCATCGTCATACCACCCTGGTTCGGGCGGCGGCGGGTAAGGTAGAAAACTCATATTCCCATTGTAGGAAGGTGACGTCCATGCCGTCTGACGATACTCATTCTGCAATACGATGCTCGCATATTCCGTCTCAAAATATTATGCTGTAACTCGTCAAAAGAGACGGACACGTCGATGTTTCCCTCCGTGTTCACGGATTCGACATTCAAAAAAGGAAAAAGGATAAGAAGGACTTTTCACATGGCGAACACTCCTCCGTATGGTCAACCGCAGAATGGGCAACCGCAGTATAACCAGCCTCCGCAGCCGCAGGCGCCAAACTACAGTCAGCCACAGCCGGGCGGGCCTCAATACGGACAGCCGCAACCCATGCCGTACGGCCAGCCGCAGCAATACGGACAACCGCAACCTTATGGACAGCCTCAGCCGCCGATGCCGCAGTATGGTCAGCCGCGGCCGATGCCGTACGGTCAGCCCGCCATGCCCCAGCCCACCGCGTCTCAACCGGCGGTTCCACAGCCTGCGATGCCACAATATGCCCAATCGCAACAATACGGTCAGCCGCAACCGCCAATGCCCGGCAACTTTCCTTCCCAGCAAGCCGGCGCCGCGGCCAAAAATAAGCCGCCGGTCGCCATTATCATCGGCGCGGTGGCCGCAGTCGTCGTCATCGCGCTGGCAGCGGTGTTCTTCCTTACGAATCGCGTCAGCCGTTCCGATTACGAGGAAGCGCTGGTCCAAACGCAGGCGTTGGAAAGCAGCTATACAGCCATCAATGAGGAATTCAGCTCGGCGGCGAGCGCAACGGACAACGATTCATCCTCCGCTTATGACGAGGGCAAGAAGAAGTTGAAGACCTTCAAGCAGGACAGCGACAAGCTGGCTGCCATGAAGGCCGTGAAAAAAGACAAGGACGTCAAGGAGAAGTACGAGACGTTCGAGCGGGACCGTGCGAAATACGAGAGGTACATGAACGATCTGGCCCAGACCATGCCCGCGCTCATGAAGATGACGCACACCTGCACGAAGCTGCCGAAATTCGACTCCGCCGACATGTCTTCGTACTATCGCGATCTTTCCAAGGCGCTCGAAAGCTGTGCCGCCGACGCCGGCGATCTGGCCAAGGTTCCCATCAAGTCCTATGCCGAGTATGGCGCGGATATGCAGGAAAGCGTCAGCAAGAAGAAGGACATTGTGGATCAGATGGCCGATCTGAATCTCAACGATATCGAGTATGGGTCCGCCGATTACGAAAAGCTTCAGGATCTTCATGCGAAGATGTCCGACATCGATTCGCCGACCCTGGATCAGTCCGATTTGCAAAAGGCCGCGAAGGAGGCCGATCTCAGCGGTTCGTTGAAGGATCTGGAAACCACGCTTTCGGAGAAGATCAAGTAACGTCAAAAGACGACTGCGAAACCCTCCCCCGCGATTAATCCACAACCTCGCAATCCCACGACATATAGATATAGCGAAAGGCGGAACCGACCGGTATTGGTCGGTTCCGCCTTTCGCTATGTCAGATGATTCGTCTGTCGACTATCGTGAGGGGAATCTCACAGGGTATCGCCCAGATCGGTCTGGCCGCCGTTGTCGTCCAGGAAGTCATCCGGGTTGAAGTCATCGCCCAGCTTCAGGTCGCCGAAGTCGATGTTGGAGAAGTCCACATCGGACAGGTCGGTGTCGCCGAAGGAGCTGTCGGTGCCTTCGCCGCCCAAACCGAAGTTCGGGTAGATGGTGTCGCGGATGGCCTTGTCGGGCTCCACCGTGGCATTGCGGTAACGGGCGAGGCCGGTACCTGCCGGGATGAGCTTACCGATGATGACGTTCTCCTTGAGGCCCTTCAGGTCATCGACCTTCTGGTTCAGGGCGGCTTCGGTGAGCACGCGGGTGGTCTCCTGGAAGGAGGCCGCGGACAGCCAGGAATCGGTGGCCAGCGAAGCCTTGGTGATGCCCATCAGCTCCGGACGGCCGGCGGCCGGCTTGCCACCGTTCTTCACGGCTTCCATGTTGGCGGCCTTGAAGCGTGCCTTGTCCACGAGTTCGCCCGGCAGCAGGTCGGTGTCGCCGGAGTCGATCACGGTGATGCGACGCAGCATCTGGTGCACGATGACCTCGATGTGCTTGTCGTGGATATCCACGCCCTGGGAGCGGTACACGGTGTGCACTTCCTCCACGATGTTCACCTGTGCGGCGCGCGGGCCGAGGATGCGCAGGATCTTCTTCGGGTCGACGGAGCCTTCGATGAGCTGGGTGCCGGCTTCGACATGGTCGCCGTCCTTGACCAGCATCGGCGCACGACGGGTCACCGGGTAGACGATCGGCTCGACGGAGTCGTCGTCCGGCTTCAGGGTGACCTGACGGCCGCGCTCGGTGTCTTCCACCTTGACCACGCCGGCGAACTCCGCGATCGGAGCCTCGCCCTTCGGGGTACGGGCTTCGAAAAGCTCGGTGACACGCGGAAGACCCTGGGTGATATCGGAAGCGGAAGCGACGCCGCCGGAGTGGAAGGAACGCAGCGTCAGCTGGGTACCAGGCTCACCGATGGACTGTGCTGCCACGATGCCGACGGCCTCGCCGACGTCCACCAGCTTGTTGGTGGCCAGGGACCAGCCGTAGCACTTGGCGCACACGCCACGCTTGGATTCGCAGGTCAGCACGGAACGGGCCTTGACCTCTTCCACGCCGTGGGCAACGAGATCGTTGAGCACGTCCATGGACAGGGCGTCGCCGGCCTTGTACAGCACGGTCTCGCCGTCGGCCGGGTCGATGACGTCGGCCGCGAGCAGACGGGAGTACGGGCCACCGTCGGCGGCCTTGACCAGGTGCAGGTTGCCTTCGGCATCGCGTTCGCCGACCTTCATGGTCAGGCCGCGCTTGGTGCCGCAGTCCTCCTCGCGCACAATCACGTCCTGGGAGACGTCCACCAGACGACGGGTCAGGTAGCCAGACTCTGCGGTACGCAGTGCGGTATCGGCCAGACCCTTACGCGCGCCGTGCTGGGAGATGAAGTATTCCAGCACGGACAGGCCCTTACGGTAGTTGGACTTGACCGGTCGAGGAATGATCTCGCCCTTCGGGTTTGCCACCAGGCCTCGCATACCTGCGATCTGGTTGATCTGCATCATGTTTCCTCGTGCACCGGACTGCACGATGATGGCCAGGTTGTTCTTGGAATCGAAGTGTTCCTCAACCGCCTCGGAGACCTCGCTGGTGCACTTGGTCCACAGGTCGACCAGTTCCTGACGACGCTCCTCTTCGGTGAGCATACCGATTTCGTAGTTCTCGTTAACCTTGTCGGCTTCGCCTTCGTACTTTTCGATGTACTCGTCCAGTTCCGGCGGCTGGATAACGTCGGAGAACGCGAAGGACACGCCGGACCACGGTGCGCGGGTGAAGCCCAGATCCTTCAGGGCGTCCAGCGTCACGGCCACCTGAGCGGTGGAGTAACGGGTCGCGATGTCGTCGACGATCTTGCTCAGACGCTTCTTCGGCGCCTGCTCGTTGACGAACGGGTAGTCGACCGGCAGGGTGCCGTTGAACAGGATACGGCCGTAGGAGGTGGCGAACAGGACGGAGCCGTCATGGAAACGCTCCTCCTTGACCACGTCCGGGCTGCCCGGTTCCGGATCGACGACCTTGACCTCGCCCGGCTCCCAGTCCTTCGGCAGCACGAAGTCCTGCGGAAGGCGGATGAGCACCTTGGCCTGCATGTCGATCTCGTGCTTGTCGAGCGCCATTTCGGCCTCTTCCAGCGAGGAGAACACGCGGCCCTGGCCCTTGGCGCCGTCGATGACGGTGGTCAGGTAGTACAGACCGAGGATCATGTCCTGGCTCGGCATGGTCACGGTGTGGCCGTCTGCCGGCTTCAGGATGTTGTCGGAAGCCATCATCAGGGAACGGGCCTCAGCCTGGGCTTCGGCGGACAGCGGCAGGTGGACTGCCATCTGATCGCCATCGAAGTCGGCGTTGAATGCGGCGCAGGCAAGCGGCGGCAGGTGGATGGCCTTGCCTTCCACCAGGATCGGCTCGAATGCCTGGATACCCAGACGGTGCAGCGTAGGTGCACGGTTCAGGAGCACCGGATGCTCGGAGATGACCTCTTCGAGCACGCCCCACACTTCGGAGTCGGCGCGGTCCACGAGGCGCTTGGCGCTCTTCATGTTCTGCGCGAAGCCCTGGTCCACGAGGCGCTTGATGACGAACGGCTTGAACAGCTCGAGGGCCATCGGCTTCGGCAGACCGCACTGGTGCATGCGCAGGGACGGGCCGACCACGATCACGGAACGGCCAGAGTAATCCACACGCTTACCGAGCAGGTTCTGACGGAAACGGCCCTGCTTGCCCTTGAGCATGTCGCTCAGGGACTTGAGCGGACGGTTCGAAGCGCCGGTGACCGGACGGCCACGACGGCCGTTGTCGAACAGGGAGTCGACGGCTTCCTGGAGCATGCGCTTCTCGTTGTTGAGCATGATCTCCGGGGCGCCGAGCTCGATGAGACGCTTCAGACGGTTGTTACGGTTGATCACACGACGGTAGAGGTCGTTGAGGTCGGAGGTGGCGAAGCGGCCACCGTCGAGCTGCACCATCGGGCGCAGGTCCGGCGGGATGACCGGGATCACGTCGAGCACCATGGCCTCCGGCTTGTTGCCGGTGGTCAGGAACGCGTTGACGACCTTCAGACGCTTCAGGGCGCGGGCCTTGCGCTGGCCGGTGCCCGTGTCGATCTCTTCGCGCAGCTGCTTGGAGGCTGCCTCGAGGTCGAAGTCCTGCAGACGCTTCTTGATGGCTTCGGCGCCCATGCAGCCTTCGAAGTAATCGCCGTAGCGGTCTTCCATCTCACGCCACAGGTCGACGTCGCCTTCCATGTCTCCCGGCTTCAGGGTCTTGAAGCGGTCGAACACGGCGCTCAGACGCTGGATCTGCTCGTCGTAGCGGGTACGGATGGCGGCCATTTCACGCTCGGCGCTGTTGCGCAGCTTGGCGCGTGCGGAGCCCTTGGCTTCGCCTTCGGCTTCGAGCTCGGCCAAATCGGCTTCGACCTTCTTGGCGCGCTCCTCGATTTCGGCGTTGCGGCGCTTCTCGAGGTTGGCGATCTCGTTGTCGAACTCCTGCTGCAGGTCCGGCAGGTCCTGATGACGCTGCTCTTCGTCCACCTTGGTGACCATGTAGGCCGCGAAGTAGATGACCTTCTCGAGGTCCTTCGGCGCGATGTCCAGCAGGTAGCCCAGTCGGGACGGCACACCCTTGAAGAACCAGATGTGGGTCACCGGAGCGGCGAGCTCGATGTGGCCCATGCGCTCACGACGCACACGGCTCTTGGTGACTTCCACGCCGCAGCGTTCGCAGACGATGCCCTTGAAGCGCACGCGCTTGTACTTGCCGCAGGCGCATTCCCAGTCGCGGGTAGGTCCGAAGATCTGCTCGCCGAACAGGCCGTCTTTCTCCGGCTTCAGGGTACGGTAGTTGATGGTCTCCGGCTTCTTGACCTCGCCGTAGCTCCAGTTACGGATGTCGTCGGCGGTGGCCAGTCCGATCCTCAGTTTGTCAAATTCGTTGACGTCCAGCACTCTATTGTCCTGTCTATCGATTCTTAATGCTTATCACGTTGTTCGGGGATTGGCCGCGCTGCACGCTGTGCTGCAGCGCGGCCAATCCTTTCAATCACTGGAATTCGGGCTCCTCGGCAACCTGGTCTTCCTTGGCGGCGGCGTCAGGACGCGCACCGATGTTGAAGCCGAGGTCATCGGAGGAAGTGGACGGATCGTCATCCTCGTCCTTCATGTCGATGGCCACGCCTTCGGCGTTGAGCACTTCGACATTCAGGGACAGGGACTGCATTTCCTTAAGCAGCACCTTGAAGGACTCCGGGATGCCTGCCGGCGGCAGGTTCTCGCCCTTCACGATGGCGCCGTAGACGCGCACGCGGCCGTCGACGTCATCGGACTTGGTGGTCATCATTTCGTGCAGCGTGTAGGCGGCACCGTAGGCCTCGAGGGCCCACACTTCCATCTCGCCGAAGCGCTGGCCACCGAACTGAGCCTTGCCGCCCAGCGGCTGCTGGGTGATCATGGAGTACGGGCCGGTGGAGCGGGCGTGGATCTTGTCGTCGACCAGGTGGTGCAGCTTCAGCATGTACATGTAGCCCACGGAGATCGGCTTCGGGAACGGTTCGCCGGTACGGCCGTCGAACAGGGTCGCCTTGCCGTCGGGGCCGACGAGCTTGTTGCCGTCGCGGTCCGGAAGGGTGCAGCTGAGCAGGCCCTTGATGGTCTCCGGACGGACGCCGTCGAACACCGGGGTGGCCACCGGAGTGCCCGGAGCGCCCTTTTCGGCGCCCTGCGGCACGTACTTCTTCCAAGCGGCCTCGGCATCCGGGTCGAGGGAGATGTCCCAGCCGGCGTGCGCGATCCAGCCGAGGTGCAGTTCCAGCACCTGGCCAAGGTTCATTCGAGAAGGCACGCCCAGCGGGTTCAGCATGATGTCGACCGGAGTACCGTCGGCGAGGAACGGCATGTCCTCTTCCGGCAGGATGCGGGAGATGACGCCCTTGTTGCCGTGACGGCCGGAGAGCTTGTCGCCCTGGGTGATCTTACGGTGCTGTGCGATGTAGACGCGAATCATCTGGTTCACGCCGTTCGGCAGTTCGTCGCCGTCTTCCTCGGCATCCTCGCGGGTGATTTCCTTGACCGCGATGACGGTGCCGGTCTCGCCGTGAGGCACGCGCAGCGAGGTGTCACGCACCTCGCGGCTCTTCTCACCGAAGATGGCGCGCAGCAGACGCTCTTCCGGAGTCAGCTCGGTCTCGCCCTTCGGGGTGACCTTGCCGACCAGAATGTCGCCGGCTTCGACTTCGGCGCCGATGCGGATGATGCCACGCTCGTCGAGGTTGGCCACCGCGTCCTCGCCGACGTTCGGCAGGTCGCGGGTGATCTCTTCGGCACCCAGCTTGGTTTCGCGGGCGTCGATCTCGTACTCCTCGATGTGGATGGAGCTCAGGGTGTCGTCCTGCACGAGGCGCTGGGAGATGATCACAGCATCCTCGTAGTTGTAGCCGTTCCACGGCATGAAGGCGATGAGCAGGTTCTTGCCCAGTGCCATCTCGCCCTTCTGGGTTGCCGGACCATCGGCCAGCACGGTGCCGGCTTCCACGCGTTCGCCGTCGTGGATGAGCGGGACCTGGTTGTAGCAGGTGGTCTGGTTGGAGCGCTGGAACTTGGCCAGCTTGTAGGAGCTGGTGGTGCCATCGTCGTTCATGGTACGGATGATGTCGGCGGACACGTAGGTCACCACGCCCGGCTTCTCAGCCAGGATGACGTCGCCGGAATCGACGGCGGCGCGCCATTCGGCGCCGGTGCCCACGAGCGGACGCTCGGATTCGATCAGCGGCACGGCCTGACGCTGCATGTTGGTGCCCATCAGCGCTCGGTGTCCCTCATCGTGCTCCAGGAACGGAATCAGGGAGGCGCCGACGGAAACCATCTGACGCGGGGAGACGTCCATGTAATCGACGGAGCTGACCGGCACATCGACCGCTTCCTCTTCGCCGACTCGGGCAAGGGCCTGCTTCTTGACGAAGTTGCCGTTCTCGTCGAGCTCCTGGTTGGCCTGGGCGATGACGTGCTCGGCATCGCGGTCTGCGGTCATGTACTCGACTTCGTCGGTGACGTGGCCGTTGACGACCTTGCGGTACGGGGTCTCGATGAAACCGAACGGGTTGATGCGTCCGAAGGTTGCCAAGGAGCCGATCAGACCGATGTTCGGGCCTTCAGGAGACTCGATCGGGCACATACGGCCGAAATGGGACGGGTGCACGTCTCGCACTTCCATGGAGGCGCGGTCGCGGGACAGGCCGCCGGGGCCCAGAGCGGACAGACGACGCTTGTTGGTCACGCCAGCCAGCGGGTTGTTCTGGTCCATGAACTGGGACAGCTGGGAGGTTCCGAAGAACTCCTTGATGGTGGCGTTCACCGGACGGATGTTGATCAGGGACTGCGGGGTGATGGCCTCGGGATCCTGGGTGGTCATACGTTCGCGGACCACACGCTCCATACGGCTCAGACCGGTGCGCAGCTGGTTCTGGATCAGCTCGCCGACCTGGCGGATACGACGGTTGCCGAAGTGGTCGATATCGTCGACGTCCACGCGCAGGTCAACGTCCTGGCCGTCGCGCTTGCCCGGGAACTTGGTCTCGCCCGCATGCAGGGTGACCAAGTACTTGATGGTGGCGATGATGTCCTCGCGGGACAGGCTGCGGTCGTTGACGTCCTTTTCCAGACCAAGCTTGCGGTTGATCTTGTAACGGCCGACGCGGGCCAGATCGTAACGCTTGGTGTTGAAGTAGAAGGAGTCCAGCAGGTTCTTGCCGGCTTCCGGGGTCGGGGTGTCGGCCGGACGGATCTTGCGGTACAGGTCGGTCAGGGCCTCGTCCTGGGTCTGCACGGTCTCCTTGGCGAGAGCGTCCATGACCAGCGGGTAGTCCTTGAAGGCGTCGGCGATCTCATCCTTGGTCATGCCGATGGCCATGAGGAACACGATGGCGGACTGCTTGCGCTTACGGTCCACGCGCACGCCGAGGACGTCGCGCTTGTCGATCTCGAACTCGAGCCATGCGCCACGGCTCGGGATGATCTTCGCGCCGAAGACTTCCTTATCGGAGGTACGGTCCTGGGAGCGGTCGAAGTACACGCCCGGGGAACGCACGAGCTGGGACACGATCACTCGCTCGGTGCCGCCGATGATGAAGGTGCCGTGCGGGGTCTGCAGCGGGAAATCGCCCATGAACACGGTCTGGGACTTGATTTCGCCGGTGTCGCCGTTTTCGAATTCGGCGTTCACGTACAGCGGTGCGGAGTAGGTGTAATCCTTCTCCTTGCACTCCTGCACGGTGTGGCGTGGCTCTTCGAAGTACGGATCGGAGAAGGTCAGGCTCATGGTCTGAGCGAAGTTCTCGATCGGGGAGATCTCCTGGAAGACCTCATCAAGACCGGAGGTGTGCGGCACGGTGTTGGTGCCGTTCTCCAGATCCTCCTGGACTCGCTTCTGCCAGCGCTCGTTGCCGATGAGCCAGTCAAAGCTGTCAGTCTGTACACCCAACAGGTAGGGTACATCAATGGGCTCGCGGATGGAGCCGAAGTTCACACGGTCCGACGCTTTGTGCAGATCAATATCATGCTGGTCGGCGCGTGCGATGATGGTGGTGGTGTTCGTCGTAGCCTCAGCCAATGGACGTTCCTTATCGCTCGCTAATCGTATCGATATGTTTCCCCGGAAGCGCTCTCATTGGCCACCATATGCCTAATACGCGGGCGCCTCTTCCTTGTCAGCGTGCCCGCTATATGACACGCATCTACGCAAAGTCATTAGAATAACATAACCTGTAGATTTTATTCCACTGTGATGCCGACCGGTTCCGACTTGGTTTTCGTATGTCCTTTGACCGACAGTTGGGCCGAATACACGCCACGGTCCACGTTCGGCAGGTCCGCCGCGTCGGCGCATTCGCTGCCGGAACGCACGCCCGGCCAAGTGATCGTCTGCTTGACCTCGTCGCCCTTGGCTATCAGCCGGTAATCCGTGTCCACGGGGCATACGTTCGATTTCCAGACCACGTCCTTGCCCGACTTGATCGTCAGCACCATGCCCGCCTGGGACACGTCGATCAGACAGCCAGCCTTGCCGGAACCGTTGTATTTCACGGAAGCGGTGAAGTCCATCGTGCCGCCCACACCGAAGCTCGATGCGGCCGGAGTAAGCGACAGCGCGACGTTGGATGCGTCGCAATCGGGAACACTGCTTTTCTGCTGTTGGGTCGGCGACGGCACCTCCTTGCGGGAGATCGCGTAAACATCGGCATGGTGGATTTCGCGGTTGACAGCGACGACGCCCTGCGTCAGCGAATACAGGCAGAATACGATGAAGCTCAGCACCAGCACCGTCGCGATACCGAAAACGATGCGGCGGCGGCGATACATCGCCTGCTGTTGTTTCGTACGTTTCTTACCGGTCCGCGGGGAGGTCTTGTAAGCCATGGCTCCCAGTCTAGCGTGTCATCCTCCGTGCGGCACCGCGGCCGCACGCACCACGCATGCCGTGTACGTTACACCGGCAGCCGCACCCCTCCTCCGGGCAGGATTTCGATCAGACCGTCCTCGTCAAGCGACGCGATGCATTTGTCCAGCTGCACGTGGTCTTTCCACAGCCGTTCGACGCTCTTGCGATCAAGCACCGTCTCGCCATCCGGCAGGCCGCGCAGCGCGTTCAGCACCAGCCCGCGCACCTGCCGGTCCGTACCTTGGAATCGTTGGCGTGGTCGCGTACGCCGCTGCCCCAATCCCGGTCTTCCGTTGCGTAGGAACGCGCATTTTCCGGCGATCGGACAGGCTTCGCATAATGGCGATTTCGCAGTGCACACCGTCGCGCCGAGTTCCATGACGGCCTGGTTCCACACGACGGACGGGCGATCGAAACGACGGCATTTCGCGGAATCATCGTCCGGCAGCAGCCGTTTCGCCAGCGCGCGTTCCGCGGGACTTGCGCTGCCGCCGAGCGATTCGACGCCGACGAACGCACGTGACAGCACACGGCGGATGTTCGTGTCGACCACCGCGATACGTTCGCCGAAAGCGAACGACAGCACCGCGCTTGCCGTGTAATCACCGATGCCGGGCAGAGCAAGCAATTCGTCGTACGTATGCGGCAGCTCGTCGGCGTAATCGTATGCGATGACGTGCGCGCATTCCTGCAATCGCAGGGCGCGCCGCGGATAGCCAAGCCGCCCCCATGCGGTGATCACGTCGGATTTCGGGGCGTCGGCGAGCGCGGCTGCGTCCGGCCATCGGTCCATCCATGCGGTCCAATACGGCACGACGCGGCCCATCTGCGTCTGCTGGCTCATCACTTCGGAAACGAGCACGCCCCACGGTGTGGTGCGGCCGAATCGCCATGGCAGGTCGCGCGCGTTGGTCTGCCACCATTGCGCGAGCGTCGTTGCGATTTCGTCAGCATCGGAAGCATCGGAGGTGACGGCGGTGGCGGAATCGGCAAAGTCGTCAAAGTCGGCGTCACGTACGGCGGTGTCGTATGTGGTGTTCGTGTCGTTCATCGTTCCTATTCTTAGCATTTATGACGAACGAAGAACATACCGATAACGCGCAGGGCGCAACGCGCGACGCCGAGACGCAGGCGGCCGAAGCCAAGGTCGAGAAGATGTTCGAATACGGGTACCGCAAGTCCAATTACGGCCCGGACGAACTGGTGACCGACGCGCACGGCAATCCGATTTCCGTGGTGGACGCGATGCTGAGCGCGAAGGACGCAGCGAAGGCGGAGACCTCCACCCCGCACCTGTGCTACTACTCCCCGCGTATTCCGGGCAACACGGGTTCCGCGATCCGCCTGTGCGCCGTGACGGGAACGATTCTGCACCTGGTGGAACCTTTGGGTTTCAATCTGCGCGACACCAAGCTGCGCCGTGCGGGGCTCGACTACCATGACATGGCGCATGTGGTGCTGCACCCGAATTTCGAGGATCTGGTGGAATCGATGCCGGATTCGCGCATCATCGCCTTCACCGCGCACGCCACCAAGCTGTACACCGACATCGAATACAGGCCGACCGACATCCTGCTGTTCGGTCCGGAACCGGGCAATATCCCCGATCCGATGGACATCATGGCCGGCCCGCATGTGGCCGAGCAGGTGCGTCTGCCGATGCGTCCTTCGCTGCGTAGCCTGAATCTCACCAACTGCGCCTCCATCGCCATCTACGAAGCCTGGCGACAGTTGAACTTTGCCGGCGGTAAGTAAAAACAGTTTTACAAACGCAAAAGAGCCCGGCCCTCCGTGCAGGAAGGTCGGGTTCTTTCGTAAGAACGTCAGTTCTTGAAGGAGTGGATCGGCGCCGGAATGCGGCCGCCACGGGTCACGAAGGCCTCGCAGCTGGTCTGGTTCACCGGAATGATCGGCGCGTAGCCCATGAGGCCGCCGAAGTTGGCCATCTCGCCCACGCCCTTGCCTTCCACGGGGATCACGCGCACGGCGGTGGTCTTCTGGTTGACCATGCCGATGGCCGCCTCGTCGGCGATGATGCCGGAAATGGTGGCCGCGGTGGTGTCGCCGGGGATGGCGATCATGTCAAGGCCGACGGAGCATACGCAGGTCATGGCCTCAAGCTTTTCGATCTTCAGGCAGCCGTTGTTGGCCGCGTCGATCATGTTCTTGTCTTCGGAGACCGGAATGAACGCGCCGGACAGGCCGCCCACATAGGAGGACGCCATGATGCCGCCCTTCTTCACCTGGTCGTTGAGCATGGCGAGCGCGGCGGTGGTGCCTGGGGCGCCCACCTGTTCGAGGCCGATCTTCTCCAGCACTTCGCCGACGGAGTCGCCCACGGCGGGGGTCGGGGCGAGCGAGAGGTCGATGATGCCGAATGGCACTCCGAGTCGGCGGGAGGCCTCCTGGGCCACCAGCTGGCCGACGCGCGTGATCTTGAACGCGGTGCGCTTGATGGTTTCGCACAGGAACTCGAAGTCCTTGCCCTTGGCCTCGTCGAGCGCGCGGGAGACCACGCCGGGGCCGGAGACGCCGACGTTGATGACCGCGTCGCCTTCGGTCACGCCGTGGAAGCCGCCTGCCATGAACGGGTTGTCGTCCGGGGCGTTGCAGAACGCCACGAACTTCACGCAACCGTAGGAATCATTGTCTGCGGTGGCGTGCGCGATGTCCTTGACGATGTGGCCGAGCAGTTCGACGGAGTTCATGTCGATGCCGGTCTTGGTGGAGCCCACGTTCACGGAGGAGCAAACGATGTCGGTTTCGGACAGGGCCTGCGGCAGGGAGCGGATGAGCATTTCCTCAGCCGGGGTCATGGACTTGGACACGAGCGCGGAGTAGCCGCCGATCAGGTCGACGCCGACCTTCTTGGCCGCGCGGTCGAGTGCGTGTGCGATCTTGACGAAATCCTCGGAGCTCTTGCAGGAGCTTGCGCCGACCAGGGAGATCGGGGTGACGGTGATGCGTTTGTTGACGATCGGGATGCCGAAATCGCGTTCGATGGCCTGGCCGGTGGACACGAGGTCCTTGGCGTACGTGGTGATCTTGTTGTAGATGTTCTCGCAGACCTCGTCGACGCTGTCGGCTGCGCAATCCAGTAGGCTGATGCCCATGGTGATGGTGCGCACGTCGAGCTTCTCCTGCTCGATCATCTTGTTGGTCTCGTGGACCTCCATGATATTCAGCATGGTTTTTCCTTACGATTGGTACGATTCGTGGCTTCGGTTGCTTGCATGGCTTACGTGTGCCGCGGATCAGACGCGGTGCATCTTGGTGAAGATCTCTTCGCGCTGGCAGCGGATGCGCACGCCGATCTCCTCGCCGAGCTTGTCGAGGTCGTCGACGACTGTGCCGAATTCCTCGTCCGCGTTGGAATAATCCACAATCATCATCATGTTGAAGAAACCGTCGATGATGGTCTGGGAGATGTCGAGCACGTTGACCTGGTGCGCGGAAAGATAGGTGCAGACGCGGGCGATGATGCCGACAGTGTCCTGGCCGACGACGGTGATGATTGCCTTGTTCATGGAACTCCCTAAACGTGAGGTGTGAATATCCAATACCGTCCCGGCGATTGCCGGACGTGTCCTTAAGTATAGAAAAGGCACGTGCCAAAACACGTGCCTTTTACCCGATTGCGTTACATACTGAGACGGCCGCGTCCGCAATCGTCCACCCCGCAATCGCAAGTACATATTTCATACATACTTTATATATACAAAATATATATTACTTATATATTGCGGTTGCGCCAGCCGTTGTTCCAATCAGATTTCGCGGCTGGCCGCGGCGGCTGCGTATGCCGGCAGGGCGCGCGGTGCGTTGAAGCCTTCCTGCTCAAAGCGGTCGGCGATTTTCTGCGCGATCTCGTGACCCTGGCCCTTGTTCACCAGCGCGATGATGGAGCCGCCGAAGCCGCCGCCGGTCATGCGTGCGCCGTACGCGCCGTTGACACGAGCCACATCCACGGCAATATCCAGCTCGGGCACAGTCACTTCATAATCCGCAGCGAGCGAATCATGAGACGCGTTGAACAGTCGGCCCGCCTCGTCGATCTTGCCGTTGGCGAAGGCACGCACGAAGGAGTTGACACGGGCGATTTCGGTGATGACGTGGCGCACGCGCTTCTTCATCGTGTCGTCTTCCAGCTTGTCGAGCGTTTCCTTGAGCGCCTGGAACGGATCGTCGGACTTGGCGATGCTGTCGGCGACCACACGCAGGTTGGCCACGCCGAGGATTTCGGCGGCCTTCTCGCAAGTGGCGCGACGCTGGGCATACTGGCCGTCGTTGAGCTGATGCGGAGCCTGAGTGTCAAGCACCAGCAGTTCCAGACCGTACTTGTCGAGATCGAATTCCTGCTGGGAGACGTTCTCCAGCGGGCTCAGCTCTGGACGGCAATCAAGACGCAACGCATGGCCGAAAGTGCAGCGCATGGATGCGTTCTGATCGAGATCACCGGTGGACGCGCCCGCCATGTCGTTTTCCGATTTGATGGCGGCGTTGATCAGTGTCACACGACCGGCATCGGATGCGCCATAACCCAAACCGTACACGTCATCCAGCGCCAAGGCGGTGGAGCAGGTCATGGCTGCGGAGGAGCTCAGACCGGATCCGAGCGGCACGCAGGAGGAGAATGCCGCGTCGAAGCCCTGCACCGCATCGAAGCCGGCTTCGCGCAATGCCCAGGCAACGCCTACCGGGTAGGCGGCCCAGCCTTCCACGCCACCGGCCTGCAGACCATCGAGGTCGGCTTCGGTAACGTTTCCGGAATCAACGTCGGAAACCACGCGCACCTTGGTGTCTTCACGCGGCTTGAGCGCGATGAACGTGCGGTGCGGCAGTGCGATCGGCAGGCACAGGCCCGCGTTGTAGTCGGTGTGTTCGCCAATCAGGTTCACACGGCCCGGTGCGGCCCATACGCCAGCCGGTTCCTCACCGTAGGTGGCTCGGAACAGGTCGGTCGCGTTCTTCACACCCTCGTCATGCGAGAGCGGCTCAATGAATTCAACAGCAGTCATTGGTGTTTTGTCCTTTGGGTTTTATTGGCTTTCAGCCTTCGATATCGATCGGTCCGAGCTCGTGGAAGCGCTTGGCGATGAGTTCCGGCGTGGTGTCGGACACCCATGCGGCCATGCCTGATTCGGAGCCGGCCAGATACTTGATTTTGTTGGCGGCGCGGCGGAACGAGAAGAACTGCAGGTTGAGGCGGTAGTTTTCGCGGCGCTTGTCGTGGATCGGGGCCTGATGCCATGCTGCGATGTACGGCAGGTCCATGCCCTTGCCGTCACCCTTGTCGAAGAACGCGTTGCCGCGCTTGAGCAGGGTGGAGTACATGACGGCCAGATCCCAACGCTCCTGATCGTTGAGCTCGTCGAGGGTGAGCACGTCACGCACCGGGGCCACATGCACCTCGAGCGGCCAGCGTGCCGCGGCCGGCACATAGGCGACCCAACTGTGGTTGCGCATGACGATGCGCTCCCCGGCCTCGATTTCGGAGTTCATGAGATCCTTGAGCAGGTTGCCGCCGGTCTTCTCATGGTAGGCTTCGGTCTGCTTGAGTTCGGCTTCCATCTTCGGTGCGATGAACGGATAGCAGTAGACCTGGCCATGAGGGTGCGCCAGGGAGACGCCGATTTCCTGACCGTGGTTCTCGAACGGGAAGATCTGCTCGATGCCCTCCATCTTGGAGATTTCGGCGGTGCGGAACGCCCATGCTTCCACGACGGTGCGCAGGCGGGAGACCGGCAGGTCCGCCGGCAGGCCGTCTTCATCCGGGTCGAAGCAGATCACTTCGCAGCGGCCTGCGGCGAGCTTCTTCTCCCACAGCGGGTTGCCGTTGACGTATTCCACGGCTTCGGAACGGCCCGGCACGCGCACCATCGACGGGAAGCGGTTTTCGAACACGACCACGTTGTAGTCGGTGTCCGGCACTTCGCCGTCCTGGTACGGATCGCCCGGCTTGCGTGCGGCCAGCGGGTTGCCCTTGGCGGTGGCGCCCGGTCCTGCGGTGATCGGGCGGTTCATGCGTGCGGTCGCCATCGGAATCCAATCGCCGGTCAGCGGGTCGCGGCGCATTTCCGGAGCCGCGTACGGCACCTCCTCGCCCGCGGCGTTGAGCTGATTGGAGAAACGGTACGGAAGTTGGCGCGGATCCTTCAGTTCGCGAGTCTTGACGCCGGAAACGTATTCCGGATCGTCATCGAGATAGAAGAAGTCGCGGCCATCGGCAAGCGTGGTCGGCGTGATACGGATATGCTCCTTCGCATATTCTCCCGGAGTGTAGTTGACGAAATCACCCATGTGATTATTCACCTTCCTGAACCGGCTCGGCCTGGCGCGCCAGAACGAGCTCTTTGACCAAATCCCTTGTTTTCGACACCGAATCGGGGTCCAATCCGTCATCGGTGATGACCGTATCCACCTGGTCAAAACGTGCGAACAGCGACAGTGACGTGCAGCTCCACTTGGTGTGGTCGGTCAAAATTATCGTGCGATCGGCAATGTCCATCATCGCCATATCGGTTGCGGCTTCCAGCGAGTTCGGCATGAGGAAACCGCGCGGAATGGACACGGAATGCGTGCCCAGGAATACGGTGTTGACGCGCAGCGAGGCGACCACTTTGTCTGCGATCGGCCCGACGAGCGAGTTGGAGCGCGTGGTGACGCCGCCGGTGACGATGACTTCCACGTCTTTCGATTCAAGCGCCTGCACCAGCTCCGCCACCGGAATGGAGTTGGTAAGAATGGTGATGCCGGACGATTGCTGCGATTCGAGCAGATGCTGCGCGAACACGTACGCCGTGGTGCCGCCGCCGATGGCGATCACGTCGCCGGGGGCCACGTATTTGACGGCTTCCTGTGCGATGGCGTCCTTCAGACCGATGTCCATCTGCGACTTTACAGAGAACAGCGGTTCGCTCAGCAGTGTGCTGGTGCTGACGGCGCCACCGTGCACGCGCTTCAGCAGACCCTTGTCCGCCAGATCGGCGATGTCACGGCGAATGGTCATCGCGGAGACGCCCAATTCCTTGGACAGTGCAGTGATGCGCACCGCACCACGGGTACGCAGACGGCTCAAAATCAAATGCTGGCGTTGTGACGAAATCATATGAACATTATCGCACATGTTCACTCAAAAATACAACTGAGTTGAGCGTTTCGCGCGTGTTTCGCTCAAAGCCGCACCACAATCGACTCAAATTCAGCCTAAAACGAACAAAAACGAACGTCCTATATGCCACACCGACACACACCGGCTTTTGCCCAAAATGCCATGCGAAACCAATGAAAACGTGCGAGAATAAGGAACCATGACATACGTTTCCGAAAACTTTTGGCACGACGCAGTGAACAAAGCCACCACCGACCTTTTCACGTTCGGCTACAAGCACATCATCAAACCGCATTTCATCTTCAACCAGACGCCCGACGTGGCCCACAGCCAGATGATCGATTTCTGCAAGGTCACCCGCAACATTCCACCGCTGATGTGGCTATGCCGCGAAATGCTCGACTACACCGACCCGATACTGGAAACCAACGTGATGGGCGTCGACTTCGCCAATCCGTTCGGCCTGTCCGCCGGCCTCGACAAGGATTGCGAGATGCCGGTGCTGCTCGACAACGTCGGCTTCGGTTTCGAAACGGTCGGCTCCACCACGTCGCGCCCCTGCCCCGGCAACCCGCGCCCATGGTTCCACCGCCTGCCTGAATACGATTCGATGATGGTGCACGTGGGCCTTGCCAACGAGGGTTCCGCGGTGGTGATTCCGCGCGCCGAGAACGCATGGACGAAGGCGAAGAGCATGCAGGTGTCGGTTTCGATCGCCCGCACGAACGACAGCAAGACCGGCGATCTGGACGAAGGCATCGAGGATTACTGCATTTCGATGCGCCGCGCGGCCGGACGCACCGCCATGGTCGAAGTGAACATCTCCTGCCCGAACACCATGGCCGGCGAACCGTTCAGCCAAAGCCCGGAAGCGCTCGACAAGCTGTTCACCGAACTGGACAAAATCGACCGTCCGCAGCCGACGCTCGTCAAAATGCCGCTCAATAAGACGTGGCCGGAATTCAAGGATCTGCTGGACGTGCTCGCCGAGCACAACGTGCAGGGACTGTCGATCGCCAATCTGCAGAAGGACCGCACCGGCATGTCCATTCCGCGCGATTGGGAGGGCGGACTGTCCGGCTCGCCGTGCTACGCGGCCAGCAACGAACGCATCAAGCAGGTCTACCGCGAATATGGCGACCGGTTCGCAATCGCCGGCATCGGTGGCGTCTTCACCCCGCAGCAGGCGTATGAGAAGATTCGTTGCGGTTCGTCGCTGGTGATGTTCATCAGCGCGCTCATGTACCGTGGTCCGCAGCAGATCACCGTGTTGAAGCGTGGACTGGCCGAACTGCTCAGGCGCGACGGGTTCGAACATGTCAGCGAGGCGGTCGGCATCGACGCGTGAAACTTTTTTAATTGCGATTTAAGTTGCGATTTAAAAAGCGATTTTTCGACAATATAAAGGCGATTAATAAGTAAAAAACAGAGGCGCGTCTCCGTGGGAGGGCGGGCGTCCTGTTCACGACACACTCAAGGCCGTTCGGCCAGGCTTACGGTCGTGAACAGGACGCCCGCCCTCCCACTCGTTTTTTTGTTATGTTGCGTTGGGTTGTGGCTACTTTTCGCAATAAAAAAGAGGAAGAAGGGAGGGGAAGGGTCAGCGGAAGGCGCCGCGGAGGTATGGCGGCTGGTAGGGGGCTTCCTCGACCGGCACGTCCAGTTTGTGGGCGGCACGGAGCGGCCAATACGGGTCGCGCAGGGCGGCGCGGCCGATTTCCACGGCGTCGGCGGCGCCCGACTTCAGAATCTTCTTCGCCTGCTTCGGCTTGGTGATGAGCCCGACTGCGGTGGTGGGAATGCCCACGCGACTGCGCACCTGTTCGGCGAACGGCACTTGGTAGTCGGGCTTCACCGGAATGGTCACGTCGGGAATCAATCCGCCGGTGGACACGTCGATCAGGTCCACGCCGTGGGCCTTCAGAATCTTAGCCAGTTCGACGGTCTGGTCAAGGTCCCAACCGCCTGCGGCCCAATCGGTGGCGGAGACGCGCACCAGCACCGGCATGGTATCGGGCACGACGGAACGAATCGCATCCACGACTTCGACCAGCATGCGGACGCGATTGTCGAACGATCCGCCGTACTCGTCGTCACGCTCGTTGATGAGCGGGTCGAGGAACTGCGACAGCAGGTAGCCGTGCGCGGCATGGACTTCCACCGCGTCGAAGCCGATGTTCATGGCACGCCAGGCGGCGTCGCGGAACTGGTCCACGATGGTGTGGATCTCATCGACGCTCAGCGCGCGCGGACGAGCCAGGGAACCGTATGCGTTGGCGCTTGGGCAAACCGTCCGCCATCCGCCTTGCTCTTCCGGCACGCTCTGTCCATCGAAACCGATCGCGTGGCAGCCGGTGGAACCCTTGCGTCCGGCGTGGTTGAGCTGCACCGCCATCGTGGCACCCGCTGCCTTCGCGTCGGCCACGATCCAACGCCATGCGTCCATCTGTCCGTCATCCCACAATCCCAAATCGCACGGCGAAATGCGGCCTTCCGGCGCGACGGCGGTCGCTTCCATGATGATCATGCCGAAGCCGCCCATCGCACGCGAAACGTAATGCTGGTAGTGGAATGGCGTGGGCTTGCCGTCCTGCGCCAATGCGGAATACGTGTCCATTGGCGGCAGCCAGATGCGGTTGCGCACGGTGACGCCACGCAACATCATCGGATCGAACGGTTTGACCGTCTTGTTCTGCTTGCCGTTCTTCTTGTCTTCGCTCATTGTCATCTCTCTTATGAATCGTTGGTATCGCCTGAATCGTCGATATCCGCACCGCGTTCCCACGCGACGGGCATGGTACCGATTGCATTGTAAGCAGAACGCCCGCCGGTTGGGGCGGGCGTTCATGGACTGTTCACTTTGCCATGCGATTTACGCTCCGGTGACGTGGGCAGTCAGTGCGGTCAGTCGGCACGTATAGCCGACAATCGCAACTATTGATGCTGCTGGTCACTTTGCTGCTCGGCAGGCTGTTGCTGCGATTGCTGCTGCTGGCCTTGGTTAATCTGCTGCTGGCTTTGCTGCTGGCCTTGGTTAGTCTGCTGCTGGCTTTGCTGCTGACTGTTCTGCTGGCGCTGGTATTGGTACTGGTTGTATGTTCTGGTGGCGCCCTTCGAAACCGTGTACTTGTCGGCACCCTTTCCGTAATCGTTGTCGATCGGCGCGTTGATGGCGGCAAGATACGTGTTCATGAACTGCTTCCACGCCGGCGTTGCGATGTACATTCCGTACCAGGACGGGCGGTACACGCCGTTGATGGTCTTGTTGTCGAAGGTGTTGTTGATCGGGTCCTGCGCGTCGGCGACCGCGACGAACGCCGCGACCTGGTTCGGCACGAAACCTGCGGTGGTCATCACCGTGTTCTCGTTGGTACCGGTCTTGGCGAAGGTCTTGCGATTGTTGTCGAGCTGCGTGGTCGACGCTTCGCCGCCAGGCTGCACGACACCTTGGTTCAGCGCGTAGGACACGGTCTGCGCGATGTCCGGGTCGATGGCCTGATGGCAGTTCGCGGACGGCACTTTCACCTTGCTGCCACTGCGGTCGGTCACCTTGGTGATGGCGATCGGCGTGCATTCCACGCCGTTGGCGCCCATGGTGGCGTACACGTTGGCCATGGTCAACGGCGACGCCTGCACCGTACCGATGGTCATTGGCGGCTGGAACGAGTTCGCGGAGTAGATGTCGGACGCGTTGGAGATGGCGTTGTGGTAGCCCATCTCCTTGGCCGCGTCGGCGATCGCGCACAGGCCGATGTTCGACGCCATCGAGGCCTGCGTGGTGTTGTGCGACTTGATCAGACCCTGCAGCGGGCTTTCCGGAGAGGTGGTGCCGCCGCCGGAATTCTGCACCCTCCACGGGCCGACGAAACCGTAGCCGTTGCAGCTGAACTTCGACGTGTCGTAGACGGTGGATGTGACGAGCGACTCGTTGATGGAGTGGCCTTTCTGCATCCACGCCACCATGTTGATGGGCTTCCAGGTGGAGCCGACGTTGAAGCCCATGCCGCCGCCGTCCTCTTGGTCGACCATGTAGTTCATGGAGGTCTTGGTCTCGTCCGTTCGGGCGTCATCCGTGGCGTCGTAGGTTCGGTTGATGCCGAACGACAGGATTTCGCCGGTGCCCGGTTTCACGGCCGCTATCATCACTTCGAATCCGGACGGGTCGGTGGCCGGCACGGTGCTGTTCGCCGCCTGCATGGCCGCGTTGTTGGCGTTGCGGTCGAGCGTGGTGACGATCTTCAGACCGCCTTCCTTCAGCAGCTTCTCGCGCGCCTCGTCGTCCTTGCCGAACGCCTTGTTCTTCAGGATCTGGTTGACCACGTACGAGCAGAAGAAGCCGGTGTTTTCAATGGCCGACTGGCATCCGGAGCTCACGTCCTGCAGGTTCAGCGTGTCCTTCAACGGCGTGTTGATGGCGTCTTTGAATTCCTTTTCGGAGGTGATGTAGCCCTGGTCGTGCATCAGCTGCAGCACGATGTTGCGCTGGTGTTCGGCTTCCTTCTGGTTGGCTTCCACGGAAGGATCGAAGTTCTGCGGATTCTTGGTGATTGCCGCGATGGTCGCCGCCTGGGTCACGTTCAGTTCCGAAGCGGAGACGTTGAAGTAGCGTTTGGCGGCCATTTCCACGCCGCACAGATTGTTGCGGCCGAACTGCGCGATGTTGAGGTAGCCCTGCAGGATCTCGGCTTTGGAGTATTTCTTTTCGATCTGCACCGAGATCAGCATCTCGCGTAGCTTGCGTGCCACGGTGTCTTCCGTCGCATGGTATTCGGCGATCGGATCGTCGTCTTCACGGGCTTGGGTGGACAGCACGTTCTTGACGTACTGCTGCGTCAGCGTGGAACCGCCCTGCTGGTCGCCGCCTCTGACGTAGGTTTGGAAGAACGCTCGGAACACGCCCTGCACGTCCACGCCGGTATGTTCGAAGAAGCGCTTGTCTTCACGGGCCACGACGGCCTGCTGCATGGCTTTGGAGATTTTCTTCAGCGGCACGACCTCGCGGTTCTGCGTATAGAATTCCGCGAAAGCGGTCTTGCCGTCGTTGAAATACATCGTCGAGCGTTGCGGGAGCGAGGTCACATCGAAATCGATGCCTTCGACCGCAAGGGACGGAATGACGGCTTTGGCCGCGTTATTGGCGGCGAACACAGCGGGCATAAAGAAAATACTCGTCACAACGCCGCCGCCCACGCATAACGTGATGTATGCGATTACCAATGCGAGCACACGTTGAACGGTAAGGGTCTTCTTCTTGGGCATGACGCCCATTCTAAAGTGGCGGGTCTACTAAACACATGCCCGTCAACGCATGTGCCGGAAGCCGTCACGGGTTTCTCACAAAACAGACAATTTCTTAGGAAAAGTTGGAAATCAGCCGAAAACCAGCCGAATGTCATCGTCTTGATCGGCGAATCAGCATGCCCGGCTGGTAGATGATGATGGACCGGCCTTCCCTGGCGATCCATCCGCGGTTAGCGAAATCCATCAACGCCTTGTTCACCGTTTCGCGTGAGGATCCGACGAGCTGCGCCATCTCCTCCTGTGTCAGATCGTGCGGCACCTTCAGGCCGGCTTCGACCGGTTCGCCGAATCGTGATGCCAGATTGAGCAGTGTTTTGGCGAGTCGTCCGGGAACGTCCATGAACACCAGATCGCATATGCGTTCGTTGTTGCTGCGCATGCGGTGCGCCAATACCTGCAGCATGTCCACGGCCACGCGCGGATGTTCGTCGAGCCAGTCGAACAGCGCGTCATGTTCCAGCCAGACCACACGCGTGCCGTTGGTCATCGCCACCGCCGAAGCGGTACGCGGTCCGCCATGCGGATCGAACACCGGAATCTCGCCCAGCACTTCGCCGTACGCGTGGATGCTCAGCAGCTGCACACGCTTGTCGGAGGATTGTCTGGTCAGTTTGACGCGGCCTTCCTCCAGCAGATACATGCGATGGTCGGTGTCTCCCTCGCGGAAGATGAAATCGCCCTTGTCGTATTCGGCATGCTGCAGATACGGCAGCAGTTCCCGGGCTTCTTCGGACGAAACCTGCTTGAACAGCGCGGTGTGCAGCAACGTCTCACGCTCATCGTCGAAACCACCAAAACCATTGATTCCGTTGGTTCCATTCGGGGTGACCATCGACGTGCCTCCGTTCCGACGTGCTTCTGCGTTTTCCGTTGTCGACATCCATGCCAACGCTCGTTAAGTCGGGCACCATCGACCATTCGGGCTACATTGTAACTCGAACGGCGGCGTCGACCAGTCGCGCCACTACCTCGTCTCGGCCCATGCCGGTTTGAGAGCGCATGGGATCGACATGTTTTGCCGCTGATTTCACCGCTTTGTCGGACATTTTCTCTCGTGAGATGTTCAACACGCGGGTCATCTTTTCCGCGTCGATGTCGTAGGCGAGCGTGACGTGGTGCAGAATCGCGCCGGGTCCGCCGTGGGTGGGCGCGAACCGGCGTTGCGCGGCGCCGCCGAGTTTGCCGTATTGTGTGGCGATGTCGTTGAGTCCGGCGAATCGTACGTTGAGGCCGAGGGCGCGTAACGCTTCGACGAGCCAGTAGTCGCAGAGTTTGTAGGATTCCTCGACGCTCATGCCGTGGGCGAAGTCGAGTGGCGCGTACAGCGAGTAGGTGATGGTGTTGCCTGGTTCGATGAACATCGCTCCCCCGCCGGTGCAGCGGCGGACTATGCGGAATCCTTCGTCTTGCGCGGTGTGCACGTTGACTTCGTCTTCGAGCGACTGGAATCTGCCGATGACCACGGCCGGCTCGGCCCATTCCCAGAAACGCAGGGTGGGTTCGCGGGTTCCGGCAGCCACTTCGCGTGCCCATTCGACGTCGAGGTCCATTTGTTCCTGCGGCTTGCGGGGGTCGTCGTGCACGATGTTCGGTTTGAGTGCGTGCCAGCGTCGCGCGTATTCCGCCCAATTGCCGGTTTCGGCGATTTCGCCGGTTCCAACGGTTCCAGCGTTTTCGTCGCTTTCCGCGGTTCCAACGTTTTCAATGTTTTTTGCGATTTCCGCGGTTTCTGCGGTTTCCATTGGGCTGGTATGCCGCCGAATGCGCAGGTCGTCGCGTGGTTCCACTTTCGTAACATCATTACCGCCGATACCGGCAATGCCATCGGCGCCATCGATGCCGTCAATCGCACGTTGAAAGGCGATGGCGATGCCACGCGCGCCCATGCCGACGATGCGCACGTCCGGATGGTGCAGCATCGTCCGTTCGACGGCGGCGGTCACGTCACGTTCGGAAACCATCGAACCGCTGAGGCAACGGGCCGCGCACTGTTCCAGCGCACATTCCATGGAATGCAAGAGATTCCGCGTTCCGGCATCGTCCCCGTCGAGGAAGAAATCGCCGTCGATATGGCATTCGATAACAGTCGATGATGCAGCCGGCCCAGCGTATGGAACCGTTTTCACGGCATTCGTATGAGCCGAATCAATATAGTCCGAATCGGCGTAATCCGAATCGGCATGAGAAAGCCGGACAGTCACTCCAACGAGTTTGCCGCCCGGCTGTTTGTAAAGTCCTCGAGTCATCAATCCTGCAGTTCGACGCCTTGAGCGTCACGGTGCCATTGCGAGCCGTAGTGGGAGCACAGAATCAGGATGCCTTCCACCAGTCCCCAGATGCCTGCGACGGCTGGGCCGATGATGAGAATCCAGCCGATGACGGTCAGCAGCAGCTGTGCCACGGCCTTGCCGGTGTTGCCCAAGTAGAAGTTGTGCACGCCGAAGCAGCCCAGGAAGATGCCAAGCAGACCGGCGGCCAGTTTCGACTTCTGGGCGTATCCGGCCGGTGCGACGGGCTGGCCGTATGCCGGCTGCTGCGCGTAGGCGGGCTGGGTATAGGCGGATTGGTTGTAAGACGGGGCCGCGTAGCCTTGCTGTCCGTAGTTCGCTTGGTTGTAATCCGGCTGGGCGTAAGCGTTGTTGGGGTCATACGCCGGGGCTGCCGGCTGACCGTACGACGGCTGCGCAGATTGGGCAGGCTGGGACGGCTGGCCATACTGACCGTACTGGTTGTACGATGCGGCGTTCGGATCATATACCGGAGCAGCGGGCGTGGCCGGCTGAGCCGGCTGGGTATAGACGGGAGCCGTACCGTATGCCGGGGCCGGAGTCGCCGGCTGACCGTATGACGGCTGAGCGGTCTGGGCCGACTGTGCGGTCTGGCCATACTGGCTGTATGCGGAAGCGTTCGGATCGTACGCCGGAACGGCAGGCTCGGCCGGCTGAGCGGGCTGAGTGTATGCGGCGGAGTTCTGATCGTATGCGGGGGTTTCCGGCTGCGACTCCGGATGGTTCATCTGCGCATCGTTCTGTTGTGGAATGTACGGTTGGTTGTAGTCGGCCTGGGCTGCGTTATCCGACGTTGGATTGTTGACTTGACCGGCACCATTGAAATCGGCGTTGTTATCACTCATGTCTCAACAATATCCCAAAGTTTGCCCATTTCCACCCGATTCCACCTTAGGTGGCCCCTGAAAAATCCCCGAATATGCGAAGACGCCCGCCGATTCGGGAAAAACCCTTTTCGGTGGGCGTCTCAAAGGATGGGACGGAAGTCGGAATCAGCCGATTTCTCGGCTTTTCGAACCGTCACATGCCGTCACATATCTTTATATGTCGTCTCACATGCGCGCCAGAATGTCGCGACCGACCTCGTCGGTGGAACGCGTGGTGGAGCCGAGCTCCTCGATGTCGGCTTCCACGGCGGTATGGATCTTCTTGGCGGCATCGTCGAAACCGAGATGCTCGAGTAGCATGGCGGCGGACAGGATGGCCGCGGTCGGGTTGGCCTTGTTCTGGCCGGCGATGTCCGGAGCGGAACCGTGGATCGGCTCGAACATGGACGGATACTCGTTGGACGCGTTGATGCATCCCGAAGCGGAGTAGCCGACGCCACCGACCACGGCACCGGCCTCGTCGGTGATGATGTCGCCGAAGAGGTTGTCGGTCAGGATCACGTCGAAGCGGGACGGGTTGGACACCAGGAAGATGGTGGTCGCGTCGATGTGCAGGTAGTCGTGGGAGACCTTCGGGTATTCCTCGGCCACCTTGTCGACGATGCGCTGCCACATGTCGCCGGCGTTGACCAGCACGTTCTTCTTGTGTACAAGGGTCACATGCTTCCTGCGCTTCATGGCCAGTTGGAAGGCGTAACGCACCACGCGCTCCACACCGTAGGCGGTGTTGATGGAGACTTCGGTGGCCACCTCGTTCGGGGTGCCACGGCGCACCGCGCCGCCGGCACCGCAGTACAGGCCTTCGGTGCCTTCACGCACGACCACGAAGTCGATGTCACCCGGGTTGGCAAGCGGCGAGGTAACGCCCTTGTACAGCTTGGACGGACGCAGGTTCACGTACTGGTCCAGGTCGAAGCGGAGCTTGAGCAGCAGGCCGCGTTCCAGAATGCCCGCCTTGATGCGCGGATCGCCGACGGCACCCAGCAGGATGGCGTCGGTCTTCTTGATGCGCTCCTCTTCCTCTTCCGGAAGAATCGCGCCGTCGCGCAGGTAACGCTCGGCACCAAGATCGAAATTCTCGTAATCGAATTCGGCGACGCCCTCGGCCGCCTTCTCCAGAGCCTTCTGGGCCCACGGAGTCACTTCCTTGCCAATGCCATCGCCTGGAATGACGGCGATGGTGTACTTCTTTGCAGAATCACTCATAGCACGCGACTCTAGTCAGTGATTCACCTATCGGACTAAAACAGCTCAGCAAATGGACAGCCCATTCCGGCAGTCGGCGGCCAGTCAGCTGCCGATGCCCATCACCGACAGGCACCAGGCGTTCTCGTACGAGACTTCCTCCCACTGCTTGTACCGTCCGGATGTGCCGCCATGCCCGGCCTCCACCTCGATTTTCGCCACGGCGTCCACACCGGCATGCTGCAGCCGGGCCAGCCATTTCATTGGCTCCACATACAGCACGCGGGTGTCGTTCATGGATGTGGTAATGAAAATTTTCGGAAAAACGGCAGTTCTTTCGTCATTTTCACTATCTGGCGCATTCTCGTATGGCGTGTACGACTTCATATACGCGTACACATCCGCGTCGTGCAGCGGATCGCCCCACTCGTCCCATTCGGTGACGGTCAGCGGCAGCGAAGGATCAAGGATCGAGGTCAGCGCGTCCACGAACGGCACATCCGCCTCCACGCCCGCATAGCATTCCGGAGCCATGTTGGCGACCGCCCCCATCAATAGGCCGCCCGCCGAGCCGCCGTTCGCCACCGTACGCAGCGGCGAGGCCAGTCCGGCGCGTTGCAGCGCGCGCGTGGCGTCGATGAAATCCTCAAACGAATGCTTCTTGTTGAGCAGGTGCCCCTGCTCGTACCAGGCGCGTCCCATTTCGCCGCCGCCGCGGATGTGCGGCACGGCGTACAGCACGCCGCGGTCGAGCATGCTGATGCGTGACACCGCGAATCCCGGATCGGAGCTGATCTCGTACGCGCCGTAGCCGGTGATGAACATGGCGGAATCGCAGGTCGGCACGTCACGCCGCCATACCAACGAGACGGGGATGCGTTCGCCGTCGCGCGCGGTGACCCACACCCGGCGTTCCATGTAGTCGCGCGGATCGAAACCACCCAGCACGGTGGCGCGTTTGAGCAGACGGTCCTCGCCGGTGTCCGGATCGTAGTCATGCAGCTCGCCGGGGCGCGTGTAGCTGGCGAACGAGTAGCGCATGCGCGGCGCGTCATACGAGGGGTTGCCACCCACGCCGATCGAATACAGGCGGCGCGTCTCCCCCGGCATGCGGTCGGCGGTGGCGCCGTCCGACGACGTCATCGCCCGACGCGAGACGCCATGCACGGCCGATCCCTTGCCTTGCGCGGCGGCGGCCGCGTCCAGTTTGCCCCAGATCTCGGCGCGTTCCTCGTTGATCTCGTCCACGGATTCGTCGACGTCCCAATCGTCCTCCAGCGCGTGCGGCACCAGTTCGGTGAACCGCCATGGCCGGCCGGCCAGGAAATCCTCGGCGGCGGCCCGTTTCGTCATCACCGCGATGCGCGGCAGGCTTTCCGCGCGGTATTGCAATGCGACGAAATGCCGATGGATCGAGATACCCTCGATGCCCAAGCCGTGCGCGCCCTGCAGAATGGCGGGATTGCAGGGATTTGAATACGGGGTGCCGATCGGCATGGAGGAGGCGCCCGGCTCCACGTCGTCGCCGTGCTCGCAGCCGTAGGGCGAGCCGACCGCCACGCGCACGCCTTCGCCCAGCCGGTATGGAGGCTCGTGCGTCCGCATATCGATCACATCGATCTCGAAATTCGGATTCAACGCGTTGTGGTACACCACGGCGAGCGGAATATCCTCGCCATGCTCCCCCGCGCCTTCGAAGCAGGCGAAGCTCACATCGTATTCCACGTCGGTTTCGCGCGGAATGAACGCCCGGAACGAGCCCTCTGGGGTGTCCACCGGCAGCATCAGCACCTCGGTGGTGGTTTTCGACCCGGTGCCAATCACGATGTTCCGTTCGTCGAAGGACAGTCCGATGCCCACCCAGAAGCGTTCATCCGCCTCGCGGTACACCTCCACGTCATCCGCGACGGTGGTGCCGACGCGGTGGCGCATCACCGCGTACGGACGCCACGCGTCGTCCAACAGCACATAGAACACCCATTGCGCGTCCGGCGTGAAGCAGGCTCCGCCAATGCCTTCGAACCGCTCCTCCAGCTCGTCGCCGGTCTCAAGATCGCGGATGCGGAAATCGTAGCGTTCGTCGCCAGTCGTGTCGGTGCCGTACAGCATCCAGCGGCCGTCCTTGGAGATGTCCATGCCGCCGATGCGGAAGAAATCGTGGCCTTCCGCTTCGACGTTCGTATCGAACACCACCTGTTCGCCGTCGAGCGGCACGCCGGCCTCCACCGTCGGCGGATCCCAATCGTCCGCGCCGCGGATCGGCACGCGGCATTGCGTGGCGTATTGCCGCCCCTGCATGGTGCGGGTGAAGTACCAGTAGCCGTCCATGCGCGTCGGCACGGACATGTCGGTTTCCTGCACATGCGATTTGAATTCCTCGAACAACGTCTTCCGCAGTGATTTGAGCGGTGCCATACGCTGTTCGCAATAGCGGTTCTGTGCCGCCACGTAGTCGCGTACATCCTGCGATTGCTTGTCCCGCAGCCATTCGTATTGATCGATGAAGGTGTCGCCATGGAAGACGCGCTCCTTCGGCACCCGTTTCGCGCGCGGAATCGCGCCGAACCCATCCTGCTCCGATGCGGACGGGTCGTTCATGCCCCGAAATTCACTCATGCACGCGATTATACCGGCCTGCGCCGCCTAACTTTCCGACGGCGATGTGCGCCGATGCTTCCGGCAGCCGCACCGTGCAGCCATGCATGCTGCCGGATTCCGGGCCGGTCAGTCGTTCCTGCCATCCGCGGCTTGGGTGGCGCGCAGGTACGGCAGCATGGTTTTCATGATGTTCGACCCGGTCGCTCCCGTAAACACCGGTACGTCGGTGACCGGCATCGGCTGCGTGTTCGCGCGCCCCGCAACGGAACCGATGTTGCCCGCCACCTCGCGCGGCGTCAGCTGGCGGATGCAGATCGCCAGCACGCGGCCCGGATAGCGGCGTGCGATTGTGGCGTATGTGGTCGGATCCTTCTGCCCGTCGTCGCCGATCAGAATGAACTTCATATCGGGAAAATCGGCCATGAGCTGTTCGGCGTATTCCAGCTTGTGCTGCACGCCGGACGGCACGAACGTCTTCGGCCTCGGGTCAAGGTCGCGCAGCAGCAGCGGCCCTTCCGGAAAACCGTGGTTCGTGATGAAATGGCGGATCGAGCTTTCCACGTTCCAAGGTGACGTGGACAGGTAGAAGAACGGCGCGTCCGGGAACATGTCCGCGATGCGGGTGAACAGCAGGTTCATGCTGGCCACCGGCACTTTTTTGCGCGGATTAAGCAGCAGCAGATTGTAGGCGGCCTTCATCAGACGCGGCGCCTGCGTGACCATGATGGTGTCGTCCACGTCGGAGATCACGCCCACTTTGGTGCCGCTGGGAATGGTGAAAAGATTGGCGTTGACCGGCTTGCGGCTACGCACTTTGTACGAGACGTTGTGGATGCCCGGTTCGAGCGAATGCTCGGCGACGAGGTCGAGGTAGCCGGCATCGTCGGATGCCGCGAATTCGCTGGAAATATCAGGATTGCTGTCGATCGCGTCGTACACTTCCGACGCACCCACCTGCACTGTTTCGATGGGCACGTCATCGATGGCGATCCGCACTTTGGTATGCGGGGACGGCACCATCAGCATGCCACGGATGCCGCGAATCAGGCGGCCGGCCTGCCGTTTGAACGGGCCGTATACGGTACGGCAGATCAGTCGGGAGTAGTGTTCGGTGCCGTAGCCGACGTAGGGTTCGACACGTGGATACCAGTCGAGCGACCGTACCAATGCGGTCGAGAATTTCAGCCAGACACTGAATGCTTTGGTGATCGTGCGGCGGAACAGCCTGGTCAGCGGCGGTTTGACTTCAAGACGCTCATGTCTGGAGGCCGCGTCGAAGGTGGTAACCACCTTGCGTGCCGGAATCGGCACGGTGGGCATGTCATCGCAAGAATCGTCCATCCGCTCCCCCATACGCTGCTGTTCGCGCTGCCGGTCGTGCTGCGGCGCACGCTGCGGCGGGAACTGCGGCAACGGCTGAATTTCACTCATATGCCCACTATAGAGGTCGCGTTCGAACAAACAGTAACGCCACCGAGAAAATCAGGGAACTTTCAGGGCCCCGCAAGGCACTTCCCATAAAAAGGCTGCGGCCGGCGGGTACGATGCGCGACCGTAAGCCCGGCCGAACGGCCTTGAGTGTGCCGCGCATCGCACCCGCCGGCCGCAGCCGTAATTAAAACTAGACGTCCGTGCTATTCAGTCAGCCACAATCTTGGCATACTCGTCAGCGCTAAGCAGGTCAGGCTCGTCATCCTCAAGCTCGATCTTGAAAATCCAGCCCTCGCCGTACGGATCGTCCGTCACAATGCTCGGATCGTCCGCAGCCTCGTTGTTGACGTAGCGGATGGTGCCAGCCACCGGCGAGACCAGCGCGGTGACCGCCTTGGAGGATTCGAATTCCGCCACTTCGTCGCCAGCTTCGACCTGCGTACCGACTTCAGGCAAATCGATGTACACGAGTTCGCCGAACTGTTCGGTGGCGTATTCGGTAACGCCCACCATGGCGGGTTCAACGGAGGAATCCACCCACACGTGCTCGTCGGAGTATTCGAGGTGCTCGGGCACGTCGAGGTTCACTTTGCTATCGTTTGCTTCGCTCATGCCGCCCATTGTACGGCGTATGCGAACGCCGCGCACCCGCGCCACGCGTAACGGGTCAGCGTACCGGTCCGGATGGCATGGCGCCGACTACCTGCACGATGGTGCCTTCCGGGCAGTTGTCGTAGATCCACTTGGAATCGGCTTCGTACATGTTCACGCAGCCGTGGGAGCCGTAGTGCGCCGGGTCGCCGTGGGCGATGCCGTAATTGTTCCAGCTTGCCGTGTGGAAGCCTTCGCCGCCGTAGAAGTAGCTTACCCACTTCACACCCTTGGACAGGTAGCGCGAGCCGTCGTCGTTCAGGCCGGTCATGTCCTGGATCTGATACTTGAGGTAGATGTAGAAGGTGCCCAGGTCGGTTTCGTGCTTGCCGGTGGTGCCCGTGCACACCGGGAAGGTCTTGACGGCCTCGTCGTTGTGGTACACGGTGGCGGTTTGCGCGGTGCGGTCCACCACGATGCGGTATTCGCTCTTCTTCTGCACGGTTTTGAAGTTCTGCACATCACCGTCCACCGGAATGGTGGCGCCTTGGCCGTTTTTGAGCGCTTCGCCGATCTTCGGTGCGAGCGCCTCCATGTTCTTGACCTTCACGCCGTTCACGCCTTTGACGATGGTGGCCAGCACTTTGCCGCTGTTGTCGACGGCGTCTTCCTGGTCGACCGCGTCCTGGTTGAGTTGGGCTGGGACCTGCTGCTGCACGTAGTTGGTGATGGCGTTGTCATCGTAGGACAGCGAAAGCGTGCCGTGTTCGAGGTCGGCGTCGGTTTTCAGCCATGAGGCCACGACTTCGGCTGGAATCTGGAAGGTCTTGCCTTGTCCGTTGTCCAGCACAATCGGCGCATTCAGTCGCACGTTTGCCTGGTCGGCCACGTTTTGGGCTTCAGGCAGTGCGACCGGCACGTCGATGGTTTCGTACGTGATCGTCACGCTGCCGCTGTGCCCCGGGTTCGCGATGGCTTTGGCGACCGTGTCGATCACGTTGTCCACCTTCGGGGACCTGCCGCCGCGGCCTTCCACTGCGACGAAGGCGCGCGCGTTGGCATCGTACGATGCGGTGGACGGTACCGCGCGGTCGGTGTCCTGCACGAATTTGTCGGTGACGAACGTCCTGAGGGCCAGCTTGTTGGACTTGGCGTTCAGCGGCACGTTCTTCTTGACGAACGGGTTGACTTCGTTGATGTATTCGAGTGCGCCGTTGGTCTGGTGCTTGGCGGCGAGCAGTTCCGTGACCGTCTTGTCGACGTTGTAGCTCACGCCGAGGTCGCTCAGGCTGCCGGAAGCGTTGTTGCCGTTGCCGTCCTTGATGTTCACGGTGGTGTTCTTCACGGCGGCCGTCACCGTGTTTTTCAGCTGGTCGGCGGTCTGTCCGGCCACACTGGTTCCGCCGAAGGTCACGCCCGGCGCGGCCTTGTCTTGGAAGTACCAGCGTGCGGTGAAGAAGCCGACGATCGCGGCGACCACCAGCACGGCGAGCACGATTCCGGTGATGATCAGCGGCAGTTTGCGTTTCTTGGCCACGACGGCTTCTCCTTCGACCGGCATGGTGAGCACGGGAATGGCGGGAGCGGGCGTGGATGAGGGCATGTCACCGGTAGGAATGGCACCAGTGGGAACAGCTCCGTTGGGGACAGTTCCGGCAGGCGTGGTTTCGGCGGCACCGGCCGTCGGGAATGACTGGAACGGCTGGGTCTGGTCCGATGCGAAATTCAACGGCGGCATGGTCTCGGTGGCGGCGTTGGACACGTCGTCCTGTTCGGACACATCGGCCACGTCGGCGAGATTGATCGTATCGCCGTTCTCACCAGACTGCGGCGGCACGGCATTCACCCCTTCAAACGAGATGCCGGCGAAGCTGTTGTCCGTATCGTTCTGCCCACTTCTATCAGACATGTATGTGGTTTCCTCATTCACTCTCTTAACGGTACATACCATGCAGCATGATACGCAGACGAGTGCCCAAACGAATACCTAAACAAGCTCCCCCGGCAACCGCCCCGAAGACAGGCTCAGCCGATACCACCTTTTAATGGCAGGTCTTGTCACGGCAGGTCGTGGCCGAGCCATTCCTCAATCATGTAGCGTGCGATCGTGGCTTTGCCCGGAGCCTCCATACGTCCCGAAACCAGTTCGCTCATGTATTCGTCGCGTGTGACCCAACGCGCCTGCAACGTTTCCTCGCCGTCCACGTGCACGTCGGTGGTGACCGCCACGCCTTTGAACGCCATCATGAGAGACGAGGGGAACGGCCACGGCTGGGAGCCGAGGTATTTGAGTTCGCCTATTTCGATGCCGACTTCCTCTTTGGCTTCGCGCCGGCATGCGTGCTCCAGGTTTTCGCCAGCCTCCACGAATCCGGCCGAAACCGAGTACAGGCCGTTGTTGCGCCATGCGCTGTTGTGCTGCAGCAGCAGACGGTCATCATGGTCGACGATCGCGGTGATCACCGCGGGTTCGATTCGGGGGAACAGCAAACGATTGCCATCCTCATCGTTCGTGCAGTGTTGAGCCCAGCCGCCGAGCGCCGGTTCGACGGGCGCGCCGCACGTCGGGCAGTGACGCTGCCGGGCGTGCCACACGCTGAGCGAGATGGCGGAGGTTGCCTGTCCGGCTTCGCGTGCGCTGGCGTGGGGCGCGAATCCGCGCAGGTCCACCCAGTCGAATCGGGTTGCCGCGCTTTCCAGCAGCGATTTCGCGTTTTCCTGCGATTCATGCGCCGGCACTTCGGCGAACGCGTCGTCCGCTCCCCCGCTGCGAGCCGTCGCAGCCGTAATCGTCGTATCGTTCGGCTGGACGTGCGTCACGTCCACGGCGACGACGTGCTCGCCCAATCGTCCGCCGTACGAGCCGAGGAATATGGCGAGCGCCGATGGGTGCGATTCGAGTTCCGCGGCAACGTACGCGCCCGGCAGTTGGGCGAGGCGCATTTTCACGTTGGCGTAGTCGGCGATGGCGCCTTGGCCGTGCGGCACGGCCACTTTGCCGTCTTTGACGAGGATGACTTTCGTTGCCGGTTCCGCCAGGACTTTGGCGAACAGGTCGGGTTCGCCGCGTCGTGCCACTTCGTAGTCGATGTCTCCTTGGGCGAGTGGCAGGAACGGCAGGGTCTGCGTCAATGCCAGTGGTGAGAACACGCTCATGGTTGTGTTGCCTCTTTCATGCGTGTTATATACGGAATATATTCGTTATACATACGTAGTACATATTTCGTATATACGTTTTATATATTTTCTCTATATCTTGTCGATACGCCGGATGGTCTGCCACAGATAATCGTCGCAGCCGGCTCAGCCGACTCGCTTCACCAGTTCCAGCAACGCGGCGGCCACCTGGTCGGGGTGTTCGTACGCGCTGAAGTGGCCACAGTCGTCGATCACCGTCATCGTCACGTCGGTTTTCGTCATCGCGTCGGCGACCGGCTTCATCACTGCCGGCGGGCTGGACGGATCCTTGTCGCCGCAGATTACTGCGACTGGCACGTTGATGTTCGGCAGCACGTCGTTCAGGTCGGGACGGCCAGCGGCCATGCGTTCGCGCCAGGCGATGCCGTCGGCGGGCTGCTCGTTGATCCACGTTTCGAACTGCCTGCAGTAGGCGTCCGACTGTTTCACGGTGGAATCGGCTTCCGATGGCACGGCGAATCCCATGACCGGCTCGTGTGTGCCGGTCGTTTCGCAGTCGGTGGCGATTGCGACGCGCTTCAATCGCATGTCGGCGGAGTCGGCGTCGGCTTTCGTGTCGCACAGGGCGAGCGCCGCCACCGCTTCCGGATGCAGGCGTTGGATGTCGAGAATCAGGTAGCCGCCCATCGACAGGCCCACCCAGATGGCTTTGCTGTAGCCGGCGGCGTGCAGCAGGTCCACGTACGCGTCCGCCATGCGGTCCAGTCCGTATGGGAACGCGCCGTCGGCGTCCTTGCCGCCGCTGTCTTCGTCGGACGGAATCGGTCCTTCGCCGGCGCCGGGCATATCCGGAGCCCAGATCGCAAATGGTTTCACGCCTTGTTTCACAGCTTGGTCGCGTAAAGCCGCCGCGCACTCGTCCCACATGCGGTGGTCCACCGGGAAGCCGTGCACGAGCACCACCGGCGTGGTTTCGGTATCGTTGCCGCCGTCCGTATATATGTTGTTGTTCAGTTCAATCGCCATATTTTTTCTAATCCTCCCCTATCTGCCTGTTCGCCTAGTTTGCTTGGCTTTTGCCCCGCTTGCGCGGCTTGTCCTACTTGCCGGTCCATGCGAGCGCCTGCCGCACGATGGTGCCGTAACCATTGGCCATCTGCCCGACGAAGGTGTCGAGCATGTCGCCGGACGGGTCGACCCATTCCACGTCGAGCGTCTCGTCCTGCGGCTTGCAATCGCCGGCGATCGGCACCACGTAGCACAGCGCGATCGCATGTTGGCGTGGATCGTAATAGTCGGACAGGCCGGGTGTCGGGAAGAATTCGGCCACGGTGAACGGCTGCAGGCTGATCGGCAGCTGCGGCAGGGCGATATCGCCCAAATCTTTTGCGACGTTGCGCGCCACCGCTTCACGCAACGATTCGTGATAGAGCACACGTCCGGCGATCAATGTGCGTTCGATGCCGCCGTCGTCGGTGACGCGCAGCAGCGAGCCGATTTGCGCCACCCTGCCGAGATCGTCGGTGCGCACCGGCACGACCACGACGTACGGAATCGGTATTTCGCGGCGCATGCGGTTGATTTCGTCCGATGGGAGCCATCCCGGAGGGTTGCCCATTCCGCGGATGAAATCCTCCGGCGTAATGTCGTCGAATTCCCCGCGATGGCGGTTGGCGTCGAAATCGCCCTCGTCGGGCACTTCATCATTCATCACTGGCATGGTTCCATTATCACGCACGGCATGTGAATGTCACGTGCTTCCGATTCTTCCCATAGCGCAATCGGGTGCGGCAGTGTGTTTGCGTGGCGTGCGGCTATATACTTTTCGCAAACGGGCTTTCGCAATATTGCGCAGCATTGCACGATATTGTTTTTTGAAATCGGCTTATAGCGTAAGCCGGGGAATGGGGAACGCATATGGCAACGCATGCAGTCACTTCGCAGGATTTCAACCAGGTCGTCGAATCCAATGATCTGGTGTTCGTGGATTTCTGGGCCACGTGGTGCGGTCCGTGCCGTGCATTCGGCCCAACGTTCGAGAAGGCAAGCGAGGCGAATCCGGACGTCTATTTCGCGAAGGTGGATATCGATCAGAATCCCGATCTGGCCGCCGCGGCCAAGGTTCAGGCAGTGCCGACGCTGATGGTCGTCAAGAAGCAGCAGATCATCTTCCAGCAGGCCGGCGCGTTGCGCGCTTCCGATTTGGATGATCTGATCAGCCAGGCCAAGGCGTTGGATATGGATGCGGCCGCTTCCGATGGGGACACCGCTTCCAGCGGAGACGCCAAAGTGAAAACGCCAAGTAGTCAGTCGGAACGATGATTCGGCCCGTCGCCTGCGCGTTGCATACGTTATCTTCAAGTTCCTTGGGGTGCGGTAGACTATATGCAGTTGCGCGCATTCCGGCGGAACCCTAGCGGTTGTGCGCCGTGCCCTAGGCACGGAATCCGCCGAGGAATTGTACCCGATGTAGGAGCAGAATGGCTAGCCATAAGAAACATGCCCAACCAACTACGTTTGCCTTGCCGGGCAAATCTCAGATGGTGAAGATTGTCGCAACGGTTGCGGCAGTGGGGCTGTTGGCCACTGGCGGCATCGTGTCGCATAATCTGTACGCCACCGCGGAGAAGTCTCCTGCCAAGCAGGTCACCGCGTATTCCGTCACCGACAGCATCGAAGCCTCCCGTGGCAACGCCCGTGAGGCGCTTTCCGGAGATACTTCGTACGTCACCGTGAAGATCAACGGCAAGACCCGCGTGGTTCCCGGCATGCATTTCACCGACGTGAAGTCCGTGCTTGACGCGGGCGACATCACCCTTGATACGGAAGACACCGTTTCCCCGTCTTTGGATACGAAGGTGAACGAGAACACCGTCATCAAGATCGAACGTGCCGGCGCTTCCGTTGAGGTGTCTGATACGGATATCGCATTCAACACGGTCAAGAAGGAGACCTCCAGCCTGCCGAAGGGCCAGGAGAAGGTCGAGACCGAAGGCGCGAACGGTGTTATGGAGACCACGAACCTCGTCACCAAGTCCGGCGGCAAGGTCATGTCTTCCAATATGATCAGCTCTTTCGTGAAGAAGGCTCCGACCGACAAGGTGATCCTCGTCGGCACCGGCTCCTCGTCCACGCCGTCCGCGGCCGCAGCGTCGATCGGCACCACCGTGCCGGCTGGCGAAATGCAGCAGTGGGCTCACGATTATCTGCTGTCCAGCGGCTATTCCGAGGCCGATTTCACCGCCACCGTGTACATCATTTCTCATGAGTCCGGTTGGAATGTCGCAGCCACGAACCCAAGCTCCGGCGCGTACGGCCTGCCGCAGGCGCTGCCCGGTTCGAAGATGGTGAGCGCCGGTGCCGATTGGGCCACCAACTACCAGACCCAGCTTAAGTGGTTCTGGGGCTACTGCGCACAGCGCTACGGCTCCATCCAGGGCGCCTACACCTACTGGCTCGCCCACCACTGCTACTGAGTTTTAGTTTTTCAGACAGGAGAGGCTCCGCACACATTGTGCGGAGCCTCTCCTGTCTTATATGCCTCTTTTATATTTCATATGGAAAGATGCAGGCCATTCATGGCGTTACGGTTGTGTTTATGCACGCAATTCATTCATCGCTTTTATCGCGGCCCTTTTGGCCATCTTACGCGTGAGCGAACGGCCAGACGCAACGGGCTCGAAAAAGCCGTCATGCTCTTTTTCCACCGTCCATCGCCAACCAAGCACGTTATTTTGAGCGACTCGAATACTGAACGAAGATCCTACACGCCCACTACCTGCCACATTCATTCCAAGCTCCCTTTTTCAGGATTTTTGGGCTGGATGCATACGTACTCATTATTAGCGTTTATGGACGATTCGCACAGCCTATCAAGATACTGCATATAGTACAGCACTCACATCAAGAGAACTGTACTATATGCGATTTTTCAAGCTGAGCGGAATATTGTTCACTTACTCGCCATCTTTGGCCGTATGATGCGAACCTTTGCGGGGACCGCGCTTGCCGGATACACCCTTTGAGGCATCGGCCACAGCAAAAATGACAACCTTCTCATCCGGGTAGGACTCGCCATCCATGGCGAAATAGGCGATCTGGTCGTCTGCGACCGGCGGGAAAGTGAAATACTTCTGCACCGCTACCAGCACATCGGTGGTACGCACGGTCACGGAAGAAGCCTTTCCTGCAGCGTCAGAGTCGACGCCATCGGCCTTGCTTCGCTTGGTCTTGCAGAACTTGATGGCGTTCTCGTCTTTGGCGTCGCATGCCTGGACTGCGATCTTCTTCTGCTTGTCATTCACCAGCAATTTCACGTATGCCGGGCATCCGAGCGCTTCGGTCACGCCTTTGGAAAAGCGAACGGATGATTCCATGACCGTCATGGTCATCTTATTGGTGGTGATCTTTTCTCCCACTGCTTCAAATCCGTCAAGAACAGACATGCCAACCCCTTGAAAATATAGGATATTAATTACATGCAATATAATACAACAATTCGCATAAATACACCCTTTTTTCACTAATAAAAGAGGGGGTATCTCCGCTTTCCAGCAGAAATACCCCCTGTATTTCCAAGAATATAGCAATAATTCATAGACTTCATTGAACAAGTTTTCATTGAGATGAATTCAAGGAAATCATGCACCAATAATGTCGAGAATTACCGCGCCATATTTCAATAGTTGTATTTCACATCATTGGTCATTTTGCCACACGGCGTCTGATCGAGCTTCATATCAGCCGTGGCCTTGTCAGACACGGTCACGTCGAACTCGTACGTCACGCTCTTGCCAGGTGCGATGTACGCCATACTGGAGTTCAATGGCTTGCCGTCCATGGTGGCATTGCTACGGTCACGCACATCACCGGTCACGGCGATTGATCCAATCGAACCACCTGCAGGCGCGTAAATCAGCACACGCTGCGCGGATGTGCCACTCGGCGCCACGGGCACGCCACCAACGCCCTTCTGCTCACCACCGAGAATGTAACTCGTGCAGGTAGCCATTTCCGTGGAAGTCATACGGTTGGTCAGCGTGTACTTCACGTGGTAGGTCTTGTCACCTGTCTTGGTCACTTCGCTGGTACGGTCGATATACCAACCCATCTTCGAAGGATTCTGCTCGCTGATGTAAATGCCCGTTTCCGGATTGGTCTCGCTCTCAGGCGCATTCTTGGCGAGTCCAGCACCTTGGAAGTACTTCGCTTCGTCTTCGTGGAACGTGTAGGCGTAGAAGTGGCGGTTCTCGGCCAAATCACCGATGCTTTGCGCCACCTTCATCATCTTGTCCACAGTCATGTTGCCAAAAGCGCCGTCCATCACCGTTTTGGCAATGTACTCGAAGTATTCGTCCTGCTGTGCCACAGGAACGTCTTTGTAGATGGTGTTGAGCATGTATTCGGCGGTGTTCTCGCCGGTAAGCACAGTGCCGTTGGACAAGGTGACAGGTCCGTTGATTTCCACCATTTTCTGGATGAACACCGGATCCACGGAAATCAAACCGTCGATATTGCAGGCATATTGCGAACGCTGCCATGAAGCGTTGAGCATTTCCGCGTTGCGGGAAACATCCGGTACCGCGAAGGTGTCTCGCACGTCGAAGGAGAAACCCAACGGCCTGTTGAATACCGCATGTTCCTCAGCGGTGCCGTTGTTGCCATTGACGAACTCACCATTCGGATGGAAGTCCCCCACCGCGATTTTGCCATGATCCGCAGTCATGGTGCCGAGAGAGCCAACCAAGCCGCCGCCGGAACGTGTTTCGGATGTGGTCTGTGCCGCCAGCAAGTATGTGCGGGCACCGTTCTGGCCGAGGAAGGAAGGCAGCATGTGAGTGGCGTTGCTGACCTGTCCGACCAAATCGGCGATATTGTCAAGCTGGTCCTTGCCCTGCTGATAGGCTTTCTTCACCATGCCGATTTTCGGCTCGGCAAGACTGTTATACTGCTTGTTCTGCTGCTGCACCTGCTGGTTGAGCTTGTCGAAGTTACCTTGCGCATCGGCGATTGGCTGCAGATTAAGTTGCCCTTCCGCACCGGAAAGATTGGCATCGGCAAGCTGTTGCACCGCAGTGGTCAACGATGGCAGTGTCTGCTGTGCAAGGTTGTCCACGACTTCCGTCATGCCTTGCACAGTGGCGATGTCACTGCCGACGAACGGCATTTTCGCAGCCACGTTCCATAGTGAACCGTGCGCAATCTGCTTGGCCTGCGCCGTCTGCTGCTGAGCCTGCGCGATGGACGCCTGCGACGCGGCGGCATCCTTGAGCTTTGCAGGGTCATTGATTGCGGATAGTGAGGATATGGCTTGCGATTCGTGCGCCTTGACGCTTTTTGCCTGCTTATACAGTTGCATACCAAACACTGCAGCAATGGCAAGTAGCACGATCAGCACCGCAAGTACAATAAGCGTCACATTCCGTGCCGTATGTTTTTCCCGTATTGCTTGAGCATGTTGCCCCATGCTTTGCTCCTCAAATCATTAAGCACTCAATCTGACTATTCCAGCGCATTATTGTGCCACATGGCACCCCTTTTTTTCGGCCGCCAAATGAAATTTCCCTCTGTTCCATCACAAGAACAGAGGGAAAATCACAGAAAACCCACTTATTGGCTCAGTACGATCCACGGCCAGTGAAGATTACCATCACGGTTTTGGCAAGAATCGCAAGATCTCCAGCGATGGACCAATTCTCAATGTAGGAGACGTCCAAATATTCGCTTTGCTCCTGTGAAAGATCGGACCGGCCGGACACCTGCCACGGACCGGTGATGCCCGGCTTGACCAGCAGTCGGGCGGAATATAGGGAACCATAGCGGGCCACTTCTTCCGGCAATGCCGGGCGCGGACCGACCAGAGACATATCGCCCTTGAGCACGTTGTAGAACTGCGGGAACTCATCCAAAGAAGTCTTACGGATGAAGTGACCTACCTTGGTGATACGCGGATCATCTTTCATTTTGAAGATGAACCGGTCTTCCTGCCCAGTTTCCTCAGCGAGTTTCTTCTTCAGCTCCTCAGCATTGGTGACCATGGAACGGAATTTATACATTTTGAACGGCTTGCCGTGCAGTCCGATACGGGTCTGAGAGAAGAACACCGGACCGCCATCATCAAGCTTGATGGCGATGGCGACGCCGAGAAGAATCGGAGAGGAAATAATCAGCGCGCACAGTGAGCCGATGATGTCCAGCAAACGCTTGATTACGTTCGCAGCTCCCGTGTACTGCGGCAGGGAAGCCAACAGAACTGGCTGTTCCGTGGTGTTTCGCAGATACAAACGGTGACCGCTCACATCCGCCAGGGAGACCGCCAAGGCAAGTTCCATACCCAGCGACTCCACCGCAAGAGAAAGACCATGCAACATTTCGGAATCACGCGAAAGCACGTCAGCCACATAGACTTCCTGTACACCGAGGCTTTCGCAAATACGTGGGAATGCCGAGTTGAAAGGAATCACCTTAAGTTTGCTGGAGCCTTCGATATTGGCATCCGGTGTGTATGAGGTAACCACATAAGCGTCTTTTGAAGCTGGATCCGCTTCAATTGGGCATACAGCAACTGGTTCGTACCCCCAATTCATGCAGTTGCGCATGGTCTGCAAGGCTTTGTTGATGCCATCGGAAGATCCGATGACCACCGTTCTGTACTTGCAAGAGCCTTTGCTGCGGTGACGATGCAACGCTTGACGCATCTGCCAACGTGCGATGATATCCAAGAAGAAGGCGATGACTGGCGCGATAATCAACGCAGTACGGGGCAATGCAAGTTTGAAAATAAATGCAAGGCTGCAGTATGAGATGATGGTCAGCAACGACGCATTGATGATTTTGGCATACAGCTCATAGCCGTCCGCCATAACATGGCGGTGGTATGTGCCCGCGAATGCCAAGCACAGCAACCAAATCAGGCTGAACAGAATGAGGAAAAGCCAAAACGGCATCACATCGCCGATGGCATCGAAAGCAGCACCGTTGATTACAAGGCTGACGGTCAACGAAAGCAGCATCACTGCCAAATCGATGGCGATCAGGCTGGCGACGAAGGCGAAACGCCACCGGGGAGTCGATTCAGCCTTGCCGCGCCTATGTCCTTCCTTTTCCGCAGGAAACGGGGTATTGGAAAAAGTCATCGGCTCGAACTGCTTTTGCAGACGCTGATTCTGCATGGACGCGTATGCCTGTCGATGCGCATTGGACGAGACGATATGAATCTCTTGAGTCCTCATACCTTGCTCGCCGTTTGGTGCGCCGGATTCACCGGTATTCACGCCTTGCATGTATCTCCCTCCCCTTCAGCTGCATACGGCAAACAATTTACCACAGCCCCCCCCCCCAGAAATTAAGAGGGACCTATGGGGGTACCATTCGCTATATCCAAATCCTTCTCCGGTATGGCTTATTCGCCAGCAGTACCTGTATCTGAATCGCCGTTGCCGTTGCCGGTCGAACCACCATTACCGTCATTCGAATCGCCGTTACCGCCGCCGTTTGAATCGCCGTTGCCGTTGCCGGTCGAATCGCCATTACCACCGGTTGAGCCACCATTGTTATTGCCACCGGTCGAACCACCACCGTTCACACCGTTTCCAGAGCCCGGACCAAATTGCCACGTATATGTGTAGCGCCGATTCGTAGTGCCGTTATTGGTATTCGAATTGGTATTCGACTGGGCATTAGCAGCAGTTTGCTCCGCCACAGACTTGTTCACGCCGTCAGAAGTCGAGGAAATCACCTTCGAAGCGTTCTGCATGGCCGCAACATCGGTGCTTTTGCCATCGAGGAGTTTCTGGGCAGCGTCAATCGCCTTGGCAAGCGCGTCACGTGTCGACTCGTCCGCAACTTGGCCTGCAGAACCGTCAAGCAACGTCTTTGCGTCAGCAATGGTCTTCTGCAACGCGGCAGTCGTCTTATTCACTTCCAAAGCTCGCTTGCTGGCGGCCACAGCTGTGGCTGCTGCGGTAACGGCCTTGGACTGTTCTTTGATATTGCTGATCTGCTTGCTCATGCTACGGGCGTGCGCACGCAGTGTGGTTTCGGACAGCAGCACCGAGCATCCGCCGACCGTCTTGAGGTTTTGCGCCTTGGTCACGGCCTGAGTGAGCTGGTCGATTGTGGCGGCATCCGCCACCTGGTTTGCCGCAGTGCCCTGCAAACTGGTTGCCTGTTCGATAGCGTTTTGCAGTTTTTCGTTGGCTTTGGAGTATTTGGATTTCGCCTTCTCACATACCACCACTGCCGCACGCTGTTCTTTCGAATTGATACGATTGCGTACCACGATGACACCGGCAATAGCAACCGCCACTGCCGCAATCGCAGCGACAATGGCAATAATCTTTCGCTTGTCCGCAGACGGCTCTTTCGGTGCGACCGGAATGGTTTTCAGCGGATCATGTTCCGGATCTTCCGCGGCAAGTTCCTCTAGGTCGGTTATGCCATCCGAAGTGTCAAAGGCCTGAGTCGCTTCGGCGTCCTGTTCATCTGTCGAAGAGACGAGGGGTGGCAAAGTGGCGGTTTCCTCGGCATCGGCTGGTGCAACCGCATCATCGAAATCGACGGTATCGAGCGGCATACTGGGAATATCCGCGATTGTTGGCGCAGCCGAAACCGGCTGTTCCGTTTGCGCAGGCACGGAGGAAGCGATGGTGCGGGGCTCAGCAAGCGAAGCCTCATCCGCACCATCGGCTTCTTCCGAATCGGTAGGCTGCAATTTGGGGAAGGTCAGCGGAGGAATATCCCAGCTGGTGTCCACCACATCCCGAGATATGTTGGACAAAATACCGTTCATAGACTGGGAATCATCGTTCTCAGTTGCCATACACCCCTCATTCCATGGAGAAGGGAACCATCAGTGCCGCTTCTTCCCCTTCGCGCGATGGCTGCTGCGCGGCGCACCATCCTCATAGTAATAGTAATAATTGGAATGCGTATTGGTCTTCTTCGGATCTGCACGATTGAAGATGAAGCCAAGTACCGGCACCTGCGCGGTGGCGAGCGTGTCGGCCGCCTCCTGCAGGGACTTCTTCTCGCACACGTTGCGGCTGACCACCAGCAGAAGGCCCTTGGCCCAACGGCCGAATACCGCGCCATCGTTGGACACCGTCAACGGGGCGGTATCAATAATCACGTAATCGTATTGGGTGAGCGCCTGCTCCACCATGAGCTTCATGGTTTCGGAACCCAGCAGCACGCCAGCGTTCGCCGGCCTCTTGCCGCCAGGCAGAATGTGCAGGTTCGGCTTCCAGTAGCTCTGTACCACGTCCTTCGGGCCCATCTGTCCGGACAGCACGTGCGCCAGACCGGCGGCACCTTCAATGCCCAAGTGGTGAGCAACGGACGGGTGGCGGAGATCAGCGTCGATAAGCAGTACTTTCGCACCATCTTCAGCAAGGGCCACCGCAGTGTTGATAGCCATGGTGGTCTTGCCTTCGGACGGCTGCGCAGACGTGATGACAAGCAGCTGGCCCACGCCTTCGGTGCGGTCGGTCTGCAGGAAGTCGATATTCGTATGGATACGGCGGAATTCCTCGGCAATAGCACCGTTGGGCTGGCTCACCAACACCGGGCGCTTATCATCAAGCGAAGCGTCCATCGGAACGGAGCCAAGGGAGGATGCTCGGACGATGCCGCGCACGTCGGAAGTCTCTTCAACCTTGGTGTTGAGGAGGTCTTTGATGAGTGCGGCGAACACGCCGACGATGATGCCGAGCACCACACCGACAGCCAAATACAGGGCAGTCTTCGGCGAAGACTTAGACGTCGGGACCTGTGCCTTCTGCACGATGGAAAGCTTCACCGGGGACTTATCTCCGGAGTACAGGTCGCTTTCAATGACGTTCTTCAGCGATTCGGCAACGGAATTGGCGATGTCCGCGGCCTGCTTCGGATCTCCATCCACCACGGCAATGTTCACGAATGCGGTGTTGGTCGGATTGGTGACGGTGACCTGGCCGGCAAGATCCGTCACGGTTTCATCCAAGCCAAGATCATCGATGACCGGCTTGAGCACCTTCGAAGTGGTGGCAAGCGTCGGATATGAGGTGATTTGGTTGGAAATGTAGCTGCCGCCAGCGGACTGCTGGTTAATGTCGACACCATTTTGAGAAGCATTGTAAGTAGCCATGGTCTGAGCCGTAGCCGTATACTTCGCCGGAGCGAGGAAGGTATAGGCGCTCACGCCTGCCACCACCACCACGAATGCAATAATCGCGGTGACCAGATGCTTACGAATGATTTTGAGCAGATCCATCAGAGTGATGCCGTCATCCGCTTCCTCAACTACCCCTTGCGGTGCGGTAGGCTGCTGCACATTAGCGTTCTCTACAGAAGTCACTGAACTTCCCCATCTCACGTTGGCAATATCCTTTCCAAGGATAATCTTCCCCCTCGAACTATTCCTCATCCCTTCATACATTGAACACATTTTTTGGGAACTCAAACAGATAAGCTATGAAATAAGGAACATTCCCTGTCGATATCGTGCGCGTACGAGACTTTTTGGCAATTTCCTCAAATCATTGGTAGTGACCGGTACAGGCTTTCATCATCATTCCGCCACGCCCTGAAAGTGACGGAATGTATGTGCCCAGCTCCCCATTTCGCTTATATGTGGCAGATTTCAAGAGATGGAAACTCCCATTTCGCTTATACGCGGCAGATTCCGAGAGATGGAAACTCCCATTTCGCCTATATATGGCAGGTCATAACGAGCAAAAGCCACTTTGGGGGTACATTTTCCACAGTTAAAGGGTATATCTCTGCCGATTACCTGCCACAGATAAGCGAAATGACATTTTCACGCCGCCCAAATCCGCCACTCATAAGGCAGATGACCCTCTTCACCGCCAGTCGAAGCGCCGCCCATTGGAACGTCTCCAGTCAAAATACTCCTCGTCGAAGTGCCGCTCATCGACGCAATCCATAAGAAGCACCGTCAGTCAAAGTGCCATCAGGGTGCTGCCCCAATGAGGCAGCACCCCTAATACACCATCAGTCTCGAGGAATCAGCTCTTTTGGTTGGGGACGAGCATGATCTCGCCGTCGGCTATACCCTTGAGGTGTTGGCCGTACGGGCTCTTGCCGTAACGCTCCGCGGACTCCATGAGCTGGTCGCGCGTGATCCAACCGTTCTCGAACGCGATCTCCCTCCACGATCGCGATCGGCAGGCCCTGCAACAATAAACGCAAGGCAAGCAGCGCACTACCTCGAATCTATAATGTTTCTTCTTCACCCTTATTAATCAATGTTTTATACTCTTCAATCAGCGTATCCACAATTTTCGGAATGTCCGTCCACGGCGCATAATCCCCGCTAGAGGGTCTGTTGTCTCGTATCCGGCGATGTTGCTCGCCCATATGCTTCTGCGCATTTTTAGCCGCCGTGGCATACTTCCCAGCTATCGCTTCCTGGCGAATGTGCTTGGGATTATTTCGATTCCGGCTCATGTCAATCAGCCCAAGTCGTTTAGCGAGCTTCTCGCATTCCGAAGTCTGAGTGTATGACAGGGGGCATGGCTGCTTGTGGTCAATCAGCCATACGTCAAAACACGGATTGGAGATGATTACTTCGACACCGCTTTGACGTCCTTTGTCTACAGCAGCACGCAGTTTATCACCGTTTTTGCCGAAATCGTCCACATCCGTCACCGCCCACACCACCGCAAACGGATCATATGACTCTTTCTTCGCGTCCTTCTTGTCTTCGCGCAACAGCTTTGCCGCACCCTCTACAAGAGTTTTGGGATCGACTCCGTCTGCTTCCACACGAACTGGATCATCCACTTCGCCGCTTTTAATCCGAAGGTTCTTTACATAGTCTCCGAACAGATGCCGTCTGACATATTGGAAGTATTCCACTTCTGTAACAATGCCTCCACTGTAGATGAGGAACCGTTTGTTTCTCGGCTTTAATTTCCCCCCGGTGCCCAGCATTTGGCTTGTGTACCACTATTCCTCCCTTCAGACGTTATTCATTCATCCCGTTGCCAACGCGCAACTATCTATTGCACTATGCCTACATATCAGCGTTGGGATTCTTTTCCGGCGTTTTTGGCATTGTCGAAATGCTCTTTCACGGTCGCATACAGATTCGGCTGTGCAAGACCGCCATATACGCCATGACGGTAGTTCTTCCCAAAATTCTCCTTGGAGTTCGGGCTCCAATCCATCAGCCAATTCAGCGTGGATTCACCGGTATTGGGGTCTTTCTTTACGATCCATATCTGATCTCGGTCCAATACCCGGTCGTCGGTACCCGACGCACTGATCAACGTCTCGTTATGTGTAGTGAAGATCAGCTGCGAGTTGTTAGGATTCGTTGCCGGATCCCTATACAGTTTGATGATTTCAGAAAACAGGCTCGTACTGATGCTGACATCCGGCTTATCAAGTAATGTGATCGAAGGTCGCTCCAGCGAATCAAGCACCCAGTCGAACAGCAACATCACGTTTTTGGTACCTTGCGATTCCCACTGTTCCGAAAGCTGACGGATCACGCCCCTCCCCTGATGGCTGAACAGTACGCGAGGCATAAAATACTCGGAGGAAGGTGATGAGCTAGAGGAATCGCGCAGTGGCTCATCGCCTGCTGGGGCCGAACTGCCCGATATTCCGCTTTCCGCCAGTTTTCGCAGTTCTTCCAGCAATTCTTCCGGAACGTCTTTTTCTTCGAAATCGACATCGGTTATACCGAGATCGGCCACTCTGATCAGTTTCGACAGCAACAATGCCCGTCTTGGATTCTTGCGGATTCGATGCACGAAAACTCCGAAGGAATTATCAAAATCTACGGCGGGATAGCACTGGATGCCATTTGCGATAGTGTCATATGCAGGCATCACACTTGTAATGTTCAGTGCTGCCGCGGCCGAAAGGAGAAGCGCGTTCTCCCGAACAAGGTGGGCAATCTTTCCTATGTTGTGGAATTGAGCGCCGATCTTGGTCTTCTTTCCGTCTTCACGTTCGAATATCACGGTACGCCGATTAGTTTCGGAACGGAACATCCACAGCACTTCCTCCCGCACCTTGTGGGCATCGATACTGAACCAGTATTGGTAGCGGTTTTCGTCTTTGGCGATGAATTCGATATAGAACGTCGATGGCTGTTTTGCGCTTTCATTATCCAGCAAAAAAGGCTGTGTATTGATGCTTTCGCGAGGTGCGAAACTGTTACGCACAAAGTTAGAGAAAAAATTCATGCATTTGAGCAGATTCGACTTGCCGGCAGCATTATCACCATAAATGACAGCAACCGGGGAAATCCGGTTCCATGCCCCTTGCTCATCTTGTGCACTATGTTGACCTTTGCGGAGCATGGTAAATTCCTGCTCGCTCTTAAAACTCAGACAATTTTCAACAGTGAAATTGAGCAGCATTCATTCCGCCCCTTGGTTTTCTGATTTTTCTCTACTGCAACGATATGATACATGAAACTCAGCAGATCTCAATCTTCAAGGCTCTTTTTGAACTTTATTATCAAAATTTAGCCTGAAGATACATAAACACACAGCTACATCACTACGTATGCCACGCCAGAATAATCCAGTCAAACGGCCGAATCCAGTCTCGAACACGTGCCGGTCAATCTATACAGCACCTCAGGCATGGTTCCATTCCCTAGTTTTCAATCGCAGCTCTTAATTTCGCACGACTTCCGCAAAACTAAACCTACAATCCGATTCATTCCATACACCTTTTAAAATGCGCGCTGCGTCAAAACTCCACCGTCCAGCACAATTATCAAAGAGTCACCCAAAGGAAGCACACGCCCAATACACATAACTGCAGAAAATAGCGACTCACTGGTTGGATGTTACGAACCATTCCGTCACACCCAACCAGTGAGCAGATTTCACTTACGATTTGGCCTCGCCTGTGCCAATGCTGAAGCAGCCACAGATCTATTACGTTTACTCGAACGTCCATCACCATCAACCAACGACGCGGATAGAGGCGCATGGCGTAGGTAGGAATACGCGAGCGCTCTATTTCTGCGCTTTTCACCACTAACAAGACCTGTTATGGAATGCGCTTCCACAGTACGAATAATTTCAATTAGAGTACAGTTTCCGTACTCTTTACAAAGGGAAAAACGCACAACAAGAGATTAATCGAACATGTTTGATAACGTCCGGATTCTTGATTCGTTCCGCCCAGAATAAATATGGCATTGAAGACTATTGGGAGTTCACTCTCGAGACCAACTGATGACATCAAAGGCAGCAACGGGCTAGTCTGAAAACACGGCGTCCACCAATAACGGCAGTTTCAGAATTCTGTTAGATTAAGTAGTTCATGGACCAACGCTTACTCATAACCAGCTGTGCCGCATTATTGAATCACAATCTTCGTGTTTAAATAGCTAAAATACATGTTTAAGACACGTTGCCGCAAATTCTTATAGCCATAGACGGGATGGCAATTTCGATTTATCCTGCCACAGCTACGAAATTGGGAAAATTGCGCACTTTAATTCAAAATTCCATCTTCCCCGAACAATATAATGTCATTACTATTTGGTCGCGCCGTTTTATCCAGCTGATTGATATATACATATTGTGGCATGTATAAAGAGGATCCACTAATAATGCACTCGCCCTGCCCAAGCATGCTTAGCATAGACAAACTACTTTCACCCATAAAACTTACCGTTCGACGAATACGATCTATATCATTAGGATTTACTAATCTGTGAATAAAATAGTTATGAATCTGAGAAGTAATAGTCGAAGAGATATCGCTTGGTCTTTGACTTGCGAGACAAAGAAAAACACCGAATTTACGTCCCTCTTTTATTATCTTTTCAAATACCCTTAACGTATTATCATGAAGCAAATCAGACCGAGTCGAATCATAACTTAAAAGATTGTGTGCTTCATCTATCACAATTGTGGTCATTTTTTGAGGAGATTTATTTCCTTTTGAAGCAATAGCATCTCTCAGGATAAGTTCAGAAAGAAGCGAAGGCAGCATTTGGCGAATTGCTGTACCAGTATCGCCAAGCTGGATAACCGCTACATTTCTATTTTGAAAGATGGTTCCTAATCCTTTTTCTGGTGTATCTACAAAAACATTATCTAAATCAGAGATAACCGATCTGGCACGAGCGAGAAGTGGCTGAACATATTCGAAATTAGTTCCACTTTCCGCCGCTTGAGCTACTTCAAAAGCTAGCCATAAGTAAAATTTATGAAATTTGTCGATTTCTCTTTTTAGAGAAATTTCTTTAATATCAGACTCAGTATTAATATATTTATCCTTTTCAAAGTGATTATCTGAAGGATAATAAAAAGCTTGAGAAGTTGAATTAAAACACAAATCTTCAATTCCCATAATATAGTTCGAACAGTATTCACGAAGCGTGAATACTGTCAACGAACGTTTATTCACAATGGCTCGCTTAAGTTCATTTACATAATCATTCCCGTCACACCTACACCATTTAAAATACGCCCGCCTAATGATAGGCATCTGCGTCTTCTGACTCGCTCTAAGCATAGTTCCCCAATTATCTGCATTAAGGGAATCCAGATTAAGAGGAATCCGCACATCGTTAGTCTCAGACCCTAGGCAATAAATTTCCTTTTTATCAGCATTAACAATAGCATCACTACCATATTCATTATTGAGATCGAAGATAAGAATATGAGCTTTGTCATTGTTCGCTGGAAGAAAACCAACAAACGATCTAATAATACTTGCCAGTGTATTTGATTTACCACTGCCGGTATTACCAAAAATACCAATATGACTTGCCATTAATTTATTTGCATCCAAAAGCACCGATTGGCTCTCGTCAAATAGACTATGCCCTATCAACAATGGTTTCGCACTCGGAATTGAATACAGATGCTCAAGAGAGTCATCCTCCAGCGTTTCTATCGCAGCGCCAACAAGAGGCAAACATCGAAGTCCCCCCTGGAATACTCCATCAGAAATATAGCCGCGAACTTCTAGATCTACAATAAATGGTCCAGTTGGAGCAACAGAATCCGACCTGCCAAGATTGCTCCGCTTATCATATTCAGCCTCATGTTCACCAACAATTTGGCAGATGACTGTATCCAATCCAACGCTAGTCTTAACAAATGAATTAATACGCGGCGACGAAACAACATTACCACGCTCAACTAAATATGGTTGCATCCGCGTATAGAAAGTGGCTGCAACTCTTACGCCATCAATTTTGGTCACTCTTCCGATAATCATGCATGCATCGCCTTTTCGAAAAGATCAGCCAAAGTTTTTGTTGTATCTTGCAATGTTTTATCTTTAGAAGAAGCCGGAGGAACAACAATCACCTTCTTCTTCATCTCTCCAGGAATTTCATCGGTGACTTTGTATTGAAGCCAATACACAGTAAGTCCATTTGCGATGGCATCCTCAACAATCCCATTCACATGATCATCGGCTCCTGAATATCCGATTACAAATAGAACGGAATTCTTCCTTAGAAGTTCACCCTTCATTGCAAACAATGTTTCATAAAAGTGTGAAAGAATATTTCCTAATTTATCTTGGCTAGGAAAAACTATATTATCGGCATGCAAAATTCTGTCAGAAGTCACAGAACCATGCAATTTGTAGACACAAAACGTAGGGATAAAAGCATGTTTTACAGTATCGTAGCCAACAACATTGAAAGGAAGCTTACCTTTTGATTTATCTTGCGTCAGAGCATAACTAAGCTCCTCCCCCTTATCAAGCAAATCTTCAACAATCCGATCATAGTTGAGAGTGAATATATTCACTCGCTTACTTTCTGGATGCCTATTTTCAGCCTTATCAACAATACGAGAAGCATTATGGAGTAAATCACCAAGGTTTACAAGAGAAACATGATTTAATTCATAATTCTTATATCCATTATATTCATCTACAAATACTTCTAGAATATCCTTTCTTTTTTCCTCGTCTGAGCATCCTCTTAGTGCATTCTCTATTCCTACGTCCTTGCAAAGGTCTAATTCCTCTATCTTTTTAAGAGTCTTGTTGAAACCTCCAAAAGAGGGAAAAGCTCCACCATTAACACCAGCACCAAACAAAAAGTTGAGATTACAAGACCCTAGTATTTTACGAAGTTGAAGCAAAAGTTCGGAGTACTGATTCGAGCTATTTTCTTCCGATTCAGCACTATCATCATTCTGAGATGCTTTATTCTCCCCCATCTTATGCTCTCCTTGATAATATTCAGTTGTAATTCAATCCCATGTTCTCCCTAAACAGTCTATACCTTCCGAATTTTTGCAATGCCATGTATCTATATTCACCTCATAGGGGTCTAATTAACTGTCAACTTCTTTTTGAATCATTATCCGCACATATACCATTGCACCGGCAACACTCCCTGTCGGTGCATAACATGGACACCTTCATCACCGGATCGCGCAGTCCGCGTTCACCGTGTGCCTCATCACCGACTACGCCGCCTCCGAGAAACCACTCTGGGTCCGACTGTTCAACCTGAAGGACCTCTACCAACAGCCGTGGGCAATCCTGCGGATACTCGGCATCCTGCTGGCGATCTACGCGGTCTGCACCCTGCTCGACTTCATCCGCCAAGCACTGTTCACAGTCACCATCGACCGCCGATGCGGACACTGGTTCGACCTACTATGGGACAAAGCATCCAACTGGAAGCGCAACCATCCATACCCACTGCCAGCCGATGCATCCAACGCTCAAACACCGATGAGTAACCATTGATAACCAAAATCCGTGTGACCAACACAAAGTTGGCCACACGGATTTTGGTTATGAGGACTGTCACAGGAACATTGAAAAACAAATGGCCGGACGCCCGTCACGAGGACAGGACTCCGGGAACAAGCCCTCGGAAACGAACCCCTGTCAGTTCTTCTGGTTGGGGACGAGCATGATCTCACCGTCAGCAATGCCCTTGAGATGCTGGCCGTAGGGGCTCTTGCCGTAACGCTCCGCGGACTCCATCAACTCGTCGCGCGTGATCCAACCGTTCTCATACGCGATCTCCTCCACGATCGCGATCGGCAGACCCTGCGCACGCTGCACAGTGCGCACGAACTCCCCCGCCTCGAACAGGGAATCCATCGTGCCCGTGTCCAACCACGCGTAGCCACGCCCCAACGTGCGCACGTTCAGCATGCCCGCGTCCAGGTACATGCGGTTCAAATCCGTGATCTCCAACTCACCACGCGCACTCGGCTCCACCCGCTTCGCGTACTCGACCACGTGCTCGTCGTAGAAATACAGGCCGGTCACCGCGTAATGCGACTTCGGATGGGCCGGCTTCTCCTCGATCGACACGGCCTTCCTATCCTCGTCGAACTCGACCACGCCATACCGTTCCGGATCGTCGACATAATAGCCGAACACGCTCGCGCCCCCGCCGGACTCGGCCTTCGCGACCGCGCCACGCAGAGTCGCGCCCAGACCATTGCCGTAGAAGATGTTGTCTCCCAGCACCAGCGCGCACGGCTCGCCCGCGATGAACTCCTCACCCAACAGGAACGCCTGCGCCAGACCATCCGGAGACGGCTGCACCTTGTACGAGAACCGCACCCCGTAATGCGAACCATCACCCAGAAGACGCTGGAAATTCGGCAGATCCTTCGGCGTGCTGATGATCAGGATGTCACGGATCCCGGCCATCATCAGCACGCTCAGCGGATAGTAGATCATCGGATATTCTTCACGAATTTATGCTCCTCACCAATCACCCAGCTCATCCAAATCCTCCAACGGGATCGGCCAATCGATATGCAACTCCGGATCGGCGAGGTTCACGAACGTGTGCGCCTTCTTCTGCTCCAAGTCCGGTGCGCGTTCACGAGATACGTGTACACAGCACCGTCCTCCAACCCCTAGAAGCTATTGCCCATACCACGCGGCATGCATGGATGATAAGGGACACGAACCCCAGACATCCACGCGCGACGCCAAGCGGTCACTGGCCCCGCTGCTTATACCGTTCCTCGGTAGCGGCCTTCGCCGGCTCCCACCACGCACGGTTCTCGGTATACCATTCGATCGTCTGCGCGAGGCCCGATTCGAAGTCCGTGTGCCTCGGGGTCCAACCCAATTCGGTGCGCAGCTTGGTCGAATCAATCGCGTAACGGCGGTCATGGCCCGGACGGTCCTTCACCCAATCGAACGCATCCTCCGCCTGCCCCATCATCCTCAAAATCATGCGCAACACGGTGATGTTGTTCCTCTCACCATCCGCGCCGATCAGATACGTCTCGCCGACACGACCCTTCGTCAGAATCGTCCACACGCCGCTGGAATGGTCCTCGGTATGGATCCAGTCACGCACGTTCAACCCCTTGCCGTACAGCTTCGGACGCTGACCATCCAGGATGTTCGTGATCTGACGCGGGATGAACTTCTCCACATGCTGATACGGGCCATAATTGTTCGAGCAGTTCGAGATCGTCGCGCGGATCCCGTACGTGCGCGTCCACGCGCGCACCAGCATATCGCTCGCGGCCTTCGTCGACGAATACGGCGAGCTCGGATGATACGGCGTACGCTCCGTGAACCGTGCCGGATCATCCAGGGCGAGGTCCCCGTACACCTCGTCCGTGCTCACATGATGGTAACGGACCCCATACTTCCTGACCGCCTCGAGCAGACGGAACGTGCCCTCCACATTCGTCCTCAAAAACGGTTCCGGATCCGCGATGGAATTGTCGTTGTGCGACTCGGCCGCGTAATGCACGATCGCGTCATGCCCCGGCACGATTTGTCCAGCAGGTCCGCGTCGCAGATATCACCGACCACGAGCTCCACACGGTCCTCGGGAAGGCCCGCGATGTTCTCCGGATTGCCCGCGTACGTGAGCTTGTCCAACACGGTCACATGCACGTCCGGATGGTTTTCCACCACGTAATGCACGAAATTCGACCCGATGAAACCACAGCCACCGGTCACGATGATGTTCTTGGGAGTAAACGTCTCTTCATCCATACCCCCGATTTTACGACACCACATCTATTCCCATTACGCATGAAGTTATACGCAAACTTTCCTGAGGGAGAAAACATTTTATGTACATATTTCATACAAACTTTACCCAATAACCCCGAACTCACGTTTGCATACACTGAAAATTTTTGCAAACTCCTTTTCAGCGCTCCCTCACACCACAACTTGCAATCGTTACGCATTCCGCATCCACAAATTGCCATTCAATCGGGGGCTACCCCTGCAAAAACAACGGCAAGTTTTTGCAAAAATCATTGTTATTGCAGCAACGATTTTCATTGACATTCTGCCATTTTCCACTCTTTAGCACTCCGCAAAAGGTATAGAATATACAGCATACGTTCGCAATAGAGCAAACGTTATCAGAGAAGATAAACCCCCGTCATAAGGGGCCGTCAGTAAGGAACAAAGGAGTCATGAAACATCGGAAACCCGCACCGGCCTGGCATAGGCTGGGGCTGAAGATTAGCAAGAAAGTGGTGGTCGGCATCACCGCTGCGGCGACCGCCTTCGGCGGACTGGCAATCGCCAGTACAGCGGCACAGGCCAGCACCGATCGTGACAGCTACGCCGACACCGTTGAAAACGCCACATTCGAACAGGCTCGCAAGCGTTATGGACTGGCGCAGCAAATGAGCGAGGGCGCCACCCTGCACGCATGGGAGTGGAGCTTCAAAACCATTGAGGAAAACATTCCCGCCATTGCCGAAGCGGGCTACACCTCCGTGCAGACCGAGCCGATTTCCGCTATTCATAACGGTGGTAAGGGCAAGATCTTCACCGAGAACTGGTACTACGTGTATCAGCCGACCGACACCACCATCGGCAACTGGGTGATGGGCACCGAAGATGATCTGAAGAGCCTGTGCGACACCGCGCATAAGTACGGCGTGCGCATCATCATCGATGTGGTGGCCAACCACATGACCGCCACATGGAACGCCATCGCCGACCGTTGGAAGAAGAGCGAGTATTATCATCACGACTGCAACGACGGCAACGTGCAGGACTGGAACAACCGCTATCAGGTGACCCACTGCAAGCTGCTTGGCCTGTATGACATCAACACCGAGAACACCGAAACCGCCAATATGATGCACGATTACCTGGTGCAGGCGGTGAACGACGGCGTGGACGGCATCCGCTTCGATGCGGCCAAGCATATCGAGCTGCCTGGAGAATACAACAACTCCCAGTACTGGGATATCGTGCTTAACAATGGCGCTCAGTTCCAGTACGGCGAAGTGCTGCAGGATAGCATTTCCCGCGATGCGGATTATGCGGCCTTGTTCTCCAAGTACAGCCGCTATGGCGGTGGCGTAACCGCCTCGTCCTACGGCCTCAAACTGCGTAATGCATTGAAGAGCTACAGCCTTGATGCCGGCTCTCTGAGCAACTGGAGCAATCCGGCAAGTGCTGGCAATCTCACCTCCTGGGTTGAATCGCATGATAACTACTCCAATGACCCGAATGCTGACGACGCCTCCACCAAGATGAGCGAATGGCAGATGACCATGGGCTGGGGCGTGATCGGTTCCCGTTCCCAGACCATGCCGCTGTACTTCGACCGCCCAGTCGGCTCCGGCGGAGACCAGCCGCAGTTCGCGGAGAAGAGTCAGCTCGGCGATGCCGGTGCGGATTCTTGGAAGGATGCGCAGGTCGTGGCGGTGAACCACTTCCGTAATACCATGAACAACAACAAGGCTTCGGAGTATCTGCGCAACTGCGGCGCGAATTCCTGCCTCATGGTGGAACGCTACATCAAGGACGGCAACTTCAAGAACGACGGCGTGACCATTACCAACATGGGTGATACGCAAGAGTTGTCCGGCACTGCCACCAACCTTGACGACGGCACCTACAAGGATCAGGTCTCCGGCGGTACCATCACCGTTTCCGGTGGCAAGATCACTTCCGGCTCTGCTCCTGGCGGCAAGATCAGTGTGTTCTTCACCGACAATTCCGGTTCGGTTTCCGCAACCCCGGGCGATAGCTCGTTCAAGACGGACACCACTACCGTTACCTTGAATGCGAACAATGTCACCGATGCCACCTATACCACTTCGGAGGGCAAGTCCGGCTCGTATCAGGATGGCGACACCATCACCATCGGCGCTTCCACGGCGATCGGTGACACCATCACCGTGAAGCTGCAGGGCAAGGATGCGGATGGCCAAACGGTCTCCGCAACATACAAGTACACGAAGAAGGATCCGGCCGCCACAAGCACGGCTTATGCGAAGAAGCCGAGTGCGTGGAGCAACCTGTACGCCTATGTGTATGTAGACGATTCGAGCGCCACCACTTTGAAGGAAAATGCGAAGTGGCCGGGCGAGCCGATGACACAGGTCGCTTCGGGAGACACTTGTGGCAAGAATGGTGAGTACAAGTATGAGATTCCCGACGATCTCGAGGGAAGCAATACTCGCATCATCTTCAACGATGGCAATGCCACGAATACCCAGAAGTACCCTGCCGACACCACCGAAGGCGTAGATGCCGCTGGCCTCAAGATCGACGGCAATTACGCTTGGGACGGCAACACTTCATCCGGCACCTGGGAGGCTCGCAATTGTGTGGTCGCCCCGACCAAGTCCGTTAAGATTGATCAGTCGGATTACAGCGTGGACCTGTCCAATGGTG
>ERZ1026880.18-NODE-18-length-102639-cov-6.015548_pt1 | contig 102639 bp, 92 predicted proteins | sample MGYA00380170_ERZ1026880 | MGnify/ENA primary metagenome ERZ1026880 (study PRJEB33269, sample SAMEA4719806) | human gut metagenome | biome: human-associated habitat; feature: organic feature; material: feces | place: Cameroon | collected 2013-10 ...
TATCCCTATGATGAATCCTATCTGCCCGATACCGCTAAGGCTTTCGAAGACTGATTTCTTATTGGAACCTCAAACTGCCTCTTGGCACGACCACAGCATTGCAATATGCTGTGGCGTGCAGGCAGGATCTGTGTTATAAAATTTTATAGGAGGAACAAGAAATGAACGACTTCAAATTTATGATTCCCCAGACCATCGAATTCGGCGTTGGTGCTCTGAAGAAGCTGCCCGAAATCATGAAGGAAAACGATCTGGATCACGTCTTTCTGATCTCTGACCACGGCTTGGAAGCGCTGGGTGTGGTCAAGAAGATCCAGGACATCGTGGAAGAAGCTGGCCTGCAGTGCACCACTTATCTGGACATCCAGGCTAACCCCACCTCCGCTATCGTTGCTGATGCTACCGATAAGTACAGAGAATGCGGCGCTTCCAGCATCATCGCTCTGGGCGGCGGCGGCCCCATGGACGTTGCTAAGGCAGTGGGCGTAGTCGCTACCTATGGCGGCAAGATCTTCGACTACGAAGGCAACTTCAAGGTGCCCGGCCCCATCGTTCCCATCTTCGCAATCCCCACCACCGCTGGCACCGGCTCCGAAGTGACCGCTTCCGCTGTTATCACCGACGAGAAGCCCCACTTTAAGTCCACCATCTTCAGCTATTACAACCTGCCCAAGTTCGCTATCCTGGATCCCGAACTGATCATGACCGCTCCCGCTCACATCGCAGCAGCTTGCGGCGTTGACGCACTGATCCATGCGATGGAAGCCTATCTGTCCAACAACGCCAATCCCTTCTCTGACTGCTTCGCAGAAAAGGCAATGGAACTGATCGGCACCAACCTCCGCCGCTTCGTCGCCAACAGACACGACGAGAAGGCAGCCTGTGCCATGATGGTCGGCAGCAACTTTGCTGGCATCGCATTCGCATGGGCAAGACTGGGCAACATCCATGCTCTGAGCCACCCCGTCAGCGGCTTCTTCGGCGTTGCACACGGTGTTGCAAACTCCGTCCTGATGCCCGCCGTCATGGAATACAACGCACTGGCAGACATCGGCCGTTATGAAAAGATCTACAACTATGTCAGCGTTGACAAGGAACCCGTCAAGGACTTCAAGCCTCAGATGCTGGTCGATCTGGTCACTGAGCTGAACAAGGAACTGGGCATTCCTGAAAACCTGAGAGCAGTTGGCGTGACTGAAGATAAGATCCACGCTATGGCAGTTGACGCCATGAAGAGCGGCAACATCCCTGCTAACCCCAGAGAAACCACCCTGGATGACGTCATTGCTCTGTATCATAAGGCTTACTAAGGGAATCCTTCTCATTTAGAACATTCTCTTTCTCAAGGGCACCCCAAATGGTTTCATTTGGGGTGCCTTTTCCACTGGTGAGAGGGAAGGGGAGAGATGGCGGAATTCCAATGGGGGTTTATGCAAAATGTTCTGAAAAAGACACACTAGGGAAATATAGGGAGATGTTAAATGACCCTCCTTCCACAGGGATGCCCGACCTGCGGCGATATGATCACAGTAAGGCGCCTGATCCAGCCGTGGCAAAATGGGAAAACAGGTGTCCGGCGGACAGCAGGTGCAGGGAGCAAAGGCGGGTCATTGGAACGAAAGGATGTTGACTATGCCTCAGGCGGGAGAGAACCACCAAAAAGTTTCGACGAATACCAAGAGTGTCAGCAAGACCCTTGCGATACTCTCCAGCTTCAATGAGCGGACGCCCACCCAACGTACCTCTGACATTGCCGCAAAGCTGCATATGAATATCAGCACCGTATCCCGCCACCTGAACACCATGCTGGATTGGGGGTTCTTGATGCGGGATGAGGAGACCGGACGCTATTCTCTAGGATATGAGGTGGTGGCCTTGGCGGGCGCAGCACTGCAAAATAACCCTCTGTATCGTCATGCCTATCCGGAATTGCAGCAGATGTCCTATCAATATGAGGTACACTGCCATATGAGCGTACCTCGGGGGACGGATATTGTCCATCTGATCAGCATCAGCTGTGAAAACACCATGGAACTGCTCATCCCCATGGGTCATTCCCATCCCATGTATTGCTCTGCTATGGGGCGAGCGATCCTAGCCTACCTGCCAGAGGGGAAGGCGCAGAAGATTCTAAAAAACAGTGATCTGTGCAAGCTCACGCCAGAGACGAAAACCGACTTGTGGGAGATCAAGGAGGAACTGGCGCGAACCAGACAGCGGGGATATTGTGTGCTGTTTGAGGAGTTGTCCGCAAATAAAAGCTCATTGGCGGCTCCGATATTTGATCGCAGCCGAGAACCGATTGCTGCCATCAGCATTTCTACCAGCGCCCACGGCCTGAGCAAGCCGCAACGGGAGCAAGAACTTGCCAGGGCAGTGGTCACAGTGGCGGGAAGAATCTCTGGCAAACTGGGATACTATCCAAAGTGAAATGCATTCAGGCTCCGTGGCTGCGGAGGGGATTGTATGTGGAAGTCATGTCCATGATATATGGACATGACGGACGCTGCAATCCCCTCCTTTTTATGGGTTTTGGGTCGGAACAGGAGGGGACAAGAGGGGAAAGGAGAGGGAGGAGAAATATGGAGTGAGCAAAGCGGTGTGTTGCGGGAAGGAAGGAAAAAATATTGCGCAGGAAAGAGAATCTTTTTGCATGGAGCGGGTGCTTCATGTACAATGGGAATTGGCTGCAAAAGTTCTAAAAAAGCGAAAGAGTAGAGAAAGAAAGAATGGTTGCCGCAAGGCAAGAAGAAAAAGGACGAAATGGAAGAAAAGAGGAGGCTTATTCGCTTCCAATCAAAGGGAACCCAAGAGGGGGAGTTTCGTATATGGAAACTAACGATGCAAAAAAGAAAAGCACAATGCATCCTCTGCACATTGTATCTGAAAATCACAAGCGTTTCTTGCATCATATAAAAGAGAATTTGCGTGATATGGAAAAGAAAATCAAGTCGTGAGAATATGTTTCAAACAGGGCAAAAAGGCAAAATGCCCATTGCAAGAACCAGCTGCATCGTTATATTATAACAATGATGATGAATGAAGGCGTTATTTTTTGGCGGTTTTCACAACCGGAAGATGAGACAAAAAAGGATAGAACCTTTCAAAAAGTATGCGCCCTGTTCCATGTGACAAGAGGACGAGGGGAACTGCGCTGTGATAGAAAGGGGAGAAAACCGAAGGGAAGCTCCTCGATGAAGATGGCGCAAATCCAAATCAGAAAAAGAGAGGAGAATTAGCCATGAGTAATAGAAAACGCTTCATCTGTTTGATTTTAGGCCCTGTGATCTTTGCGCTGTCAGCGCTGCTGCTGCGAGACCTGTTTACCACGTCTGGCGCACAGGCCATCGGCATTTCCCTGTGGATGATCTTCTGGTGGATCACCGGCCCTGTCGATATTACCATCACCGCATTGATCCCAGCCATCGCCAACGCCTTCCTCAACATGGTGCCCATGACCGATGTCATCTCCCAGTACTCCTGCGAGAGCATCATCCTGGTCTTCGGCTCCGGCCTCATCACCCTCCCCTGGGTCTCCATTGGTCTGGACCGGCGTATCGCCCTAAAGGTGCTCTCCCTGGTGGGGCCGTCCATGAAGTCCCAGATTACCGTCTGGTTCCTGGCCAGCACCCTCATGAGCACCATCCTCCCCGACCTGGCCGTCTGCGCCATGCTCTGCCCCATCGCCGTCTCCATGCTGAAAGCGGCGGGCTATGATGAGATCCACGGCTGTAAGCCGGCTGTGCCCATCCTCCTCTCCATCGGCTGGGGCTGCAGCTTGGGGGGCATCGGCACCCCGCTGGGCGGCGCCATGAACCTGACCGCCATCTCCATCCTGGAGGAGTCCACCGGCCACGAGTTCATGTATGTGGACTGGATCACCCACGTCGGTCCCCTCTTCATCGTTGTTACCGCAGCGACTCTGGCGTATATGATCTTTGGTATGCCTTCGGGTACCAAGGTCCTGGATGGCACCAAGGAATACTTCAAAGAGAGCTATAACGAACTGGGCCCCACCAAGCTCATCGAAAAGGTGTGCGGCGTCCTCTTCCTCCTGGCCATGGTCTTGGCCTTCACCCGTCCCCTCTACGCCGAGCTGCTGCCCGGTATGGTCCCCGCTTACTCCTTCCTGACCATCGGCTTTGCCTGCTTCTTCCTCAGTGTGAAGGATAAGGGCGCAGTCATGACCTGGGAAGCGGCTCAGAAGGGCACCATGTGGGGCATGATGATCCTCTTCGCCAGTGGCCTGGCCATCGGCAAGCTCCTCAACGGCTCCGGCGCCACGGACTGCCTGGCGGATATGGTCACCAGCGTCAATCTGGACGGCGGCCTGACCACCATCATCGGCCTGGTCGTCTTTACCCGCCTCATCACCGAGGTCACCAACGGCACTACGGCAGCTGCCATCGTCTGCCCCCTGGTCATCAGCGTCACCACCAAGATGGGCCTGAATCCGCTGCCCTACTGGTTCCTGACCTGTATGTCCTTCAACGCCGAGTGGCTCCTGCCCATCAGTGTCCGTGCCGTGCCTGTCAGCTATGGCTTGGATCCCGATGAAATGCTCAAGCGCGGTATTCCCATTACCCTGATCCATACCGTCATCGTCATTATCTTCGGCTATATCGCCATTACCTTCTTCCCCAACTTCGGTGACCTGCCTTACCTCTTCTCCTGATGTTCCGCAGGGAAAAGAGCGTAAAAAAGACAACATAGCGATTCCTGCGTAAGATGATGCTGCCACACAACAAAACACACAAAAGAAGGCCATATTGTCTTAAATGTCATTTTACACAGATTGCATCCGTTTGTCTACTGCAAACGGCACAAAGAAGGGAAAGTTTTTGAATCAAGCCTAACAGATTGTAATCCACTCCCTCCGCTGTCCCTCAGAAAAAGCAAAACCATGCCTGTCTTTCCACCCGCCTGTCCGTTCTGGCCAACGGATGGGCGGAGGGGAAAGGCGCTCCCTTCTTTGTCCCTCCATCTGGGAGGACGGCAGCTCGGACCGTCCTTCCAGGTGGAGCTGACCCCTGTCTGTTGGATGTTCACGACCTCCGCCCAGCAGACACGACCTGAATCCCCACGAAAGGTACACACACTCCCTTTCGTGGGGATATTTTTTGCGGAATCTACGACTTCCACTTGTAGCCAACGCCCCACACGGTCTCAATATGGTCCCGTCCAGTGATGGTTTTCAGCTTGGCGCGAATCTTGCGGATGTGCTCCTTCACCGTGCTGCTGCTCCCCTCGGCGTCATACCCCCACACCGCCTCATAGAGCCGCTCCCGGTCGAACACTTGGTTGGCGTGGGAGAGAAGGAACGCCATCAAGTCAAATTCACGCTTGGAGAAGGACAGTTCTACGCCATTGTAAGAAACCGTCCGCGCCGACAGGTCCATCCGCAGTCCATCACAGGTCACAACCTCCGATGTCTGCTGTTCCGGGGACGTTTGGGGCAGGCAGGCGGCGATGCGGGCGGTCAGCTCCCAGAGGCGAAAGGGTTTGATGATACAGTCCTCCTCGGTGATCTGGACCTCGTTGTACTGCCCTTGGTCAGGGGCATGATCGGTGAGGAAGAGGATGGGACAGAACATGTGGCTACGGATCTGTTTGCACAGTTCCAGCCCACCGGTGCCCGGCGTGTTAATGTCCAGCAAGATCAGGTCGGGTTTGTGGCATAGCTGCTCCAGGGCCTGGGCGCCGGTGTTGGCTGTATAGGTCAGATATCCGTTCTGCTTGAAATGCTCCGACAGCAGGTCGGTGAGCATCGGTTCGTCATCAATGATCAAAATGGTGTACGCCATAGAAATACCTCCTATTCTGTAAGTATCTCTAGAAAAGGTCAAAATTCCGTCAAGGGCGGATGTCGGATTTATTATGGACGGATACACCAATAGAATCAACCAAAAGCCTGTGAAATTTTCATGTAGTGCTGTTTACAAGGAGAAAAGGGGTGGAGTATAATGAAAAAATCGTATGGAATCGGCAGAAATTCGCCTTATTTGGAGGTGTTTCTCATGGCTATGCCGCCAGAACAGAAACTTTTTTACAATATTGCGATGGTAGGCGGGTATTATGGCGGTTATGCCTCCGTGCGCAGCTTGGTGTTAGGTTCCGCCCAGACGGGGAATCTGATTGGTGCGGTGGAGATGCTGTTGAAAGCGAATTGGAGTGGATTCTTCATTCGGGTCGGCGCATCCGTGCTCTACGCCATTGGTGTGTGGATGACCATGGTCATCCGCAACCACCGTCCCCAGGATTTGAAGGTCTGTTCTGTGTTGTTGAGCTTCTTGGGGTGTTGTGCCTTTTGGTTTATGCCCACTGAGATGGACTTGGTTTTAGCCCTCTACCCGATCTTTTTGTGTATGTCCTTTCAGTGGAACTCTTTCCCCGGAGCCTGCGGCTACGTCAGCTCCTCGGTCTTTTCCACCAACAACTTCCGACAAGTGGTGCTGGGGCTGACCGATTCGCGCTACCACCCAGAGGGGGACGGAAAGCGTAAGGCGAGGTTCTTCGCCGGTACTTTGGCCTTTTATCACACTGGGGTCGCCATCGGTGTCCTGGGCATCCGATTCTTCGGTCTGCGCTCTACCTGGCTCTGTATGTTCCTCCTCCTGCCAGCGCTGTATCAGGCTCTGCAGGAGCGCAAGGCGGTCCTGGAGGCTGCCGCAATGAAGGAACAGGCGGCGCAAGCAGCTTCGGAAGCCTTGGAAGCGGCAGAAAATGCACCAGATCAGGCGGTTGCTGCTGCTGATATGGCGATTGCAACAGCGGAAGAAGCGGTGGCAGAGGCGGCAGAGGCGGCGCTGACAGAGGATACAGACGCCGTCTCGGAAGCGGAAGTAGAGGCGGCGGACAACCAAGAACAGGCATGATACGCCCATAGCGCAAAACAAATGCCCTGATGACTTATGTCATCAGGGCATTTTTCAGATTGTATTACTTTGCGTACTCCACCGCAGTGGCTTCCCGCACCAGATGAACCTTGATCTGGCCGGGATATTCCAGCTCCTTCTCGATCTTCCGGGCAATGTCGTGCGCCATGATGATCATCTCATCCTCGCTGACTTCTTCCGGCTTGATCATGATGCGGATCTCACGGCCGGCCTGGATGGCGTAGGCGTTGTCTACACCCTTGAAGGAGGATGCGATTTCCTCCAGCTTTTCCAGACGCTTGATATAGTTCTCCACGTTCTCACGGCGTGCGCCGGGACGAGCGGCGGAGATGGCATCGGCTGCTTGAACCAGACAGGCTACGATGGTCTGAGGCTCAATGTCGCCATGGTGGGCGGCGATGGCGTGAACCACCAACTCGTTCTCCTTGTAGCGGCGAGCCAGATCTACGCCGATCTGCACATGGCTGCCTTCGATCTCGTGGTCAACAGCCTTGCCCAAGTCATGGAGCAGACCGGCACGCTTGGCAGTGGCCACATCGGCGCCCAATTCGGAGGCCAGCAGGCCGGCGATATGGGCGACTTCGATGGAATGGTTCAGCACGTTCTGACCGTAACTGGTGCGGTAATGCATCCGGCCAAGTAGCTTGACTTCCTCTGGGTGCAGGCTGTGGATGTTGGTCTCCAGTACAGCCCGTTCCCCTTCTGCCTTGATGACCTGTTCCACCTCGCGCTTGGCCTTCTCCACCATCTCCTCGATGCGGGCAGGGTGGATGCGGCCGTCGGTGATGAGCCGTTCCAGTGCGATGCGGGTGATTTCCCGACGGATGGGGTCATAGCAGGAGACGGTGATGGCCTCCGGCGTGTCGTCGATGATCAGCTCTGCTCCGGTGAGGGTTTCCAGAGTGCGGATATTGCGGCCTTCCCGACCGATGATCCGGCCCTTCATCTCGTCATTGGGCAGCGGAACCACTGATACGGCCACCTCAGCCACCTGGTCAGCGGCACAGCGCTGAATGGCCATAGCGACCAGTTCACGGGCGTAGGTGGTTGCTTCGTCCTTAAAGCGATCCTTGATCTCCTTGATCTTCATGGCTTCCTCATGGGTCACTTCCGCCTCTACCTGGTTGATCAGATAGGTTTTGGCGTCCTCTGTGGACAGTCCGGAGATCTGTTCCAGTGTTTCCAACTGGGTTGCCTTGATCTGTTCCACTTCCTCCCGAGTACGGTCGGCAGCGGCGATGCGGTTTTGCAGCTTTTCCTCCTTTTTCTCCATGGCATCGGTCTTGCGATCCAGGTTTTCCTCCTTGGATTGCAGACGGCGTTCCTGCTTGGAGAGTTCCGCACGGCGTTCCTTTACTTCTTGTTCGTAAAGGCTGCGCTCTTTATGAATTTCTTCCCTGGCTTCCACCAATGCTTCGCGCTTCTTGCTCTCAGCGGACTTGAGCGCATCGTTGACGATGCGGGTTGCCTCTTGCTCGGCGGAGCCGATCTCTTTTTCTGCTGCGTTTTTGCGGTAGCGATAGCCCAGGAACAGACCCAAGGCCAGAGCCACCAGGAAAGAAAGGACACCTACTAAAATATAGGGCATCATAGCGGTTTGATACACCTCCTGTTTAATCAAAATGTGGGGATGACAGCAGGGCTGTCAATAACATGAAAAGACGCTGTACGCAGAGGAACTCCCGCACAGCGGTACTCATTGAAAAACCAAACCCTCACGATGCCGATTCCAGAGGAATCGGCACCGCTCGATTCTTCAAAACAATCCATAGTTTATTTTAATGCCAAACAAGGAGACTGTCAAGAACATTCCGGGGCCGGAGGATGTGGAATTCTGGTGAAAAGGGAGAAATCAGGGTCATATTTTTTACTGACCACGCATAAACATACGGGAACAAGCAAGGAGGGGGATGGCTCATGAAACGAAAGAAATCAATCGGTAAAAGAAATGTCCGGCGATGGGTGGCGCTGTCCGCAGCAGCGGCTACTGTGTGGACAGTCAGCCAGACGGCAGACTGGGAGGCAGTTGCCCACAGCGGGACACAGCTCATCCAAAGTGCGGCGTGGGCAGAACAGCTGGTGCGGCAGGAGCTGATCCGGCCGTTGGAGGAGGAGTGCGGCGTAATGCTCACTGGCTGGGAAGAACTGGTGGTGGCGCAGTCACCTGTCTTGCTGATCCAGCGGGCAGCGCTTCCAAAGAACCCTTTGGATTCCGCCTCCACCCAGGAAAAACAGGAGCAGACAAAAAAGAACGTGACGGAGCAGAGTCAGGGACAGACAGCGGCAAAGAAGCCGAAGAAAACGGCCAAAGCCCAAAAAAAGGAGAAAAAGTCCGGAAAAGCCACCAAGAAGCTGGATACCTCCAAGCTAAAGGTGGCTGACATCAACTTGGACAACCACACCAAAGGGATTCAAGTGAACATGAAGGACTATTTTAACAAGAAAGTGAATTTGACCTTACAGCCAGCCAAAAAAGGCCCGCAGATCTTGATCGTCCATACCCACACCACCGAGGCATATACCAAGGGGAAGAAGGACAAGTACGAAGAAACCGATCCGGCGCGGACGCTGAACAACAACTATAATATGGTACGGGTGGGGGAGGAGATGAAACAGGTCTTTGAGGACATGGGCTTGTCAGTGGTGCATGACACCGGAAAGCACGACTATCCCAGCTATAACGGCTCCTATGCCCATGCGCTGAACAGCATTGAACGCTATCTGAAGAAGTACCCCACCATCCAGGTGGTGCTGGATGTCCACCGAGATGCGATCATTGACAGCAAAGGGGTCAGCTATGCCAAGCGCACCAAGGTCAGTGGGGAGAGCGTGGCACAGGTGATGCTGGTCGTGGGCACCAATGATATGGGGCTGAGTCATCCCAAGTGGAAGGATCACCTGGCGCTGGCGGTGCAGATGCAGAAGAAGATGCTGGCCATCGACAAGAGTTTTCCCCGTCCCATCGACCTGCGCAGCCCGCGCTTCAACGGCCACGCCACCCCTGGCTCCATGCTGGTGGAGGTGGGCACCAGCGGGAACACCTTGCAGGAGGCGTTGGCTGGGGCGAGGTGCTTTGCCAGAGCGGCGGGGGAGCTGTATACAGCCTGTGTGAAGAAGTGAAAAAACGAAGCATGGTACAAAGCCATGCTTCGTTTTTTGTGTCATGTTAGGCTGCTTCCGGCTGCTTGCGCAGGAAGTGGATGACAAGTCCAATGACCAACCCCAAGGCGGCCGGACAGACCCAGCCCAAGCCCAGAGAGGCCAGGGGTAGCACGTTGCCCACGGCTTCCAAGGGAGCGTCCAGGTGACACAGGGTGCGCAGGTACTCCGGCAGGGTGCGCAGCAGGTCATACAGGGCGGCCACAAAGGTCAGGACGATAGTGCTGATGTAGACCGCACGGTCGTGGCGGAAGAACTTGCCAAACAGAGCCAGCAGGATGAGCACGATGGCCAGGGGGTAGAGGAACATGAGGACGGGGATGGAGTAGTCGATGATGGCGCTCAGCCCCAGGTTGGCGAACAGGAAGGAGATGGCGCTGAAGATGATCGCCCAGATGCGATAGGCAGGGCCGTTGGGAAAGAGGGCGGAGAAGGTCTCGGCACAGCTGGTGATGAGGCCGACCGCCGTTTTCAGGCAGGCCAAGGTCACCGTAGCAGCCAGCACCAACAGACCGGCGCTGCCTAGGTAATGGCGGGCGATCTGTGCCAGTGCCACGCCGCCGTTGGCAGCCGGTTCAAACAGACCGCGGCTCTGGACGCCTACGACAGTCACCGCCAGATAGATCAGACCCATGAACAGGCAGCTGAAGATACCGGAGCGGACGGTGCTGCCGGCCACGGCGCTGGGGTCTTCCACGCCCAGATCCTTGATGACCTGCACTACGATGATGCCGAAGGCCAGACTGGCCAGGGCGTCCATGGTATTGTAGCCTTCCAGGAAGCCGGTGAAGAAGGGCTGGGAGGCGTACCCGTCCAACGGTTCCACTTGAGCGATGGCAGCGCCGGGATGGAGCAGAGCCACGATGACCAGGATGCCTAGGAAGACTAAGAAGGCGGGGTTGAGGACTTTGCCGATCCAAGTGAGGATCTTCCCTGGACGAAGGGAGAAAAAGAGGGCAACGGCAAAGAACAGGATAGAGAACAGGAGCAGATAGAGCCAGGTCCAGTCGTTCTGGGGCAGGATCTGTTCCAGACCTACGGTGAAGGAGGTGGTGGCGCAGCGGGGGATGGCGAAAAAGGGGCCGATGGTCAGGTACAACAGGCAGGTGAAGAACATCCCGTAGGGGCGTCCTGCCTTGCTGGACAGGTCGAACAGGCCGGTGGAACGACTGATGCCCAGGGCGGCTACGCCCAGCAGGGGCATCCCAACGCCGGTGATGAACAGCCCCACAAAGGCCAGCCATACATTGCTGCCTGCGTGCTGTCCCAAGGCTACGGGGAAGATCAGGTTGCCTGCGCCGAAGAACATACCGAAGAGCATACTTGCCACGGAGACATATTCCCGGAAGGAAAGCTTTGTTTTCATATGATTTGATTCTCCTCTTTTGCGTGTTATCCCGGCGGATACCGGAACGTGAACTGCCTATAGTATAGCATATATATCAACAAACCGTCAAATTATCTTAAAAAAGGAAAACAGATTGTAATGCACGACCAGATGGGCGGAACTTGGCTATTGAGAAAAAAACCTCCTTGTGCTACAATCAATAAATGTATCGGTATTGATCAAAAAACGGAAAAGCTGAACCGTTGCAACATAAGGAGAGCAAGAAGCTATGAAATTAGGTATTGTGGGTCTGCCCAATGTGGGCAAGAGCACCCTGTTTAACGCCATTACCAATGCAGGCGCAGAGTGCGCCAACTATCCCTTCTGCACCATCGAGCCGAACGTAGGCACGGTGGCTGTGCCAGACGCCCGCCTGGACTGGCTGAGCGATCTGTACCATCCCAAAAAGACCACCCCCGCTGTGATCGAATTCGTGGACATCGCCGGTCTGGTCAAGGGCGCCAGTCATGGTGAGGGGCTGGGCAACCAGTTCCTGTCCAATATCCGCGGCACCGAAGCGATCATTCATGTGGTGCGCTGCTTTGATGATGAAAACGTCATTCATGTAGAAGGCAGCACCGACCCCATTCGGGACATTGGCATCATCGACTTGGAGCTGATCATGGCCGACCTGGAAATGGTGGATCGCCGCATCGACAAGGCCAAGAAGGCCAGCAAGGGAGACAAGAAGTTCCTGCGGGAAGTGGACGTTTTTTCTGCCCTTCGGGAGCATCTGAACAATGGCGGCAGCGTCCGCAGCTACGAGTGTGAGCCGGAGGATATGGCGCTCATCGCTACCAGCGACCTGCTGAGTCTGAAGCCCATCATCTACGCTGCCAATCTGGATGAGGATACTTTTGGCGGGGACTATGAGTCCAACCCCTACTACCAGCAGGTAAAGGAGCTGGCGGACAAGGAGGGGGCTCAGGTCATGCCCGTCTGTGCCCGACTGGAAGAAGAACTGTCCCAGATGGAAGAGGACGAGAAGGCCATGTTCATGGAAGAACTGGGCATCCAGGAATCCGGTCTGGATCGTCTCATCAAGGCCAGCTACACCCTCTTGGGGCTCATCTCCTTCCTGACCTCCGGCGAGGATGAATGCCGCGCCTGGACCATCACCCGCGGCACCAAGGCGCCTCAGGCGGCCGGTAAGATCCACTCTGACTTCGAGCGGGGCTTCATTCGGGCGGAAGTCATCGCCTATGACGACATGGTAGCCTGCGGCAGCGAAAAGGTGGCCAAGGAAAAGGGTCTCATGCGCAGTGAAGGCAAGGATTATGTGGTGCAGGATGGGGACATTATCCTGTTCCGATTCAATGTGTAAAGAAAGCGTGAGATAATATGATCTATAGTTATCCTTATACCATCAGCATCAGTCGATCAGGCCCGGACAACCAGTTGACTCCGGCCTGTGCTATGGATCTCCTCCAGGACTGCGCCACCCTGCACACCATGGCGGCAGGGGCAGGCCCGGACAAACTGAAACAGCAGCATATCGCGTGGGTGGCCAACAGCTGGAACATCTATTTTGACAAGCCCTGTCACTTTGAAGATACGGTACAGCTGGCCACCTGGGCGCACAAATTTGATCGGGTGTTCGCCCATCGAAATTGCTCCATCACCAACGCCGATGGGGAACTGTGCCTGCGGGCGGATTCCCTGTGGTTTTTGATGGACCTTGAGAAAAAAATCCCCCTGCCCATGAAAAAGGAACAGGCGGAACACTATGAGACTCATCCCAGATTGGAGATGCCGCCCATGGTGCGGCGGCTCAAGCTGCCGGAGGAGTTGGAAGCTCGGCCGGAGTTTCAGGTGCCTCGGTATGCCATCGACGTGAACCAGCACATGAACAACGTTTGGTATGTACGCTTCGCAATGGAGTACCTGCCGGAAGGGTTCCAACTGGGACAGCTAAAGGTAGAGTACACCCAGTCTGCTCGACAGGGGGAACTGGTGTATCCCAAGGTGGCGCAGCAGGGCGGCACCGTTTGGGTGGCGCTGTGCGATGCCGAGGGCAAAGCCTACGCTAAGGTGATTTTTGAAGCAAAAGCGTAAAAAATGAGAAATGCCCGAACAATGTGTTTTGTTCGGGCATTTTTTCATGCTAAAGCGCCAGTCAAAACCGCCGCATGGAGATCCATGCGGCGGTTGCCTTTATAGCTGAAAGACGATGCCGGCCACAGCGGCCAGGGCGATCCAGAGGATGGGGTGAAGGTTTTTGGTCTTTTTCCAGTTTGTGAAGAACACCAGGAGCACAGCGACCGGAACACATTTCCAGTGGATGGCTTGCAGCAGGTTATGGGACTCGCTCCAAGTGGTGGAGTTCCAGAAGGTGATGAGTACCACGCTCCAGCAAGCGGCGCCGATCAAAGCGGTAGAGGCTGGACGCAGGCCGTAGAAGAAGCTGTCCACATAGCGATTGTCACGGAAGCGATGAAGCAGGACGGATACCAGGATGATGACGATGATGGAGGGCGCCACCAAGCCCAAGGTGGCGATGACACTACCGAAAGGTCCCCCAGTGGTGAAGCCTACATAGGTGGCCATGTTCACCCCCATGGGGCCAGGAGTGGCTTCAGAGACGGCGATCATGTTGGCCAGCTCTTGGCTGGTAAACCAGCCGGTGCGGGCGCCCATATCCTGTAGGAAGGGGATGGTAGCCAAGCCGCCGCCAACAGAGAAGAGGCCGGCGTAGAAATATTCTAAAAACAGTCGTAAGTAGAGCATTATGCCTGCCACCCCCTTGCACGGCGCAGACCCAGTCCCACCAGACCGGCAGCTATCACCAACAGGGCGGGAGACAGTCCCACCAGGGTGGAGAGAAGAAAGACACAGACAAAGAGAATGCCTGTGGGCAGATTGATCACCGTGGTTTTCCACAGCCTCATGGTGGCGTTGAAGATCAGCACGCAGACGCAGGCACGGATGCCGGCAAAGGCATGGATGACCACGGGAAGATGAGCGAAGTTGGAGAGGAAGGCGGCAATGACAGTGATAATGATCAGGCTGGGGAAGATCATGCCCATGGTGGCAATGATGCCGCCCAGGACGCCCTTTTCCTTGTAGCCGATAAAGGTAGCGGTGTTGACCGCAATAACGCCTGGGGTACATTGGCCGATGGCGTAGTAGTCCGTCAGTTCTTCATCGGTAGCCCATTTCTTTTTCTCTACGACCTCTCGCTGGAGTATAGGGAGCATGGCCAGGCCGCCGCCGAAAGTGCAGACGCCCATTTTTGCAAAGGTAATAAATAAGTCAAAATAAAGATTCATAGCGTTGCGATAGGGTTGCGTCCCGAATGCGGCAAGGCATTCGGGACAGGGTTGATATGGAAAATTTCGTGTTGAGAGGTCGTCTCATTTCTGCTGCCACAGGTAGCCACAGCATCAGACAGTCACCCCCATGAGATTTCACCTCCTCGGGTCGAGTGAATCGACCCTGCGGCAAGGTTTTGCCAGCGGCAAAACGCTTGGAGCGGCGATTGGCTCCGTGGAAAATTGAGAGCTTAGAGGTTTTCCAGTTCCTGCTGCCACAAGGTAGCCACAGCATCAGAGGGCATCCGCCAGTCACCGCGGGGGCTCAGGGTTGCGGAACCAACCTTGGGGCCGTCTGGGACGCAGGAGCGCTTGAACTGCTGACTGAAGAAGCGGCGGTAGAAGTTTTTCAGCCACTTCAAAATGGTATCATGGTCATACTCCCCGTTGAATACATACTCTGCCAGACGGAACACCTTCTTAGGCGGGAAGGCGCAGCGGATGGCGTAGTACAGGAAGAAATCATGCAGCTCGTAGGGGCCGACCAAATCCTCGGTGAAGTGGGTCATCTGGCCGTCCTCGGTGGTGGGCAGCAATTCGGGGGAGACAGGAGTGGCCAACACATCGTCCAGGACGGCGGACAGCTCCGGATTGCTCTCTCGGTTCAGGTCGCTGACATAGTGGGTCAGGTGGCGCACTAGAGTTTTGGGGATGGAGCAATTGACGGCGTACATACTCATGTGATCGCCGTTATAGGTGCACCAGCCCAACGCCAGTTCGGACAGGTCGCCGGTGCCGATGACCAGGCCGCCGTTCTTGTTGGCGATGTCCATTAAAACCTGGGTGCGTTCCCGTGCCTGGCAGTTTTCATAGGTGGTGGAGTGATCGCTGGGGTCATGGCCGATGTCAGCAAAGTGCTGCATGACCGCTTCGCCAATGTCCACCCGACGGAAGGTCGTGCCCAGCAGCTCGCCCAACTTGGTGGCGTTGTCCCGGGTGCGGTCGGTGGTGCCGAAGCAGGGCATGGTCAGGGTGACGATATCCGTGCTGGGACGCCCCAGCATCTTCATGGCGTTGCTGGTGATCATCAGTGCCAAGGTGGAGTCCAGGCCGCCAGACAGGCCGATGACGGCGCATTTGGCGTGAGTGTGCTCCAGACGCTTTTTCAGTGCCAGAGAGACCATGGAAAAGATCTCCCGACAGCGAGCGGTGCGGTCGCCCATGTCGGCGGGGACAAAGGGGTTGGGAGCGTAATAACGGGTTAGCTTGGTGGAGGTCAGCTCCAGGGAGAACTCCACTTCCATCAGGCCGCCGTCCTCCACCGGAAAGGTGGTGATGCGCTGACGCTCATAGGTCAGCCGGTGGACGTCCACCTCGGTGGACACCAGACCGGTCTGGAACCGGCTCTCTGCCAGCAGGGCGCCGTTTTCGGCGATCATGTCATGGCCAACGAACACCAGGTCAGTGGTGGATTCCCCTTCGCCGGCATCGGCGTACACATACGCACAGATGAGACGGCCGCTCTGGTCAGAGACCATGTTCCGGCGGAACTGATCCTTGCAGACAGTCTCATCGCTGGCGGACAGATTCAAGATGACCGTAGCGCCGGCGGTGGCCAGGCCGCTGCTGGGGGGCACAGGCACCCAAAGATCCTCACAGATCTCCACGCCAATGCACAGCTCCGGCAGTTCCTGGCAGCGGAAGAGCTGATAGGCGCTCAGGGTGACGGTCTGGTCACAGAGGGTGATCTCTGCGTCCACATCCTGTCCGGACACAAACCAGCGAGCCTCGTAGAATTCACTGTAGTTGGGGATGTTGCTCTTGGGCACCACGCCCAGGATCTCACCATGTGAGAGCATCACAGCGCAGTTATACAGCTTGCTGCGGCAGCGGATAGGCATACCAACAGCGGTGATCAAGTCCAGCTCGCTGGTCTCGTTGAGGATATACTCCAGCGCACGCTCTGCGCCTTGGAGCAGAACTGGCTGGAGAAACAGGTCAGCGCAGGTGTAGGCGGTGATACACAGCTCTGGCAGCGCCAAAACCTTGACGCCCTGTCTTGCGGCTTCTCTCATCAGAGCAACAATCTGCTCTGCATTGTACATACAGTCGGCCACCCGAATATTGGGGGTGCCGGCGGCGATCTTTACAAATCCATCCCGCATAAAAGTTGTCTCCCTTATCTTAAAATTTCAGTTTGAAGTGCATCGTTGATATCCGGTATTACTTTACTCCAAACAGGTGAAAAATGCAAGGCTGCCCACTGGTTTCTTCCCGTTGGGGCAGAAAAAACCGCCTGAGCTGGTACAGGCAGTGGAAATGGTCAAATGCGTTTTGGACGGCGGTTGGCAGGGGGCGCAGCGATGTCGGTTAGACCCAGGATATAGTCGGAAGAAGGGAACAAAGGGGAAATGTTAAGGATTGACAACAATAAACGTTTTTGGTAAAATAGTGGAGAGAAAACCAGGATTTTCTTGTGTGAAGGGGAGAAATCCAGGATTTTCTCAAAAAAAGACCCGCTTGCTTTGAGTGTGTGCAGGCGGGTCGATTTTTATTTATAGCAATGGATTTTTAATGGAAGCTCTTAGTAAGCCAGTTTTTCCGTCAGCCAATCCTTCAGTTCAGCGATGGGCACACGAACCTGTTCCATGGTGTCACGGTCACGGATGGTGACGCAGTTGTCAGCAGGGGTGTTCTCGTCGCCCACGGTCTCGAAATCGACGGTGATGCAGTAGGGGGTGCCAATCTCGTCCTGACGGCGATAACGCTTGCCGATGGAACCGGTGTCGTCATAGTCCACCATGAAGTACTTGGACAGCATTTCCTGAATCTCACGACCCTTGTCGCCCAGCTTCTTGGACAGGGGCAGGATCGCAGCCTTGAAGGGAGCCAAAGCGGGATGGAAGCGCATGACCACACGGACGTCATCGTTGCCCTTCTTGTCCTGACCCACTACTTCTTCGTCATAGGCTTCCACCAGGAAGGCCAGCACCACACGGTCAGCACCCAGGGAGGGTTCGATGACGTAGGGGATATAATGTTCGTTCTTGGCCTGGTCGAAGTAGGTCATGTCCTTGCCAGAGGTGTTCTGATGCTGGGTCAGGTCGTAGTCGGTACGGTCGGCTACACCCCACAGTTCGCCCCAGCCGAAGGGGAACAGGTATTCAAAGTCCGTGGTTGCCTTGGAGTAGAAGCACAGCTCCTCCGGGTCATGGTCGCGCAGGCGCAGGTTGTCGTCCTTCATGTTCAGGTTCAGCAGCCAGTTGTGGCAGAAGGTGCGCCAATAGGTGAACCATTCCAGGTCGGAGCCGGGTTCGCAGAAGAATTCCAGTTCCATCTGCTCGAACTCACGGGTACGGAAGGTGAAGTTGCCCGGGGTGATCTCGTTCCGGAAACTCTTGCCGATCTGGCAGACGCCGAAGGGCAGCTTTTTCCGGGTGGTGCGCTGGATGTTCTGGAAGTTGACAAAGATGCCCTGTGCAGTCTCCGGACGGAGGTAGACGGTGTTCTTTGCGTCCTCGGTGACACCCTGGAAGGTCTTGAACATCAGGTTGAACTGACGGATGTCGGTGAAGTTGTGCTTGCCGCAGGTGGGACAGGGGATCTCATGCTCTGCCACGAAAGCGGCCATCTCCTCCTGGCTGAAGGCGTCGATGGGCTTGGGCAGCTCGAAGCCGTTGTCCTCGCACCACTGTTCGATGAGCTTATCTGCGCGGAAGCGCTCCTTACATTCCTTGCAGTCCATGAGGGGGTCAGAGAAGCCGCCCAGATGGCCGGAGGCAACCCAGGTCTGAGGATTCATGAGGATGGCGGCGTCCAGACCCACGTTGTAGGGGTTCTCCTGAACGAATTTCTTCCACCAAGCCTTCTTGACGTTGTTTTTCAGCTCCACACCCAGAGGGCCGTAGTCCCAGGTGTTGGCCAGGCCGCCGTAGATTTCGCTGCCAGAGAAAATGAAGCCGCGGCCTTTGCACAGGGCAATGACCTTATCCATGGTTTTCTGCTTGTTATCCATAATCGTTTCTCCTTCTTTTACCGCCGCTGGCTGTGTGACCGTTGTTGCTCCCAGGTCACTGCGGCGGGAATTGATAGTTATCATGCACTTACGGCACTTGGGCAATAAAAAATCCGCTCCGAGCAATCTGATTGCTCAGGGCGAACGAAAGTCCGTGGTGCCACCTGAATTCCCGGCCAAGCCGGACACTCACAACCCGATAACGGTGGGTACCGGCGGCGTTTACTGAGGCAATTTGCCCGTTCCTGCCGCGGCTCCGGGACGCCTTCTCTGTGTTCCATCCGCAGTCTTTCACCAGCCGACCGCTCTCTGATGCTGGAAACACGGGTACTCCTCCCCGTCAATGCCATTTGGTATTGTGAAAATCCTATCATCTTTTCCCGCTCATGTCAAGCCGTGGAAGGGAAAAGTCGTTGTGACCGGTACACTTCTGTGGTATCCTGAGAAAAAAGGAGGGGATTTCTGTGGAAAAGTGGGAGAAATGTGCACTCCGAACGGCTAAAAAACAGATGCGCAAGGCCATCGGCCCGGAGCAGCGGACGCTGTGGGACAGCCGAATTGTCCACAATATTGTGGACAATCCGACGTATCAGAACGCCCAAATCCTCATGAGCTACTGTGCTATGGGGGGTGAAGTGGATTTGCAGTCCCTCCATCAGCTGGCGCACCAGCAGGGGAAACGGGTGGCTTTTCCCTACTGTATCAGCGGCACCGAAATGATCGCCTTGGAGCCGCTGGGGCCGGAGAGCTGGGAAAAGGGGTGTTACGGCATCTGGGCGCCCGTCCCGTCTCGTTCCCGTATCATCCAGCCTGACCAACTGGAGCTGGTGCTCTGCCCCTGCACTGCCTTTGACGGGCGGGGACACCGCTTAGGTATGGGCGGCGGGTACTATGACCGGTTTTTGCCCCGCTGTGAAAGGGCTGTCATTGCTGCTGTGGCCTATGAGTTGCAGCGAGTGGATGAGTTGGAGACGGAGCCTTGGGATGTGGCGATGGATTTGGTTTTTACGGAAGCGGAATTGTCGTAAAATGCGGAAAAATCTGGACAGGCATTGGATGTTCGTGCTATCATAATGGCGTTGCCTTTCGCCTCTATCACTTTTTGAGTGGAAGGAGGTGATCCATTGTGATAGCACAGACAGTACAAAGTATTGTCATTTCTGTTGTGGCGGATGTTCTTGCGTACTACTTAATTCAGTGCCTAGACCGATGCATTCGCAAATGGCTGAACAGAAACAAAGACTAAGGCAGCCAGCCGCAACGGTCTAGCCTGCCGGTAACAGGTAGAAACGCCCCAGAGAGTAACGGTCTCCGGGGCGTTTCGTTTTCCATAGTGATAGCACAGACATTCATTGTCTACTTGGATGATACCACATATAGGAATCCATTGCAAGAAAAATTTGTGCCCTATGTGAGGTGATGAAAAAGAAAGGCAGCTTCGGCTGCCTTTCCAAAACGTGATAGAGATCAGATCAGTTGGCTGCGGAAACGGAACCGTCCGTTCCATCCTGTGCAGTGTTGGTGCTGCGCTCACCATCGTCCAGGACAGCGGGATCATAGTCGGTCTTGATGCTGACCAGTTTGCCGTCCTTGTCCAAGGTGTAGATCGAGCCAGAACCAACGCAGCTGGTGGAACCGCCGGTCAGGGCGTATTCCTCCTTCAGCTTGCCCTTCAGGTCGTCATAGCTGGTGGTGAACTCCACGATGCCGGCAGCGTAGGGCTGGAGCAGGTACTGACCGTCAATGAGCACCAGGCCGTCCTTGGACAGGTAGAAACAGCCAGTCTCCAGCATGGACTGGACGGATTCATCATCGGCTGTTACCTTGTCATAGAAAAAGGCATCGCCGTCCTCCTGGATGGCATCCGCGAACTTGACCACATTGTCGATGGCCAAGGTGCTGACGCCCTCGCCCAGATCCTTCATGGTCAGGACGTTGCCGGTCTTGGCATCATAGTTCCGAGCGAAGGTGACCAGACCGCCATGAGCGCCGCCGGTGAAGGCATAGCTGGCGAACAGGGCGCTGACTACGCCGGTATCCTGGCGGGCAGGTTTGCTGTCCAGGGAGCAAACGTAGGGGGTGAAATCTTTCGATTGCCCATCGTTCTGGAGGTATTCCTTGTAGTAGGTCTTAGCCTCCTCCTCATAGTTCCTGGCAGACTGTAAGAAGTCCGCCACCATCTTATCCAGATCCTTCTGAATGGTCTTTTCCACTGCGGCATTCTCCGGATAGGAGATAGAGATAGGCGTGTACCGGATGGTGACGACCACGGTGCCATCGTCTGCCTTGATGTCCTCGCTGACCTGATCGCCGCGGGTCAGAACGGGAGCGCTGTCAGCGGGCTTGGTAGAGGTGGGAGCGCTGGAAGCAGCGCCGGTACTGGTAGTGCTGGTGGTGCTGGCGGAACCTGTTGCCGGAGTCTTGCCGCCGCAGGCGGTCAGGGAGAGGGCCATGACCATGGCAAGACAAAGGGGGAGCAGTCGTTTCATCCTCATAACCTCATTTCTACATTAAAATAGATAAAAACAGATATTTCACATCGAATCGGTGGAGGGGGACGAGAGAGGTTAGCTGGACAGAGAGAAAGTCTTTAAAACCTTTTCAATCTGTCCGGAAAAAGCGCTGTAGCGCTGGGCACTTTTCTGGTCAGCACCATCGAACTGCACATCGGTGGGGTAGACCACCACATAACTGGTATTCCGGTCGATGCTCAGCAGCTCATAATCAGGTAGTTGCTGATAGGTGTTGTCCTGGTAGGATTGAATGGAGAACAATCGACCGCCACCCATGGTATCATAGCACCCTTTTTCATAGAAGGTAACCGAATTGGCGGTGCTGGTCACATAGATCTGCTTGTCCCAGTTGGCCGGAATGGTGAGCATCCAGCCCTTTCCCTGGAACGTCCCCGCTTTGGTCAGGGTCAGCCCGTTGGCTTTCGCAGAGGCGGAGATTTCGGGGGTTCCGTCATCGGCATCCGAGGAGGCCGCCGGATCAGCGCTGTCCTGACTGCTCTTTTTGCCAACATAGCCTTTGGGCAGATAGTGTTCCTTGAGAATGGAGCCATAGTCAGAATAGGCAGTGGGGAACTCCAGCACCCCCATGGAATAAGGTTGCAGCTCATATTCACGGGAGAGAAAGACAATGGATTTGTCGGCCATATAAAAGGTGGGGGCAATGGTGGCGTCAAAGCCGTACAAGTTTTGAGCGTTTTCTGTGCCGTCCAGCACTACATGACTCAAGTTCTCCTGGTAGCCATCAAAGAGAGAGTCGGCCTGCAAAGCAGCCTGCTCTGATACCAATTCCATCGCCCTTTCCCGGAACCCATTGCCCAGGTCGGGGAAGGTCAGCAGCTGACCGGTTTCCGTGTCGTAGTTCCAGCCGCTGCGCCAGTCGCTGCCGTGTGCACCGCCAGCGTCCTGAATTTCATCGGCTACTAGGCTGATCACAGTGTCATCACTGCGGGTGACAGTCAAGTTCAATTCAGAAGTGCAGGGGGTGGCGTCCTTGCCCAACGCTTGATAGTCGCCTTGGGCGATGGTGTAAAGGTCTTCTTTCACATAGGTGAGGTCTTTATCCACCAGGGCATTCAAACTCGTTTGAATGGCGGACTGGGCGGCGGAGTTACCAGAAATGGTCACCGTGGGACGATCATATGCATAGGAGACTAACACATGACCATCCTCTGCCTTAATCTCATCTTTCACTCGGTCAAGTTTGATTTGGATGACGGTGGAGTCAGCGGATTTTATCGTTGTATCAAGGGCAGATGCGGTAGCAGAAACGCTGCCAGGGATGCTCTGTGTGGTACAGCCGACTAAGGCGAAGACTAGTAAACTGCTCAACAGACTGGCGGGGAGGAGCTTCACGCAAAACCCTCCTTTCGTAAAAAAGTTAACATTCACGCTAATAGTGTACCGGAATTTGACCGCTGGTACAACAACAATCTTGTTACAACTTGCAGGATTTATTGACAAATGGAAACAAAAATTGTGAAAAGCGAGAGATTGCATTCATTTTTCAGGGGATAAGTGGGCAACTTTTCCTGAAAATGAAAATCCGCCCCACTGCCAGCGCAGCGAAGCGGAGAAAGTGCTATAATTGCTTTTCCAATAAAAAACGCACCGGAAGACCCTGTTTGCGCCGCCACCATACATAGTTGAGCACGTTGCCCAGGTTGACAATATTGCCGCAGAGATAGAGCCAGAGCATCAGGATGATCACCGAAGCCAGGGAGCCATACACGGTGGAATACCGCGTGGACAGGCTGATGAAAACAGAAAACAGGCCGGATGCAGCAGCCAGCAGGATGGAGATGAAGAAGGCGCCTTTGAGCACCGGAGGCCGCTGGTGGCTCCAGGGGGCGGTAACCCGGTAGAGCAGAGCCAAAACCAACAGAGCGATGCCAAAGAGGATCATCAGGCGAATCCAGCGCAGATTTTTGGGCAGGGGCAGCATGGAAAACTGGGTTCGGAACCAGTTGAAGAACCAGTTGCCTGTCAAGACAACTACGATAGAACCATAGACCATCACCAGCAGCAGGACGGAGAAGATGAGAGAGGTCAGCAGGTACCAGACCCCACGGAAGGTGCGCCGTCCGTAGATTTCGGCAGAGATGGACATGAGACTGCGAAAGCCAGCGGAGGAGGCGGTGATGGACATGATCAGTCCGGCCAGGAAAAGACCGCTGGACTGGTGGGTGAATACATAGGAGATATAATCGGAGAACAAGTCCATGATTTGGGCAGGGAGGACGGTCTTCAGGAAGCTGATGACTGAATTGGCGTCCAAGTGCAGCCAGCCCAGGGCGGAAATGACCATGATGAGCATGGGAAAGACACTCAACAGCAGGTAATAAGCCAGTTCCGCAGAGCTGCGGGAGACTCGGCGATCCAGATAAACCTCAATCACATCTACGATAAAGGCCACCAAAGGATAGCGGACTTTAAGTCGATCCAGATACTGATAGAGTTTTTCTTCCAAGGCCATATCACCTCCATGTCTTGTCCTGGTTCTTTTAAGATTCTATAAAAGATATGAGGTTATTATAAGCGATAGACGGAAAAAAAGCCAGCAAAAAACCGTCTGTGTATCAGACAGACGGTTTAGTGCATCACAATTTGTGTTTCGTTAGCCCTCGATGGCGTTGAGCTTGATGGTCAGCTGATGCTTCTTGCGAGCGGCCTTGTTCTTGTGCATCAGGCCATTGGCAGCAGCCTTGTCCACGTGCTTCACAGCGACCTTGTAAGCCACAGCGGCTTCATCCTTGGTGCCTTCCGCGACAGCGGCATCAAACTTCTTCAGTGCAGTCTTCACAGCGGAGACAGCAGCCTTGTTACGAGCGGCCTTGGTCTGGTTAACCAGCACGCGCTTTTTAGCGGACTTGATATTGGGCAAACCAAAAACCTCCTCTATTGGAAAAGTAGCAGGGACAAAAAAGACCCGTGCAAGTCCTAATTATAGCATCCGAATGGCCGGATTGCAACTCTTTTCTCCACTTTTTTTCTTAACCTGTGGATAACTTTTGTCACCGATGCCCAAACTAGGCAGAAAGAACAGGAGGGACACAAGATGGAGTGGAAAAAAGGGGTTCGGACGGACTTAGCTGTGGAAGCGCTGGAGCTTGGGGAGGAGACGGACGGGGCAGCTCTGCCAGGGATGCGCCACCGAGCCTTTGAGCGTTGTGGGATTCCTGTCACTGAGGTGGAGATTTTGGACAATGACGCCGCCCAGCGGCTGGGCAAACCCATTGGACACTACCTGACCTTGACCCTGGGCGAGCTGCCGGGACGGACGGGGGACACCTTTGAACGAACGGTGCAGGCGGTCACTGAGACCCTCATGGGGCTGCTGCCCCAAGGGGACAGCAGCCCTGCCTTGGTCATCGGCCTGGGCAATCGGAACATCACCCCAGACGCTGTAGGCCCCATCGCTATCGATCACACCTTAGCCACCCGCCATCTCATCACCCAGGCGCCGGAGTACTTCGGCCAGTGGCGTCCTGTAGCGGCGGTGCATACCGGCGTGGTGGGCAGCACCGGTGTGGAGAGCGCCGAATTGATCCAAGCCTTGGCACGGGAGATCAAACCAGCAGTGGTCATCGCCGTGGATGCCCTGGCCGCCCGTTCTGCTGCTCGGCTGGGCAAGACCATCCAGATCGCTGACACCGGCATCATCCCTGGCTCCGGTGTGGGCAATGCTCGGGCGGCGCTGAATCAGGATACTCTAGGCATCCCCGTCATCGCTATGGGGGTGCCCACGGTGGTGGATGCGGGGACGCTGGTGGCGGAGCTGACCGGTCGGGAACGGACGGGACAGGAGGAGCTGGAACGGATGATGGTCACCCCACGGGAGGTGGACACCGTGGTGACGGACATTGGTCGTGTGACCGGCTGCGCCATCAGTCTGGCCTTGCAGGAGGGACTGGCGCTGGCGGATTTGGAATTGCTTCTGTCCTGAGTTTACAAACGGTTTACAAAGCTGTCATGATTCTGCCGTAATTACCCGTTATGCTATACCTGTACCAAGAAAGAACCTCGTTTTTAATTGGTTGATTCTCTCTCTTCTCTCTCTTTTTTTCGAATGATGAAAAGCGTCTGACTGCAACAGTTAGACGCTTTTCGTTTCATTTGGAGTGGAAAAAACAGCGGAATAGTGCAATAAAAAATGATATTTTACAAGTTGATGATTGTTAAAATTCATACTTGCGCTTTTTGAGAAATAGGATATAATGAGGATCATCAAAAACAAGCAGAGCAAAGGCGCTGGCGAGAGATCGTTGGCGCCTTTTGCTTTTGGAAGGAGGAACTGGTATGTTAGGCGTTAGCCTACTGTATGTTGGGGCTGTCCTGACCATCAATGGGATTGGGCGGCTCACAGAAATCGATGGAAAATCCCTTGCGGTGATGAATTTCTTCACTGGCGGACTTTCCGTCATCGCAAATGTGATCCTGCTGGTATGCGGCGAATATTATGCAGCTGCTACCGGGTTGCTGTTCGGCTTTACCTATCTGTTCATCGGTTTGAACGCTGTGTTCAACTTGGATGGACGCGTATTGGGGTGGTTCAGCCTGTTTGTGGCCATCAATACCGTTCCTGCCGCTCTGCTCTCTCTGTTGCAGGATGCGGATCCCTTGTTCTTTGTCATCTGGTTGGCATGGGGGATCCTGTGGCTGCTCATCTTCGTGGAAAGTGTCCTGAAAAAGGACTTGCATCATACAGTTCCAGTTCTGTTGATCTTGGAGGGAATCGGCACTGCCTGGGTTCCCGCCTGGCTGCTGTTGCAAAATGTTTTGTGACGGTAATGTGAAACAGAGGGACGCTTATTCCAAATTATCATTCATCGAACCATTTTTTGAAGGAGGTTTTCATTGTGAGACACGGCGATATTGCATCTAGCAAGAATACTTTGGGCATTGCAGTTGTAAACTATAAGATGCCCCGTTTGCACTCGAAGGAAGAGATCATGGCCAACTGCCAAAACATCTCGAATTATATCAAGGGTCTGAAGACCGGTCTTCCTGGATTGGATCTGGTCGTCTTTCCGGAGTATAGCACGGAGGGGATCCTGTATGACTTCGATGAGATGATGGAGCTGTCCACCACCATTCCCGGCCCGGAAACGGATGTTTTCGCGAAGGCGTGTATTGAAAACAATGTCTGGGGTGTTTTCTCCATTACTGGTGAGCTGCATGAGGAACATCCTAAGAAGGTTCCGTATAACACGTTGATCTTGATGAACAACAAGGGCGAGATCGTGCAGAAGTACCGTAAGATCATTCCTTGGACTCCCATCGAGGGCTGGTATCCTGGTGATCGCACCTATGTGAGTGAAGGTCCTAAGGGGATGAAGATCAGCCTGATCATCTGTGATGATGGCAACTATCCGGAGATCTGGCGTGACTGCGCTATGCGCGGCGCGGAGCTGATCATCCGCAGCCAAGGTTATATGTATCCGGCCAAGGATGAGGAACGTCATATGGCACAGGTCATGGCATGGGCGAATAACTGTTATGTAGCAGTGGCCAACGCCACCGGCAATGACGGTGTGTACTCCTATTTCGGTCATTCTACGCTGATCGGCTTTGACGGTCATGTCCTAGGTGAATGCGAGACTGAGGAGAACAGCTATCAGTATGCGGAGATGTCCATCCCTGAAATCCGAGATGCCCGTAAGAACTGGCAGTCTCAGAACCACCTGTATAAGCTGCTCCACCGTGGTTATACCGGCACCATCAACTCCAAGGAGGATCGCTATGGCGCCAGGGAATGCCCGTTTGAATTCTATCATACCTGGATCAACGATCCGGCGAAGGCACAGGAGCAGGTGGAAGCCCTGACCCGTGATATGCCGGGCACGGAGGATTGTCCCATTGCGGGGATTCCCCATAAGTAAGAACGCTTGGATAGAGCGCAGTGCTTACCATATAAAAAGCTCCTTGCAGAACTTCGGCTCTGCAAGGAGCTTTTTGATCGTTTGTTTATGGATTGGTTGAACCGGTCAAGCCTCCGGCGTACGTTCCATCGCAGTGAACACGGCTTCAAAGGCTTCGCTGGACATGGTCTCATGTTCCAGCAGGTACTGTGCGGTGGTCTCCAGCTGGGGGGCGTAGTCGGACAGAATCGTTCGGCACTGAGCGTAAGCCTTGTCGATCAGCGCTTTCACCTCCTGGTCGATGGAGGCGGCGATGGTTTCGGAGTAGGGCTTGGTTTGTGCCATAGAGCGGCCGATGAATACCTCGCCCTTGCCATCGTCGTAGACCACAGCGCCCAGAGCATCGCTCATGCCGTACTTGGCCACCATAGCGTGGGCAATGGCGGTGGCACGCTCCAGATCGCTGGAAGCGCCGGTGGAGATGTCGCCCAGGAACTGCTCCTCTGCCACACGGCCGCCCAGCAGGGCGACGATGTCCTCGAACAGCTCGTTCCGAGAGCGGAAGGAGCGATCCTCCTGGGGAAGGGAGATGGTCATACCGCCAGCCTGACCACGGGGGACGATGGTGATCTGATGCACTGGGTCGTGGGTGGGCAGGGCGTGCATGGCGATGGCGTGACCGGCTTCGTGGTAAGCGGTGAGCTTTCGGGCATGGGGGGTGACCACATGGCTCTTTTTCTCTGGGCCTGCGATGACCTTGATGATGGACTCTTGCAGGTCAGCCATGGTGATGAACCGCTGGTTCTTCCGAGCGGCCAGCAGGGCACCCTCGTTCATGAGGTTCTCTAGGTCGGCACCGGTGAAGCCGCTGGTGGATTTGGCCAGGGTTTCCAGGTTCACGTCCTCTGCCAAGGGCTTGGCGCGGGAATGGACTTGGAGTACTTCTTTGCGCCCCTGGATGTCCGGCAGCCCCACATAAACCTGCCGGTCAAAGCGGCCGGGACGGAGGAGCGCCGGATCCAGGATGTCCACTCGGTTGGTAGCAGCCATAACGATGACGCCGGAGTTGCCCTCAAAGCCGTCCATCTCCACCAGAAGCTGGTTCAGGGTTTGCTCTCGTTCATCGTGCCCGCCGCCCAGGCCAGCGCCGCGCTGACGGCCAACAGCGTCGATCTCGTCGATGAACACGATGGAGGGAGCGGTCTTGGTGGCTTCCTCAAAGAGGTCACGGACACGGCTTGCGCCCACGCCCACATACAGCTCCACAAAGTCGGAGCCGGAGATGGACAGGAAGGGCACGCCCGCTTCGCCGGCAACTGCTTTGGCCAACAAGGTCTTACCGGTGCCCGGAGGCCCCACCAGCAGGATGCCCTTGGGGATGTGTGCGCCCAAAGCGGTGTACTTTTCGGGGTTTTTTAGGAAATCTACCACTTCCTCCAGTTCCGCCTTCTCCTCCTGTGCGCCAGCTACATCGTGGAAGTTGACCTTTTTTTTCATCTGTTCCGCTGAGGTGAACTTGGCCTTGCCGAATTGAGACAGGCCGCCACCGCCGCCGTTGGCGTTGTTCTGGCGCACCATCATCATGAGCAGCAGAAAGACCATGGCGACAGAGAGCAGGGAAGGGAGGAGGGTGACCCAGTTGACGGATTGGGTGTCCTTTTTATAGTCGTAGCTGGTCAGGACGCCGCTTTTTTTCTGGGTCTGCACCAGGGGATTGAGATCTTCATAAAATGCCGTAAAATCTGAAATGGCACAGGAGGCCTCCTTTTTGCCATCCACTTCCGTCTTCAGCTCCATGGTCACCACATTGTTCTGCACCGTGAAGGAGGACACCTGTTCCGCTTGGAACAGCTCCACCATTTGGCTGTAGGGGACACTGACGGTGCTGCGCTGGCTGGTGAAGAACCAGAAGAAACCCAGCAGAGCCAGCAGGAGGATCAGATAGAATACATAATCTCGGTGGTTGCTTTTCTGTCTCAAAGAGAGATCACTTCCTTTTCAGGGTGGAACGATGTCCACAAAATCAATTAAAATAGAGAAAAATCAGCGGTAGACTTCTTCTTTCAGCACGCCGATATAAGGCAGGTTGCGATACTGCTGGTTGTAGTCCAGTCCGTAGCCGACCACAAAGGCGTCCGGCACTACAAATCCGGTGTAGTCTGCCTGGATGGGCTTCGCTCGCCGTTCCGGCTTATCCAGCAGAGTGCAGATGCGGATGGAAGCGGCCTTGCGCAGCTTGAGCACATCCAGCAGATAGTACAGGGTGTTGCCAGAGTCCAGGATGTCCTCCACGATGATAACGTGATAGTCCTCAATGGAGGAGGAGATGTCCTTCTTGATCTCCACCTGACCGCTGCTGGAGGTGCCGCCGCCGTAAGAGGAGACAACCATAAAATCAATGATGCAAGGCAGATCAATGGCGCGGCTCAGGTCGGCCATAAAGATATAAGAGCCGCGGAGAACGCTGACCAGCAAGAGCTTGTCCTTGCCGGCGTAGTCCTTGGTGATCTGTGCGCCCAGTTCTTTCACACGGGCCTGCAACTGTTCTTCGGTGTACAGGACTTCCTTGATGCTGTCAGACATATTCATGGTTCATTTTCCTCTCTCTCGCATGAATGGAATTTGCGGCAGGAACCGCAGTGATGCGCCAGGCAGGCTGGCCTGGCTGTGGTAAAAAGGTTTGATCGGCTCCAAATTCGGTCAAGGCGCAGACCTGGCCGTTCCACTCCCAAACTGGGAGAAAGTCCCGACGAGGTCGGGGAACTTTGGCGTCGATGAATAGTTTCTTGATGGGTTTTCGGTTCCGTGCCGGCAGGGTGATGGCGTCGCCGGTCTGGCGAGGACGCAGCAGCACCTGAGCATCTTCCGGCAGAGCCAGGTAAAAGCATCGGGGCTGGTTGAACTTCCCGGTCGGACAAAGGGTTCTTTCACAGGTGAGATGCCATCCGGCCACGTCCTGTTCAAAGGGAAGGCGCAGGGTGACCGGCACAAAGGGCGGGCGTTTTCCACGCACTAGCTCGAATTGGTCGTAGTTCCGGCGGGCGGTGACGCCCAGAGGCAATGCCAGCTGTCCAGAGGGGCGGTTTCCCTGGCACAGTGCCAGGATGCCCCTTCGGTGGGCGGCAGAGAGCGTCAGCTCTGGCTCCAACGCCTGAGCCAGCTGCTGCACAGCCCGGAGGGCAAGTACCTCCGGCTCTTGGGTCAGTGCAGCACAGGGCAAAGTCACTCCATTCGGCGTCTGACGCAGGTGGGTCAGCAGCCTGCGCGCCTGATCTTCCAGGTAGGCGTCCTCCTGCCGGAACTGGCAGGCGCTTTCCCATAGGCGGGCGTTCAGGTTGGGATTGCACTGCTCCAGCAGGGGCAGGATCTCATGTCGGATAAAGTTTCGGGTGTAGCGGATGTCCTGGTTGGAGGCGTCCTCTACATAGGGGATATGGTGTCGGGTCAGGTAGGAGTGAATTTCCCACCGCTGGGCGGTGAGCAGTGGCCGGACGATGTTCCCCCGCACTGGAGGGATGCCGCCCAGTCCGCGGAGGCCGCTGCCTCGAATCAGATGGAGCAGCAGCGTTTCACTGTTGTCCTGGGCGTGGTGGGCAGTGGCGATGCGGTGGGCCGCTAGGTCGTGGCGTGTGCGTTCCAAGAAAGCGTACCGCAGTTCTCGTGCAGTATCTTCCAGGCTGCGGCCGGTTTGGGCGGCTTTCTCCGCTACAGCCTCAGAGCCAATGACACAGGGGATGCCCAGTTTTGCACACCAGTTGTGGACAAATTCCGCTTCCTCCGTCGCCTCTGGTCGTAATTGATGGTTAAAGTGGGCGGCGGAAAGGGTGATGCCCAAGGTGTGCCGCAGATTCCACAGGAGGGTGAGCAGACACATGGAATCCCCGCCGCCGGAGCAGGCCACCAGGACGTGACTGCTGGGTGGGAACATCCCATAATCTGCCGCCAGACGGAGCAGCTTTCGTTCCAGTTGTTCGGCCATGGCTTACTCCTGATGCTGCCAGTCCAGGCCGGAGAAGGTGGTGAATTCCGGCAGCCACTGGAGCATGACCTTGCCCGTCTCGCCGTGGCGGTTCTTGGCAATGATGCACTCGGCCTGATTGCGGTACTCGCTTTCAGGGTTATAATAGTCATCTCGGTAGAGAAACATGACAATATCCGCATCCTGTTCGATGGCGCCCGATTCACGCAGGTCGGACAGCATGGGCCGCTTATCCGATCGGGATTCGTTGGCACGGGAGAGCTGGCTCAAGCAGAGCACGGGCACGTTCAGCTCCTTGGCCATGATCTTCAGCGATCGGGAGATGTCACTGACCGCCTGCTGGCGGTTCTCGCCGGCGTAGCTCTTGCCGCCGGAGGACTGCATGAGCTGGAGGTAGTCAATACACACCAGTCCCAGGTTTTCCACCCGCCGGCACTTGGCCAGCATATCCGCCGCTGTCAGCATGGGGTTGTCATCGATCAAAATCTTGGTCTGATTCAGTGCTGCGCAGGCCAGGGCGATCTTGCCCCAGTCCTCGTCATTCAGATCGCCGGTGGTGAGCTTTTTGTTGTCGATAAATGCCTCGTTGGACAGCAGTCGCATGGCCAGCTGTTCTCGGCTCATTTCCAAAGAGAAAAAGACCGCACTCTTTCCGGAGGATTTCCCTACGTTCAGCAGCAGATTCAGCGCCATGGAGGTCTTGCCCATGCCGGGACGGGCGGCCAGGAGGATCAGGTCGGAGTTGTTCAGGCCGGAGATGGCGCGATCCAGGTCGGACAAGCCAGTGGACAGGCCAGGCATATGGTCGTCATTGGCGGCCAGCTCTTCCAGGCGGCCGTAGACGTCCTGGATGACCTGGGAGATGGGAATAAGCCCCTGGGCAGCACGCCCCTGACGGATGGCGTAGATGCGCTGTTCGGCCGCCTCTAAAATCTCTTGGCCGGAGCCGTCCTTTCGCTGAACCATCCCAAGAATGTCCTCCATGGCCTGTGCCACCCGGCGCATCAGGGAGAAATCTCGGACGATCTCAATGTATTCCGTTACGTTGGCAGCTGTCGGGGTCACATCCAACAGCTGCATCACATAGTTCCGGGAGGCGGCCTCGTCCAGATCGCTGTTCAGGCGCAGCTGTTCCAATGCAGTCACCGGGTCGATGACCTTGGCGTGGCTGAACATGGTGTGGATGGTGCGGAAAAAGAGCTGGTTCTGCTCCAGATAGAAGTCCTCTGCCTTCAGCGCCTCAATGACCTGGGGGATGCAGTGGCTGTTGACGAGCATACTGCCCAATACAGAATATTCTGCCTCCGGTGAGTGGGGAGGCTGTCGGTAGAGAAGTTCTTCCTCCATGGGGGTTCACCTGCCTTTCAGGGATCGGACACGTCCTGGCAACAGGGCACAGGGAACGGCATATAGGCCGCAGGCGTCCGATGGTCTGCGGCCTATGGAGTAAGGCAGGATGGTGATCAGATCCTGCGTGTGCTTCCCTGCCGGAGGGCAGGGAGGAGAGTCAGCCTTCTTTGACGGTGACTTTGACCACACCGGTGATCTCATAGCCCAGCTTGCACTTGACGTCATAGGTGCCAAAGGCTTTGATGGGCTCGCTGACCAGTTTGGTCTTGGCGATGTCGAAGCCATACTGCTCCTTGATGGCATCGGAGATCTCCTTGGTGGTGACGCTGCCGAACAGCTTCTCGCCGGCGCCTGCCTTGGCGGTGACTACGACCGGGCAGTCCTTCAGTTTCTTGGACAGCTCCAGAGCGGCTTCCTTTTCTGCCGCTTCCCGTTCCCGGCGTGCCTTATCCATTAGTTTCTGGGTGTTGATGTTGTCCGCAGTGGCAGTGACTGCCAGCTTCTTCGGCAGCAGGAAATTTCGGGCGTAGCCGTCAGAAACATCGATCAGCTGGCCTTTCTTGCCCTTGCCCTTTACGTCTTCCTGTAAGATAACTTTCATGATAAATACCTCCTGTTAAGAGATGTAATTTTGGGAGAAATGCCCCCAAGCATATTCGCAACAGCGTCAAGTCAGATGGCCTCTGGCTGATCACTGAAGTAATTGTCAATGGCGACCATCAAACGGGTGTATGCCGCCTCCACAGTCGAATTGGACAGCTGGGCGCCAGCCGCTGCGCCATTGCCGCCGCCGCCCAGGGTTTCTAGGATGGCTTGCACATTGATGTCGCTGCCGCTGCGACCGGAGATGATCACCTTATCCTCCTCAGGAAAGAGCACAAAGGAGGCTTTGATGCCCTGGACGTTGATCAGCTCATCCGCCGACTGAGCGGCGATGATGCGGTTGACCGGCAGGTTGGAGGCGGCTACCACCACGCAGTCGTGGCAGAGGGTGGCGTTTTTGATGATCTCGAATTTATGAACCATATCGGTCAGGTTGTTCTGGAACAGCTTGTGGACTTCACTGGTGTCCCCGCCGCAGCGGCGGAGGAAGGCGGCGGCTTCAAAGGTGCGCCCGCCGGTGCGCAGGGTGAAGTTCTTCGTATCCAGCACGATGCCTGCCAGCAATGCTTCCGCTTCGGTGCGGAGCAGGTCGGTGGGTTCGATGATATATTGCATCAGCTCCGCCGTCAGTTCCGCAGCAGAGGATGCATAGGGTTCATGGTAATTCAGCGCCGCATTGGCGATATAATCCACAGCGCGGCGATGATGGTCGATGACGGTGATCCGCCGTGCGGCACGGAGCAGGTTGGGACAGGCCACTTGATCGGGACGGTTGGTATCTACCACGACCACCAGGGTGCGGGAATCCAATTTCGCTTCCGCTTCCGACTTGCTCAGAAAGACTCCGGCATATTCCGGCAGGGCAGCCAAACGTTTGACCATGATGGTGCCGGGAACAGGGGTGTCCTCTCGGACAATATAGGCGGGAATGTTTCGGGCGCGGGAGATGGCACAGATGCCTGCGGCAGCACCTACCGAGTCCAGATCGGCGAATTTATGTCCCATGACAATGACCTGGGAGGAGGCGGAAATGAGCTTGTCCAGCGCGCTGGCCATGACGCGGCTTTTGACCTTAGTGCGCCGCTCCGTCTCTTTGGAGCGGCCGCCGTAAAATTCGAATGTCTCCGGATTTTTGATCACAACCTGGTCGCCGCCTCGGCTGAGTGCCATCTCCAACGCCAAGGTGGCGAACTGGAACATTTCCTCAAAAGTGCTTCCCACGCCGATGCCGATGGACAGGGTGGCAGTGAGGCCATAGGGGCCGGTGATTTTCTGCACCGCCTCCAGCAGGGCGAATTTGCTCTGACGATAGGCGGCGAGATGCTGTTCCTCAAAGATGAACAGGTAGCGGTCTCGGTCATACCGGCAGACCAGGCCGTTGGTGGGAGCGATCCACTTGGTGATCTCCCGTTCAATGCCGGTGCGCACTTTAGCGCGGCGGCTGTCAGTGGAGTTGCGGATGAGCTCCTCATAGTTGTCAATGGTGATGATGGAAACCACCGGACGGGTGGCGTAGTAGCGGTCGCGGAGGTTGCTCAGGTCGGTCACATCCAGCCAGTAGGTGGTGGCCACATAGCTGGGATGATCTTCGCTGCCCACGCTGACCAGCTGGCCAAAGACCTGGTAGCGGCGTCCTTGAATAATGTATTCATCTGGGCACTGTGTCTTTCCATCAAAGAGCCACTGGGCGGAGAACTTGGGGACCGCCGTGGTAATGTGGGTGTCGAAGATGTGATCTCGGTCGCTGCACAGATCCAAAAACCGATCGTTGCTCCAGATGACCTCCCCGTTCTCCGGACGGAAGATGACCATGGGGAAAGGGGAATTGGTCATGGTATCCTTGCCGGCCTGGGTGATGTTCCGGCTGAGGGTGTCGATGAAGCCGGTCACCTTCTGCTCTCTGGAACGGCGGGTGAGCAGGTGGTAGACCAGCAGGAGCGCCGTAATGAGAATTTCAATGGCGGCCAGAAGGGGAGAGAAGTAGACTGTGATGGCGGCGAAGAGGATGAGAACGCCGAAAAAGAGCTTAGTCTGCGCTTCTGGCAGTCGGCTTAATAGTTGATTCATAGCGAAAATCCTACCTTAAAAAATGAAAGGGATAATGTGACATTTTGGCTTTTTATTATACCAAATTTTCCTGTGGAATACAAGGTGAACGAGAGGCAGAAGCTGCGAATTTACCGGCAAGGCCGGAAAAATCCCCTTGCATTTTCCGGATGCTTGTGCTAAAATCATGAATATATCTGAATGTATGACGTTTCCTCTATCGGAACGGTTTTTGAAAAGTTTGAAAGGAAGTATCGACCTATGTCTACTGCACAACTGGTTCTGACCATCATCATCTTCATTGCCTGCCTGTTCCTGATTTGCGTGGTTTTGCTCCAGTCCGGCAAGAATTCCGGCGTAGCGGGCGCCCTCAGCGGCGGCAGTGACACCTTCCTGTCCAACCACAAAAAGAACACTTGGGATGCAAAGCTGGCACGGATCACCAAGTGGGTCTCCTTCATCTTCATGGCAGCAGTTCTGGTTCTGAACCTGATCTGAGGACAGATCAAACACATTTTTGTATCGCAAAAGAGCGGTCGTTCCAAGAGAACGGCCGCTTTTCTGCGTTTTATCGGAAGGAGATAGGAAACGGGCGGTCTGTATAGACCGCCCGAAACTGTCGTTGTGAGCGTTAGTATGCAACGCCCCAGTAAACCATATGCTTTGCCGGCTTGCCACAGACCGGACAGACATCGCTGATCTTCTCCTGATTGAAGGGGATGCAGCGGCTGCTGACGCCAGCCAGTTCTTTCATGGCCAGCTCGCAGGCCAGGTTGCCGCACCACATGGTCTTGGCAAAGCCCTTGCGCTTTTCCATGTTGGCCTTGACTTCTTCCACGGTGGTGCAGGCGTAGGTGTTTTCTTCCAGACGCTTCTTGGCGCTCTCGTACAGGTTGGTGTGCAGTGCCTTCAGCAGCTCCTGCACCGTTTCTTCCAGCTCTGCCAGAGGGACGAAGGTCTTTTCGCCAGTGTCGCGGCGGACGATGACGCACTGTTCTTTCTCGATGTCCTTGGGGCCGATCTCCACACGGAGGGGCACGCCCTTCATCTCGTACTCTGCATACTTCCAACCGTTGGACTGGTCGGAGTCATCGCACTTGCAGCGCAGGCCGATGTCTTTCAGACGGGCTTCCAGGGCATAGGCGGCGTCCAGCACGCCTTCCTTGTGCTGTGCCACAGGGATGACCACCACCTGGATGGGGGCGATAGGCGGGGGCAGGATGAGGCCGTTGTCGTCGCCGTGGGTCATGATGACGGCGCCGATGAGGCGAGTGGTGGAGCCCCAAGAGGTTTGATGGGGATACTGCAATTTGTTGTCCCGACCGGTGAAGGTTACGTCATAGGCGCGGGAGAACTTGTCGCCAAAGTAGTGGCTGGTGCCAGATTGGAGGGTCTTGCCGTCCTTCATCATGGCTTCGATGGTGTAGGTGGCTTCGGCGCCGGCGAACTTTTCTTTCTCGGTCTTGCGGCCGGTGACCACGGGGATGGCCAGAGCATCTCGGCAGAAATCCACATAGCAGTACAGCTGCTGTTCGGTCTCGGCGATGGCTTCCTCAGCGGTCTCATGGATGGTGTGACCTTCCTGCCACCAGAATTCACGGCTGCGGAGGAAGGGGCGGGTGGTCTTTTCCCAGCGGACAACGCTGCACCACTGGTTGTACAGCATGGGCAGCTGACGCCAGGAGTGGAGCACATGTGCCCAGTGGTCACAGAACATGGTCTCGGAAGTGGGGCGGATGGCCAGCCGTTCTTCCAGAGGATCGGAACCGCCGGAGGTGACCCAAGCCACTTCGGGAGCGAAGCCGTTGACCAGTTCGCCTTCCTTTTTCAGCAGGCTTTCGGGGATGAGCAGGGGCATGGCCACGTTCACATGGCCGGTCTTCTTGAACATCCCGTCCATGATGTTGACCATGTTCTCCCAGATGGCGTAGCCATAGGGGCGCATGATCATGAAGCCCTTGACGCTGGCGTAGTCCACCATCTCCGCCTTCAGGCAGATGTCCGTATACCATTGGGTAAAGTTTTCCTCCATGGAGGTGATCTCTTTGACCTGTTTCTTATCCTGTTTTGCCATAGTGCGCAATCAACTCTTTTCCTTTGTGATCTATCGTATCTCCCTCCCTGGGGGATGAGAATCGTCATACAGTCCATTTTACGGCATAGAGTGATAGATTGTCAAGGAACGGGGGCTATTTGCTGGGTAAATCCTAGCCGGAATAGAAGGTAAGAAAAAGATAGGTTCCAATGACGATCACTGCCAACTCCCAGTTTTAACTCCAAACGGGGTCACGGAGTTTACACTTGTCGATAGGGAGTTTGGCGACTAGACAGAGTAAGGACAAGAGTGTATAGCCTAAATTTGGGGTTCTGGAGACGCCAGATTTCCACAAAATTGGATTGGCAAGCAGGTAAAAGGCCGCGCAGAGGATGATGAGAAAAAGGTCAATCCAAAACCAGATGTTTTTGTAAAATGGCATGGTGGACAGACCTCCGTTCTGATGGACAGAGTTGACTTCCTGATTTTGAAGAAGAACTTGTTATTTTGGATTAACTTCCCAAAATAACATATCCTGTTCCTGGGCGAAACGCAAGTGCCTTTCTGTAGCAAAGCGGCAGAAATATTTTAGAATTCATCAAGATCCCCGATTTTTCGACACTACATTTCTTGCAATCCCCACACCGAGCCGATACAATAGAGGAAAACACAGGAGGGATACGGGATGATCTATACTGAATGGACGAAAAAAGCCATGAAGCTGGCCTATAAAGCCCACCACGGCCAGGTGGACAAGGGCGGGATGCCCTATGTGTTCCATCCGTTCCACCTGGCGGAACAGATGGACGATGAAATTTCCACCGTGGCGGCGCTGCTCCACGATGTGGTGGAGGACACCGACTGGACGTTGGAGGCGCTGGCGGCGGAAGGATTTCCGGCGGAGTCCATGGAGGTGCTGCGGCTGCTGACCCACCCCAAAGGGGAGCCTTATATGGACTACATCGCCCGACTCCAACACAACCCGATCGCAGTGAAGATCAAGCTGGCCGACCTGCGTCACAACAGTGATTTCACCCGGCTCAGTGCGGTGACTGCCAGCCAGAAGGAACGACTGCGGCAAAAGTACACACCAGCCTTTGCGCTATTGGAGGGGAAAAAGTATGATGCACATATATTACGGTGATGGAAAAGGCAAGACCACAGCGGCTTTGGGTCTGGCGCTGCGCTGGGTCGGACGGGGCGGCAAGGTGGTCATCGCCCAGTTTTTGAAGGGGGCGGACTCCGGGGAACGGGTGGCCTGGAAAGAGCTGCCCAATGTGACCTTGCTGCCTGTGCCGGAGAAACTGCCGTTTTTATGGGATATGACCGTAGAAGAACGAAAGAATGCGGCAGAAGAAGCAAAAAATATGCTCCAGCGCAGTTGTGAGCAGACCACGGCAAAAACGCTGTTGGTGCTGGACGAGCTGTGTGGAGCAGTGGAAGGCGGTCTGTTGTCGGAGCAGTGGGTGACCGAGCAGCTGCAGCAGCTGCCCCAAGGGGCGGAAGTAGTGGTCACGGGTCGAAACCCACCCAAAACATGGCTGGAACGGGCGGACTATGCCACCGAAATGTGCGCTCGAAAACACCCCTATGCCGAAGGCGTTCAGGCGCGAAAAGGGGTGGAATATTAAAGAAAAAAGGCTGTGGAACTCCACAGCCTTTCTCTATGCAGTTTATGCGATGGAAACCTCGTACCATCGTTTTCCATCGGTCAACTCCTCCAGCGGATGGAACACGGCGGAGGGAAACAGACCGGTCAGCTCCGCCAGCTCCTGGGGAGACAGGCGCAGCTCGTGACAGCCCTGAATGGGCATCCCGTCAAAGGCGTCCAGGAACAGTTCCAGGGCGGAGGACGGGGTTGTACTCTCTCTGTGTGCCATGGCAGATCCTCACTGATAGATCCGGGGAATGCCGTGGGCAAAGATGGCGTCCATCTGGAAGATGGCCAGGTCGCCCTCACCACAGCGCAGGTCAGTCACATCAATGGCGGTCTCTAGTGCGCCTACTCGGCCGATGACCTTAGCCTTTTGGCCGTTGATGGTGACGAACCGGTTGCGGCGATCCCGCCAGGCTTTGAAGAACGCCCAGAACCCGCTCTTGCGGGCACGCTGGATGCCAAAACCGTGCTGATACCCCACCGGAATAATGCCCACGCGGGTAGGACGGCGCAGGATGGTGATGACCTCATTGCCCACAGTGTGCCCCTTGGGCAGCCAACGGACGGTGTCCAGAATGGCTTCCCCGTGATAGACCGGCCGGAGCTGACTGCCCCGCTTCTGGGTGCGGCAAGCACCCAAAAAGGCAGAGCCTACCCGCACTGCGCCCAGGCAGGTGTCAGTGCCGTTCATGAGGGCAGAGGAACCGGCGGCGTGAACGAGACCGGGGTTGAGGTGGGCAGACTGGATGGTGTCCAGAACGCTCTGGAACACGGCCATCTGACGGGTGGTGTCTCCGGCGTAGGCACACAGGTGGGTGTAGGTGCCGGTGATGGCCACGTTGGGCAGGTAGTGGTAGATGGACAGCAGTTTTTGAGGCTCGCTGGACAGAAAGCCGCCAAAGCCCATGCCGGTGTCGATGAGCACATGGGCTTCCGCCTTGACGCCCAGTTCTTCCGCTACGGCGTTGAGGGCGGTGCCCGTCTCATAGGAACCGATGGTACAGATGGCGCGCTGGTTCAGCAACTCCACCAGCTCGTCTCGGTTGGTGGTGGAGCGGAGCATCAGAATCGGCTCCTGGGCAAACCCAGCCTGACGCAGACGGGTGACATCCTCCGCCTCCTCCACGGCGAAATGGGCAATGCCCTCCTCCCGTAGGAGCTTGGCCAGCTCAATGAGACCTGCGCCGTAGGCATCGCCTACCAGAACGGCAAATATGACGGCAGAACCCGCCCGTTCCTGAATGATGGCGGTGTTGTGCTTGATGGCGGAGCGTTCAAAAACCAATTGTTTCACGGCAATACCACAACTTTCTGTCGAGAAATAAGTAATAGAAAATAATAACCATTATAACCCGCTTTGGCACTTTTGACAAGAGGAAACCAGAGCGGGCAGGGGAGCTTTTCCTTGTATTTCAAGGGGTGAAATGGTATACTGAATTACTGCACAACGATTTGACACATAGCGTCCTGCACCAAGAAAATGCCTGACGCTGTTTGGGAGGAAACATAACGAATGAAGCGTCAGGAAGTTTTGATCCCCACAGGGGAGGTTCAGCGTCAGATGGAGATCTGCCGCCAGCTGGAACAGCACAATGCCAAGGCAGGGGGGCAGCCCTTGGCGTTGGTGGACACTTATGGCTGCCAGCAGAACGAGGCGGACAGCGAACAGATTCGAGGGATGCTTCGGGAGATGGGCTACGCCTTCACCGAGGATACCAGCGTGGCGGATGTCATCGTCATCAACACCTGTGCCATCCGGGAGCACGCAGAGCTGCGGGTGCTGGGCAACGTGGGCGCCCTGACCCACACCAAGCGCCGTAAGCCCAACCAGGTCATCTGCCTCTGTGGCTGCTCCATGCAGGAGCCCCACATGGCGGAAAAAATTCGCAAATCCTTCCGTCATGTGGATCTGGTGTTCGGCCCCCATGCCCTCTGGCGCTTCCCGGAGCTGCTCCAGCAGGTACTGCTGAAGAAGGAACGGGTGTTCGCTACGGAACAGTCGGACGGCCGCATTGCGGAGGGTCTGCCGGTGGTGCGGCGGGGGAAAATCAAGGCGTGGGTGTCCATCATGTACGGATGCAACAACTTCTGCACCTACTGCATCGTCCCCTACGTCCGTGGTCGGGAGCGCTCCCGGGAGCCGGAACAGATTTTAGAAGAAGTCCGCGGCCTGGTGGCTGAGGGGTACAAGGACATCACCCTGCTGGGACAGAACGTGAACAGCTACGGCAAGGATTTGGATAACAACGTGGACTTTGCCGATCTGCTGGCACAGATCAACGACATCTCCGGCGACTTCCTGGTGCGGTTTATGACCAGCCACCCCAAAGATGCTTCTCAGAAGCTCTTTGAAACCATGGCACGCTGTGATAAGGTGGCGCCCCAGCTGCACCTGCCGGTGCAATCCGGTTCCAGCCGGGTCTTGAAGGCCATGAACCGCCACTATGACCGAGAGATTTACCTGGACGAGGTGCGGCGGCTGAAAGCGCTCATTCCGGACATCGTGCTCACCAGTGACATCATCGTGGGCTTCCCTGGGGAAACCCAGGAGGAGTTTGAAGAAACCCTGTCCCTGCTGGAAGAAGTGCGGTTTGACTCTCTGTTCACCTTTATCTTCTCCCCCAGAGTGGGTACCCCAGCGGCTAAGATGGACGATCCGGTGCCCATGGAGGAGAAAAAGAAGTGGTTCCAGCGGCTGTTGGACACCCAGAACCGCATTTCCGTGGAGAAGCACAAGGAGTACATCGGTCGCATCTTGCCGGTGCTGGTGGAGGAGGAGAACCCTGCCGACGCAGTGAACAACCTGAACTGCCGTACTGACGGCTGGCGGTTGGTTCATGTACCTGGTGACGTGAGTCTGCTGGGGCAGCGGAAAAAGGTGAAGATCACCGACTGCTCCACTTGGAGCCTCTTTGGGGAGTTTGTGGAGGAGTAACCCATACGTTTTAAAAGATAGAGAAGGAGATAGGTCATGGCGCAAAAGATCACCCCCATGCGCAAACAGTATTTAGAGATGAAAGAGAAGTGCCCCGATTGCCTGCTCTTTTTCCGGCTGGGGGACTTTTATGAAATGTTCGATGAGGATGCCCGCATCGCTTCCAAGGTGCTGGACTTGACCCTTACCACCCGAGATCGGAACAAGGACATCCCTCAGGAGGAGAAAGTCCCCATGTGCGGCGTGCCCTATCATTCCTACCAGTCCTACCTGGCGCGGCTGGTGGCCAAGGGCTACAAGGTGGCCATCTGCGAGCAGACCCAAGACCCAGCCGTTGCCACCGGCATCGTGGAGCGGGACATCATCCGCATCGTCACCCCCGGCACGGCAGTGGATGCCTCCATGCTGGAGGAGAGCCGGAACAACTACATCGCCGCCATCTACCTGGAGGGGGAGCGGTGCGGTGTGTGCTTCTGCGATCTGTCCACCGGTGAGGTGTACGCCACAGCTTGCAGTGGGGAGGATTGTCTGACCCACCTGATGAACGAATTGGGGCGGTTCGAGCCGAGAGAAGTGGTGCTCTCCCCAGAGGCGTGGGAGAACACGGCGCTGTCTCAGGCCATGGAGTTGAAGCTGGACTGCCGCCGAGAGTTCGGCTCCGTCAAGCGCTTTGACTATGTGGTGGCCGGCACAGCGGCCAGCAATCAGTTTGAAAACTATCAGGTCATCCCCGCCGACCGGCCAGAGGCGTTGCAGGCGGTGGGCGGCCTGTTGTCCTACTTATACGAGACTCAGAAAAACAAGCTGGGGCATTTGCGTCAGCTGCAATACTATGCCAGCGGCCGGTTCATGGAGCTGGATTTGACTGCCCGCCGCAATCTGGAGCTGACCGAGACTTTGCGGAGCAAAGAGAAGCGGGGGAGCCTGCTATGGGTGCTGGATAAGACCAAGACCGCCATGGGCGGCCGCCTGCTCCGGCGGTGGCTGGAGAAGCCTTTGCTGGATCCGGTGGAGATTCGCAGCCGGCTGATGGCGGTGCGTGACTTGACCGAGGATATGGTAACTCGGGAAGAACTGGCACTCTGTTTAAAGGAGATCACCGACTTGGAGCGGCTCATTGGCCGCATCGTCTACGGTACTGCCGGAGGACGGGATTTGGTGGCTCTCTCGGCAGGGCTGCATCGGATTCCCAAAGTCCATGACCTGCTGGCCACCCTGCCTGCCGCCCTGTTCCAACGGCTGAGAAAGCAGTTGGATGAGCTGTCCGACCTGTGCCAGCACATTGACAGCGCCCTGGTGGAAGAACCGCCCTTCTCCGTCCGAGATGGGGGGATTATCCGCGAAGGGTACAGTAAGGAAGTAGACCAGCTGCGCAATGTGATGACCAACAGCAAAGATCTATTGGTGGACATCGAGAACCGCACCAAAGAGACGTGCGGCATCAAAAATATTCGGGTCAAGTACAACAAGGTCTTTGGCTACTACATCGAGGTGGCCAAGTCCCAGACCGACCTGGTGCCGGCAGACTGGGTGCGCAAGCAGACCACCGTCAACTCCGAGCGGTACATCAACCAGGAGCTGAAGGAGCTGGAGCACACCATTTTGTCCGCCAAGGATCGCATCACCGATTTGGAATACGACCTGTTCTGCCAGGTGCGGCAGGCGGCTGCCGACCAGGTGGAGACCATCCAGCAGACTGCTGCGGCGGTGGCGCAGATAGATGTGCTCAACAGCTTAGCTGTCGTGGCGGCCAGCAACCACTACTGTATGCCGGAGGTGGACGAGAGCGATGTCATCGACATCATAGACGGTCGGCATCCGGTGGTGGAACGGGTGCTCAAGGGGAATATGTTCGTCCCCAATGACACCCACATGAACGGCAGCAGCAACCTGCTGGCCATCATCACCGGCCCCAACATGGCGGGCAAGTCCACCTATATGCGTCAGGTGGCGCTGATCTGTCTGATGGCGCAGATCGGCAGCTTCGTTCCGGCCAAATCCGCCCACATTGGGGTAGTAGATCGGGTATTTACCCGCATCGGTGCCAGCGATGACTTGGCGGCGGGGCAGTCTACCTTTATGGTAGAGATGAGCGAGGTGGCGGAGATTTTAAAAAATGCCACCAATCGTTCCCTGCTCATTTTGGACGAGATTGGACGAGGAACCAGTACCTATGACGGCATGAGTATCGCCCGTGCCGTGCTGGAACACTGTGCTGACAAGAAGAAACTGGGGGCCAAGACCCTTTTCGCCACCCATTACCACGAGCTGAGCGCTCTGGAGGGCGCTATTCCCGGTGTTCGCAACTATCATATGGCGGCCAAAAAGCGGCAGGATGACGTGATCTTCCTGCGCAAACTGGTGTCCGGCGGGGCAGATCAGAGCTACGGCATCGAAGTGGCGCAGCTGGCCGGAGTGCCGGCCTGGATCATCCGCCGTGGACGGGAGATTTTGAAGGAGCTGGAGGCGGGCGAGCGACCTGCACCAGTCCAATCCAAAGAGGAAGAATCTGAGGAACAGATGGGCTTTGCCGACCTGGCAGGGCAGGCGGTGTTGGAGGAGCTGCGTAAGGTAGAGCTGAACACGCTGACGCCCATCGAGGCCATGAACCTGCTCTATGGCTGGAAAGCCAAGCTAGACGGATAAAAGACGACAGGAGGTGACCGAAAATGCCTAAAATCCACTGTTTGGAACGCCATGTGGCCAATTTGATCGCTGCCGGTGAGGTGGTAGAGCGTCCGGCCAGCGTGGTGAAGGAGCTGATGGAGAATGCCATTGATGCTGGCGCCACTGCGGTGGCGGTGGAGATCCAGCGGGGCGGCATGGGCTACATTCGGGTCACCGATAACGGCTGCGGCATGGAGCCGGAGGATGCGGAGACCGCCTTTCTGCGCCACGCCACCAGCAAGATTCAAAACGCCTTTGATCTGGAGGCCATCGGCACCCTGGGCTTTCGGGGCGAAGCCCTGGCGGCCATCGCCGCCGTAGCTCGAGTGGAGCTGATGACCCGTACCGCAGACAGGGAATTTGGCACGGGCTTGACGCTGGAAGGGGGCAAGGTGGTGGAACGGGAAGTGGTGGGCTGCCCAGAGGGCACCACTATGATCGTCCGCAACCTGTTTTACAACACGCCCGCCCGGCTGAAGTTCATGAAACGGGATGTGGCAGAAGGAGCGGCAGTGTACGCCGTGGTGCAGCATGTGGCGCTCAGCCATCCGGAGGTGTCCTTCCGATTTGTCCGAGAGGGCAAGGAGGAGCTGCTCACGCCGGGAGACGGGGATCTGCGTTCCGCTGTCTATGCGGTGCTGGGGCGAGAAGTGGCGCTGGGGATGCTCCCCTGCAAGCGCAAGGACGAGGAACTGTCAGTGGAGGGATTTATCTCCCGTCCCACCTGCTGCCGGGGGAACCGGAGCGGACAGCATTTCTTCGTCAATGGCCGCTATGTGAAATCCCGTACCATGTCCGCTGCCTTGGAGCAGGCGTATCAGAATCAGAAGATGGTGGGCAAGTTCCCTGGCTGTGTCCTGCGGGTGGCGTGCAAACTCAATGCTGTGGATGTAAATGTCCACCCAGCAAAAACAGAGGTGAAATTCACCAGTGAGCGAAAGCTCTTTGATGCGGTATACTATGCGGTGAAGGAGACGCTGGAGGCGGAGCAGGGGCATCCCCAGGTGGAGTTGAAGCCCAAGGTGCCGCCCAAGCAGGATCAGGTGACCCCCAACCAGACCTTCTTCCGCACTATGACGGCGGAAGAATATCGGCGGACAGGGCAGGTGCTCCACAGCAAGCGGCAAAGTCCAGCACCCCCTCGAGAGGATCCCTTTGAGACCGCTATGCGGCAGCGGCGGCAGGAAGTGCGTCCTTCGGAGCTGGTTCGCATTCCGGAGGCTGCGGAGCCGATTGTGGTATCGGCGGTGGAAGATCGTGCGCTGGTGGAACAACCCGTGGATAACTGCGTGGAAAAGTCTGTGGAAACTGTGGAAAACCCTTTGTACAACCCGGGCGTTTCCCAAGTGGAACCGGTGCAGACACGGAAACCGGAGCCGATCCGGCTGGGGCAAACACCGGCACCTGCTCCCGCAGAACAGCCGGAGGAGACGCCGGATACAGCGGCCTGGCGACTGGCGGGGGAGCTCTTTGACACCTATGTGATTGTAGAACAGGGGGACACGGCCTACCTGATCGACAAGCACGCTGCCCATGAGCGGATGAACTTTGACCGGATGCGGGCAGCGGATTGGAAACCCATGAGCCAGCTGCTGCTGACCCCTCAGGTGCTGCACCTAGCACCGGAGGAATGCGGCGTGTTGTTGGAGCAGATGGGGCTGTTGGAGCAGTTCGGCTTTGCTGTGGAGTCCTTTGGCGGGGACGAGGTGTTGGTGCGTGAAGCGCCCAACGACTTGAGCACCGATCAGATCGAACCGGCACTGGAGGAGATTGCCTCTAAATTGCTGCTCACCGGCACTGCCGATCCGGCGGCTGTTCGGGATGAGGTGCTCCATACCATGGCCTGCAAGGCCGCCATCAAGGGCGGCTGGAAGAACGATCGGGCGGAGCTGGAAGTGGTGGCTCGTGCGGTGATGAGCGGACAGGTAAAATATTGTCCCCATGGCCGTCCAGTGGCCATTGAGCTGAGCCGGCAGCAGCTGGAAAAGCAGTTCAAACGAAGTTAAAGAGAGGAGGCGGAGCCATTGCAGAAAACGGTAGTCTGCGTGGTCGGCCCCACTGCATCGGGAAAAACTCGGTTGGGGGTGGCGCTGGCACACGCTTTAGACGGAGAAGTGGTCTCCGCGGACTCCATGCAGATTTATCGCCGGATGGACATCGGCACGGCCAAGCCCACAGAAGCGGAGATGGAAGGGATTTCCCACCACATGATCGACGTGGCAGAGCCGGAGGAAAACTGGTCTGCGGCTCGATATGTAGAAGCGGCTACCCAGTGTGTGGAGGATATTTTCCATCGGGGGAAACGCCCAATCATTGTGGGCGGCACTGGCTTGTATATTGACTCTCTGATTTCCGGCCGCAGTTTTGCCGTCCAAAGCACCGGTTGGCGGCAGAAATTGCAGGCACAGGCGGCAGCAGAGGGCATTGAGCCCCTCCGAGCAACCCTGAAGCAGGTGGACTTGGCGGCTTACGAGCGCATCCAGCCGGCGGATGAGAAGCGAATCATCCGAGCGCTGGAGGTCTGGTATGAGACTGGCAAGACCATCACGCAGCACAATTTGGAAACACAGCAGCAGCCTCCCCGCTACCAGGCGGTGACCATCGGCCTGAATTTCCAGGAGCGTCCCCAGCTGTGGCGGCGCATCGACCAGCGGGTGGACGAGATGATGGAGCTGGGGCTGGCGGAGGAAGTGAAATGCCTTCTAGCCAGCGGCGTCAGCCGAGATTGCACGGCCATGCAGGCCATTGGCTACAAGGAGCTGGCGGCGGCAGTGAGCGGCCAGGGTGATCTGGCCACAGCAGTGGAGGAAGTGAAGCTGCGAACACGGCAATATGCCAAGCGACAGCTGACCTGGTTCCGCCGGAACAAGGCAACCCACTGGTACCTGTGGGGGGCGGAGCCGGATTTTGCGGCTTGTCGACAGGCTTCGACAGAAAAATTGGAGGAATATGGGTTATGATAGGCGCAAGGACAAGCCCTTCCGTCTGTCATAGAGAGAAATGGCATTGTCCTGAATTTGAATAGAGAAGGAAGTGCCAATGATGCAAAAAAACAGCAATCTACAGGACGTTTATCTGACCAACGTGAGCAAGAACCGGCTGAATGTGACCATGTTCCTGATGAACGGGTACCAGCTGCGGGGAGTGATCACTGGATTCGATGCCTTTACCGTGGTGCTCAACAGCGATGGGCGGCAGCAGGTGATCTACAAGCACGCCATCTCCACCATTGTGGCGGAACGTCCGGTGGATCTGAAGGATTATGAAGTCGGTGGAGGACCTCGTATCCGTCCGTGACCTAGGAAAGGAATGAGACAAGGGTGAAACCGAGCAAATGGATTCCGAAGATCGTCATGGTCGCCTTCTTTGTCGGCGCCATCCTCTATTTTGTCGGCTATGCCGTGCAGACCTTCCGCAACGACATCACCACCGTCACTGTCTATGAGACTGGGGTGGAGGACTCCGTGGATACCACAGGCTTGGTGGTTCGGCAGGAGACGTTATTGGAAGGCAGCGGCGAGCGGATGGAGGTGCTGCCGGCAGAAGGGGAAGCAGTGGCGAAAGGGGAGATCATCGCCCGTATCTACCAGGATCAGGCGGCATTGGAGCAGCACCAGAACCTCAAGGCCAAGCAGACCGAGCGAGAAGCGCTGCAATATGTCCTGAGCCACTCCACCGAGTCCTCGGACACAGCGGAGCTGAGCAAACGGGTCATTGCCTCCTTGGAATCCATCCGAGCGACTGTGTTTCATGAAGATCTGTCCGACCTATCTGACCAGATCCAGTCGGTGGAGAACATGATTTACCGGCAGGATTATACTTATAAGGGCAGCGAAGCGGTGACCAAGGAGATCAACCAGCTGAGCAAGGAGATCAAACAGCTGGAGAAGGAAGCGGACAGCACCGTTTCCACCATCAAGGCCAAGCAGGCGGGAACCTTCTCCGCTATGGTGGATGGCTACGAGACGGTGCTGGAGCCTGCCAAACTGTCCGGCCTGACGCCGGCAAAGCTGGATGAGCTGGTCAAGGCGCGGCAGGAGGTCAAGGAAGGCAAGTATCTGGGCAAGATCATCACCGGCGGCAAATGGTACTATGCGGTGAGCATGGACGTGGCGAATGTGGAGCGGATGCATGAAGGCATGACCGTGACGGTGCGCTTTGACAACGTGGCCGGTGAACAGACCATGAAGGCGGAAACCATCGGGGATGCCAAGGGCGATCAGAAGCAGGTCACCGTGGTATTTTCCTCCACCCGCCACCTGGCCGAGACCTCCCTGCTGCGGCAGCAGTCGGCGGCGGTCATCTATGAGAGTTACCGTGGCTTCCGGGTGCCCAAAGAGGCGCTGCGGATGGAGGGGGACAAGTATTACCTCTATCGGGTCAGCGGCGCCCAGCTGCGGAAGGTGGAAGTGGAGATCCTGTGCCAACTGGATGACTACTATGTGGTCTGGCAGGGCAAGTCCGTGGACAAGGACGGCAAATCGGTGCAGCAGAGCGCATTGGAAAAAGCAAAGCAGATTCGAGACGGCGACACCATCGTGGTGCGGGGGATGAACCTGTACGATGGAAAAGTGGTGGGCAGTCGTGCAAAGACATAAAGAGAAAGGCGGCGAATCAGCTATGACGTTAGCGGAACACATCCAAGCAGTACAGGCACGCATTGCCGCCGCGGCAGAAAAAGCCGGGCGGGATCCGTCTGAAGTGACCCTAGTGGCGGCCACCAAGGTGCAGACCTCGGAGACCATTCGAGCGGCCATTGCCGCAGGCATCACGGTCTGCGGGGAAAATCGTGCCCAGGAATTTACCCAGCATTGGCAGGATGGCGCCTATGAAGGGGCAAAGGTTCACTTTATCGGGCACTTGCAGAAGAACAAGCTCAAATACCTGGTGGGCAAGGTGGACATGATCGAGTCGGTGGACTCGGAAGAACTCATCCGCCTGATCGACAAACGGGCACAGAACTTGGGCATCGTCCAGGATATTCTCATTGAAGTGAACATCGGCGGCGAGGCCAGCAAATCCGGCGTGAAGCCGGAGGAGGCGGAGGCGCTGGTGGCGCTGGCGGCCTCTTTGTCCAGCGTGGAACCCAGAGGCTTGATGGCAATTCCCCCTGTCGCCCATGAACCGGGAGCTAATCGGAGCGTTTTTGCCGCAATGCATCAGCTTTTTATTGACATAAAGGGGAAAACGTATGATAATAAAGTCAATATCGACTGCCTATCTATGGGAATGAGCGGCGATTTTGAAGATGCCATTGCGGAAGGGGCTACACAGGTTCGTGTGGGCACTGCGTTGTTTGGTGCTCGGCCCGCCAATCGGGTGAACGGATAAGGGGGCGCCCCCTGCTCAGAGATAAAAAGGAGGACAAACCACAATGAGTTTAATGGATGAACTGAGACGTCTGGCACGCCCTTATGAAGATGAGGAAGATTACGAGGAAGATTTTGAACTGGAAGAACCCTTTGTGGAGACCAAGGAGGAACGCAAGACCCGCGGCAGAAAGCGGGAGGAGGACGACATGGAACGGGATTATGCAGATACCAGTCGGGATAAAGTGGTGAACATCAACACCACCACCCAGCTGCAGGTTGTGCTGGTCAAGCCGGAGAAATTCCAGGATGCCTCTGCTATTGCCGATCACCTTCGGGATAAGCGCACCGTTGTGCTCAACCTGGAATCTGCCAACAAGGACGTTGCCCGCCGTATGGTGGACTTCTTGTCCGGCGCAGCCTATGCCCAGGAAGGGAAGATCAAGAAGGTGGCGGTAGCAACCTATATTATCACACCCTACAACGTGGATATCATCGGTGACTTGATTGACGAGCTGGAAAACAACGGGATGTACTTCTAAGGCAGAGCGTGCATCAGAATCACAGAAACAAAGCAGAACAAACCTTTTCGGAAGAAATATAGAACGGCGAGGGGAAAGAGAAAGACCCCTAAAGAGCCGAGAGTAAAGGGGGATTATCCATGCTGACGCCGCAGGAAGTAGCAGAACACGGCTTTTCCAAATCCCGTATGGGCGGGTACAACATGAAGGAAGTGGACGATTTTCTGGATGAACTGACCGCTGACTTCAGTGAGCTGTACAAAGAAAACTCTGTGTTGAAAGGGAAGATCAAAGTGCTGGCGGAGAAGATCTCCGAATACCGCGAGACTGAGGACGCCATGCGCACCACCCTCCTTACGGCACAGAAGATGGCAAACTCCATGGTCGTGCAGGCGGAGGAAGAAAAGAAACGTATGATCGCGGAGGCAGAACGTGCTGCCCTCCAGCGGAAAGCGGAAGTGGAACAGGAAGTGGCAGATGCCGAATACCAGCTGAAGATGGCCAAGAACGCCACCGCCCAGTTCGTAGAGCATATGCGGGATCTGGTGAAGCAGGAAGCTTCCTTCCTGGATCAGCTGCCCGCCATCAAGGCGGAGCCTGTCCACCCTAAGAAGGCCGAGCCGATTCCCGCCCCTGCCGCACCCGAAACGGAAGTGGCCGGAGATGAGACGGCAGAAGCGCAGAAGGATGACTGTATCAACCAGATCCTCCAAGAGGAGGCTGGCACCGAACAGGAACCGGCGGCAGCAGCCGTTGGTGCGGCAGAAGCTGATATGGAAGATACCGAAGGGCATCGGATTAACTTTAATAATCTGCAATTCGGGAAGGATTACGAAATCAAATGATCGAAACCATCGGGAAAATGCCACTTTATTCATTTTTTCGAAGCCTGTCGGCCTGAGATCAGGCCGACAGGCTCATGATTGTTTATAGCGATTACCTAGGTGCATCCTGTGAAAGAGATGCCCTAGAAAGACACAGAAAAGAAGGGACAATAGTAACCATGGCTGATTATAACAAGACCATCAATCTGCCCAAGACCGACTTCCCTATGCGTGCCAAGCTGGCACAGCGGGAACCGGGGATGCTGGAAGAAATGAATCGCAAGGATCTGTACCGTAAGGTGATGGAACGGAACAAGGATAAGACTCCGTTTATCCTCCACGATGGCCCTCCCTATGCCAACGGGGATATTCACATTGGCACCGCCATGAATAAGATCCTCAAGGATATGATCATCCGCTACAAGAATATGACCGGCCACTATGCGCCTTATGTTCCTGGTTGGGACACCCACGGTATGCCCATCGAGACCGCCATTCAGAAGAAGGGCGTCAAGCGCAACACCATGTCCGTGCCAGAATTCCGGGACAAGTGCCGGAACTTTGCCCTGGATTTCCTCAACCGTCAGCGGGAACAGTTCCGCCGCCTGGGGGGCATTGGCGATTGGGAGCATCCCTATATCACCCTGAAGCCTGAATTTGAAGCCAAGCAGATCAAGGTATTCGGCGCAATGGCAGAAAAAGGCTATATCTACCAGGGGCTCAAGCCCGTCTACTGGTGCCCCACCTGCGAGACCGCTCTGGCAGAAGCTGAGGTGGAATATGCTGATGACCCCGTCACCACCATTTACGTCAAGTTCAAGGTTCATGATGACAAGGGCAAGCTGGCACAGTACGGCGATCTGGACAAGATGTACTTCGTCATCTGGACGACCACCACCTGGACTCTGCCCGGCAACATGGCCATCTGCCTCAATCCCCAGTTGGAGTACTCTCTGGTCAAGACCAATGGCGAGATCCTCATCATGGCCACCGATCTGGTGGACAGCGTCATGAAGGATTCCGGCATCACTGAGTATGAGACGGTAGGCACCCTGTTTGGGGACGAGTTCGAATACATGACCGCCTATCATCCCTTTATGAATCGGGATTCCCTCATCATCCTGGGCGACCACGTCACCCTGGATGCCGGTTCCGGCTGCGTTCACACCGCTCCCTCCTTCGGCCTGGACGACTTCTATGTGTGCCAGCGCTATGACGAGATCCCCACCGGCGTGGAGATGGAAGTCTCCGTCAACGCACAGGGGTTCCTGAATCAGTTTGCCGGCCCCTATGAAGGGCTACATGTGACCAAGGCACATCCGGTCATCTTCAAGGATCTGGTGGACATGGGCGCCATCCTGTCCAGTGCGGACATCGTTCATAGCTATCCCCACTGCTGGCGCTGCAAGAAGCCCATCATCTTCCGTGCCACCCAGCAGTGGTTTGCCAGCGTGGATGCCATCAAGGATGCCGCTGTGGAAGCCTGCGACAACATCACTTGGAAGCCCGAATGGGGCAAGGAACGGATGATCTCCATGATCCGCGAACGTTCCGATTGGTGCATCTCCCGTCAGCGTACTTGGGGCGTGCCCATCCCCATCTTCTTCTGCAAGGACTGCGGCAAGCCCTACTGCACGCCGGAATCCATCGAAAAGATTTCTGAGATCTTCGGCGCTGAAGGCTCCAACGCCTGGTGGGCGAAGGAAGCGAAGGAACTGATGCCGGAAGGCGCTGCCTGCGAATGTGGCTGCAAGGAATTCACCAAGGAGACCGACATCATGGACGTCTGGTTCGATTCCGGCTCCACCTGGGCTGCCGTCTGCGACCACAATCCGGAACATCCTGAACTGGTCTATCCCACCGACTTGTACCTGGAAGGCGGCGACCAGTATCGCGGCTGGTTCCAGTCCTCTATGCTCACCTCCATCGCCGCCCGTGGTGTGGCACCCTATAAGCACATCATCACCCACGGCTGGACCGTTGACGGCCAGGGCAAGGCCATGCACAAGTCCCTGGGCAACACCGTCGCCCCGCAGGACATCATCAAGGACTACGGCGCTGACATCCTCCGTCTGTGGGTTTCCTCCAGCGACTACACTCAGGATATGCGCATCTCCAAGCCCATCCTGAAGCAGCTGTCTGACGCCTACCTGAAGATCCGCAACACCTGCCGTTATATCCTGGGCAACCTGACCGGGTTCGACATGGCTGCCGACCTGGTGGAGTACAAGGATCTGATGGAACTGGATCAGTGGGCGCTGGATGCCACCAACCGCCTGGTGGAAGCCGCCCGTGCCGGTTATGACAACTATGACTTCCATAACGTCTATCGTGCCGTGTATAACTTCTGCGTGGTGGATATGTCCAACTTCTATCTGGACATCATCAAGGATCGCCTGTACTGCTCTGCCGTTGGTTCCTATGAACGCCGCAGCGCACAGACCGCCATCTATCGCATCCTGGATACCTTGGTGCGGGTCATCAGCCCCATCCTGGTGTTCACCAGCGATGAGATCTGGGAGGTCATGCCCCATGAGGCTTCCGACAATGCCGAGAGCGTCCTGCTCAACGACATTCCCGAAGTCAATGCGGATTGGAAGCTCAGTGAAGAAAAGGCCGCCTACTGGGCTAACATCATGGCCTTCCGTGGTGTCGTGAACCTGGCGCTGGAAAAGGCACGCGCTGCAAAGGTTTGCAAGAAGTCTACCGATGCCAAGGTGACCCTGTACCTGGACGAAAAGGCGCAGGCTGTCTATGAGACCATCAAGGATGCTGACCTGGAACAGCTCTTCATTGTCTCCAAGGTGGACGTTTCCACCGGAGCCGCTCCCGCTGACGCTGTGACTGGCGAAGCAGTGGAAGGTCTGGCGGTCACCGTGGAAGTGAACCAAGACCCCAAGTGCCCCCGCTGCTGGCTCCATCACGCCGACATTGGCAAGGACGCAGCGCATCCCGAACTGTGCCCCCGCTGCGCCGCAGTGGTCAAGGCCATGCACCTGGACGTGTAACGCAAACAACCAGAGATCAGTACCGCCGGAAGAAACCGTTCTTCCGGCGGTTTTTGTTGTGCTGCGCCTGAAAACATGATAAACTAAAATAAGTATACCTAATTGTAAGAGAGGAAGCAGACACCATGGAGTATCAAGCCGGAACATTTGACATTGCAGTGATCGGCGCCGGCCACGCTGGCATTGAAGCGGCGCTGGCTGGGGCACGATTAGGCTGCCGCACGCTGTGCTTTACCGTCAATCTGGACGCAGTGGGCAATATGCCCTGCAATCCCGCCATTGGCGGCACCGGAAAGGGACAGCTGGTGCGGGAGCTGGACGCCTTAGGCGGCGAAATGGCTCGGGCGGCAGACAAAGCCTGTATCCAATACCGGCTGCTCAACCGAGGCAAAGGGCCTGCCGTTCATTCCCTCCGTGCCCAGGCCGACCGGCGGAAGTATCAGGAGGTGATGAAGCACACCCTGGAACAGACGGAAAATCTGTTCGTCCGGCAGGCGGAAGTGGTGGAAGTGCGGGTGGATGACAGCGGCGCGGTCTGCGCCGTGGTCACTGCCACCGGAGCGGTCTTTCAGGTGAAGGCGGTGGTGGTGGCCACCGGCACCTACCTGGGCGGACGCACCATCGTAGGTGATGTGTTTCGGGACTCTGGCCCCGACGGTCTCCAGGCGGCGCTGGAGCTGACCGGCTGCCTGGAAAAGCTGGGCGTCACCATCCGCCGGTTCAAGACCGGCACACCCCCTCGTGTCAACGCCCGCAGCGTGGATTTCTCCAAGATGGAACTGCAAGAGGGGGATCCGGAACCGGTGCCCTTCTCCTTCGCCACCGACCATGCGCCGGAAAATCAGGCGGTGTGCTATCTCACCTACACCAATGAGACGACCCACGACATCATCCGAGCGAATTTAGATCGCTCCCCGTTGTATAATGGCGCCATCGAGTCCACCGGCCCTCGGTACTGCCCCTCCATTGAGACAAAAATCGTCCGGTTCGCAGATAAAAAGCGCCACCAGCTCTTTGTGGAGCCTATGGGGCTGAACACGGAGGAATTATACATCCAGGGCTTCTCCTCCTCCATGCCGGAGGACGTCCAGGTGCGGATGCTCCACAGCATCCCCGGCCTGGAACAGGCGGAGATGACCCGTGTGGCCTATGCCATCGAATATGACTGCGTTGACCCAACGGAACTGTTGCCCACATTGGAACACAAAAAAATCCCCGGCCTGTACGGCGCAGGCCAGTTCAACGGCTCCTCCGGCTACGAGGAAGCAGCCGTCCAGGGCTTCGTGGCCGGCGTCAACGCCGCCCTAAAGCTGCTGGGACGGGCGCCGATGATCCTGCGCCGCGACCAAGGCTACATCGGCGTGCTCATTGACGACCTGGTGACCAAGGGTACCAACGAACCTTATCGCATGATGACCAGCCGCACCGAGTACCGCCTGATTCAGCGGCAGGACAACGCCGACCAGCGCTTGACTCCCATCGGATACCAGATCGGCCTGGTCAGCCGAGAACGTTATGAAGCAGTCCAGGCCAAATACCAGGCGGTGGAGCGGGAGATTCAGCGGCTGGAGCACAGCGGCACCCCAGCCACCGACCCCCTCAACCAGATGCTCACCAGCCACGGCGAGCCCGCCGCCCGCCACGCAGTCAAGCTGGCCGACCTGCTCCGCCGTCCTCGTATCTCCTACGCCGACCTGGCGCCCTTCGACCCGACACGGCCGGAGCTGGATCGGCTCATCACCGAACAGGTGGAGATCCAGCTGAAATATCAGGGCTACATCGCCCGCCAGATGCGGCAGGTGGAGGAGTTCCGGCGGATGGAGTCCCACTTGCTGCCGGAAAATTTGGACTACGACCACTTGGACGGGCTGCGCCTGGAAGCGCGGGAGAAGCTGAAAGCCATCCGCCCCCTGAACTTGGGGCAGGCAAGCCGCATCTCCGGCGTCAGTCCGGCAGATTTAACGGTATTGATGATCTGTCTGGAACAAGAACCAAAGGGAAAACAGGTGGAAAAAACCTGAGAACCGCTCAGAAACCTGCCCTGCAAACGCAGGCTGAACGTAAGTGAGATGGCAGCTGCCTTGTCAGGTATCAAATGAAATATATTACATCAGAAGTGTTAGGCAATTTTTTCAAAAATTGCTTGCTTTTGTGCAGGAAGTTTGGTATATTGATAATGTACAGAATCGCCAGACCCAACGGCGTTTGCCGCAGGTTGTCTGAGAGACACTAAGGAATGGATGGAATGGAGAATGCTTATGCGAAATAAAGTAAGGAAATCTTTGGCATTCCTGCTGGCATTGGCACTTGTCGTGTCGGTGATGAGCGGTCTTGGCCTCTCCGTGTCTGCGGAGCAAGAGTCGAACACACCCGGGACGGAAGAAGTACAGCAGCAGGACAAGACCGAAGCGGGCGCAGCGCCCAGTGAGGTGAAGGCGGAGGAAGAAGCCGCCAAGCCGGAAAAAAAGCCCGTCCAGGAAGAAAAAGAGGACGAGCAGAAGACCGAAGCAAAGGAGAATGCTGACAAACCTGCGGAAAAGCAGGAGAAAGCAACTCCCAAAGCAGGCGAAAATATCCAGACTGCCACCATTGGCACTGGGGACAAGACCGTTACCGTAAAGACCACTGCCGCCGCTGGCGTTCTGCCGGAAGGGGCAAAGCTGGTGGTAAAGAAGCTGGCGAACCAGGATCAGGCGTATCAGGACGCAGAGTCCACCCTGAAAGACAGCCAGGTGACTTATGATGACTTCCTGGCTCTGGATGTGGGCTTTGAAGTCAACGGCAAGGAAGTGGAACCGGAAGCAGGTTCCGTCCAGGTTCAGTTCGAGCTGGGCGCTGGCCTCCTGCCGGAAACCGCTGATACCAGCACCTTGGCTGTGCAGCATCTGACGGACGGCAAGGCGGAAACCGTTGCCGATGCGGGTGCTGTCACTGCTGGTGACGTGACAGTGAAGAACCAGGTTGTTAAGGCTGACTTTGAGGTTCAGAGTTTTTCTACCTTTACTATTACGTGGGGAATTAGTGGAAATTCAAGTGCGGAGATTAAATTGTATGCAGCAACAAGAGCTGATAACGCATCTGGATTTAAGGAGCTGTTTGGACAAGATAGCGTAGGTAGCATAAATAACGTTCAAGTCCAAAATAAATGTGCTATTCCTTCGGGCGAGGATGTTACATATGGCGGAAAAACGTACAGAGCAACAGGTAAGGCTTATATTCGATATAATGGTGAGTACGCAGAAGTGACAAGCCTGAAAAAGAAATCTTTCTCAGGTGATCGTGGAAGAACCTACTATATTATTTATGCGTCGGGTACGGGGCTTCCTGAACCTAATAGCACCGATGCGAAGAATGTAGTTTGGTATGGTTATAAACTTTTCTGGTATGATGACTCTGATGACTTGTATTATGGGACGGCTACAGATAATAAAGTTTACCTGGAATACAACACCACATCCGATTCCGGCTCTACAGGCGGAGTTACTACCAATGTTGACTCCCTGGCACATAGAAAATTCATCAAAAAGAATAACGATGGCACTTATGACTTGACACTGACAGTGGCTGGTGCAGCAGGATCTACGACCAATAAGAAGAAACTTGATGTCCTATTGATCGTCGATAAATCTGGCTCTATGCAGTATAATATGAGCGGAAGCAATAAAGGCAATACGTGGTATAAGTATACTGGTAGTAGATGGGAAGCTAGTAAGAAAGCAATTCAGGAAATGATTACTTCCTTAAATGCGAATAGCGCCAACTTGGACACGAAGTATAGTATTGTTACTTTCAGTGGTGATAATGGTGAGGACGAAGAAGTCTGGGACGATGCTGAGGTTACGCTGGACTGGAGTTATTCTGATAAGTTTGTCATTAGTACGAAGAACCAGTGGACTGGTGGTAGCGGCATACTTGATTTTCAGCCTAGTGGTGGCACGAACTATCAGGCAGGCTTTAGAGAAGGCAAGAAACAGTTGAAGTCGGCGCGGCAAGACGCACAGAAGGCCGTGATTTTCCTCTCCGATGGCGAAGCAACTTTCTATTATAATGGGGAAGGTATGACAGCAGGCGCAGGTAGCGCTGATTGCGATGGTTACAGCTGGGATGGTAGTAAGATAAGAGCAGGCAGTTGTTCTGACGCCGCAATGAAAGAAGCGGCAGGAATCACTAGTGCAAACTATTTCTATACCATCGGCCTTGGCAATAAGAATGCGATTAATTCGGATGTGCTAACCGATTTGAGTAAGACGGTTGCGGAAAAGAGTCCTGGTTGTATCGTCAATACAGACAATAAGCCTTTTATGTGTGATAGCTTGGAAGGTTTGAAGAGTGCTTTTGCAAAGATGTATGCAGATATTACTACATTTACCTGTACAAATGTTAAGGTAACGGATCAGCTTAGTAATAATGTGAATATTGTGAAAGCTGGCACAGCTACTGACAATCCCTATAATTTCCGTATTTCCATGACGAAAAAAGATGGTACGCCGGGGAATGTTCCGGAAGGGACAACAGCTGAATACAATGAGAAAACGAAGCAGGTAGAGCTTAAATTCCCGGAAGCGTATGAACTGGAAGATGGTGCAACATATCAGGTGACCTTCACAGTTGAGCCGTCCGATTTGGCGTATCAGAAGTATGCCGAAAGTGGCGGTGGGTATACGGAAATCGGTGAAGAAGATACCGGCGATACTGCGGGTCAGAAAGGTTATTTCTCCAATGACTGGGCGAAAGTTGAATATACTTACAAAGAAGAGCCGCGTAGCGAACCGTATAAGAAACCTGTTGTACAGGTGAATGCAGCAACTATCACCGTGACCAAAATGGTAACTGGCGATTTGTCAAATGACGTTGCAAACGCAAAGGAATTTAAGTTTACCATTGATAGTGGGAAGAAAATTCCGGATAATATGTATGCATCTTACCTGAAGAAGGGCAGCACTGGGACAGTTGAAGGCAATACTTTGACGTTGAAGAACGGTCAGAGCGCAACCTTCGTTTATAAGGCTGGTACTCATTTCAAATTTACTGAAGACCAGGACGCAGCAAAAGTTGATAACTTTGACTTGACTGTGACTGGGGGGACTTCTGAAGGTGATATGACAACTAGTGGCACTAAATTGACCGTTACCAATGCCTACAAAAAGGCAACAGCAAATTTGACCATTCAAAAGGTGGTTCAGGACGATAGCAAAGATAGTGATCCTGATGTAAGCCGAGAGAAGTATACCTTTACAATTACTCCTGCAAGTGGAGTGACTGTTGAGGATGGAAGCTATGGTAATGCGACCTTTAAGGGTGGCGTTGGTACTGTGACCATTACGGGCGCAGAAAGCGTCGTTATTCCCGATTTGCCTCTGGGTGAATATACCGTAACCGAAAGTGAACCGGCAGGCAGAGTTGATAAATTTACTTGGCGAAAGTCTGAAAGCACAATGACTGGAAAAGCTGAATTGGAAGCGGACAAAGATGGCAGTGTAACCATTACTAATATGTATAGAAAAGATGTTACTGTCACCGTAGTCAAGGAAGTCACCGGTAACATGAGCCAGAAGTCTGATAGCTTCGGGTTCAATGTAAATGGTACAAGCACGACTTTGACTGCTAAAGATGATGCCAAGTATGAAGTCGAGGTTGCATATGGCAGCAAGTTCACCGTTACCGAAACGGACAAGAACGGTTATGAGTTGGACAAGATTGAGGCAAAGGGTTCTACTGGTAGCCAGAGTAGTGATAGCTACACTATTGACAGTGTAACTGCGGACACCGAAATCACCTTCGTCAACGACAAAACCATCCAGCCCCCCAACGGCATCACCACCACCATCGCGCCCTACGCGATCATGGTCGTCCTCGCCGCTGGCGCAGGCGTGTACTTCGTGTACAGCCGCCGCAGACGCAATCGCTGATGTCGGCGAAGAACATGGAGGAGATCGCCGGATGGTTGAAGGAACTAAAGTTCCGGAAAAAAATCATCGGCGGTGTGGATGAGGCTAACGTCTGGCACAAGCTGGACGAGCTGCAAGCCCAGTATCAATCCGCCTTCGATGCCCAGGCCGAGCGTTACCAGGCGCTCCTGGATGAGCGCGACGCAGAGATTCGCCGCCTGAAAGGGGAACGGTGACCTATGGGCATCGGAAAACACACCAAACCAACCAAAACCCGTCCCAGTCGGGGTCGCAAGACCCCGACTGATGGAGTACCCCAGGCGTTGACCCCAGAGCAGGTCATCGCCGCCCGTCGCAAACAGCTGCGGAACCGAAGGGACGTCACATCCTTCCTCCAGCGGCTGGTCATCATGGCGCTTATGCTGTGGGTTTTGTTCGGGTTCGTCTTTGGACTGACCCCCATGCCCAACGGGGATATGTCCCCCCGCCTCAGCGCCGGCGACTTGATGCTCTACTACCGCATGGCCTCCACCTGGCACACCCAGGACATCGCCGTGCTGGAAAAGGATGGCACCCAGTATGTCGCCCGTATCGTCGCCCAGCCAGGTGATACGGTGGAGATTACGAAGGAAGCCACCTTGAAGATCAATGATAGTGTCGTGTTGGAGAACGACATCTATTATAGTACCCCCCGATACGATGACAACGTGACCTATCCAGTGACCCTGGCGGACGACGAGTATTTCGTGCTGTGCGACTACCGAGAGGGAGCCAAGGACAGCCGATATTACGGCCCCGTGCGCCGGAGCGAGCTGAAAGGGAAAGTGATCACCGTACTGCGCCGCTCCAACCTGTGAGGGGAGCGGCAGGAGAGAGGTTATTATGAGGCGCCCGTGCAAAGCATCATGGACGGGGGACGCCTTGTGGTAATAAGAGGATCCCAGCCCAACCGCGTGAGGGAGCGGAGGGAGTTGGGAGACGCGTTGAATGGAAAAATTGCGATTTGAATGGAAAGGATGAATGAACAATGTTGAAGAAAACCATCCGTCGCCTGGGTGCATTGGCGATGGTTCTGGCAATGGCAGTCTCTGTCTTTGCTGTTAATGCTTCTGCAGCTGGTTTGTATGAAGGCGGTGAAAATGGCCTGACTAGCATTACCCTGACGAAGAAGCTTACTGTTGGCGTAAATGCATTGACTCCGGCAGCAACGGCTACTTTTAGTGTCACTCCCGCTAGTGCAAATCAGGTTGCTGGTGGCAAATCTGTAACCGTTAATGGTGAAACGAAAACGTACCCTGTTAATGTAGGTGTGGCAGATGGTCTGACATTTGCTAGTGGTGCCGACACTGTTACTTTTACTCAGGGTCAGGATAAAGTGCAGGGCACTAACTATGCTCAGCAGCAGACCGCTCTGACAGTAAATGCGAGTGCATTCACTGCACCTGGCATCTATCGCTATGTTGTCACTGAAACTAGCGTCACCGGTGATGGTGTTGCAACGGACACCAGCACTTACTATGTTGACTTGTATGTGGAAAATGATGGCGATAATGGCTATAAGGTCGTTAGTGCTGAAGCTTTGAAAGTGGGAGAAAGCAGCAACGAAAAGAGTGATCTGGTATTTGACAATGTTTATACTTCCAATACTCTGACTGTCACGAAATCCGTAGTTGGTGCTATGGGCGATAAGAACCATAAGTGGGACATTACTGTTACCGTTTATGGCGCAGATAGCGGCAAAACATTTGCAACTGACTATGACAAGCCTGCAAATGAAGGAACTGGGAAAGTTGTTCTGACGAGTGGCGTGGCTTACACCTTTAAGCTGGCTGATGGTGAAAAGGTAGAAATTTATGGCCTGTCTGCGAACGATAAGTATATTGTTGACGAAACTGACTCTAAGGTTACTGCTGATGGCTACACCGTTACTGGTGAAGAACTTGGTACTGACGGTGAGGCAACTGCGACTATTAGCCAGGCTACCACTGTTACTATTACCAATACCCGGGAAGCTGCTTCCCCCACCGGCGTCATCATGACCATCGCTCCTTATGCTCTGATGGTCGTCCTGGCTGGCGCATTCGCAGTGGTCTTCCTGACCCGCCGCAACCGCGCTGAATAATTCAGACGAATCAAAACAACACCTCCGTGACCGTTCCTGATAAAATGGAATTAGAACGGAAGGATGTGAAGTACATCTTTTAATCTAACTCTCCCCACACACCACCCCGCCGGACAACCATGGCTTTGATGCAAGCTCCATCCGGTGGGGCGGTGGGGGAGCCGTTCTCCCTACGCCCCCTTTGGCCCTCGCCGGAGAGGGGCGGGGAGAACCCCACGCGAAGAAGAAAGGAAAAACGGTTTGGAATTCGCGGCAAAACTGGCAAGGGGAGCGGACAAAGTGCTCAGCCTCATCGCTGTCCTCATGATCCTCCTCCTCCTCTGCTACGGCGGTTACTCCCTCTGGGACACCGCCATGCTCTACAAAGGCGCCTTCAACTCCAGTGACCTTCTCCAGTATAAGCCCTCAGCGGACGATCCGGAGAGTCTCACCTTTGAAGAACTGCTGAAACTCAATCCCGACGTCTGTGCCTGGATCACCGTGGACGATACCCATATTGACTATCCGGTGGTACAGGGGAAAGACAATATGGAGTACGTCAACAAGGATGTCAAAGGGGAGTTTGCCTTTTCCGGCGCCATCTTCCTGGACAGCCAGAACAAACGGGATTTCTCCGACAGCTACAACCTCCTATATGGCCACCACATGGAGGGCGGCGCCATGTTTGGGGATGTGGTGGAGTTCCGAGACAAGAGCTATTTCGACAGCCACGAGACAGGCACCCTCTATCTGCCTGGCAAAGCCATACCCATCACCTTTTTTGCCTGCGTGAGTACTGACGCCTTTGACAGTGTGGTATACCACCCCGACGCACAGCCCGCAGGGGATGTGACGACCCTCCTGAACTATCTTCAGGGCACGGCCGTGCAGTACCGAGACATCGGAGTGACGGCGAAAGATCAGATTATCGGTTTGTCAACCTGTTCCGAAGCGGTGACCAATGGCCGTGTTGTGTTGTTCGGGCGGCTGGACAAATAAGATCCAAGCACAAGAAGGAGGTTCTGAAGGACACCATGAATCAAAAGAAAACGAGATTCCGCAAACTGCTGCTCCTTCCACTGCTGATTGCAGTCCTGCTGTTCCCCACGCAGGCCCTTGCGGTATACAGCTGTACGGTACAGCTGCCGGTGGAAGTGAAAACGATTACCAAGACCGAAGACACGGAGATCCCCACTGGGGAGGTCTATACGGTCGTCCTGACTGCCGAAGACGACGCCCCCCTGCCGGAGGAAACTCGGCTGACGGTGACCGACAACGGTACGGTGGAGTTCGGCCCCATTACCTACACCAAGCCGGGCGATTACGTCTACACGGTGTACCAGGATGTGGGCGAGACGGAGTTCTACACCTATGACCGAGCTGTTTACACAGTGACGGTACGGGTAGTGAACGACGACAATGGCGGCCTGACCGCAGAAATCTGGGCCATTCGGGATGATGAGACGGAAAAGATGGAGAATGTTGTATTCACCAACGTCTACACTCCGGAGGAAGAACCGGAACCTGACGGCAGCAGCTCCGCATCCACCTCTGCAAAACCGTTGGTCAAGAAACCCAACACTCCCAAAACGGGTGACAGCGCCAACCTCACCCTCTGGACGTGCCTCCTGGCCGCCTCTGCTCTGGGCATCATCACCCTGCTGGCAGCCCTCTTGAAGCGCAACCAGAAGTAAGTGGAGACAAATCGGCGATTCGGCTCTTGTAAACGGCAGTGCCGTTTCGAGAGAAACGCAAAAACAACAGCACCACAGTATCGTGGTGCTGTTGTTTTTGCGTTGTCTTGCAGTTAATCCAACCGAGGGAAGTTGCCCTGTGCCTGTTCCAAGGGATAGCAGATCTGATTTTCCGCCACCAGCACCGGCACCCCGTCTGTACCCACATCAATGATGGCGTAACTACAGTTGTAAGGCACGCCGCCCCGCCAGAAAAAGCCCTCCGGCGGGTCGATGGCGTTGAGCAGAGCGGTGATGGCGCCGCCGTGGGAGGCCAGCAGGATGGTTTTGTCTGCCAGCTCCTGCCGGTGGCACAGGTCGAATAAGTAGTCCGCCATCCGTTTGGACAGTTCTTGGAACGTCTCCCCGCCCTCCGGCGCCTGATAGCGCTCGGCGTGGCAGATGAAATCCACCAGATTCTGATTCAGCGTCCCGCCGGGGCCGGAGTTGGCCGTGACGCCTTCGTAGACGCCGAAGGCCATTTCGATGAGCCGCGGCTCCACATACAGCGGAATGTCCCGCCCCGCCAGCACCAGCTCCGCCGTCTGGCGTGCCCGGCAGAGGGGGGAAGTGAAGGCAAGGTCGAAGGGGACATTCGCCAGACCCTCTCCGGTCAGTTCCGCCAGCAAAATGCCCTTGTCGTTCAGAGGTATGTCACTCTGACCCTGAAAACGGCGCTGGACATTCCAGCTGGTCTCACCATGTCGTAAAGCATAAAGTCTCATTGGCATACCTCCTAGATAGAATAAGATGTTGGGATAAGTGCGTAAAAAACTTAGAATTTCGCTCCGCCGAACTCGGATAAGACCAACGACTTGTTCTTGTCCTGCACCCACTTGATGGACCAGGGAGCGGAGAACAGGAGCAGCTTGCTGCCCTGATAATCTTCCACCAGCTTGATGTCCTGACCGTTGCCCATGACCAGATCATCGTCCAGGTTGCCGTCAAAAGCGTCCACCCAGCGGAGATATTCATAGGGCAGGTTGTCCATGATGATGTCCACCTTGTACTCGTTTTTCAGACGGTATTCAAACACGTCAAATTGCAGCGTGCCCACGCAGCCCACGATGACTTCTTCCATACCGGCGTAGGGGATCTTGAAGATCTGGATGCCGCCCTCCTGAGCGATCTGCTCGGTGCCCTTGATGAACTGCTTCCGCTTCAAAGTGTCCTTGGGACGTACCCGACGGAAATGCTCCGGTGCGAAGGTGGGGATGGGGTCAAATTGGAAGGACTTGCCCGGGGCGCACAGGGTGTCGCCGATGGAGAACATACCGGGGTCGAACACGCCGATGATGTCGCCGGCGTAGGCTTCTTCGATGATTTCCCGATCTGCCGCCATCATCTGCTGGGGACGGGAGAGCTTCACCTTGCGGTTCTGCTGTACCAGGTACACTTCCTTGTCCGCGTCAAACCGGCCGGAGCATACGCGCACGAAGGCGATGCGGTCCCGATGCGCCTTGTTCATGTTGGCCTGGATTTTGAACACGAAACCGGAGAAATCGTCATCGAAGGCGTCCACCACCTGGTCGCCGGCTTTGCGAGACAGAGGCGGGGTGGTCATGCGCAGGAACTCCTCCAAAAAGGGTTCCACGCCGAAGTTGGTCAGGGCGGAACCGAAGAAAACGGGGGAAAGTTTTCCGTGACGGACGCGCTCCATGTCGAATTCTGCGCCGGCGCCCTCCAGCAGCTCGATCTCATCGGCCAGCTGGTCTCGGCGGGCTTGTCCGATCAATTCCACCAGCTTGGGGTCGTCCAGTTCCACCTGGGTGGCTTCAGCGGCCTTGGCGTTGGTGTTGCTGGTGAAGTGGATAATTTTTTTGCCAGCCCGGTCATACACGCCCTTGAACTCCTTGCCGCAGCCGATGGGCCAGTTTATGGGGCAGGTTTCTACGCCCAGCTCCGCTTCAATCTCCTCGCACAGCTCGAAAGGGTCACGGGCTTCCCGATCCATCTTGTTGATAAAGGTGAAGATGGGGATGTCTCGCAGGGCACAGACCTTAAACAGCTTTCGAGTCTGGGCTTCTACGCCCTTGGCGGCGTCGATGACCATAACGGCAGAGTCTGCCGCCATAAGGGTACGGTAGGTGTCCTCGGAGAAGTCCTGGTGGCCGGGAGTGTCCAGGATGTTGATGCAGAAGCCCTCGTACTGGAACTGGAGGACGGAGGAAGTGACAGAGATACCACGCTGTTTTTCAATTTCCATCCAGTCAGACACGGCGGCACGGGCGTTCTTTTTGCCCTTGACCACGCCGGCCTGGTTGATGGCTCCGCCGTAGAGCAGGAACTTTTCCGTCAGAGTAGTCTTGCCGGCGTCCGGATGGGAGATGATGGCAAACGTGCGCCGGCGGTTGATTTCGGAAGCGTATTTAGACATTGGATTTCCTCCAAACAGATCAAAAATAAAATTCTTGCCGGCGAACCAGGAAAACACCAGCCAAACCCTGCCGGCAGATGGGGTTCGGTGTGGATTTGACAAGGATAGCCTGCCCAGATCGGCACATTCTGAGCAGAACGGAGAGGAACTGTTCCGCCTGACCAGAGAAAAGGGCAGATACTTTTATTATACGTCCAAAAAGAAGAAAAAGCAAGGACAAGGGCACCCCTGCCTGACAGGAGTGCCCTTGTTCCGGTTATCTTCGCCGGTATTTATTCCTGGTGGCAATGCCGCCACGAATATGCCGTTCTGCTTTGTTTTCCTCCAAGATCTCCTTCACCTGACGATACAGGCTGGGATTGATGGCAGGCAACCGCTCCTGGAGATCCTTGTGTACCGTGCTTTTGGATACACCGAAGGCTTTGGCGGCACTGCGTACCGTGGAACGGTGTTCAATCATGTATAAGGCCAAATCCTTGGCGCGGGCCTCGATCGTCCCTTTCAATGGCAACCACTCCGTCCTTTGGGGCCGGTTTTTCCCCGGCTGTTGGAATGTATGCGGAACTGAGGGGGGTTAGACCGGACGGAAGGAAACTTTTTTCGGAAACGCCCTTGACTTTACAGCTGTTGCAGCGTTTATAATAGGCGCAGTCAGTCAAAAGGAGACGTAAGCCTATGGAACGGAACCTCACAACAGGAAGTGTATTCAAAAATATCGTCTTTTTCTCTCTGCCCTATCTGCTGTCCTATTTCTTGCAGACTTTGTATGGCATGGCGGACTTGTTCATCATCGGTCAGTTCGAGGGGACAGCCAGCACTACTGCTGTCTCCATCGGCTCTCAGGTCATGCATATGCTCACCGTCATGATCGTAGGCTTGGCCATGGGCTCCACCGTCAGCATTGGTCAGTCGGTGGGCGCCAACGACAAAAAGCGGGCGGCTGTCCATATCGGCAACACGGTCACCTTGTTCCTCTCCCTGTCTGTGGTGCTCACGGTGGTGCTGCTCTTGCTGGTGCAGCCTATTGTGAACATCATGTCCACTCCTATCGAGGCGGTCTCTGGCACGGTGGCCTACCTGACCATCTGCTTCATCGGCATCCCCTTTATCACCGCCTATAATATCATCAGCTCTATCTTCCGCGGCCTGGGTGACTCCAAAAGCCCTATGTACTTTATCGCCGTGGCCTGCGTGGCCAATATCGGCCTGGACTACTTGTTCATAGGGGCAATGCGTTTAGGGGCTGCTGGCGCTGCGCTGGGTACTACTTTGGCGCAGGCAGTCAGCGTAGGGACTGCGCTGTTGGTCATTGGGAAACGGAAAACAGGGATTGTCATGGAGAAGGCTCATTTCAAACCCAAAAGGCCAGTGCTGGGCAATCTCTTGAAGATCGGTGTCCCCATCGCCGTCCAGGACGGGCTGATCCAGGTAGCCTTTCTCCTTATCACCATCATCGCCAACCGCCGTGGCCTCATCGATGCTGCCGCGGTAGGCATTGTAGAGAAGATCATCGGCTTTGTTTTCTTGGTGCCATCTTCCTTGCTTGCTGCCGTTTCTGCCCTAGGTGCGCAGAATTTCGGCGCCCACAAGCCGGAACGGGCAGTAGCTACGCTGCGTTATGCTATTTTCATCGCCCTAGGCTTCGGGTTTATCGTCTCCGGTTTGGTTCAGCTCATCGCGGAACCGGTGGTGGGGCTGTTCACCAACGACAGCGCAGTACAGAGCGCCGGCGGGCAGTATTTCCGTGGGTACATCTGGGACTGCATCTTTGCCGGCATCCACTTCAGCTTCAGCGGCTATTTCTGTGCCTGTGAGAAGTCCATCCTCTCCTTTCTGCACAACATCATCGCCATCGCCTTGGTGCGTATCCCTGGCGTTTATCTGACCTCCAAACTGTTCCCCACCACCTTGTTCCCCATGGGGCTGGCTACGGCTGCTGGGTCGCTGCTGTCGGTCATCATCTGCGTGATCGCCTTTGCGGTGCTCAGCCATCGTGAAAAACAGGCGCAGGGAGGAGGAATGCTCTAGGGATAAGCCCAGCGTATACGCCGGCTGCCGCTGCGAAAGTCCCCGACAGCAGGTGCGAGTTTTTTAAAAATAGGGAGTAGGCCAAAGCCGACACAGAATCCGTTTCCGTGTCGGTTTTTTGCGGCAGAGCGGATTTTTTTGTCTAGTCAAATTGCACGAAAAGCCAAAACATGGTATAATGCCCCTATTCTTTTGGGTCGACCTGAGAAAAGATCGGACTGCCTGATGGCAGTTTCGGCAGGGGAGGAGACAAGGATGAACCATCTGCATCATCACCTGGTGGATCGGAAATTGATGCGCTTTGCCGCCATTGGCACAGCCAACACCATCCTGGGCATGGGCATCATGTTTGGGATGTATAATTGGCTGGGCTGTGGCTATTGGGTGTCTACGGCGGCCAATTATCTCATCACCAGTGTCATCAGTTTTTTTGCAAATAAGTATCTCACGTTCCATAATCATCAGAAAAGTATCCGGCAGGCGTTCCGATTTGCAGCCAATATCGCCCTGTGCTATGTGTTTGCGTTTAGCGTGGCAAAGCCTCTGGTCATTCGGCTCATGGCTCATGTCCGGCACAATGTGCAGGAAAATGTGTCCATGCTGGTCGGAATGGGACTGTTCTCCTGCTGCAATTACCTGGGACAGCGGTTGGTTGTGTTCCGAGAGGTGAGGGATACTTGACCGAAAGGTTCGAAAAAGGAGAGAAGTCGGAGGAAAAGTCGTGTTTTCGCTAATAATGTTAACTTTTCTTTGCCCATAGAATGGGAAAAAGATTACAAAAAGGGTGGACGTTTGATTAAATTTGTGTTAAACTGTAACCGTATTGTTAAGTTTCAAGGCCGAAGCTGTCCACGGGGGGTGGCTTCGGACGCTTTTTGTAAAATTTTTCAAATTCTAAACAGGAGGACAAAGAACGACCATGACAAGACGAACACGACAGTTGACCACCTTTCTCTTGACAATCGCACTAACTTTCAGTATGTTGCCGTCTGCCGCCTGGGCCACGGATTCGGCTGAGCCGGAACCAACTGTCGCTGTGGCAGAAACAGTGACCGGTTCGGAGTCTGAGGAGACGGCGAACCGTATCCCTGTGGAGACAGAGGCCGCTACACAGCGTACCAAAGTCAGCACAGCTGCCCAGAAGGATGGGGGAACCTCCAGCAGTGCGGACAAACAGTTGAACACCTGTGGAGTGCTGGCAACTTCTTCCTGTGACCCAAATGTGACCCTGAGCACAGCGGACGAGATCCAGGATGGGCAGATCCGGTACATTACCCAGAAATCTACGAATCCGTATTACAATAAATCAGGGCATTGGGGTTCTTATAAAGCCATCAATTATTGTTGGGCAGCTTGTATTTCCATGAGTCTGTCTTATCTGGGGATCGACCAGCTGCCAAAGGATATCCTCAAAAAGAGTACCAATGATGGGAAATCACCCAAGATCAATCGAGGTGCAAGTTATCAGGATAAAGGTTCACTAGAGGAAATGGTAGAGCGGTATGTCAACGGCAACGGTGCTTACAGCCCGCCTATCATCACTTGGGTCAACAAGGATTGTTATAAGACCAGTACGGGGCAGCATGTCCTGATGATCATCGGGAAAAAAACGGATAACGTATACCTGGTAACCGATCCGCTGGAAAAGAGTGAAAAGAAGAACTTCATTCGTGAAATAACTGTGAGCGGAAACAAGGCTAAGTCCACCAAGTACAGTGATTCGGAAAAGGTTTTTACGTTCACGATCAAACGGGTCTACCAGTATTATCGTCAAACGAGCACCACGCTGGAAAATGGCAAGCTGGCGCTGGATGGCGGCATCCTGAGGGAAGGGACTGCCCTGGCTGTTCGAGGGCATATCGGCGGTTCCGATCAGATCAGCACAGTCACTGCTGGCTGCTATGACTTGAATGGCGACCCAGTGAAAAACTGCAACAAGACTGTGACCGTCAACTCAGTGGGGTATGACCTGAGCCAGATGAGCCAGAGCTTGCAGTTCAGCAAGCTGACGCCGGGCTTCTACGAATACCGGATCACGATAAAGATGGCAAACAAGACGTCCAACGTCCTCCTGCGTCAGAAATTCGCCGTTCGCAATGCCCAAAAAAATTTGCCCAATGCCACCTTTTACTTCGATAATGGTAGAAGTAATAAATATTGTGTTACAGCTAAGGACAGCAAATCAGGCAGTGTTCTCAGCCTGAGCTATAATACAGAGAGCGATTCCATGAAGATCCGTGCCCAGGCGGTGGGGAGCCATGGCTACTACCGTCTGATGATGGAGAAGAACGGTCTGTACCTGACCGTGTACAAGTCCTCTGCCGCCTCTGGCACTAAGGTCATCCAGTACCCCAAGGTGGACAAGGATGGTCAGTATTGGCAGATCCTGCCCGGCCCCAAGGATGGATACTATTACCTGATGCCCAAGTGCGCACCTACCTGCTGCCTCAGTGTGACCAAAGATGCCGTGGAGAACGGTGGGACGTTGGAGATCCGAACGGCGAAGGCCGGTAACGCCGCCCGGTATTGGCTGCTGCGTTACACTCGTCCGCTGATCTCTGATGTGAGAAATGTAGCCAGCGGAGTGCAGGTGAGCTGGGACGTGCCGGCTTATGCTACTGGGTACAAGATCTATCGGGCGACCGGTTCCAGTAGCACCTGGAAGCAGGTCAAGCATGAGACCAGCGGCAAGACAGCGTCCTGGGTGGACACCAAGGTGACCAATGGTATCAAGTATCGCTACAAGGTGAAGGCACTGTATGGTGGTGAGGAAAGTCCTCTGACGCCGGAAGGGCATCGCTATCGGGTGGTTCGTCCGGCGAAGTTTACGGCCAAGAGCACCAAGGCGAGAAAGCTGACGGCAGCCTGGTCGGTCAACACCAGGGCTACCGGCTACCAGCTTTGCTACGCCACCAACAAGAGCTTTTCCAATAGCAGAACCTTGAATATCAGCGGCTCCAGCAGTAAAAGCAAGACCATCACCGGTCTGAGCCGCGGGAAAAAATACTATGTGAAGGTCAGAGCCTGCAAGAAAGTGGGTAAGGAGAGCTATTTCTCCGCCTGGTCCGCCGTGAAGCTGATTCGGGTCAAGTGATCCTTATCAAACAAACAACGTATAGAGACAGAAAAACGGCTCCCAGAGGGGAGCCGTTTTTTCGTGCTTGGATGCGATATTACTGCGCCTTCTTTTTCTGCTTCCAGAGCGTCCAGATGCATAGGAGGAGGAAAACCGCTGCCACAGCAATGGACACCACCCAACGCAGGCTGGCGCCTTCACCGAAAAGCAGTCCGGTGCCTTCCAGCATGGTGGTGAAGCCGAAGAAGGCGAAGATGACAAAGGCCAGGCCGTTTAGGAAGCCTTCCGGAGTCTTGCTCTTGAGCAGGTAGCCCACCAGCATCCCGATGATGTCTGCGGCGAACAGGCCAATAGAGCAGGCCAGCCAGATGGTGACGGCGTGCTCTAAACCCTCGTTGGCGGCGAAGGTGATGGCGGTCAGCTGTGTCTTATCCCCTAGTTCAGCCAGAAAAAAAGTGCTGAAGACAGTCAGGGTGGGGAGCTTGGACTCTTTTTTTCCGCCGCCCTCGTCCTCTGCCTGGTCATCTCCGGACAGGGAAGACCAAGCGAAGAAGAAAAAGGCCAGCGCAGCGATGATTTTGATCAGGTACAGGGGGACAAATTTGCTGATGATGGAGCCAACCCCCACAGCCAGTCCGTTCAGGACTAAGATAGAGGCGGCGGAGCCGATGATAATGTCCCGCAGTTTGAAACGGGAGGTCATGGCCACCAGCAGCAGTTGGGTCTTGTCACCCATTTCCGCAATGAACATGGTCAGCAAGATGGTGCAGAACAGTGCCACAAGGGGACACCTCTTTTCTTCAGGTTTAAGATCAGGAACTGTGAATAGCAAGACAGACCTTGCCGAAAGGGTAGAGCCTGCCTTTGTCGATCAGTCAATGAGGAAAGCGAATCATTCCCGAACCATCAGCTTTTTCAGCGCCAATTCCAATCCGGCGATGGTCAAGGGATACATATCGAACATTTTGCAGAGGAGAGCGTAACTCTCTTTGCCGAAGATCACCGGCCGAGTGGTGGGACGGGGGTTGAGCCAGGCGGTGTGGGAGTAGCGCTGGAGAATATAATGGAGCCAGTCCACGCCGGTGTAGCCCTTGTTGTCCTTGGTTTCAAAATATGGCGGCTGGATCAGATCATCAATATCCATCGTGGCATCGCCTAAGAGCAACACCTTGAAGTCCTTGTCGCAATTGCGCAGAACCGTTTCCATCGATACTTGGTACTTTTTCTCCAAAGTAGGATTGGTGTATAAATACGCTTTGGGACAGTTGTGAAAGTAGTATACCCGCAGTTCCTTGAACCGGTTGGAACGGCTGGCCGCCTGAAACAGCTGACTGCACAGTTGGCTGTGATAGTCCATAGAGCCGCCGGAGTCGATGAGCAGCAAGACCTTGATGGTGTTGCGCCGGGGCTTTTTATAGCGAATTTGAAGGATGCCAGCCTTTTGACAGGTGTCGTGAATGGTGCGGGCTACGTCAAATTCCTCCTCCTGGCCGGCCTGGTCAGAGTAATGGCACAGCCGGCGGAAAGCCATCTGGAATTGCCGGATGTCCAGCATATTGTCATCTCGAAAATCTCGGTACGTCCGCTCACCAGCCACGCGCAGAGCGGCACGGTCGCGGCTGACACCGCCCACGCGGATGCCATTGGGGTTGTAGCCATTGTTGCCGAAAGGGGAGATGCCGTGGGTGCCGACCCAGTACTTGCCGCCGTTGTGCTCACGGCGCTGCTCCTTCAGCCGCTCTCGGAGCATTCGCTCGATTTCCTCTTGGGTGCGGTTGAGCATCTCCTCGGTCACGTCATCCCGAGTAAATCGCTCGTAGAGCACTTTGGGATCGTTGAGCCAGTTGAGCATCTCCTGGGTGATCTCCGACTGGATCTCGCCGGTGGCGGTGTGAACCTCGGCATCATAAAAATATTCGGAAAAAGCCCGCTGAAACCGGTCATAGTCCGATTCTGATTTGCACAGCGTCGCCAGTCCCAACTGATAAAACCCGTTCAGGGTAGCGTGATGAAGACCGTCCCTGAGTCCTTCCAAAAAGGTCAGCCACTCATGGGTGGTGATATTCAGGCCGTGGGCGCGCAGCAGATAAAAGAAAGGGGTAAACATAGGCAAGAACCTCGATCAATAACGGAATCCTGCTGAAGGGATTCTGCTGCGGTCGGGTTGGATGTTAAGAGAAACCGCAGCATATTCAGCAGGTTGATAGGGATAGGAAAGGGATGCGTAAGATCAACTGCTGAAATGCTGTTGAAAACCGTTGCGTAATGGAGAGAGAAAGTGGTTTTAAACATGGGGATTATCTGCGTTTTGGTCAAGCGCAGTACGGTATCAGGCTTTGACCATCAGCTTTTTCATGGCCGCTTCCAAACCGGCTGCGGTCAGATGGTACATATCGAACATAGAAGCGATTTGATCGTAAGTCTCGCCCCACTCTCCGAAGAACCCGCCGATGGGACGGGAGTAGGGGTTGAGCCAGACAATGTGCTCATATCGCCGGAGCATCAGCTGTAGCCAATCCAGACCGCAATAGCCTAGATTGTTCCGAGTGGTCTCCAGGGGGTGGAAGTCCAGGTCGCTCTTTTCCATGGTGGCATCACCCACCATGATAACGCGGTAGTCCTTGTCGCACTCCCGTAAAATCTTCTGGGTGGAGACGGCGTATTCCTTTTCCAGGGTGGGGTTGGTGTAGAGATATTCCTCAATGCAGTTGTGGAAATAGTACACCTTCAAATCCTTGAACCGGTTGGAGCGGCTGGCCGCCTGAAACAGCCGGCTGCATAGCTGGCTGTAGGGATCCATGGAGCCGCCGGAGTCCATGAGCAGCAAGACCTTGATGGTGTTGCGCCGGGGCTTCTTGTAGCGGATCTGGAGGATACCGCCCTTTTTGCTGGTATGGTTGATGGTCTCATCAATGTCGAACTCGTCCTCTGCGCCGTTTTGGGTGGAGAACCGCTGGAGGATGCGGAAAGCCATCTGGAACTGTCGAATGTCCAGCACATTGTCATCTCGGAAGTCTTTAAAATTCCGTTCCCCTGCTACACGCCGCGCGGAGCGCTTGCCGCCGGTGCCGCCGACCCGTATGCCATTGTTGTTCAGGCCGTTGTTGCCGTAGGGGGAGATGCCCTGGGTGCCAATGAACTTGTTGCCGCCGTCGTGCTTCCGGTTCTGGTCTTTCAGAACCTTGCGGAACCGCCGTTCCATTTCGGTACGATCCATGTTCCGCATTTCTTCTGTGATGTCTTTTTCGCTGTAGTGCCGCAGGACGTGGCTGCCGGGGTCGTTGACCCAATCCATCATCTGCTGGGAGATGTGCTCCTGCACCTCCCCGTTCTCGTCAAATACCTTCGCATCGTGGAAGAACTCCAGGAAAGCCTGTCCGAATTTGTCATAGTCCGATTCCGATTTGCACAGAATGGCCATGCACAGTTGATAGAACCCAGTCATGGTGGAGCCATGCAGCCCCAGCGCCAGCGCTTCACTCAGGGTCAGCCATTCCTTCATAGAAATGTCCAAACCTTTTGCACGCAGATAGTAGAAGAATGTGTTGAACATTCTCCATCACCTCATTTCACACAGGATGAATGTTAGTTGTCCAGATGATGGTGCAGAACCTCCAGGTCACGATCCTTTTTCAGCAGAACGCCGGCAAAGGGGAGTTTCTGCAAAATTTCCTCCTGGGGGATGCCGCTGAGCATGAGGGCGTGGATCCAGTCCACCAGCTCGGAGGTGCTGGGCTTCTTTTCGATGTCGTCCATCTCGCGGATGCGGTAGAAGGCTTCCAAGGTCTGCTGGAGCAGGGACTCGTCCAGCTGGTCGAAGTGGACGCGGACGATTTCTTCCATCTGTGCTCGGTCAGGGAAGCTGATATAATGAAAGATACAACGGCGCAGGAAGGCACTGGGCAGCTCTTTCTCTGCGTTGGAGGTGATGATGACGATGGGGCGATGCTTTGCCTTGATGGTTTCGCCAGTCTCAGGGATATAAAACTCCATCTTGTCCAGCTCCCACAGCAGGTCGTTGGGGAATTCCAGGTCGGCCTTGTCGATCTCGTCGATCAGCAGAACCACCTGTTCATCAGCCAGGAAGGCTTCGCCCAGCTTGCCCAGCTTGATATACTTGGCAATATCGTCCACGCCGGCGTTGCCGAACTGGCTGTCGTACAAACGCTGCACCACGTCGTAAACGTACAGACCGTCCTGCGCCTTGGTGGTAGACTTGATATTCCAGATGATCAGCTCCTTGCCCAGGGCTTCTGCAATGGCTTCAGCCAGCATGGTCTTGCCCGTGCCCGGTTCACCCTTGACCAGCAGGGGTTTTTCCAGTGCCATAGCGATGTTGACAGCCCCCAGCAGATCTTCCGCAGCGATATAATTGCTGGCGCCAGTAAATGTACCTTTCATAATGTATGACTTCCTTCCTCATATATAACGTGTTTTTGTGTCAAAGAAACATAGAAACAAAGTTGATTCTAGCAGAAATGGGGGTGTTTCGCAATAGAATGGACGGGGAATTGCAGATTTGCACCATCAGATCGTAGGGTTTCACAAAACCAGACTTTTTATTGTGCATAATCTCACAAGACAGGTCTTTCCGTTCGGTGCTTTTATTGTAGCACCGAACGATCCAGGGGGCAAGAATACGCTTTTGGGCAATATACCAACCCAAAGGATATGTCCGACACCTATATCATGGAATGACCCCTTATTTCTGCACCATGAGCTGTTCCATGGCGTCCTCCAGTCCTTTCACGGTCAGGGGATACATCTGGAACAGGTCAGTGATGATGTCATAGGCTGCGCCCCAGGTGCCCATGCAGCTGCCCTTTTTTCGCAGGACAGGGGTGAGCCAGACGGTGGAGCGGTAGCGCTTCAAAATATAGTTGAGCCAGTCCTGACCGGAGAAACCCTGGTTGTTTCGGGTCACTTCCGCCGGAGGATAGAGCAGCTCGTTGACATCCATGGTGGCGTCCCCTACGAAGATGACCTTGTAATCCTTATCGCACTCCCGCAGGACTTTTTTGGTGGACACCTCGTATTTCAAACGCAGGGTGGGGTTGGTGTAGAGGTACTCATCAATGCAGTTGTGGAAGTAGTAGATTTTCAGGTCTTTGAACCGGTTGGAACGGCTGACTGCCTGAAAGAGCCGGCTGCACAGGGCGTGATAGGGGGTCATGGTGCCGCCGCAGTCGATGAACATCAGGACTTTGATGGCGTTGCGGCGGGGCTTCTTCTGCCGAATTTGCAATAGGCCGCCCTTTTGGCAGGTGTCGTGGACGGTGCGCTGGATGTCCAGTTCCACCTCCGACCCGAACTGGTCGGAGTAGAGACAGAGCCGCCGGAAGGCCATTTGGAACTGGCGGATATTCAGCACATTGTCCTCACGGAAGTCCTTAAAGTTCCACAGGGGCAGGGCGTGGCCAGGCTTTCGACGGGGCTTGCGCACCACCTGAATGATCTCTGGGTTCCCCTGAGGCAGGTCGTCCGGCCGGATGTTGTGGGAGCCGTCAAAGACTTCGCCTTCCAGCTGTGCCTGGGAGTCCTCATAGATGGGTGTCCCCTCCTGCTCCTCCATAGCGCGGCGGCGCAGGGCTGCTAACTGGGCTTCCACCTCCAGAGTGTGGGTGTACTGGAGGGGGTCAGGCCGGTTGGGTCGCTGGAGCATGGCTAGGACATCCTCGGGCAGGTCGTCCCGCAGCCTACCGGTGGCGGTGTAGAAGACATCGTAAAAGTATTCCTCAAAGGCTTGGTCGAACTTGTCGTACTCCGATTCCGATTTGCACAGGATCGCACGGCAAAGGTCATAAAACCCCGTCAGGGAGGAACCATGCAGTCCCAGGGACAGCGCCTGCTGTACCGTCAGCCATTCGGTGGTGGATACGTCCAAGCCGTATTGCCGCAGAAGGTAGAAAAATGCATCAAACATGACCGGTCACCTCTCCTTGTGTCAACCTTCAAACTAAAGTTGATTCTAGCAGAAATGACTACCCAGTGCAAGGGAACCGGGAGAGAATTCCAGCTGAACCGTCAGTTCTTCACCAGTAGTCCTTTCAGTGCCTGCTCCAACCCCTGTACGGTCAAGGGATACAGGGGGAACATGGCGGAGATGATGTCATATGTCTGACCCCAGTCCCCGAACAGCCCATCCTTGGGCTTCTGGAAGGGGGTGAGCCAGACGGCGTAGGGGTACTGCTTCAAAATGGCCCGAAGCCAGTCCTGGCCGGAGAAGCCCTGGTTGTTTTGGGTCGTTTCCAGCGGGTGGAAGGTCAGGTCGCTCATGTCCATGGCCGCGTCCCCCACCAAGATCACCTTGTATTCGCTTCCGCATTCCCGTAAGACTTTCTGTGTGGAAATGGCGTATTGTTCCTCCAAGGTGGGGTTGGTGTAAAGATACTCCTCCACACAGTTGTGGAAAAAATACGTTTTCAGGTCCTTGAATCGATTGGAACGACTGGCGGCCTGAAAGAGTCGACTGCAAAGCTGGCTGTACGGCCCCATAGACCCGCCGGAATCCATCAGGAGTAACACCTTGATGTTGTTCTTGCGGGGTTTTTTATACCGAATTTGCAGCAGGCCACCCTTCTGGCAGGTGTCGTGGATGGTTTTTTCCACATCCAGCTCCTCCTCCACTCCGTTCTGCTCGGAGTAACGGCAGAGCCGCCGGAAGGCCATCTGAAACTGCCGGATGCTCAGCACATTGTCCTCCCGGAAATCCTGGAACGTCCGCTGACCGGCCACCCGCAGGGCGGAACGGCTCATGGGCTTGCCGCCCACTCGGATAGCGTTGGGGTTGGAGCCGGAGTTGCCGAAGGGGGAGATGCCGTGGGTGCCTACGTAGTGGTAGCCGCCGTTGTGTTCACTGCGCTGGGATTTCAGACGGTGCCGGAACTTTTTCTCAATGTCCTCCCGGGTCCAGCTGCGCATTTCGTCTGTGATGTCCTCCGCTGTCTTGCGGATGATGCGGGCGCCGTTGCGGGCGGGGTTGTTCACCCAGTCCATGAGCTGGTCAGAAATCTCGTCTTTTCCGCTGGCTTCCACGTAGCGGATGACATCCTGGAAGTAGTCCAGAAACGCTTCCTCAAACTTGTCGTACTCTGTTTCCGATTTGCACAGGACGGCACGGCTCAAGGTAAACAGACCGTTGATGGAGCAGCCGTGGAGCTGCATCTTCAACGCCTCCTGTAAGGTCAGCCACTCCTTGGTGGATACATCTAGGCCATATTGGCGCAGGTGGTATAAGAAATCGTTAAACAAAGAAAATCACCTCGATGAAAAGGGTCACGGGTTCGGATGCTCCAACGCTTCGATGCGGTGGAACAGCTCCCATTGGGTGGGCAGATTGCCCTCTCCCAGCACCTGCTGTACCTGATCCTGAAGGGTTTGCCAGATACTCAGGCCGGAGGTGAAGGCGTTTCTGCCGTTCTCGCTGAGCTGAATGGCGCTGTGGCGGCGATTCGCGCCGGGGGCAGGCTCCACCAGCTCCTTTTTCAACAGCGTGTCCAGGTTGCGGATGATGGTGGTGCGGTCTAAGCTGGTGTATTGCGCCAGCTCACTCTTGTTGCAGGAGCCGAGCTGCTGGATGCTGTTGAGCAGGAAAAACTGGTTCCCCGTCAGGCCGATGGGGGCGAAGGCCGCGTCGTAATATTTCGTCAGCGTGTTGGCCGCTCGGCGGTAGTTGATGCAGTAGCAGGGGGAATGGACCGGTTGGATGTTTGCCATAGAGGGTGCTCCTTTCTCAGAATGGAACCATAGTGTGTATTAGCACGTGTGCATATACACACTGTAGCGGATGGAACGAGTTTTGTCAAGTACTAATTTTCGATTTCTTTCTATTGCGTTCGGCAGAAAAACAGGTGTGTTCTACAGGCAATATTCAAAAAACGGAAGGTTTTTCGCCACCTGTGTCGTCTTTTGTGGGATATGCACTATGGTGAAGATGACATAATGGAATTATGAACGCAAAATGAACAAAGAAAATCAAAAAAAGGGTTGACACAGATAGGGGGATGTGGTATATTACAGGTACAGAAAGGAAGCAGACAACAACAGGCAAGAGAAACGGTCAGGTTGACTCCTCAAAGACCAAATCCACCGCCTACCGTCATCCCGAGGATGACAAGCTCACTTCCCATTCTGAATGTAGAAATCAAGTTAGGAGGATAGTCCATTGAACAACTGACAAACCACTGGCAGTCTTCATAGCGGCAACTGTCGGTGAAGCGCAAATGAGTTTAGCCGTTGTTATAGAAAGTTCTCTCACAACCTGTCACGCATGATTTGGTAAGGAGGAGAGTCAAATGGCACTAATTCTGAAACTGATTTAAGTACCGGTGAGAAGGGGGATGGTTCCAAAGTACAACTCATGATTCATACCGACTACCATTGGCCGGCAAATGAGTCGGAAAGATGGACGGAAGGCCGGAACGCACAGGTTTTGAAAGGGTGAGTCCCATGATTCTGTATAAGGCCCCGATTCAGACCTATGAGGGAGGATAGTCCAATGACCTATTGAGTCCCCACGGATGATTTTTATGGCAGTCATTCGTTGGGTGTAAGCAGACGAAAGCCATAAACAGGTGAAACGCTTTCCGCAAGCAAAGGAGGAAGGCCCCAATGAAGATGATTCTGAAGCTGATTTAAAGGCAGGCTAGAAGGGGGATGGTTCCAAAGTGCAGACAACAGTCAGCCGACAAGGAGTTACGGTGGCTGGTCGGTGAAGTGTGACACTGAATTTGAGCATAACTTGAAAGGAGGCATGGACAACCATGAAACTCGACTTTAAGGCAGAACAGAAATGACCCGATTCAACGCTGTTAGCAATTTGGATCGGGTCATTTCTTTTGTGCTTTTTCGTCTATCAAGAGAAACCGGCTGATGTTAGCATCAGCCGGTTTCTTTCATGCTTGCGTCTTATCGGAAGAAGTTACATCTCAGGCGGACGCTTCTTCTTCGGCAGCTTCCGCTTGTTGCCGTGGACATCCACAATGTATGTGTTATCCAACTGGCCTCGCAGGGACTCCTTCATGGCGTCGATATAGAGCCGGCGCAGCTTAGCCTGTTCCTCTTTTTCTTCTGCCGTCAAGCCCTCTGCCTTGGACTTCCGAGCCAGTTGGTTGATGCGATCAATCTGTTCCTGTGTTACGGGCATATCTTTTGCCACTCCTTTATAAAATAAATTTGAACTCGTTTAAAGATAGCGCTCCACGGTAATGGCCACTCGCCCCTTTCGGCTCAGTCCGCCCACCGCAATCAGGCGGCATTTTCCCATGCCTCGGCAAGCCAGTACATCTCCCTCTGCTACTGCTTGGTCAGCGCGGGTGCATTCCAGATGATTCAGGGATACCCGTCCGCTGGAGATAGCCTCGGTCATCTTTGCTCGGCTGGTGCCGAATCCGGTGGCTGCCACAGCGTCCAGCCGCAGGGAGGATACCGTGCCATGGAGGAGTTTCTTTGCAATTGGGGGGACAGACAGTTCTGGCAGAGGGATTTCAGAGCATTTCAATTTGACTCGGCCAGCCTGGGTGAAATTTTCCCGCAGATAAGGCAAAATCTCTGGCAACAGCAGAATATCACAGCTGTGCTGGGACACCAGCAGGTCGCCCACTGTCTCTCGGCGGATGCCAAGTCCCATCAGTGCGCCCAAAATATCCCGATGCCCCAAGGTATCTCCTTCGTACCAGACGGCTCGCAAGGCAGCCAGTCCATAAGGCTCCGGAAGCGCATCCTCTGGTTCAAGCCAGTCTGGCAGGAATAGGCACACTTGCCGTTCCGCTTCTGGATAACCGCCCTCAAAGCGGTGAGCGGGATGCCCCAGGGCAGCGATGAGTTGCTTGGCTAAGGCGCACTCTCTGGGTGTCAAAAATGGAGTCCGACAGGGCTCACACTTGCGCACGGCTCCCATTGATTGATCCAGTACTCGGCGCAACAACAGACGTTCTTCTGGTGTGCGTCCCAAGCGATTGCAAAGCTCCGTTTCTCGTCCCATCCTCCTGCCCTCCTTGTACCAGCATTCCCGTCAGGGTATCCTCATTGTAACAAAGGAACGCAGTGCCGTCAATGCGAGGTGATCGGGGGATTTGTGCAGGTACGCCATTGTATTCCGATACAGAATCCGGTATAATCAAAACCAATGTTGGAATCCGAAGAAAGGGGTTGTTTCCGTTGATCAAACAACGTCATATCTATCGCATCACCGCTGCCGCCCTGACTGCCGCTTTGCTCTTTCTGCCCGGTTGCGGCACCTTGGGCAGCGGCAGTGCAGTCTCCTCTGCGCCCGCTCAGGTGGAGGTGGAGAAGGAGTACGCCAGATTTCCACGGTTCCAGGATCGCAAGGTAAACCAGGACAATCGGGTGCTCACCTTGACCAACTGGAAGAAAAGCCCCTTTCGCCTGGTCTACACCTTGTCCGTCAACGGCCAAACCATCTATGAGTCTCCGGTGCTGGAACCGGGGGAAAAGCTGGAGTGGGACATTTTGGCCTATTGCAAGGAGAGCTGTGATCTGGACATTACGGCCACTGCCTTTTCCAAGGAGGGGAAGGAACAGAACAGCGTGACCCAGACCATCCGCTTGACCTTGCCCAAGGTGAAAAAAACAAAGAAAAAAACACAGGAAAAAGGAAACCAGCAGACCGACCAGGAGATGGCCGCAACAGCTCAGACAGAGAGGAAGGATACACCGTGAAGAAAAATTATTCCGCCGCATTAGCCGGCGTCACCGTCTATCGTCACTTGCTGAAACTGCCGCCTTTGGCGGCGCTGACCAGGCTCTTTCGGGCGCTGGAGCAGCAGGACGGCGAAAACGCCTTGGAAGGGTATACGGAAACCTTTTACGCCCTGACCCAGGAGGGGACGGACAGCCTGTCTGACTACTTGGTGGATCAGCTCCGCTATGGTATCTCCTCCTACGCCCAGGCGGCCGCCCATGGACAAGCTGGCGTGGTGCTCACCCAGGCGGCAGAACGGGATCTGGCGGTCTTTGCGAGTCTGGCCGCGCTGGAACCGTCTGAGATCAAAGCAGAACTGGCCGCTCTGGTGCCGGAGGATTGGCAGGACACCGTGCAGACCTTGCCAGAGTGGGGACACGGATCGCTGCCGGAATTTGGTGCGCTGACCGCTTTTTATAAAACCCATGGCTGCGGGATTTTCTCTCGTTACCAGGCGTTTGTCTGGCAGGACGGGGCGCTGCATCCGGTGAAGGAGCCGGATTTTGTTCCAGAGGATGCGTTTATTGGCTATGAACGCCAGCGGGAGCAGGTGGTGGAGAATACCCGCTTGCTGGTTTCTGGCCGCCAGGTCAACAACGTCCTGCTCTATGGCGTCTCCGGCACTGGGAAATCCGCCACGGTCAAGGGTTTGCTGGGAATGCCGGAATTTGCTTCCTTGCGGCTCATCGAGGTGCCCAAGGAGGAGCTGGGCGACATTCCTAAGCTGGTGCGGGATCTGGCGCACCGGCCTCAGAAGTTCATCATCTTCATTGACGACCTGGCCTTTGACAAGGAGGATCGCACTTTCTCCTCCCTCAAAACCATCCTGGAAGGAAGTCTGGAACCGCGCCCTGTGAATGTGGCCGTATACTGTACCTCCAATCGTCGCCACCTGGTGCGGCAGAATTTCTCTGACCGAGACGGTGATGAGATCGATGCCAGCGAGACCATTCAGGACAAGACCTCCCTGGCCGACCGGTTCGGCCTGCGCATCCTGTTTTCTGAGCTGACCAAGCCTCAGTTCATCGAGATGGCACTGGATATGGCACAGGCCAAAGGCATCCAGCTGGATCGGCAGGAGCTGCATCGTCTGGCCGTCCGCTGGGAGGCGCGGCACACCAGCCGGAGTCCTCGTTCTGCGCTGCAATTTGTTTCCAGCCTGCAAGGGCAAAGTTGATGTCAAAAAAGCACGTCCAAGTTGTGTGAACAGAACCAGTAAAACAGGACAATAGACAAAAAGCCCCCTGATGTAGGATAATAACTACATCAGGGGGTAATTGCATATCAGGGAGAAAAGGAATGACGCAGTATCCAGAATGGGTGAAAAACCAGGTTCGGGAGCGGATAGCAGCTGGAGAAACGCAGAATCAACCACAGGGGCTTTTTTGTGCTGTCCGTATCAATTGGGGCAGGTCAGCAGTTCAACGTGCTTTTTTGGGCGGAAAAGTGTGACTGCCTCACCGGGGGCAGTGAGGCAGTCAAGGAGAACGAACAATATAATCGATATTTGCTTGGGAAGATTACCCTACCTTCTGTCCTTCCTGAGCGACCAGGTGGTAGGGAAGAGCCACAAAAACGGTACCTCCCACCATATTGCCTAAGGTGACGAAGACCAGGTTCCATACATATCCGGAGAGGGTGACATCTTGGGTGGTGTTGAGCAGGGCGGTGCCGATGATGGTCATGTTGGCAATGCTGTGCTCAAAGCCGCAGATCATGAAGATCAGGATGCACCAGACTACCATGATGAGCCGAGCGGCCTCGTCTTTCAGCCGTACCGAGCACCAGACGGCCAGGCACACGCAGATGTTGCACAGGATGCCACGGGTGAAAAGTGCCAGAGCGCCTTGGCTGACCTTGCTCTGGGCAGTGGTGACAAAGAAGCTGGCGACTGCCTCGTTGCCGGTGATGCCGGTGGCCTGGAAGATCAGGATGAGTACCCAGGAACCCAGCAGATTCCCCACATAGCACACAAACCACAGCAGGGCGGTGTCTCGCCAGGAGACGGTGCGGTTCAGAGAAGCGGCGCCCAGCACCAGGTTGTTGCCAGTGAACAGCTCACATCCGGCGGCAATGACCAGACTCAGCGCAGCGGCAAAGACCAGGGAGACGAGGAATTTCACCGCAGTGGAGCCGGCGGCGGTGGCGAAGCCGCCGATGCACATGGCGGCAAAGCTGCCCAGGGCGATGAACATCCCAGCCAGCATGGCGGACAGGAAGTAGCCAAAGGGGCGGCTGCGGAAAAAGTCCAGCTTCTTCCGGCCGTTTTCACAAATCGTCAAATAATCCTCTCTGAACATGATAACACACTCCATTTCTCTTGTGCTGCCCTTCCTTGTGTCCGCGAGCGGTGAACAAAAAAGGGCAACATGATACAATCTCATGTTGCCCAGACGGTCGGCGATTTTGTCGATCCGTGACCTACACTGTGGTGCTCCACATAACCCGTCAGCAGGTCACTTTTTTAAAAGTACATAACTAAGATAGCACAATTTAGGCGGAAAAGTCAATGAAAAAAACTGGTTTTTGTCAAATTTTTAAATCCACCCACTTCCCTTGCCGGAAACGGATATAGGCCAAGATCAATCGGCAGCTCTGATCTGTGAGGACGCCCATCCACACACCGGTCAGACCCCAGTGCAGTCCCAGCACCAACAGACAAGTACAGGCGGTACGCACAACTGTGATGCTGGTGACCGAGGCAAACAGGGTATATTTCACATCGCCGGCGGCACGGAGACAGCCCATATAGATGACCGAGGAGATTTGGAAAAAGGTGATGAGGGTAGAGAAGCGTATGATCTCCACGCCGTACTCCACGATGTGTGGCTCGGTGGGGAAGTACAGCCCGTAGAACCACCGGCCAAAGACCAGGAAGAGGATGGCGAGGATGAGGGAGATGGTGACGCCAATGCGCTGACACAGACGGCCATAGGTTTTGGCCAGCTCCTTTTGCCCCTCGCCTAAGCTGCGTCCGGTCAACGCCACCGCTGCCACCTGCATCCCGTCGCCGAAGGAAAAGCTGATGGTCAGTACATTCATGCCCACCTGATGGGCGGCCATAACGTCGGTGCCCAGGGAGGCGGCGACTAGGGCGGTGGCGATGAAGCCGATGCGCATGAGCAGGTTTTCCACCAGAATATTACCAGACAGGCGGAACAGCTCTTGGACAGATTTCCAGGCTGGACGGATCTTGATCTTGAAGATGTGTGGCAGGCTGACAAATCCGTCTGGATGGCGCAGGGAAAAGATGCTCATGCCGCAGGCCACTACCGTGCCAAAGACGGTAGCAATGGCGGCGCCGGCGATGCCCAGGGCGGGGAATCCGAAGTGACCTTCGATGAGCAGATAGTTGCCGCAGATGTTCAGGACACTGGAGGTGACGTTGGTGGTCATGGCGATGCGGGTGTTGCCGCTGCCCCGAAGGGCGGCGTTGATGGTCATGGAGATGACGCTGAAGATGATCCCACCCATGATGATGCGGAAATAGGTCACTGCCGCTGCGTGGGTGTCCGGCTGAGAGCCGCACAAGTTGATGATGGGGTTGGCTAAGGTGACGCAGAGGGTGCTGATGACAGCACAGACCAGGATGGACATAACAAGAGCAGTGATCATGACCTGATTGGCGTCCTCCCGCCGTTTTTCTCCAAAACGGCGGGCTACCAGGGCGGACAGAGCTACATTGGTGGCGATAAAGAAAGCCAGCCCAAGGAATTTGGGCTGAGTGGTCAAGCCCACGGCGGCCACAGCGTAGCTGCCCAGGTTGCTGACCATCTTTACATCGATCATACCAGCCAGGGCGATGAAAAAGCTCTCCAACACGGCGGGCCAGGCCATGCCGAGGGTGTTCTTCAGCAGTTGGCGGGTATTCTCTGCTGGCTGGTGCAGCAGTTGTTTTGCGTCTTGCATCCTGAGGCTCCTCCCTTGTATCTTTGCTAAGTATCTATTTTTGACAGCGTAATTTAATATTATAGCACATTCTATCGTGTTTGCCAATTTTCTAAGGCCAACAAGGAATCTGCGTTTCCAAGGGCGGAAATTTGTGCTATACTTGAGCGGAAAGAATCTAATATGTTTGAAATAAAGGAGGAGTGACCATGGCAATCAAATGTATTGCGCTGGATCTGGATGGCACCACGTTGGATCAGGATGGAAGATTACCAGAGGCAAATCGCAAGGCAATGGAAGATGCCATCACCCAGGGGATCGAGATTGTTATCGCCAGTGGCAGAGCGTATGATACCTTGCCGCAGGAGGTTTTAAGCATCAAGGGCATCGGCTGGGCCATCACCAGCAATGGTGCTGCTGTCTACCGTGTGCCAGAGGGAGAGGCCGCCTTTCGCTCCACCCTGCCGCCGGAGGTGGCCGAGGAGCTTTTAGCGTGTACGGCAAACGAGAATATCAACTATGAGACCTTTGTGGGTGGGAATGCCTACACGGATCGAAAGATGTATGATGACCCCATGGCGTACGGCTGCACGGAGTATGGGGCGAAGTACCTCCGCTCGACTCGAAAGCCGGTGCCGGATATTCGAGACTTTATCCTGGAGCACTGTGCTGAATTAGACAGCATCGAGCTGGTGACCCACGATAAAGCGGAGCGGGATCGGCTGTGGAAGGTGCTGGAGCAGCGCTTTCCTGATCTATACATCACCTCCTCCTTCTTTCATTTGTTGGAATTATCCAGCCCCAGCAGCGGCAAGAGCAATGCCCTGAGCTGGGTGTTGGAGCAGCTGGGGCTGACGCCGGAGGAGACGGTGGCCTTTGGCAATGCAGATAACGATATCGATATGATTCAAATGGCCGGCATCGGTGTGGCTGTGGCAGATGCTACGGAAAGCTGTCGGAAAGCGGCGGATCGGTGCACGGGAGCCAGCTATGAAAGTGGCGTAGCGCAGGCGCTCCGAGAATTACTGAGTTGATTCCAAAATAGAGAGGGGATTTTAAAGTGAAATTTGTCAGCATGAAGAAAGTGAATGAGGGCAAGTTCCTCAGCCGTTACGACATCGTCTATGAGACTGTGGACGGCGGTGTGAAGAACTACGAGATGGTCAGTCGTGCCAAGAATCGAACTCAGTTTGACCAGCTCCACGACCACAAGCCGGAAGCAGTCATCATGATCATGCACGATCCCAGCGGCGAAAAACTGCTCATCAACCGAGAGTTCCGGTTGGCCATGGGCGAGTTTATCTACAATTTCCCTGCCGGCCTGGTGGATGATGGGGAAGATCTGGACACCAGTGCCGCCAGAGAGCTGCGGGAGGAGACTGGTCTAAAGCTGGTGCGCATCGATGAGTGGATGAAGGAATCCTATAGCGCTGAGGGCATTTGTGATGAGATGGGTGTGGTCTGCGTAGGGGTGGCCGAGGGGGAACCCGTCCCCAGCCCCGACCCAGAGGAGGAGATCCTGGCGGCCTGGTACACCAAGGAAGAAGTACGGGAGCTGTTGCAGAAGGAGCGTTTCTCTGGACGTACCCAGCTGTACGCCTATATGTGGGCAAAGGAATAACAACGAAGGACGAGAAAACAGCGTAGGAATCATTCCTACGCTGTTTTTTGAGCAATCAGTGCCCCTTATGCTTCGCCTTGCGCTTTTCCTGACGCTGGGCGAACCGGCGTTCCTGTTCTGCCGCTTTCTCCGCACGGGAACGCTTGTTCCGAGCCTGTTTGCCCGCTTCCTTTGGTTGTCCCTTCTCTGTGATATGAATGAATAGAGCAACGAGGCAGTTGTCATACAAAAACCAAGCCGTGCAGCGCGTTTGAATTTTTTGCCAAGCTTTTTTATAAAAAAGCGGAAGCGTGGCGGCAGACGTGGCAGCACAGGTTCACGCAGATGGGCAACTGAGCGATATGGGTGGCCGCCGGCAGGATGGACACAGCCAGGGCAGTTACCGTACCCCCCAGACCCTGGGGGCCAATGCCTAGCTTATTGATACGTTCCAGCAGACGCTCCTCCATTTCCCGATACAGCGGGTCAGGGTTGTGCTCGTCCAGGGGACGCAGCAGCGCCCGCTTAGCCAGCAGGGCACACTGTTCCGAGTTGCCGCCAATGCCGATGCCCACCACCACCGGAGGACAGGGGTTGGAGCCGGCTTCCTCGACTGCTTGGATGATGGCGTTTTCTACCTCGTCCAGGGGCGTGGTAGGTTTGAGCATCTTCAGCGTGGTCATGTTCTCGCTGCCAGCGCCCTTGGGTGCCACCGTGATGGACATCTGGTCACCGGGAACCAGGCGCAAATGGAGGACAGCCGGGGTGTTGTCCTCCGTGTTCACCCGCCGCAGGGGGTCGCTGACGATGGACTTGCGCAAAAAGCCATCGGTGTACCCGGCGGCTACACCGGCGTTGACGGCGTCCTCTAAGGCACCGCCGGTGATGTGACATTCCTGCCCCAGGTCGATGAACACCACTGCCATGCCGGTATCCTGGCAGATGGGCAGGTTCCGTTCCCCGGCGTAGGTGTAGTTCTCCACCAGATCGTGAAGGATGGATTGCCCCACCGGAGAACGCTCCTGAGCGCAGGCGGCGCAGATGGCGCTGCGCACATCGCTGGGCAGCTGGCAGTTGGCTTGGATACATAGATCCCGCACTGTGGCGGTGATCGCAGCGCAGGTGATCTCACGCATGATGCAAGTCCTCCTCATGATACAGGGAAATGGGATGGGGTGTGCGGCCAATGAAGTGGGTCACATAGCGGAAGCCGCACTGCTTCAGCAGTTCGTGTCCTTCTGGGAAGGCTTTTGCCACATTCTCAGGGGCGTGGGCATCTGCGCCCACGGTGACCAGCTCGCCGCCCAGTTCCCGATAGGTGCGCAAAATGCCCTCGTAGTCGGCGGCGGAGCCGGGGTGATATTTGCAGGTGTTCAGCTCAATGGCTTTGCCGGCATGGATGACTGCGTTCAAAATTTCACGGATGATGGGTTCATAAGGTGCCAAAGAGATGTCGTGCCCGTCCCGATCCCGCATATAGCGCAGCGGATAGGGGATGTGCCCCAGCGTGTCAAACTTGCCCCACTGCGCCAGCAGGAGCATGGACTGGAAGTAATCCTCCAGGAACTGATGGCACATGGCAGGGGAGTTGAAGTCGGCATAATAGTAATCCTGGTGCTTCAAGGCGGCGGAGCCGTTATGGATGGAGCCGATGACCAAGTCCAGCCCTGGCTCTGAGATGATCCGCTCGGCCATGGAGAAATCCTCCGGAGCGTTGCCCACTTCAATGCCGAAGCCCAAAAAGAGCTGGTCGCCCCAGTCCTTTTGTGCCTGAGCATGGGCTTCCCGAGCGGGAGCCCAGTCGTAGTGAGGGACGAAGGTTCCGTGTTCGTCCACCACGTCATAGTGGTCAGTAAAACACAGGGCGGAAAGCCCCGCCTGAGCCGCTGCGGCGGCCATATCGGAGCGGGAACTGTGACTGTCAAAGGATACGCTGGAGTGCATATGCTGGTCTGCGTAAAACATGGGAAAACCTCCAGTCAGAAAATAGAGTACGGAATTCATTGTAACCGGTAACGGGGGATTTGTCAAAAAAAGTGGACACCGAATCAAAAGGATTCGGTGTCCGGTAGGATTGGTAAGTCGAGCGGCCGGAGTTCAATGCCTTGGGTCATTGCAGACGCTCAATTTTAGATGAAATCAGAGATTATTTCCATTTCCCCTTGTCAAAAAAACCTTTCTTGTGAGCCTCCTTGTGTTTCATGGCACTGTCAAAGGCACGCAGGGCGCTCTTTGCCTCGGCGCTCAGGTTGGTGGGCACCTGGATGTTCACGGTCACATACTGGTCACCGCGGCCGCTCTTGTTCAGGCGGGGGATACCCTTGCCCTTCAGGCGGAAGGTGGTGTCCCCTTGGGTACCGGCGGGCAGGTTGTACTTCACCTTGCCGTCAATGGTGGGGATCTCCAGTTCGCCGCCCAACGTGGCGTCCACGAAGGAGACGGGATGGGTATAGTGTACATCGAACCCGTCCCGAGTAAACAGGGGATGGGGGGAGACGGCGATGCTGATGATCAGGTCGCCGTTGGGGCCGCCGTTCCGACCCACATGACCCTGACCGTGCATATTGATGGCTTGACCGTTGTTGATGCCAGCGGGCACCTTCACATGGACCGTGGTACGACGGCGGACAAGGCCGCGGCCGCTGCACACTTTACAGGGGTTCTTGATGATATGTCCATCGCCGCCGCATTCCGGGCACTCCTGCTGAGTCTGCATGACGCCAAAGGGGGTGCGCTGCTGGGTCTGGATGACGCCGGTGCCATGGCAGCGCTGGCAGGTCTGTACCCCGTTGGGGTCGGTAGTGCCCTTGCCGTGACATTCCTTACAGGCTTCGATCCGCTCGATGGGAAGATCCTTCTCACAGCCGAAAGCGGCTTCTTCAAAGGTCAGCCGCAGCACTTCCCGCAGGTTAGGGCCTTGCATAGGGGCGTTGCGGTCGTGACCGCCGCCGCCACCGAAGCCGCCGAACCCGCCGCCGCCAAAGACGGAGGAGAGGATGTCGCCGAAATCGAAGCCGCCAAAGCCACCGCCGAATCCACCGGCGCCGAAGTTGGGGTCTAATCCATCGAAGCCGAACTGGTCATACTTGGCCTTTTTATCCTCATCGGAGAGCACTTCATAGGCTTCGTTGACTTCCTTAAATTTATTGGCGGCCTCATCGTCTCCCGGATTCATATCGGGATGATATTTCTTGGCGAGTTTTCGGTATGCTTTTTTGATCTGCTCAGGGGTCGCGTTCTTCTCTACACCGAGTACCTCGTAATAATCTCTTTTATTTGCATCTGCCATAAATTCACCTTCTTATCCAGGCGGCAGCTTCCCAAAGGGCCGCCTCAACGCTCTGAGACGGGCGGCGGAAAAAATCCTCCGCCGTCCGTCTGAAACCCCGCTGAGCCGCCGGTACGGCGGCTCTGGAGCACGGGTATTGTTCTGTTCTGTCAGGAGCAGACGGAGCAGCTGAAATTACTGCTGGTCATCGTCCACTACTTCGTAATCGGCGTCATAGAAGTCCTTCTTGTCGGCTGCGCTGCCGCCGGCAGCGCCTGCGCCTGCTGCACCGGCACCAGCTGCACCGGCACCAGCTGCACCGGCACCAGCTGCACCGGCAGCGCCAGTTTCCTGATAGACGCGAGCGGAAATACCCTGGAAGATGTCGCCCAGTTCAGCGCTTGCGTTCTTGATGGCGTCGGAGTCGGTGCCCTTCAGCGCTTCTTCCAGCTTCTTCTTGGCGTCATCGATCTTGGTCAGCTCATCGGGAGTGATCTTGTCGCCCAGTTCCTTCACGGCCTGGTCGCACTGATAGATCAACTGGTCAGCGTTGTTGCGCAGATCCACGTCTTCCTTCCGCTTTGCGTCCTCAGCTGCATACTGTTCCGCTTCCTTCACAGCCCGGTCAATGTCATCCTTGGACAGGTTGGAGGAAGAAGTGATGGTGATGTGCTGTTCGTTGCCAGTGCCCTTATCCTGAGCGGAGACATTGACAATGCCGTTGGCGTCAATATCGAAGGTGACTTCGATCTGAGGTACGCCGCGGCGTGCCGGAGCAATGCCGTCCAGCTGGAAACGACCCAGGGTCTTGTTGCCGGCTGCCATTTCCCGTTCGCCCTGGAGGACATGGACTTCTACAGAGGGCTGGTTATCTGCTGCGGTGGAGAAGATCTGGCTCTTCTTCACGGGGATGGTGGTGTTACGGTCGATCAGCTTGGTGAACACACCGCCCATGGTCTCGATACCCAGGGACAGGGGGGTGACATCCAGCAGCAGCAGACCCTTTACATCGCCGCCCAGGACGCCGCCCTGGATGGCTGCACCGACTGCAACACATTCATCGGGGTTGATGCCCTTGAAGCCTTCCTGGCCGGTGATCTGCTTGACCGCTTCCTGAACAGCGGGGATACGAGAGGAACCGCCCACCAGCAAAACCTTATGCAGGTCGCCGGACTTCAGGCCGGCATCGGACAGAGCCTGACGGACAGGACCCATGGTAGCCTGCACCAGGTGGTTGGTCAGTTCGTTGAACTTTGCACGGGTGATGGTCACATCCAGATGCTTGGGGCCGGTGGCGTCTGCGGTGATATAAGGCAGGTTGACGTTGGAGGTGGTGACACCAGACAGCTCGATCTTTGCCTTTTCAGCCGCTTCCTTCAGACGCTGCATAGCGACCTTATCGGTGGTCAGGTCGATGCCGTTTTCCTTCTTAAATTCAGCCGCCAGGTAATCCATGATGCACTTATCGAAGTCATCGCCGCCCAGGCGGTTGTTGCCGGCGGTAGCCAACACTTCAATAACACCATCGTCGATGTCCAGGATGGACACGTCAAAAGTGCCGCCGCCCAGGTCATAGACCATGATCTTCTGGGCTTCTTCTTTATCCACACCATAAGCCAGAGCGGCAGCGGTGGGTTCGTTGATGATACGCTTGACTTCCAGACCAGCGATCTTACCTGCGTCCTTGGTGGCCTGACGCTGAGCATCGGTGAAGTATGCAGGAACCGTGATGACTGCTTCGGAGACGGGCTGGCCCAGATAAGCTTCAGCATCGCCCTTCAGCTTTTGCAGGATCATTGCGCTGATCTCCTGCGGAGTATACTGCTTGCCATCAATGGTGACCTTGTGGTCGCTGCCCATCTCACGCTTGATGGAGCTGATGGTGCGGTCGGGGTTTGTGATAGCCTGACGCTTTGCCACCTGGCCTACCATACGTTCGCCGTCCTTGGAAAATGCGACGACAGAGGGAGTGGTGCGGTTCCCTTCCGCGTTGGGGATAACGACAGCTTCGCCGCCTTCCATAACGGCTACGCAGGAGTTAGTAGTACCCAGGTCAATACCAATAATCTTAGACATAATGTTGCCTCCTAATATAGAAAAGATAATTGTTAACAAAAGTTAGGTGTCCCGATTCCGGGACGGGGTGGTTTAGTTTGCAACCTGTACCATGGCGAAGCGAATGACTTTTTCGCCCATCATGAAGCCGGTCTGGAAACAGGCGGCCACAGTGTTTTCCCCGTATTTTTCATCTTCAATGTGCATCACTGCATTGTGAAGATTGGGGTCAAAGGGCTGGCCAACGGCCTCAATGGGCTTGATGTCCAGGCTGGCCAACACATCCAGCAGCTGGGTCATGGTCATCTCCACGCCCTTGAGGAACGCTTCGTCCTCAGTGCCCTGATTCAGTGCCCGCTCCAGGTTGTCGTAAACGGGGAGGAATTTCAGGGCGGCGTCTGCCTTGGCGTTGGTGTAGGCTTCCGACTTCTCCTTGATGGTGCGGCGTCGGAAGTTGTCGTACTCAGCGGCCAGACGAAGGTAGGCGTCTTCCTGGTCTTTTAGTGCCTTCTTGGCACGAGCCAGGGCGGCGGATGCCTTGCCCTCCGCTAAGCTGTCCTCGCCTTCGGCTGCGGGCGCTTCCGGTACGGGAGCTTCCGCTTCTGCGGTTTCCTCGATCACGGTTTCAACCGGAATCTCCTCCGCCGCAGTGGCTTCGGGCGCCATCTTGTCTTTTTCTTGATTCAGTTCCATTTATGTCAGCCTCCTTGATCGTTGGAGTCGTTTTTACTTGGGTCAAGCTCAGAGGGCGGATTCAGCTCCAATGCCTTCTGCGCAGGGGGAGCCAGGGCGTTGCCGGACATTCCATTGAACAGCTTGCCCAGGTTATCCGCCAGATAGGACAGCTTGGCGGTCACCTTGGCGTAGTCCATTCGGGTGGGCCCCACCACACCGATGACGCCTTTCATGCCGTCGCCGATGTCGTAGCTGGCCAGCACCACGCTGGTGTCCTTCAACTCTTCTGCCACATTCTCTGGCCCGATGAACACCTTTGGCCCCTCATCCTTGCCCTCATTCATCATGGGAGCGGTTAGGTGAGCCAAATTTGGGTCATCGGACAGATAAGTCAGCAGCTTATGCGCTTTGTCTACGTCCTGGTATTCCGGGTGATTCAGGAGCTGACTGGCTCCTGCGGTGTGGATGCTGCTGTGTTCCAGGTCATCCAGCACCTCCATGGCGAAGGAAACCACCAGGGAGATCAGCCCGTAGGAACTGCCCGCCGCCTTTTCTGCCACCTGCATCAAGTCCGGCGTAATTTCCTGTAGTGTCTTGCCGGTGAAGGAGGTGTTCAGCAATGCGTTGAGCAGCTGGAGCTGTGGCTCTGTGATGTTGCTGGGCAGATGCACCAGCTTGTTTTTGACCACATTGGTGTTAGTCATGGCCACCACGATAAAGCTGTTGGGATCCACCATCAGCAGGTCGTACCGAGAGATATAGATGCGATCCCGACCGGCGGTGAGGGCGAAGGCAGGGTAGTTGGTGAACTGGCTGACCAGCTTGCCGGCTTGGTCAATGACCCGATCCAACTCTCGCATCTTCAAATGCATCGCCTCGTTGATCCGCTCCGTCTCCTGCATGGACAGCTTGTGCTTTTCCATCAGCTCGTTCACATAGAACCGGTAGCCAGCAGGGGAGGGGATGCGTCCGGCGGAGGTGTGTGGCTGTTCCAGATACCCCATCTTCTCCAGGGTCGCCATCTCGTTTCGGATGGTGGCAGAGGAACAATCCAACTGGGCAAGGTCAGCGATGATCTTGGAACCTACCGGTTCGGCCGTTTCAATGTAATGCTCCACTACCGCACGGAGAATGCGCTTTCTGCGCTCGGTCATGTTCATCTCGGTTGCCTGCCCTTTCTAATGGATTAGCACTCAACCTCTCTAAGTGCTAAAGATAATATAGCACCATGCAACACCAATGTCAATAGGTTCCTCATGTAAACTGTTTGTGAATTTCAGAGAAATCATACGATGAAAAAAATCCCTGCTGAAGTATCAGACAGGGATTTGGATTGCTAATTTAAGTGAGCGTTCACCGGCTCTGTTCCGCCAGTGCCTGGCGGACATCGGCGGAGAAGTAGAGGGTGCCCAGGGCACAGATGGGGCCGTTTGCGCCGGCCAGCGACTGAGCCAGCGCCACACCAGCGGAAATGGAGGGAGCGGCCTGCACCGTACCGCCCAGGGCGATGATGCGTGCGGCCAGCTCCTCTGCGGGCATGGCGCGGGGGAGGTTGGCGCGAACGGTGACGAACTCCTTGGCCAGAGGCAGAATGGGGGTGAGGATGCCGGTCACGTCCTTGTCTGCCATGACGGAGATGAGGAAGGTGAACTTCTGCTGGGGGAACCGATCCTGCAAGCTCTGGGCGGTGGCACGCATCCCGTGAGGGTTGTGGCTGCCGTCCAGAAGGAAGGGAGGGTCAGTGCGCAGCAGCTCAAACCGTCCCGGCCACTGAACCGTACGCAGCCCTTCTCGAATGGCAGCATCGGAGATGTGCCAGCCCTGTTTGTCCAGTACCTTCAAGGTGGTGATGGCCACGGCAGCGTTTTTGGGCTGGTAGCTGCCCAGCAGGGGCAGGGTCAAATTTGACAGATTGCCGAAAGAGAATCGGGAACTGCTCAAATCACTGGGCAGCAAGGTCAGCTGACTGAAATCCACCGGATAGAGGGAACAGCCCTGTTCTTTGCAGACGGCGGCGATGACCGCATCTGCTTCCGGCACGCCGCCGTAGGTGATGACGGGGGCGCCGGCTTTGATGATACCAGCTTTGGCACGGGCTACGTCCTGGATGGTGTTCCCCAGCACTGTGGTATGATCCAGTCCCAGGGCGGTGATGACGGCCGCTTCCGGAGCAGGGATGACGTTGGTGGAGTCCAACGCACCGCCTAAGCCCACTTCTAGTACTACAATGTCACAGTGCATTTGGAGGAAGTAGAGAAAACCAAGGGCGGTGATCAGCTCAAATTCTGTGGGGGAATCGGTGAGGGCGTTGGCGATGGGGCGGATCCGGTCTACCAGTGTCTCCAAATCCTCATCGGAGATAGGAACTCCATTGACCTGCATCCGCTCATTGAACCGGTTGATGTAGGGGGAGGTGTACAATCCCACCCGCCAACCAGCGGCTTGCAGGCAGCTGGCGATACAGGCGGCGGTGCTGCCTTTGCCGTTGGTGCCGGCGATGTGGACGAAGCGGAGCTGCCGTTCTGGATTGCCCAAGGCGCTCAGCAGGGCGCGGGTGCGGCTCAGACCGGGCTTGCTGCCCTGCCACTTCACCGAGTGGATATAGGCTAAGGTTTCTTCGTAACTCATGATAAAATTCCTTCTTTCTTAGGTTTGCTCTGGCCACAGTCCCAGGCGGCGGAAGATGCCGCTGCGGCAGAGGAGAAAGAGCACGAGCGTATCCAACACAGCGATGACACAGTACAGCGGAACACGAACGGCCAGCAGGGCAGGCAACGGGGTGCCGTAAAGGGAACTGAGCCACCAGGTAGTCCAGAACATACTGCCCAGCACAAAACCGGGGACAGTGACGAGAAGAAGTCGAGGCAGGGAGAGATTTTTCCATACGATGGAGCGCAGCAGTCCGGCCAGCAGACCCAGCAGGGTGGGGGTGACGGTGAGCACGGGGAGCCAGCCCAGGCCGGAAAGCAGGCCGGCGCCTAAAATATCCGATACTGCTCCTACCACAGCGCCAGCTGCCGGGCCGAACAGAATGCCGGCCATAAGGATGGGGATGGCTTCAAAGGTGATCTTAATGCTGTTGGTGATCCAGATAACACAGAACCGAGCCAGGATGATCTCCATAGCGCAGAGCAAGGCCAGGGTGGCCAGGGTACGGGTGTGGGTGCGGTTCATAAGCGTGACCTCCTTAATATAAGGTGAGAAGATGGTGCATTCATTCTGTAGGACAAAAAAGGAAAAACGGACTGCATATCAAGTGGTTCACTCACCTGGTACACAGTCCGTTATCTTGGTGCAGCGGGAGGCAGCGCAAAAGCTGCCTCCTTGTCTGCGTTCTATTCTGTTTCAGATGCGCCGCCTTTGGCTCAGCGCACCACTTCTGCCTTGCCGTAAGGCAGCCCCTGCAAGAAGTTGCGGGCGTTCTCCAGCGTATCCGCTGCAATGGCCTGCAATGCTTCTCTGGTGAAGAAAGCCTGATGAGAGGTGACGACCACCTGGGGGAAGGAGGTCAGACGGGCAACCACATCGTTGCTCAGGATGTCATCGGAGTGGTCAGTATAGACTACTTCATCCTGCCCTTCATAGACATCCAGTGCCACAGCATGGAATTTGCCAGCTCTCAGCCCAGAGAGCAGAGCATTGGTGTCGATAAATCCGCCGCGGGCGGTGTTTACCAGCATGACGCCATCCTTCATCATGGAGATGGCTTTGTCGTTGATCAGATGGTAGGTGCCGCCTTCCCCCATGATGAGGGGGCCATGGACGGAGATCAGGTCAGAGCGCTGGAACAGCTCCTCCTTGGAGACGTAGGTCAGCAGACCTTCCTCCTCCAGCGCCTTGTTGGGATAGACGTCCCAGGCCAGGACGGTCATGCCGTAGCCCTTGCAGATTCGAGCCATGCACTGACCGATGCGGCCGGTGGTGACGATGCCGGCTACCTTGTTGTGCAGGTCGGTGCCCAGCAGGCCGTTCAGGGCGAAGTTGTTGTCCTTCACCTTGTTGTAAGCCTTGGCGATGCGGCGGTTAGCGGCTTGCAGGATGGCCATGGCGTGCTCGGCGACTGCGTAAGGGGAATAGGCCGGTACACGCAGGACGGTGATGCCGCACTCCTTGGCGGCGTCCAGATCCACGTTGTTGAAGCCAGCGCAGCGGAGCAGGATCAGACGGATGCCGTTCTTCTTCATCTGCTCCACCACCGGACGGGGCGCCTCGTCGTTGACGAACATACACACGGCGTCAAAGCCCCGGCACAGATGGACGGTCTCAGCGGTCAGACGGCTGTCAAAATAGGTGATCTCACAGTTGTAAGCGCCTTCGCCCTTGTCTTTGGCCAGTTCTTCAAAGAAGATCTTGTCATAGGACTTGGTGCCGTAGAAGGCGACCTTCAAAACATTCAGGTTGTTGTCTGTGGGGATGATATGGGCGAAAACCTCTTGCAGTCTTGCATAATCATGTTCTTCTTCTTCCGGAGTGCCTTCCAGCTTGATGTTCAGGACATCGCCCTTCTTGGCACGCAATGCGATGATGGCCAGCACATCTGTGCCAGATGCGGACATTCCGTTGCTTTCGATGGTGACGGTACTTTTCAAACCGGTACATTCCGTTGCCAGGATCGCAGCAGGGCGTGCATGAAGCCCCAAGGTTGCTTTGCAAGTGTATTGAAACGTTTTCATAATAAATCCTCCTCTGACAAGTAGATGGTTGATTTAATACTTGCGATCATCATGAAAGGGGCAGGATCAAGGGGATCCTTCTGTCTGCGCTGCGTTCTGGTAGAGAAGCAACGGAGGAGAGATGCAAGCCTGTCCCTCAATTTCTGCCTTTATCATAGTCCGTTTTTTGAAAAAATCAATGGTAAATCTGCCTAGATTCATGCCCAAAAATTCTACAGGCAGAGGGAGGTGAGTGTTAAAATGCAACAAGTCTATCCAATTTTCAAGGTACACAGCGGATCGGCCAATCGAAACGAAAACGGTGGCAGATGCTGCATAAGAAAGGAGAGCGCCGTGACAAGAAAAAAGGGATGCCCTGGCGTGGAGCCAGACATCCCGAACGATCTCATCAAGAGACAATACCTCAATTTGGTATGCGGCAGCGGGATGCGGCACACATACTGTCGGGTGGGAACCCATTCGCCCGGTGAGCAACTCCCCGTCTCACTGGTACTGGTGCGGCTGGTTGGAAGAAACCAACAAAGACCGCAAACACATATGTGCCTACTCTGCCTATTCCGTTATGCTTTTATTATAGCCCTCTGGGTCGAATTTGCAAGAAGAATCTTCTGCCCAGTCACAATTCAGTCATCTGTGCTGAAAACTTGCCCCAAAACAAATCACTTCTTAGGTAGAATATCCCGTGGGACACGCAGCGGACGGATTCACCAGCGCTGCGTGTCCCTATCTCATCGACGTTGCCGCAGGTGCTGTCCCAAGTGGAACCCGCTGGGGAGGGATCGCTCCGCCGAATGGGGCTGGGATAGCAGCTGCCGCGCTGTCTGAAGGTAGTATGACGCAGCGGACGGAAGGTATGCCTGTATGGGGCTGGAAATGGATGCAAAGAAGGAGGTTTTCTGGTGAGACTGGAATAATTGTCCAAACAGACAGATATAATAACGGCAGAAAGGGGGCGACCCAATGACAGAATTGGTGCTGCGAGCGCTTGGGCGGAAAAAAGAGGCTGCCAGCGGCCAGGAGGAAGAACGTTCCGCTCTGTTGGACGGGCTGGAACACACACGGCTGCTGATGCAGCAGGCGTATTTGCAGTTTGATGCTGTGGAAGATCCCGACCTGGTGGAATCCACCGTCTTTGAGATCAAAGCCCTGCAAGCTCGGTATGCGTATCTCCTCCGCCGGGTCAAAGCGCTGGGCGGCAGTCGATGACTGTGGAGACGCAGGTGCTCTGGGGCTTAGGGGTCTTTGCTGGCCTCTTGCTTCTGATTATGCTCCGAAAGCTGCTGGTCAAGGCGGTCAGGTTGCTCCTGCGCACCGCTGCCGGCGCCGGAGTGTTGGCGCTGCTGGCACAGACCAGCGGGGCACTGGGGATTCAGCTGGGGGTCAATTTGTACAACGCTCTGGTGCTGGGCGTGCTGGGTGCGCCAGGATTTGGCCTGCTGCTGATGCTGAATTGGCTGGTGCGGAGCGGGTGAAAATTAAAAAATGAAAATGAGAAAACGAGAGTATCAAAGAGAGAAAAAGCGTTTTCAAGAGATTTGAAAAAGGTAAATTGAAAAAATGAAAAATCCGGTTGACAGGACGGGAATTGCTATGGTATAACTATATACGCTGGTTTGCGCCAGGTACTTTTTGGCCGCAAACCGGCGTGTATTTTGTTTTAACGTAATTTGTTTCATAAGAACAATGGAGGTTTTGGATATGTCCACTTATATGGCAAAGAAGGGCGACCTGGAACGCAAATGGTACGTCCTGGATGCAGCTGGCAAGCCTCTGGGCAAGACCGCTGTCGCCGCCGCTGATCTGCTGCGCGGCAAGACCAAGCCCGAGTACACCCCTCATGTTGACTGCGGCGATTTCGTCATCGTCATCAATGCGGACAAGGCTGTGCTGACTGGCAACAAGCTGACTCAGAAGTTTTATCGTCACCATTCCGGCTGGACTGGCGGCCTGAAAGAGATTTCCTATGGCACCCTGATGCAGAAGCGTCCTGAATTCGCCGTCAAGCAGGCTGTCAAGGGTATGCTGCCCAAGAACAGCCTGGGCGCTGCCGCTCTGACCCGTCTGCGCGTCTATCGTGGTTCTGAACACGGCCATGCCGCTCAGAAGCCCATCGTCATGGAATAATATAGGGAGGGAAATGAATCATGTATAAGAGCAAGAAGCCTTACCTGTATGGCACTGGCCGCCGCAAGTCCTCCGTCGCTCGCGTTCGTCTGTACGAAGGCGGCACTGGCAAGATCACCATCAACGGCCGCGACATCGACGATTATTTCGGCCTGGATACCCTGAAGCTCATCACCCGTCAGCCCCTGGTTCTGACCGAAATGGTCGAGAAGGTTGACATCATCGCTACCGTCACCGGCGGCGGCGTCACCGGTCAGGCTGGCGCACTGCGTCACGGCATCTCCCGTGCCTTGCTGCTGGTCAATCCCGAGTTCCGTCCCGTTCTGAAGAGAGCTGGTTACCTGACCCGCGACCCCAGAATGAAGGAAAGAAAGAAGTACGGCCTCAAAGCCGCTCGTCGCGCACCTCAGTTCAGCAAGCGATAATCTACAACTTAAAAATGCTAAAAAAGCCCGGAAATACGCCATTTTTCGGGCTTTTTCTATGCCTGTAATTCTGTCTGGCCTGTTTGGTTTTGGCAGATGATGGAGGTGCTCGAGAACCAGGAGTTTGGTTCGATCCGCGTGTTGTAGGAGGCGGGCAAGGTCTTCTTCTGTGCAAGCGATGTGGCAAAAGCGTTGGGATATGTGAATCCCTACGCATGGTGTGTATATGAGCGATTCCATTTTGGATCAGGTGATTCAGCAGCCGGAAGTCATCTACACCTTGGCGCAGGAGCTTGTAGCCGAGCGGGAGCAGCTTGAGGGCATCCGCAAACAGTTGGATCGTGTGTTCTGCGTTTAAAAATTACAAAATAGAACACTATACCATTGCAAAAAAGAAGCAAGCACGGTATAATGTGACCAAGAAAACAAAGACCGCCGCAATGGTGCGAGAAATTGCTCCCGACCGTTTCCCACAGCAGATCGAGAAGCGTTATCCTCAGTGACTGAAAACGCTGATATGTGATGCTTGCAGGAAGCAATTTGAATAAGCCGAAAGGCCGCAGAAATGCGGCTTTTCCAAAACGCAGAAGTTAGCTGAGACTAACTTGATGATGCGCGTGCATTGGTTAGATAAATCTAACCACAAGAGGAAAGAAAGTAATGCGAGAACGCAAGAATTTCTGGGACAGAAATGCAGGTCTGTATGACCGCTTTATGCGAAAAGACAAAGAAGCATACGAAAAAATGTATGAGCTGATCCGTCCGGTCGTGAAAGACAAAACGGTGCTGGAACTGGCTACCGGAACGGGGCTGATCGCCAAGCACATTGTAAACGCAACGGTACACATCGAGGCAACGGATGCCTCCGCAGAGATGATCGCCGAGGCCAAGCGGGATAATCGTTCTGCGAAGCTGCACTTTTCCGTGCAAGATATGTTTTCTCTGTCCTACGAAGGCAATTCATTTGATGTGGTGATCGTATCCAACGCCCTGCACATCGTGCCGCAGCCGGAGAAAGCCCTTGCTGAGATCCATCGGGTGCTGAAAGGGGATGGCGTGCTCATCGCCCCCACCTTTACCCATGCGGGAAATTCATGTTCCGGCAAGGTCAAAGCCTTTTTCATGAAACTGGCAGGCTTTCCGCTCCACAGCAAGTGGACGAGTGAGGAATACCTGAGCTTCCTGCAACAGAACGGCTGGACAGTGCGAAAAAGTGCTGTACTAAAGGCCTCTTTTCCGCTGACCTATGCGGAGTTGGTGAGGATTCAGCCGGAGAAATTTTTGAACATGAGGGAATGAAAATGGAACGGAAGGCAACTATCCGCAGCGCCTATCGGTTGACAGGCGGCAACAACTTTTATGACGGTATGATTACCTGTTCCACCTTGAGCGGGAAAGCGGTGTGCCGCTTGGTGTGGGATATGAACAAGGTGGAAAACAACGCCTATCTGGAAAAGGCGCTGTCCGGCATTCCAGAGCATTTCTCCGGCAGGCTACTGGAGGTGCCGGTGGGAACTGGCATTCTGACCATGCCGCTTTACCAGACACTTCCAAAGGCGGACATTACCTGTCTGGATTACTCGGCGGATATGATGGGGCAGGCGCAGGAAAAAGCAAACCGACTGCATCTGAAAAATGTAACCTTCCGGCAGGGCGATGTGGGTGCGCTTCCTTATAAAGATGACACATTTGACATCGTTTTGTCGCTGAACGGCTTTCACGCTTTCCCGGATAAGGAGGCCGCTTATCGGGAGGTTTTTCGGGTTTTGAGACCTGGCGGGACATTCTGCGGCTGCTTCTATGTGGCAGGAGAGTGCAAGCGGACGGACTGGTTTGTCCGGCACGTTTATGAAAAGACAGGATTTTTTACACCGCCTTATGAGACAGCTTCCAGCTTGGAAGAAAGGCTGGAGAGAATGTACGCAGTTGTAACCCTTGGAACAGTGAAAGGCATTGCCTGGTTTGTCTGCCGAAAAGCGGGTTAAATCTGAGATGGTCTCATGCACGCAAGAA